>Ga0163144_10009848_pt1 | contig 20445 bp, 19 predicted proteins | sample OliLak19BULKMAT1_FD_123175 | JGI IMG/M metagenome (GOLD analysis project Ga0163144, IMG submission 123175) | Freshwater microbial mat bacterial communities from Lake Vanda, McMurdo Dry Valleys, Antarctica - Oligotrophic Lake LV.19.BULKMAT1 | ecosystem: Environmental > Aquatic > Freshwater >... | reverse complement strand
CGACCTTAACCACGCCCGTGGGCTTGTCAGTACAGGCTTCATCACTGTCGTAATGCAGCCTAGCCACGGCATCAACACATTTTAAGTTGTTAAAGCCCTCTTTTGTCGCGCCCAGATACCCAAACCTCGCGGAGAAAGACTGTGTCAACGCAATCAGGGGGTGGCGGTCCCGAAGGCGGTTTACGTCAGTCTCCACAACTTGATAGTTGCCGTCGTTGTAGAACCGAGTGCCAGGGCCAGGGATGGGGGTTACACTAAAGGGCGGCGTGTAGGTCCGGTCCAGAAGTTCACAGCGCTTGTATGTTTTGATAAGCTGCCACTGGCGTTCATTGCCGTAGCGCACCAAGAAATCAATGCCCGTCAATATCGTAAGCCAATGCGGGTCATTAAGATTGGGGTCGCTAAGAACCAAGTCAATGGCATTTGCTGGCGTCCCGTCCTCGGACCAGCAGGCGCCGCGATTAAACACCATGTCGCTGTACATATCCAGCAAGCTGATCTCGCCGCCGTCATACCGATATCTCGCCGCGAACTGGAACCACTTCTTTTCGATATTATTAGAGGATCTCCCGGCCTCGTAAGTCAGCGATGCCTCGGGGTAGCAGATTGGCGACGGCTTCGCCCTGCCCAGCACCTCGGCCTTGCAGTCATCGGCGTAAAAGTTGTCGGGAATCAATAGCGCCGGGTATTGCCGAACCACGTTGCCGGGCGCATCGATTTCCTCGTATTGAATTTTGATCGTCCAACCACCGCTGCAATACGCCCCAAAGCGCTGGATCTCCAACACAATCTCGCATTCGCAAAACTCCGCCACGACATCATCGCCAAAATCTATGTTGATGGCCTCCACCAGAAGCTCCATAACCTCCTGCTTGCTGGTCCTGGGGCTAACAAATATCGCCTCCTCATCAATGTCGCCGTTCTGATCGAACAGCCGCACCGTGAAAACATCGGTGGTGTCGTCACTCGACCCCAACTCGTCGGGGATCAGGTATCGGTACCGGCGCTTCTTCTGGTAGTCGTTCGCCAGCACCAAGTCAAGCACCCGCGGGGGGTTGCCAACCACTTCCTTGTTCTCCCTGCCCGCAACCCAATACAGAAACTGGTTCTCCACGACGTCGGCCTGAATAATCCAGTTCCTATCAAAGCCCAAATCGCCACGCCACAGCTCGACAATGGTGCCGCTGCTGCCAAGCGGCTGATCAGGGAAGAACTGGTAGATGCCGTCCTCGCGCTCGCTGTTCCAATTGAAAAAAATCACCGACGGCGTGGGCTTGTTCTCTACCGAGCCAATGCTCCTGTTCTCTCCATCGGGGAGACAGCCGTCGATCAACTCGTTACCGGGGAAATTAATTCTGGCATAGTCCGTGGCCCCCTCCGCGCCGCCAGCGCGAAAGTTCATGCTGTAAAGCCAGTCCTCTGACGGATACGGGGGCGCAACCGCGCCAGCGGAATGATCAGCGTTAATGCCGCCTGCAGGGGCGTGATACTCTACCTGCTTCCCCTCTTTCATGTGAGGTTGTTTATACCGTATAGCAAATCAAACCATTCGTCAGGAGTTCGGGCCGTGATGTAGTCATAGACCTCCGCCTCCAGCCGCTGCATGTCGTCTTTTGCGTCGGCCTTGTCACCCCTGTTGCTGTTGCGGGAATTCATGGAGTAATACTTGCCAAAGGCAATCAGGTACTCCTCCGTGTGATAGGGAATCCGGGTAAGCGCGCCCTGCGTCATGCCGTTAGGAATGTACTCCAAGGCAATCGGTAGCGTCAACGGAACCTCTGAACTGAAGTAAATCCGGCTCTGCTCCTCCCTGGGGCGAAACGCGCCAAGACCAGACATCCCGCCCTGGAGGCCGTAGAACTCCCCCACAAACTGCCCCGCACGATAGCCGTTGCGGAACGTCACGGCATCGCCGTAGTAGTGGCCATCGGCAATCAACGACAACGCGCCAGAAACAGTCTCAGGCTCCTCGCAGTCGCATGCAATGGCCTTGCCCGGTGCCACCATGTCTTCACCGCATAACTCGTCGTTACGCGATAACGTCATGATGACGTTGTGACCAAAACAATTTTTTACCAAGATGCCCACCTTCGTGTAGTGGGAGTAGTCGAATGGCAGCGTCAGGTACCGCAGGCTCGTGTTGACGTTGAAGAACTGCGTGATAACGTCGCGGCTCATGGTCCTGGTGCAGCGACGCCAGCCCCGCACCACGATTTCCAAGACACTCGATGTCGAAGACACGGGATACCCGCACTCCGTGACCACGCGGTCGGTTATTTCTTTGAATGTGGTGTGGTTCATTTCTGATCGTTGTTATCGGCGGTCCGGTCCTGCGGCAACTGCTTTTTGCCCATGAACCACGACACCACCAACTCCATCACGCGCACCTCCGCCTCCGCGGGCATGGGCAAATTATCGTCAACGCCAAGGTCCCCGCTAAAAGCTAAAACCTTGACCACCGCGCGCCCAACCACCGAGTCCAAGTATTTCGCATACACCCGCTGGCCCTCCTGTCGCCACGCCGGCCTGCCGTAAAGCCCCATCGATGGACTTCGGCTTTCGTGGCCCTGCGGCAGCGGCACCCACTCATTTGCTTCGTCGCCAAGCGCGTGAACCCCCGCCACGGCGGCATCGCCATTGAATGCCGGAACATTTACCGGCAAATCAAAATAATGACGGTTTCTGGTGTCGTCCCACTCCAGATCAACAATGTAGGGCTTAAGCATCGCGCCGGGTATCTCGTAGCCACCGGCCCTGATCATCTCCCCCAACACAGAATGGACAGCCATGCCGAAGTTCGCCTGTACATATGCCGGCAAGGTGCCGGTATCGGCACTTGGGTAGTCGCGGTGAAGGCGCTCGCGGATAATCTGTACGGCCTGGGCTATTGTCATTGCGGGGTGTCTCTACGCTCCATTTCTGCAAATAGCGCCATGCCGTATTGCGCAAGTCCGGGATCCTGGATCTCCACGCCCAAGTCCTTCAGCAACAGCGCCAAAATGTAATTAAACGCCGTCATCGGCCACTGTAAGTCAGCACTACTGGCGGCGTTATAGCTGAATACGTCCTCGCCATTAACGACATTCAATGACTGAGCAAACACCCCGTAAACCGGAAGCCGGAGATAGGTCATGCTAATCTTCGCGCCGGAAATAGCCGGAAGTGTCTTGATTTTGTCGTCCTCGAAGTAATGGTAAAACCTTTTTTTGTCAAGGTTGGGGCCCGCTATAACATCTACCAGCATCTCGTCTACCTCATTGACGTTCTGGTGGTGACATGGATACCGGGAAATTACGGGCTTGCCGTCGCAGACATTGGTAATCACCACCGTGCCCAGACGGATGCGATGCGCATAGTCGTCGGGCTTGGTTACCTCACCACCCTCAATCGGAACCTCCACAAGCTTTACAAACGGTGCGAGATAATCCACAATCTGCTGGTCGCGCTCATACAGGCGATGGAAGTAATCCAAAAGCGCAAGCTCTTGACTCCTGAGTTTTCTGCTGAACTCAGACGCGCTCTGGTAGCCCTTTTGCTCCTTGCGAGCCAGGTCCTGAACGGTATCGAACATTTCCAGTACCGCTATCATATGTCATCATCGCTTTGGTATTGGAAGCGGTCGATATTGATGATGTCGCCAGTCTGGAGATTGCTGCCGCCAATGGGGCGAACCAACAACGACCCCGCTGCTGTGATTTCGATACACGTCAATACAGCCGCCTTCACCCCGGCTCGCGTAACCGGCACCAGGCGACCTATTGGAGCCTGGTCTTTGGGTCGCATCCACTTCGGGATTTCGGTAAAGAGATTGTAGGTGCTTTCGTGCGACAACGCCCCAGTAGTAGTGATGGTGCCGCCGATTTCCACGCCCGCATACGCGCTGTCGTTCAACGGAGGTGATCTGCGGACAAAGATGGTCTCCGCCGTTACCGTGGCCGTAATGGTAACCAATGGCGTAAGGTCTTGCCAGGCCTGGCTGATGTTGCCAGAACTCATAACCGTGCGCTCTACCGTTGGCACCCAAAACGCGAACCACGCCGAACTGGTGTTGTCATACCACATGAAGCCAGCCCCTAGCCCGGTTTCCATCATGGCCTGGGGAACAACCACGCCCTCTACCGACACCACACCACCATTGTAGTACGCCGGGCTCTCAATCAATACCGACACCACCAACCTAACATTGTCAGGAGGAAAGCTCACAGTGTTGTTGCCGGTAATGGTTACGCCGCCGCCATTGATGATCAAGTTCAGGAACTCCGCTTCGCTGTCGACGGCAAGACTGCTGCCGCCGCTGGCCACGTTCAGGATATCCCGTGACTTCAACCTAGAAGTTGTTCGAAACAGCTCCCGGTAATCGTCGCTGACTTCGCTGTATGCCAAAGCCAAGACATCGCTGGTCCTCAATAATGGTAGCCCGCTATCGCGAACAACGATGTTGCCAGTCCCCAGAATCGCAATTTCCTGCGACGCCACGGAGTTAATTAAAATCACGATGTCGCCATCCGCGGCCTCGTCCATCGCCAAGTCCTCCAGATCGTCCGTTGTGCCAGTCTCTGCTTCCAGCACCACCAGCGTAATGGCGCGATGCCGCGGAAATGTCGCCACGCCAGAGGTAATGACGACATCTGTCTTGGTGTTGCGGTCATCAAGGCCGAGAAACTGCGTGACCTCCAATGCCGTGCCGGCAATGGTGCCAATTACCGCAGCAACATCTGCGTCGACATAAACCCGGAAACCGAAGCTTTTGCTGGCTTCGGTCTGACCCTCTTTGGCCTTGGTTTCGGCATGAATCGTCCGCAGCCTCGCCACCCGGAGCTTTGTGCGCATCCAGTTTTCTTGGCTATTGGGATAGCTGTCGGGATTGCCGCCGACGGCAAGCACGTAGATGTAGCCGGAGTCATTCCCTATTTGTGATAGTGTCGTCATTTGACAAAAAGTAAATTGAAGTCCAGGTACTCGATGTCGTCAATAAAACGACTCATGGATACCGGAAGGCCATCCGCCGCGTCTACGAGCCGAAGGCTGACTAATGAGTTGTGGTTGTAGACCTCAAGACGAAGCTGCGAAGGCTCTGTCGCGGTAACGCCAGACCGGGGCTTCATCTCGATCACGTCCAAAAACACCTTCTCCTCAAGGGGGGTCGTTGCCGACACAGCAAAATCCGTTACAAAGAATTGCGCCATCAGCGCCCTAAGCGCTGCCAGGTTTGCTGCCGCCGCGCACTCAACGTCTGGCGGGCCTACAACCCAGTTCGTGCCTCGTCTGGACAATTCGCTAACGGTGTAGGTCATGGGGAACGACGTGTACCGAATCCTGACCCTGAAGGCCAAATACTGAAGGCCGAGAATCGTCCATGTCCGTGTAACCCCGACAAGCGCAGACGTAATGCCAAGACTTTGATCCGTACTCTGCAACACGGCATTGGTCAATGAGGCGATGAGCGCAAGAAAAGCCGGATCCAACCCTATCGTCAAGGTACCGTCAAGAAATGACGTCACCACAGGATAGGTTGGAATTACAGAAACCAACGCAAGCGCCGCAGCCGGAGAAATCTGCTTCGGCTTGCCGGTGTTTTTGCATGCGCAATCGCAATTCGAAATGTACTTCTTTAGGATCGCCTCTAAGGCCAAGACGTTCTCTGCCGCCTCGGCGTAGTTGCCGCAACGCTGGTTCTGCACCACAATCTGAAACAAACTACCGGCGCGAATAAAGTCGCCAAGCATCGCCTGTGGCAGCGAATACATGCCCCCGAATTCCGAAGCCTTGTCGGTAAGGTAGGTGACAAACCTCGAATAACAATCAATCGTCGCGCAAAGGTCGACATCGCACTTCACGATGTAGGGAATGCTTTGCTTCACCCTGATGGTGACCGTCACATCTGTGTCTGTGGTGCCAACCACGTAATAAGATACGAGGCTGTCTGTCGTGAACTCGTAGGCCGCGTACACCCATGTGAAGATGCTGCTGATATTTATCGCCGCCACTACCAGATCTGGCGTTCCAGAAACATTAGGGTAATGCAAGGTGATCTCGTGGGATATGCTCGTCCCCGTAACTCCCGCCGTATAGCCAAAGTCGGTTTCGTTCTTACCCGTAATGACGAGGTTGAAGCAATCAACTTCAATGCTGAAGCTAGGGTCCCTCACCTGCCCCGTCACACAATCGAAAACCCCGTCGTAGGGCTGAAAATTGAATGTCTTTGATGCCGTTATCAACACCGAAGGCACGCCATCCACAAAGGCGTTGTACTCTATCGTGTAGGTGCCGACCTGGATACCGCCGCCAATGACGGTCGCCATCGCCTGCTTGAACTGCACAGTCGGCACAAACCAGTTAATATCCGGGGCGCCGGTACCGCCCACGCGCTGCGAACCATCAGGGAAGGTCACTACGAAAAAGCCCCGCATATTAACCTCGGTATAACCCTCTGTCGCCCAGTCCGTTATGTCCTGAATGACAATCTTCTGGAAGTCAGCGCTTTCGCTATCCAGGTTAAAATTGATGCTGATGGTTGGTGCTGCCATGACTATTCTTCTTCAAAGTCCTCCTCCTGCTTGCCGAACGGCACATCGCCGCCCGTCTTCTCTGCGCTAACCTTTTTCGTTGCTGCTGGTGTGACCTTCTTCGCGCCCGCGAGCGTTAGCGCTGGCGTCGTGGCAACATTTGCACGCTGACGTGTTTTTAGCTCACGAAGATTCTCCCGCAAAATATCCAAGTCGCCGCGATTTGTGGCGTGCGACAAGTATTCCACCAACACCGCCTCGTGCTCGTGGCGGCGGGTACGGTGAACACTAAGAAACGGATTGATGTCTTGCTGGCGCTCAACGCGCTCGCCATCGTCAACTATGCGAACGTGCCGGTACTCGCCCTTGTTGCCATCGTAGTCCAACATCAGTTGGCCCACGGCATCAGTAATTAGGGTCTGGACGCGAAGCCGTTCGCCGCCGATTTTGCTGAGGAAGTCCTTGGGGAACACCCTCGCATAACCGAGAAGCTGCTCGCGGTACTCGTCATCGCTCAATCCCGATGCGGGTTCCATGCCCACGGCCACCATGATGTTTTCAAGTTGCTCGTCGGTGATGTAGGCGCTGTGCTCGAGGTCGCGGAGCATGCCTTCCGCCCGCAACACGTCGACATCCTTCTCGATGTTGTGCTTTGCCTCTAGCTTGCGGTCTTTCATGCGAAACGACCTGCCCAACTGTGGGTGCGACAACAACAAATACGCCAGCGCGTAATCCGCTGTTTCGGGGTTGCGCAAATCCACGGAAAAAACCTTGCCAATAGCAATGCTTGATGGCGTGTATCTGCTGGCTCGGTCTTTCGTGCCCTTTACCATCTGGCGGTAGTAACGAATCTCCGCCGCCCTGTCGTCGACATTGATTGTCACCATGGGCTGAGCGCGATAAATAGGCTCAAGCATTCGCCCGGGGTTGTCGGGGTCTTTTTTGCGGCGCGGATTCTCGAACTCCAGCACGCGCTTGAAGTCTACCTTGGGAAACCGGTGCTCTAGGTCTTTCAGGGTTGGTGTTTTCAGCACCTCATTAATAGTCAAATGTCCAGGCATAATGATTTTTTTTGGATAAAGGGGGAGGCTGTGCCCCCCCTCTCTCCGGTGACAGTGGGTTATTCGCCCTGCCAGATCTGCATCTGGTTGAAGGCGATCCCGTGGAATCCTACATGGGCGCGAGTATTCAGTCGCGCCACGTCTTCATCGATCAGCATGCGCTGGCTGGAGTGGCCGGTTCCGTCGATCTCCCAGACTTGGGTGAGGCGGGAATAGGGGCCGAGCTTCTTGTAGCGCATTCCAAAGGTCGGAACGTCGGTGACGGTCCGGGCATCGCTGGTGGTGTAGGCCTGATCCTTGCGCATCGGGCAAACAACCGCCAGGTTGTTCTTGTCCTCAAAACCTACCTCGGCATAGGTTGTGGTGTTGGAAAGAGTGCCAAGTTTTTTGAACAGAAACACCGTCTCTGCTTTCTGGATTCCCTTGAAGCCAACGCTCACCATCTTCGTGGAGTTAACCCCCGAACCATCAAACGCATAGCTGATGGCGGTGTTGTCCAAATAGTCCACCAGCAGATCCTCCATCTCCACCCCTAACGGGAAAGAGTAGAAAATCGCCATGGTACGGCCAGCGCGATTGTCTTCTGCAATCTGAGCGGCCTCGTTAAACTTTGTGATATCAAAGGCCCCAATTGGGTACGCCACGGTCTCGCCGCGGTCCTTGATCTCTGGGATCATGCCCTTGGTGAAGCGCACAAAGCGCCCCGTGGCCGAAGGCGAGGGATCGACAATGGCGTTCGCGGGGGCGGTTTGGCCCCAGAGCAAAGCGCCGTCGATTTTCAACGCCAGCAAGTAATCCACCTGCTGCTGGCCATAGCGGTAGTAGCTCATGATGTCCACGCCCTCGCTGGTCATCTTGATCCATTTCCCGTTGGATATTTCTGTCCCGGTGCCCTCCCACTTCTCCTTGATGATCTGGTGATTGTTGGTGTACTTTCTCACGTTACGGACCGTGCCCGTTGGCTGGCCCGAACCCTCGGCGGAACCGCCAGAGGTGATGATGATCCACGCGCCGGCGGCAAGCACGGGTACTGTGGCGGTGGCTGATTTGAGCTTCGCGGTGAACGACGGACCAGCGGCGTTAACGCTGGTAATCAACGCCTCGCGGTCAACGCCAGTACCGGTGCCGTTGTTCGGCAGGGTAATGACATCGCCTACCCGTGGGTAGATGTGCGGAACGCTGATGCCGTCTGTAAACACGTCAGTTGCTGCCAACGTGACCGTGAAGTTAGCGTGAGATGCGCCAGTGCCGGTGATGGCCCCAGACACCTCGATGGAACGATGGAAGTCATCGTCCTCGTAGTGACTGTAACTTTCCTGGTCTGAGGGCTTGGAGAATCCGCACATCTGAATGATGCGCACAAATTCGTTCTTCCACTGATCCCCCTTTCGAGAGTACAGCGTCCGAAGGATATCTGGTTCGTCGATGTCCAGCGTAGAGATTACCTCTGTCGCATGAACTGCCTGTACGGGCGGCTTATTAGCGGCCATGATTTACTTGATTGTTGTGGTTAAGAAATCATGCCTACTTGGTTACTCGTCGTCGAACGGGTGGTCAGAGACATACCAGGTGTTACCCTTGCTGTCTTTTCCCTGTACTACTCCCGGTGCCACGACCTTTTCGGGGCTGGATGTCATCGGAGCGCGGCCTCGTGCCGGCTCATGAAATCGCTTCGCCGCTGCCAAGTCGGCATTTCCAGCAATATTGGTGGCGAAAGCCGTCAACATCGTCCGCCAGTGCTTGCCGATGTAAACCTCTTGTGCCGCCGCCAATAATTGCGGTTCAAATTCAGGGCTGTATGCGTTGGGAATGTTCTCGGCAATATTTTGAACAATGCCGCGAAATTCCTGGACCCGCTCGGGCGTGGATGCAATGTCAAATTGCAGGGGAATATCAACTTTGGAGCCGTCCGAAAACGGTACCGTAACAGTATGGTTGATGGCCGAAACTTTTGTCGCCACCCCGTCGATCAAGGGCTTGTAGCTCTCAATCCTCTTTTGGTTGGCAACTGCTTGTGCCTCGCGAGTTGTTTCAACATCGCGATTTTCCGGGGTGATCTTGCTCCGCTCAGCGAACACACCGAGTTCTTCACGGGCTGTTTTCGCTGCCAGCGAAAGCTCGTACTCGGCCTTAGCCTTCTGTGAATCAGAAAGGCTGTTTTCGCTGAGTTCATCTACCATGTAGCGCTCCTTTAACGCCAACTTCGTCTTTTCCAGGTCAAACCCGGTCTTGAGATGATCGGCCAAAGCGATGGCGTCGAAATCAGTCATTTCGCCGGCCTTTTGCGTCTGGCGCAAAATGCCGATGTACTGATCAACACGGTCCTGCCCACCGGGCTGAAGCGCGTAGTTAACGATCTCGCTCACAAAAGGATTGCTCCTTACCTGTTTGCCCAACTCTAAGCTGGACTTTGATTCCTCATCCAATCCCTGCGCAGTAGCAAGCAGCGCCTGAAAATCTTCTGGCGACTTAATCTTCCCTTGGCTGCGTTCCTGCAGCCAGCCGAAAACCTTGTCGTCGGAAAGCTCGTCGGGCTTGGGATCGCCTCCGGCATCACCCCCGCCTTCCAGTCTTGGATCTGTATCGTGAACGCTGAAACTAACACCAGTGGCGCTAGCAGCGGCATGACTTTCTTCGTAACGTCTCGTGTAATGAGTATAAAGCATACGCTAAATTACTTGGTTTTTGAATTAGGTGCCGGTTTTTTCGCCGTCTGGGACTTGGCGCTATCGGCGCGTGCCTCCTCCTGAATATGCTGGCTCTCAATGGCCCCCTTTAGGACTTCCATCGCCCGCATTAGTGCGGCCTGGGCCTCGTTGACGGTGAGCTCTTTTTCTGTCTCTGCCTGAACGCGAGCAACGGATTCCTGAACCCGGCCCTGGCTCGCCGTCTTGTCCCTCTCGGTTTCCGCTGCAATCATTGCCTGCTGGGATTGCTGCGCCCTGCTCTCGTTGTTGCGGATTCGCACCCGCAGAAGCTGACGGGCGAAGTCAAACTCGTTTGACTCTATGTACGACGCAAGCTCAAGTCGGTCATCGGGACCCAGTACCCCGCGGGCCACGGCGTCGTTAAGGTCTTGGTACAGACTCGCACGCATCTGATCATTGGGCACAATTCTGGCGCGTATGTCGTACTTGTAGTCGTAGATCTCCGCGCCGAGCTTGATGGCGGTGAGGCTGCTTTCGTTTATCTCCGGAAATGCATCGGGGTAAAACCTCACAATGGCGGCTATCGTTTTTGCCAAAACCGTCGCGGCCCTGGACTTCATATTGAAGTACCCGGCGTAAATAGGCTTAATCCTCGACCTGCTTCCGGATAACGCGATCTCCGTAGTGCCCACCAACTGATTGGTCTTCGGAGCCTCGCCAAGCATTGTTTCGTTGATGCCCGTTATGCGGTTGAGCTTCTCGAATTCAAAACTCAAAGCGCGAATGCCCTCCTCTAACATTTTCCCAACACCGCCCTCCATCTCCTGAGAGCCGCCCGAGTTCGCGCGCTTGTAGGGCGTGTCGTTGTTGCCGTTAACCACCATGTCGCCCTCCTCGCGGCGCATGCGTATCGCCTCAAAGGGATCTAGCTTCGCGCCATTCATCAGCATGCCCTGAAGCTCCTTCCAGTTCCATTTCATGCCCTTTGGCGCGGCTTTCTGCCAGGCCTTGTCGGTCTTTATCTTGATGACCTGAAGCTTGTCAAGAATCGGAATCATCTGGCTGACGATAGGGCGGTTGGTCACCCGCTGGATGATAAACGGACACTCGTTGACGTTCCACGGCATGCGGCCCCATGACAACATCAACTCGGTTCCGATGACCCATAGGTACTGATACCATGTGTTGCGGCCGTATCGCTCGACCTTCCTGTCAGACTTCGGCTTGTAGGTAGCCGGAACCTGCTCTATAAACTCTGTTTTTGCTGTCTTTTTTATCGAAAACGCATCTGTATCGTAACTCAGGTACACGCCATCGAGTACCGGCATTTTTAGGTAATCGTAGGGAAATCGGCCATGGCTGTCCCTATATCCATTGATTAGTTGCTGCGAATCCACAATGCCCAGATTGCCGATACCCGTAAGCACCTCGGCACCGTGAACCAATTTTATGGCGTCTCGCAACTTTAACTCGTCGCTGTTGTCCCATGTCTCGGCCTCGCCAATGTTTCGCTGAAGCTCCGAGCGGACATCGCCAACCGACATCAGCCGGAACTCCGCCAAGTAGTGGGCGTCGCGATAGTCCTTGTGCTGCGACTTTGGAAAAATACAGGCGTTGGGGTCGCAATACCGCATCGACAGCCTTGGGATTTTGTCGTGCCAGGTGATGGTGCGCTTCCACACCGCCAAGCCCAGGATAAAATGATCGTCGTGGGTGTCGTCGCGCAACGTGGTGTCGGCACCCTCAAGGCCGCTATGGCGAAAGATTTCCTGCACAATCAACGAAAGCCCGCGTTCGTGCGACATCTCAAAGACCTCGCGCATGTACAAATCCTCCTCCTGCTCATTTTTGGGGTCGAACTCCGTGGGTTTGGTCTCCATGCCCATCTTCGCCATCCTGTCCTTCAGCCAGGCGTTGCGGCGCTGCTCCTCCATGGCGTAGCGCTCGCGCTGCCGCAGCTTCTTGTTTATCGGGTCCGTGGCGCGAAATTGGATTGTGTGGTCGGTCTCCTTGATGATCTCCCTGACGCTCTCAACGTATCGAGGCGCGGGGCTTTCAATCTCCCAACTCAGGCGATCGCGCGACTGCCTGCCGTTGTCTACCTTCCTGACCTTGGACGGCGCCAAGACCGTGCGATACTTTTGCGTCGACTGCCGGCCCTCGGCGTATGCCCTTAGTTCCTGATAGGTGTAATTGTCGTTGTCCTGAGCGTTAACCGACGGCAAGTGCGTGCCCATGCGGCAATACTCGCTCCATATCGCCTCGGCGAGATAACGCGCGAATTTTTTTGACTGCTTGAATTTTAGGGGTAGATCGTCGCTCGGCAGTAGGTACTTGCCGTCGACTCCGTATTCTTTTAGGCTGTCTTTTACTGACCTGATGTTCATTCTTCCCAGTTGTCAACTTCCCAACGCCCCAAATCAATAGTTTCTTCGTTGCTAGTGGCGAAGGTATACACTCTGTCGTTATTCTCAAGCAGTGCCATCCCCGCCGCCGTAAATACATCGTAATCGTGCATAACGTCCCTAATGTCAAAAGATTGTTCCAAAAACTCCATGTGCACCTCGCGATGCCCATTCGTTTCAATGTGGTCGCGGATTGCATTGAAGATCTCGTTTACGCTGGCCTCGCTGTTGTGCCGACCCGGCTGCTTGGCCTCCTCCCCAGCCACGGCGTTCCAGCGATAAAACAGCCACCCGGGAAAACCGCGGGTTTCAAAGTAGTCCCACAGCAGCGTGACGTTGGTCTCGGGATTGTTTCGGCAACCGTAATACAGACACGCCATCAGCGCCTGCTCGGCGTAGTCTTCCATCACCGTAGGCCGCTTCATGTAAACCGCGCAGAACCGGTTGGTAACGTGGTAGTGATCGTTTGGCATCCTGCCATATAGCAGCGCATCCCTTGAGTTCTTTACCCTGTCGTGTGGCCCCCACTTTGGCAGATCGATGCTACTGTCGCGCTTGCGCAAAATCACCGAAGCCGAGAAACTGGGCTTTCCCGTTGTGGTCTTAGCGCGGATCTTCTGCGGGTCGCAGCCCATGCCGAAGAACCGGACACTATCGGGCACAAATAGCCCCTTCTCATCGTCAAAGCGAAAGCGCATCGACTCCTCGGGCTTTGGCAAATAGCTGATCTCCCAATCCGCGTTTTCGCGGTTACTGTTCATTGGCACCCACACCACTTTCGCCGCGCCACTGACTACGTCTTCAATTCGCGGAAGCGTTTTTGGGTCCAAGACATTCCAGTTCTTCCAGCGGTCGTCCCAGGAGAAACGCCCATGCGCCACAAATGGGTTGTCGGCGACAATAAATTCCTGCAGTCGCGACTGTATGATCACGGGGTTAAACCGGCACTCATCGGCGTTCATGGTAAAACACTCCCGAAAGCGCTGCGGGGTCTGCCGCATTTCCTCGGAAAGCGCGTCATTCTTGCCCGCCTCGCGGTACATCTCCCTGCGGGCGTTGATGTAAGACCGCGACCCCATGTAGTGCAGGGGCCTGTCAATGCCCTGCTCCTTGAAATCTAGCGCCAACAGCTCCGCCTTCTTCTTTAACTCCGGTAAATACTTCAGCTCTTTGGCGTCGGGATCTTCAATAACGCTAAAGCCCCAGGGATCAATAAACCCATCCAGGCCGTCTTCGGCGGGCAAAAACACCGTCACCAATCCGGTTTCGGTCTGGCCCGTGGCATCGCGCTTGCGCCAGTCGCTGTCTTGGCATTTGCGCTTGAAGTTGTTACCGCCGCCGCGAACCATCTCCCCAACCGTAGACGTGGCTATGTGCAGGCCGATAATTTTGCTGGTTGCGCCAAGGCTCAACGCCTTGCGGTTCACGCGCCAACGCGATAGCACATTCTCCTCAATTGTCTTGCCCTCCTCGTCACCATGGTGGAAGATCAGCTTAGCGCCGTCAAATGCCGAGCGGTGGCTTTTACCATACATCTGTACCGTCCCCAATACAGTCGCCATAACGCTTTTGTACCGCGCGCTTTTGCCAGCCATGTAACTCATCTTGCCTTTGGGATCACGATAACTCTCGGCAATCGGCTGGAAATAAAACGGCGCTTGCTGAATCATCGGAACCAAAAACTGAGTAAAGACCTTGTCCCTGGCGTCGTTCTCCGTCATCGACTGGATGCCTGTTATCGCCTTTATGGAGCGGCTGGCTAATTCGTTGTTGATCGCCGTGGCTTTCGACGTCGCGCCCTCGCGACGGTGCTTGGGGTAGTTAAAACCAAAAACAAAAGGGTTGTCGCTGCACCAGTGCGCAATCAGAAAAAACCTGCGATCGCGGTCCCGGTATTCGGGGTGATTGATGCCGTAGTTCGAGCGGTTGTCAATTTCCGTATTCAAATCACATGCCGTCAGGAAATACTCATGCCACGGCGGTATCCAATACGGCTTGCCCTTGATGAAGATCCAGCGGCCTTTTATCCTCCTCTGCCAGTGGTCGCGAATAAACCAAAGCTCGTCTTTGTAATAGTCAAAGTTCCGCGCTATCTCGTCCCAGTATTCCTCAACCTCCACATATCGGCGGTTGTTGAGCTCCGCCAGGCGTTCCGGCATTTCGGGGCGGATGTACTTCTGCTCTAAAGGATGCAGGCCGTAGGCCTCAATACTCTTATAGGGCGGCGGCTTTGGCAGCGCCACCCTTATTGTCGCCAAGTCGGGATCGTTGGCATTGAAATCCACGAACTCGTCTGCCGGCAAGTACAGATGCCTGTACTTATTTGTCGGGTTTGTGGTCCTCGGTGTCGCGACCCTTGATTTCGCCGTACTCGCGGGCATAGTGTTCTGGCCTTAGCCGTTTTATAACGTCTTCTTTCGACAACAAAATCTGATACAGGGTCTGTCGCGCCTCCCTGCTAAGATCGTCGTTTAACACGATCTTCTCCATCTTCTGGTACTCTGCCATTGCCGCCGTGGCGGCTTTTATGTCTTCGTAAAATAGTTTCTCGTGAATGGTCACATACAGGCGCTGGAGCATCGTGAACTCCATGCTGCGAAACAACGACAGAAACCGCATCATCATCAGCGTCGTCGCGCCATCTTGAAGACTTATGACCTTCTGGACGTTGTCCTCAAAAACGCCGTCGGCCTTAAACTTGAAGCCCGCCGCCTCCGCCGCCACGCTCTTGCGCTGAAAATAATCCGGAATCCGCCGCAACGGCGACTGCGGATCGTACATCAACACCAGAAACCGCACAATACAATTTGTGCTCACGCCATCCCGCTTAATGCGCTTTTTGAATTCCGGGTACTGCTGCAGCTCCTGAAAATACGTCGTGATGTCCTTTGTAATCGGCACCGCCATCACATTCAATCGCATGTGCCGGAAATCGTCCGGACGGAAATTGTAGTCTTTGTATGCCATGTGAAAAAATTAGCCCCCCTTATGGCTTGCGCTTCTAAGGGGGGCCCTTCGTGGGGGGGGTTGTATTAGGTATCCCCGGCCGGGGGGTCTATCTTTTTGGCGTCGCGACGATCCCGGCGTCGCTGTATCGCAATCTGTATGGCGCTGACCATGGCGGGAACCCATGGCTTGATCATGTCAAGGATTTGTTGCCCGAAACTGGGCCTTGGTGTTGTGGTCATAGTTGGGAATTAATGCGCAAAACATCTTCTGGATCCTGCTTCGGCACCATGCCGCGCCGGCCCTGCTTGTAAAACACAAACATAGAAAGAAATTTCACGCGAATATAGGTTTCGTCCATGTCGGCGCTGATGCGGTCAATGGCACGCCTGGCGTTGTTGCTGTTCTCGTATTGGCTCGCAATCTCCGCCAGCGCGGGTATCTCGGCGGCTTTTCCCGAAAGCCCAAACTCCTTGACCAGCTTCTCCCAGCGGCCGCGGAAATCCAGCGGTCGAGCGGCCTCGTCGACGACCTTGACAATGATGTTGTTGGGGTTGTTGGCCGCAACAGCAGTCAGGTAGTCGAAGATCGCCGTCAGGGCGTCACCGGCGCAGAGCCGAACCAACACCGGCAGCGTGCCCGCTTTTTGAAGGTCAAATGTCTTTTTCATCTTTTTCATAGAATAGTTGATTAAGGATGGAGTCGCCCTCTTCTTCGCGCAACGCCTTAAGCCATTGTTCCAACAAAGTTGCCATTTTTTCAACAATAGCATAATCCCCAGAGAAGGCATTGCGGTCAATGATTCGTCGGAGGTCCAAAAACCGCTCGCCCCAGAGTTCTACCAGCGCTATGGGGGTGTGGTCGTCACATACCGTAAAGAATTCGTCTAACAGCCCCAGCACAAATGCGCTTTCGCAATCCACACCGACCGAGTGCCGCAGTGCGCGGGTGCTTGCTTCCTTAGATGTCATACCAGCGCGTTAACGTTGTAAATGAACATTGTTTTGCCGTTTTCTTTGAAAATGAGCTCCGGAGCCATGGGCTTTTTCTTGCCCGTAAAGTAAACGGTTTCCCCCAGCAAATATTCTAAATCCACGTCTTCCGTGGGCATAATCTCCGTGACGACACCATGCCGAGGCAGGGAGGTGTAGCTCGCCGGAACCTCAATGTTTTTCTGCCGATCGTAGTAATCCTCGGCACGCCCAGGAGCTATTTTTACCCTGTTTTTGTTGGGATGAATGGTGTTGCCATCGCGCCACGCCACGATGTCTTTCTCGCTGACGCGCCGCAGGCCCTGAAGCCTGTGCTTGCGGTCCGCCATGGCGACGTCGTTGTCCAGCGCCGGCGCGGAGCCCTTACGGATGTAAACCGTCATGCCGACAGAAAACAAGCCGTGGTCGCGATAACCGTAGTGCCCCGAGGCGCTGCCGCCCTTCAGCTGATATCCGGTTATCCACGGCAAAACAATCGCCCCGGCCTCGGACCTGCCCCCGGCATCCCACGTCGGGCGATACCCGCCGGCTGGAATCCTTTTGTTGATGATCTCCTCCCACCAGTAACGCTTTACCACAAAACCCGGCACCTTTATGATCTTCACGCGCTCAATGGGCTCGCTGCTGCTATATGTCAGCACCTGGCTGCTTATGATCTCCCGCTGGGGCTCAACAATGTAGTAGCCATTGACGGGCGTGATTTCGTCGTCGCGCTCCCGCGACACTATGCTGTCGTAGCACAAAAACACATAAAACCACTTGCCGGTTTCGTCAACGATAATTGTTGAACTCTCTACGGCATTTTGTATCGCCCGGTAGCGACACAAAACATGGTCGCCAGGCATGACATCAACCTCTACATCCACCTCGGGGCGGGCAAAAGCTATGCCGGATTCGTTTTTGTAAAGAGTTTCCTTGTATCGCAAGCCATCGCATACCCGCACCACCTCCGCACGCATGATGGCATGCTGGTCCGGGCGCTTCCACGAACCCGGCTTGTGGGGCCACGACACAAACAGCCCGCTCTTGGTCTGCTCCACGGCATTCAAAAACGTCTGCGTGGGCTTCACCAACACCCAGTTGGGCATAATCCTCATCGTCGACAGCTCAGCGCTGGTGACGGTTGTGCCGTAGCCGCTGTACGGCCCCCCAATGAGTTTCATCGTATGTTGAAATTGTAATGTTTTAGGGCGCGATGGTACGCCAGTCTGATGGTCTGCAGACCCCCGGGGGTGCTGCTCAACCCCTGTCCACTATGGCCAAGTAAAAACATTGCCTCCGCCGTGCCGTCGCCCCAGTACCGGTCCAGCCACAACGCCAAGATGTCATCAACTGGACCCCGGTAGCCGCAGTTGCAGAACCCACACTGCGGACCACAGTTTCTGATATCGTAGCGCGTTGGCCGCAACCCCCGGCCTTGGTAATGGCCATTTTGAAGCTGCCGCCACTTTGTGGTTATGCCGCAGGTCGCGCACGAGTTCTTGTGAAACTGCCGGATGAACAGCGACATCAACCTATCGCAGTCGCCCTCAAGCCAAGAGCGCTGCTGACTCGAACCCCTTACCTTTGACGGAACCGGAAGAAAATCCTCCATGGCATACTCGTCCAAAGACCCGCGGCCGCCGATGTGGGCACTAATCATTGTGGTGTTGGTGATGCTATGGTCCATGTACCTAATTGCGGAAACCGCGATTGTGGTCTGGGCTAAGTAGGAATGATGATGTCTGTGCTGGCCTGAACACATGCCATGGTTTGTGCGCCCATCCACTCCGGATGGCTGCGCCGCAGCTGCGCAATCGCGGCCTTCGCGCGATCCGTTAGCGGCACGATCATGGACAGAACACTGTCTCCAATCTCCGTGCCATCGAGATAAACAACATCTTCTTCCAGGGTCTGCCCCAAAACAATCGCGGCATCGACGTGGCGCGGCTCCAACTCTCCCAATATATAGATTCTTGTCATGTCCAAAACTCGTTTTGTGGATCCATGTAATTCAGCGTCATCGCCCTGCGCTCAGCAAGGCCAAACTTCCCGCCGTTCACGCGCCTGGTCGCGAGCTCAATTTCAATGCAAGTAGCCACAAGGTCGTTGGTAATCAGGCTGTTAATCTTCGCATTGGTCCAAAACCACCCCGCAAACAACAACCCCACCTCTGCCGTGGCCATGAGATCTGGATCGTTAACCACGTCAATCTCCACAAATAAATCGCCCCTGCGTATGGTGAGCTTGTTGGCGCGGCAATACGCATGAAAACGCTCGTAGTTGCTGCGCCCCGTGGCCATTATCGCTCCCCTGCCGCGAAACCGCCAGCCATCCCCCGCATCGGTGTTGCCAAGATTCTTCTTGCCCCAGGCACCGCCGTAAATAATGTTCGCAATGGCCTCCCAGTTGGCTTTCTGTATAGGGTACCGGACCGTGCCGATCCTCCCATATTTTGTCGCCTCCTCCACGGTGATGCGGGAACCAAACTTGTTGCGCAGAGCCGTGGCGCTGTAATTCATGTTCTCCGTCAACGTCGTCATGCCGTTGCTTTCGTGGTCGATCTGCGCCAAAAAATACGCCATGGGCTCGCCTTCCGGGAACCCGAAGTGCGCCCACACCCACAGTATTACGGCACGGTACTGCTTCATCGCTGATGGCAAAGGAAACACAAAATTCTTCATCACTTTAGCGTTTCCAAGCCGCAGTATAGGCAAAAAATCGCGTCTGCCTGGTTGTCATCGGCGATCTGCTGAGTCGGGTACTTCGAAATGGCGGCGGCAACCATGGCTTTTTTGTCTGAATTGCCCTTGCCGGTGGCGAACTTTTTAATCGAGCCAACGGGAATCCCGGTGTACGGCACTTTCTCCTCCTCGCAGACGCTCTGAAGCTGGGACAGCAGCCCGCCGTAGACGTGCGCGGCATCCACGCCCCGATGATGGCGCACCTCCTCGTAAAAAACAACGCCCCCCCGGTGGGTGGCCAGCAGCTCCCGAATCGCTTGGCGAAACCGCAGATACCGCATGCCGCCGCCCTCGTGACGCCTGGAGGCAAAATTCATGACACCGCTGGCGAGAACACCGGCGGTATCAATGGCGTAACCAGTCTTCGTGCCAAGGTCAAATGCAATAGCTGTCATTGTGTGTTATAGTTTTTTGATTAACGCCGTCGATAACGACGTCCTGCCAAAGCGCCGAACCAGCACCGCATCCGTGAGCCCACGCTCATTCGCCATGTCCACAACACGGCGTATCATCAAATTCACGTCGTCAGCGCTGTGGCCACCGCTGCGCGTTACCTTCAATACACGGACCAAAATATTGCCGTCAACACCAATGACAACACGCCAAACACCCGTGGCCTTGTCCTGGCCAACCAAGGCCTTGCCCATCGCGCTGCCGACCTCGCCGCAGCCCAGACCATTGCAAATATCCATGTCCTTTATGCTATACGGCATTTTAGTGTTTGATTGTTTTGTGCTACACCGGATCTTTCAGCAAAGCATCTATCCAGGATCTGGCATGGAGTATTTTGTTTGATTGATCTTCGCAGATCTTTTGAATTTCGGACAAAAAATGTTCGGTTGCTGCTTTTGTTAATTCGCCGCCCGCCAGAAACTTTTCGGCGGCAACGTATGCGTCGTAAGGTTTAATGCTGGCTAAAATCGCATCGATGTGTGTCAGGGCTCTCTTTTGTATATGTGTCATTTAACTTGTTTTTGCGCCAAGCTCGGTTTTGGTTTCTATATTATCTGTATTCATAATTCAAGGTTTTTAACTGTTGGCCATGGTTTCTAGGTGCTCAATAACCCTGTACAACTTGGCATTGGCCGTCCTCAGCCGCTCAACCTCAACCCAAAACATTGCAATTATACCAGGATCGCTCTTTTCCGTGTCGCGGCTAATTGG
>Ga0163144_10009844_pt1 | contig 20455 bp, 16 predicted proteins | sample OliLak19BULKMAT1_FD_123175 | JGI IMG/M metagenome (GOLD analysis project Ga0163144, IMG submission 123175) | Freshwater microbial mat bacterial communities from Lake Vanda, McMurdo Dry Valleys, Antarctica - Oligotrophic Lake LV.19.BULKMAT1 | ecosystem: Environmental > Aquatic > Freshwater >... | reverse complement strand
TGGACTCCTGAATCCAAGTTGCCGGTTATCGTTGAATTCTCGGGCAACGGTGGGTATCAAAACGCTTGGGGCGATACGAGTAGCGGTCGGCCCGAGGACAGCTGCTTGGGATTTGGTTTAACGGCAGGAAAGGGGGCCATTTGGCTCTGTGTTCCTTGTCTCAACGCAGTAGGTTCCGACATCGCAGTGAAATGGTGGGGCGACGCACCGGACTACGATCCTACGCCCACAATAAACTATTTGCATGCGGCGGTTGTCGATGCCTGCCAGAACTTCGGTGGCGACACTTCACGCCTAATTCTTTGTGGTTTCTCAAGAGGTTCCATTGCTTGCAACTTTATTGGATTGCATGATGACAAAACCGCAAAACTTTGGCGCGCCTTTGTACCGTACAGCCACTACGATGGCGTTCGCAAATGGCCCTACCCCAATAGCGACACGAATGCTGCGGTTCGACGTCTTGAGCGACTAAACAATAGACCCCAGTTTATCTGCGGAGAATCCAACCAAGTCGATGAGACTCGCCGCTTTATTGAAGAGCATGCATCATCAAGTGCGAACCTGACTTTCGCCTCGACGGGGTTTCGCAATCATAACGATGCTTGGATCCTCAGGCCCAGCCAGGCTCGGCGGGATTTGCGAACTTGGCTGCAAACCGTCTTGATCCATCAGTATCCCGCGCAGATCGCGTATCCGGATCACTCGCAATTGCTCCTGGTTCGGGACGCAGCGGGCAAAGAACGTCCAGTCAAAACGAAAGCCGATTGGGCTGAGAGAGTATCCCACTTGCAAGCCAACATGCAGCTTGCGATGGGAGCATTGCCCGACTCTTCGCGCCGTGTCCCGCTCGAAGTTCAAAACGTTTCGGAAGAAACGTTATCCAAATACCGGCGACTAAAGATTCTGTTTACACCTGAACCGAACGATCGCGTGCCCGCTTGGCTGCTGATCCCCAACGATCTGAAAGAAAACACAAAAGCTCCCGCAATGCTTTGCTTGCACCAGACGACAAACATCGGCAAGGATGAACCTGTAGGATTAGGAGGAAGTCCCTCGCTGCACTACGCGCATGAGCTGGCAGAGCGAGGCTTTGTTTGCATCGTCCCGGACTACCCGTCGTTCGGCGAGTATACATACGATTTCAAAACAAATGGCGCTCATTACGCAAGTGGATCGATGAAAGCGATTTGGAACAACATCCGCGCAGTCGATGTGCTGGAGTCATTGCCCCAAGTTGACAAGGACCGAATCGGAACGATCGGCCATTCGCTAGGTGGCCACAATAGTCTGTTCACAGCCGTGTTTGATGAACGGCTAAAATCGGTCGTGACCAGTTGTGGCTTCACTCCCTTTCACGACTACTACAACGGCAAGTTAGTTGGCTGGACCAGCGATCGCTATATGCCTCGCATTCGTGACGTTTACGAAAACAACGCCGATCGTGTTCCATTCGACTTCTACGAGATTCTAGCATCACTTGCCCCTCGTGCTGTGTATTCCAATTCGCCGATTCAAGACAGCAATTTCGATGTGGGAGGTGTCCGCAAAGCGTTCCTCAAGGCCGAAGAGATCTATGAATTGTTTGATATCGATCGTGCTGGCCCAAAGCGACTTACCCTTTCGACTCCAAACGCACCTCATGATTTCCCGAAGCAGGAACGCGACGCAGTCTACGAATGGCTAAATCGTTTCCAGTAGGAGGAGCGGTAGGTCCATGTCCAGCATTAGGATTGCGAGCGGCAACGCTCCCCACGCTCATCGCTAACGCTTTGAGAGGCTGTGATTTTATTCGCGAGGTACAAAACATCGTCGTCTTTTGCTCCGCAAAAGTGCGTTAACGAGGCGTTCTTTCGCGGAGCGAAAGGCGACAATAAAAAAATCACAGCCTCTGAGCGTGATAACTACGCTAGTTGCCTACCAAGCTTATTCACAAACCAGACGAGCTGGCTGAGGTCTCAAGCGCGGAAAGTGCCACAAGCCGTCTATTGCGACTTGAACGGTGATTTCGGTTCTTGTTGAGCCGGCGGTTCGATTTTAGCCCATGCTGAAGTCGGCTCTTTGCGCACGTTGCGAAAGTATTCAGCAATCGTCGCAAGCGCATAGGCTCGATCCTGGGACTTAAAAAGCAATCCGCCAACCGCTTCGATATGTTGGCCAAATTCGCGTGTCGATTTGACAGGTAGTAGTTTTGCCCGACCAAATATCGGAAACGCCGCGAGCAAGACGAGCATCCCTAAAATAACTGCATGTATTGAGATGACGTTGAGCGGCCAAACCGTCAACATTTCAAAACCCTTTTGCTGGTCCGAACTGTCGTCGGTTCGCACCCGAGGATCATTCGCACCGGTCAGGAAACCGATGTTGTCTTTAGGAAGTTCGTTTAACAGCTTCCGTGCAATGGCGAGGTTTTCTAAATTGGTTAATGAAAGGTTTGAGATCAACGACGAGTTCGCTAAGATGACCACGCGCGAAGAACCCCATGCTGACTTGGAGACTTCGGCAATTAGCGGCTTGTCATCTCCCGTCGAAAGATAACTTTTCATCATCGGCAAATCCGAAGAGTTTAGCGCCTTAACATAACCCAACATCGTGGCGTCCGGCGTCTGCCATTTGAAGTCAAATTCGGTGGTGGGTGCATTGGGTGAAACAGGTATGCTCGCACTTTGTTTCGTCGAAGTGTCTTCGGATTCTCGATCGAAAAGCTTTTGGTCGGAAGCGATCGCTTTCTCGGCATAGCCGACTGGAAAGCTTCGAATGAAAAGCCGAGCCTTCGAAGATTCCAACTCACTCGACCAGGGGCCCTTGACCTTGCTGACGCGTTCCTCGTTTCCTTGCGAGTGTTCGAACAGACACCATGGAGTCGCAGTCTTGGCTCGTACTCCGGCACGTTTTTTGTCAAGTTGGGCTTGCGCGGCGGCTTGCTCTTCACGTGCAGACAGGGCTTCTTGATCGGAAGCTTTATCAATCGAAAGTTCCTCCGCGGATTGCGACCAATAGTCCGCCATGGGAGAAAAATCCCGACCTACGTAAACCAACGTCTTGTCCCCTGACGCGAGCCATTTATCCATCCAAGCCATCGTCTCTGGTGAGTGCGGCGAGAACGAATCCGGTGACCAAACAATCGCATTGAGCTTGGTCATCGCGCGCGGAGACAAAGATCGAACCGCCAAAGTGGTTCGACCATCCGCGTTGCACAGATTCCGAAACAGAGAAACCGAGGCTGGGCTGGTATGCGCATCGGTCCCTTCGCTCAATCCGTAGGAACTCCCCAACGGATATCGGCAACCAGGAAACAGAATGAACGCGACACACAACGCAAATAGGACAGCAAAATTCGGTCGATTCAACATCAAATAACCCTCGTGGCGAGCGAACCAAGAACCGCGTTAGGCTTCGATGTGGCCTCTTTGAGGTGGGCGTCGAAGGCAGGCACCTGCTGCCAGATGCGTTCGAAGGCCTCTTGGCTCAAGACATGCCTTCCAAAAAAAGCATACTCGAAGGCCATCACAAGCTGACTCGTAAAGCCTCTGAGTTGGTCGAGATCGCGCAGCTCTCGTAGATAAACGCGATTGGTTTTGCCTCGTTCCAAACGTATGCAACGGGCTCCATCCATTTCGACGAGCGCATGACTGAATAAATAGATAACCGCTTTCGAGTAGTCTCCTGCCGCTCGATAACGCTGGGCCTGTGCGAGTAGTCCTAACATGGTTGGCTCCAACTCGAAAGGCAAATCCAAAAGCTTGGCCTTTTCCTTTTCAAGCGAGGACTTATTCGTCGATTTGCCCGTGAGCACTTGAAAACGAAATCCGTTTCGAAAGAGGATGAATCCAATGATCGATAAGAAAATCAACAAACTGATGAGCAAAAGAATCTGCCATCCGCGAAATGTCCATGAGATAAAGTCTGCGACTGTACGCCAGAAACTGGTCCACCAACTCGGTGTCGTCCTATTAGACGGGACTGCAATCGAATCATGCCTATCGTCAACGTTGATGGGTTTGCCTCGTCGAGTGGGGTGTACCGTTCCGTCGTTGGCATCGTACCAAACCGAGTTTGTCGACCGCCCAATGACAGCACGGTCCCGATCGCTTACTTTCGACGAGTAGGTTTCTGATTGAGTTTCAGCGTCTACTAACGCGTAACACGACTCATTTAAAATCAGGGCGAAACAAATGGTCACCATGGACATAGAATTGATTTTCATCATCGAGCCATCTCCTCAAGACGTTGGGCTTCGGCTTTGAGTCGCAATTCAATCTCCCATCCTTCCGTCCGAATCCTGGAGTTCATGTACAACAGAAATCGAATGACCGTAGCCCAGGTCGCCACAATCCAAATGGTCAATGGATAGAGAAAAAGATCCATCCAAAATCCCCAACTCCAAATGCCAGTCAAAACACCGATCAAAAATACGATGCTCATCGCAATGGAAAACGCAGTGAGGATCTCTATGATGGTCACTCCAAGATGGGCACCAAAGAGTTCGTTGTAGAGACTGGAGTGCAACCATCTGGAGCGTTGTCCGTAGGCCAACTGATCCGGCCTTTTTTTCGATTTAAAAACTGGGCAACGTTCGAGCAATAGTATCTCCGCAGCAAAAGGTCGGAAGCCGCGAACAAAAAAGACCCCGCCACACAACAAAAGCAAGTAGAGCGGTATCTCCAATTCGGGCCGAAAGACCGGGTTGGTAAATAGAAACCAAGCGGGCACGAAAGAGACAGCAGCCATCCGCAATACGCCTAAAATATACAACATTGGTCCACCTCGTGTCCAAATCGCATGAAAAACCTGACGCACTGTCGGCCTTTCCGTGAACACCGCTTGTCCGATGAAGTACGTAACTGCACTTAAGGCCAACGGCGATTGAATCATGATCAACGCAGTGACAACGCACAAGTAACGAAAGTGGTATCCCTCGGTACTACTGAAATCGCGAGAGGCGATCAAAAGCGTGTCGAATTGAGTTAATGGCCAAAGCAAAACAAAATCAATGATCGCAAATGGAAGTATCCCTAGGAACGCAAAGTACGCAATCGGTTGCCAATAGCGCCGCATAACCAATAAGCTTACGTCGACCAAGTCGATGACCGATCGCTGCGAAATGACGATTGCCGTTTTATCGAGTTGCACGGTCCACTCCGATCGTGCGCCAAGGATTGTCTTCGTTGTCTGCGAGCTCGCGTTCGATATCAGGTCGCGGATAACCGAGCACCACAAAATAATACATTAGCAAGCCCGAGCTCAACATGGCCACGCAAGCTTTCACGAAATAGGGTAGCGGCGACGGTGAAATAAAACCTTCCGTAAACGCCGCCAGGAAAAACAACGCCACGGACGCAAGGATGATGGGCAAGGCTCGTTCTGCATTCAGTCGAAAGGATTCCAGACGTCGCAATCCGCCCGTGGAGAAAAGCCCGATTCCCAATCGTAAACCCGACGCCGCTGACAATGCGATTGCGGTCAACTCGAAGACGCCGTGTGCCGTCACAAACTGAAAGAAAACATCACCCGCGTCCACATCGGATCTCGCCATATAACCAAACGATGCACCGAGGACAACCGCATTGTAGGCCAACGCGCAAAGCGAGGGCAAAATCAGAGGGCCAAGTGCAAAGCATTGCAGTCCAATGCTGGTGTTGTGTTTGATGTAAAAGCCCGCCATCATGACATACTGATCGAAATTTCTGTCCAGCGGCTTATCGAAGTTTGTTTCCAGAGTCTTGATCTGTTCGGCTCCCAGCATTCTTTCCGCAAACCCTGGAAAGCGGACCTCGTTCCATGCCAGCATCGCCGAGAGGGTAAACAGGCCGAAGAAAACGACGAAGGCCACTTTAACACACGGATCGCGAAAGATACTTTGAGGAGCAATCTTGGAAATGTACGTGGCCCATCTGGCCGGCCCAAACTGATTGGATCGATACAGCTGACTATGCGCTCGTCCGACTAAACGATGCAAATACTCGACCGACGCGGGTGGCAGTTGGTATTGATCCGCCATGGCGAGATCCGTGCATGCGGCTCGATACAGGGCCGAGAATCGCGTTACAAGACTGCCGTTGTTGGCGAATGGGTATTTCACTGAACGAAAGGAATCGCACATGCGCTCCAGTTCGATCCACCCCTGCCGTCTTTTATCGAGTAGCTCTGCGATTCTCATAAAGGTGTTTTCAGAACAGGTGGAAGGGATTCGGGCGTGGGGCTAGGCATAACTTCAGACTCTGCAACAGGAGCGATTTCGGCCATCAAAGGCTCGGGCTCTCTGGCAACCGGTGGAGCGTATCGCTTCGCGTCGGAAAAAGCTTCCTTGGAAACAAACTCGCGATAATAAAGTGCGCAAAGCAGGAGATCAGGACTGGTGTCGGCTAAAAAGTGGAACTGCTTCAAAAGTGGTCTTGCTAGGTGCGAGGCAAGTTCCGTTCGTCGGCCGACAGAGATACGGCTGCGGCGTTCCGCGTACAAAGCAATCGCTTTGGCCAGCGTTGAACTCATTCGAAAGTTGGCGGGAATGTGTTCGCTGAGGGACGCGACACGCGGGTCCTCAAGTTTCACGTTGGATGGCACCCAGGATCGTTCGTTGACCACAACCATCGTTCCGGCGGCCAAATCGCCGAGTCGTTGAAATCGAGGTGACAACGTCATGCAAATCAAACTAACTAGAAATGTTGGAATGGCATAGGCTGGCGGTGCTTCGGAAACAAACGCTTCTAATGAAACCATCGGTGCAAAATCGGCGAGCCGCAGAAAATTGCGAACCGTCGCTTGATAGGCGTTGATGGGACGACCGTCTACCGAGATGACTCGGATTTGAGTTAGCCATTTGCCCGGCGTTTGGCCATTCCAGTAGCTTTCGAAAAAGAGACCGTAAAACCAATCGAACGCAAACGATACCAGCAGGATCATAAAAAGGATCAGTCCCACCGGCAAAGAAACAGTCAGCCCGCCGATGAACGCCACAATGTAAAACGCAATCACGCACATCATCCGTATCGCAAAGTCGAGTAGGAATGCAGGCAATCGTCGAAAGGGACCCGCGATCCGGTATTCGAACTGAATGTTTTCAGGGGTCGTTATGACCGCAGTTAAATCGATCGAGTTTTGCGGGTTCACCAATACGAATTCCAACAAGTGATACGTTTGTTCATTCGGCAGATTTTAATCGCAAGCCCGCAATAGTTCATCGGCCCCAGCCAAGAAAGTCCCAACCAATCGCAAGTTAAATGTTTGCCCCGGTCAGTTTGCGTCTGTTACAATGGCTTTGTGGAACGATTGATCTTGGCCGTGTTTTTTCGTGAAAGGCAGCTTGGATGAGTGAAATGGAGCCAACCCCGGTGCCTAGCTCGGTGCCAACCACGGTGCCAACCACGGTGCCAACCACGGTGCCAATCTCCGTGCCGGTGCCCACGGACGATGTCTCGGAACGCCCTTTGGGAAATCGCGATGTTTCAACGCAGGCTTCTGCAAAACACCCCTCGGCCGCATCGCTCCTCTTATCTACTTTTCTAAGCTTGGTTGTGGTTCTCGTCTTGTTGGTGGCATTGCGCACGATGCTGCCATCCCTGTTGGAGTTTTCGCGTTACGCTTGGCATCGCGGTCAACTCCGAGCCGAATACGAAATGGCAGGACAGCAATTGGAGCGAGTTTCTTGGGAGGGGTTAAGCCAGGTTTCACAAACCGTTGCCAAACGCATCAGTCCAAGCGTAGTCCATATCACGATGAGTATGGAACGGGATGACTTGGACACGAGCCTCGAGGAAATGGTCCGTTCCGCACCACGTCGTTCGAAAGTCGGGCAAGGCAGCGGAATCATCGTGGACAAACGGGGATTCATTCTTACAAATTATCACGTCCTCGACGATGGTTCCCAAATCAATGTGATTCTAGCGGACGAAAGAACTTGCGTAGCCGAGCTGATTGGTTTCGACAAACTGACCGATTTGGCCGTCATCAAGATCAACGCACCAGACCTTTTCCCTATCTGCTGGGGTGACAGTGACAAACTAGAAATCGGCTCACCGGTCTGGGCCGTCGGCAGCCCGTTTGGTTTGACGGGATCGGTTACCTTTGGCATCCTCAGTAGCAAGCATCGATTGGATCTAAGTGGCACGAGTTACGAGGAATCGAAAAGCAACCCGTTAAGTCGCGGCGACAAACAAAAAGCTTCACCTCGGTACAGCGACCTAATGCAAAGCGATGTGGCTGTGAATCCTGGAAACAGCGGTGGGCCATTGGTCAACAGCGCAGGCGAAATGATCGGCGTCAACACAGCCATCATCGGCGAGTCCTACCGTGGCGTCAGCTTTTCGATCCCCAGCAACGTCGCGAGGAATGTCTTCACGCAAATCTTGGAGACAGGAAAAATGCGTCGAGGCTGGATGGGTATGATCCTCGCGAAAGCTTCCGACAAACGAACTGCAAAGCAATCCAAGGCATCCTATGAAGTAGACTTGCTAGCGGACCTCCAAGACGAATCAACCACCGATGAAGCGAAGCTGCCGATACATGGCGCGGTAGTGCAATCCATCATGCAGAATTCCCCCGCTTCGACCGCCGGAATTAGAGTAGGCGATACGATTAAGGAAATAAACGGTCAACACATAAAAGGTGTCGAGGACTTGATCTTCGCAATTGGCAAAACCCCCGTCGGCAGCCAAGTGGCGTTCACTATCGATCGCAACGGTCAACAACTTCAAATCGAAACAACCGTCGGCGAACGACCCGACTTGCCGTAGTTGCGTACCCAGGGCGGCGCTTCGCTTTGCCCGGGGCTAAAATGTTTAAGCCCGTTGGGCTAAAAACGCAAGAACGCAACACAGCAAACAATCCAATCTACTTCAGCATGCATTAAGGCGATCGACGAGAAGTGTCAAAAAATGCTAGAATTGGACCTCAACAGGAAGTCCCCAACCCCGACCGCTTAGAGAGACAAAAAGATGGCTGTTCCCAAGGATCGCATTGTTCGACTTGCGACCGTGCAAATGACCTGCGGCGAGAATCAGAACGAAAACATACTGAAGGCCATGTCAAGAGTTCGGCAAGCGGCTTCGCTCGGTGCGAACATCATTTGCCTGCAAGAATTGTTCAATGCTCCGTACCCTTGCCAAAGCGAGGATCACGACCGATTCGAATGGGCCGAGTCCATTCCTGGCCCGACTAGCCTTGCGATGAGCGAGGTGGCCAAGGAGTGTGCCGTTGTAGTGACCGGGTCTGTTTTCGAACGACGGGCTCATGGCTTGTACCATAACACTGCCCTCGTTTTTGATACCGATGGCACACAGGTTGGGTTCTATCGCAAAATGCACATCCCCGACGATCCCTTGTACTACGAAAAGTTTTACTTCACTCCTGGCGACACCGGTTTCACGGTGGCCAAGACGAGTCTAGGCGTGATCGGTGTGGGAGTTTGTTGGGACCAGTGGTACCCCGAGGCGGCTCGGCTATTTGCGTTGCGAGGAGCCGAAATACTTCTTTATCCGACGGCTATTGGGTGGAGTGTTGCGGACAAGCCGCTTTATGGACGAAGCCAGCATGAAGCGTGGGAAACCATGATGCGATCGCATGCGATTGCCAACGGAGTGTTCGTCGGGGCGGCCAATCGAGTCGGAGTGGAAAGCTCGATCGAGTTCTGGGGCGCATCGTTTGTATTCGATCCGGCGGGGAATTTGTTGTATAGGGCAAGTCATTCGGACGAAGAGATTGTGATCGTAGAATGCAATCTCAATCAAATCGATACGCAGCGCACTCACTGGCCGTTCCTTCGAGATAGACGTATCGACGCTTATGGCGACTTAACGAAGCGATGGATTGACTAAAAGAAAACGGCCAGCTTTCGGCTGGCCGTCACTGCTGACAGTTTCGATTTCAGTGTCTAATAAAAAAATCTTAGAATAGCTTTTCGAAACGAATATCAACTGTTCTTTGGTACTGTGCAACTTCGTCAATCAAGTCGAAGATGCAGTACTTCAATCGGGTTTTCGCCGATCCGACCTAGTTGGTCAGGAGGGCGACGACTGCCAAAGTTGGGCCAACCGCCGATTTCGGCTAGCTCAGGCATCAGCTCGATCAGTTGCTCGCGTAGCATGGTTGTTAAACGTTCTACGCGTGGTGAGGTCGCAACCTCTGTAAGTGCAACCACTGTCTTCATTACTTTCACCATTGCCGCTCGCGAATGGACCGGATCTGAAAGTTCGCTGTCGTGATCTACGATGAGATTTTCGATTGGAACTTCTAGGGCTTGGGCCCAGCGAGTCAGGTCGACCAACGTCAGATTTGAACCCGGCAGCTCTTGCTGTTTCAAATGCTGAACATCAATACCTGACCGTCGTGAGATCGACCGCAGGGACAACCCCTGTTGCGCTCTAACCTCGGCAATGCGATGCAATGAAGGAGCATCGCACTCTTTGTTGGCCTCACGCACCGTAGGCAAGCAATCCAAGCTGGATTGCGAGCACATCGGAATCGTTGCCATAAGGAAAACATCCTCCCTCTGACTAAAGAAACCACATTGAGGTCAATAGCGTCGCAATGGCGACACCGTCCCCACACTCTATCAAACAAAGTTATTGGGCCAATAACAAGCCCCCACCGGGCTAGAAACCGGAAATAGCGAAAAATGCTTCGGTAGGTAATTCGCCAGATCGGTCCAGCGGAGACGTCGAGAGGCACTACCCATAGAAAGGTGGTTGAGATACATTCTTTGTTTGCAAAGTCGCTGTGGCGAAATGGCAGACGCAGCAGATTTAAAATCTGCTGGGGGAAACCCCGTGCGGGTTCGAGTCCCGCCAGCGGCACTTTGCATTTATCGCTCCGTCTAAAATCGCACACACCCTGTGCAAACTCAATCGGGAATGATTTCGATCCTCTGGCCGTCTCTCTTAAAGTGGACGCCACACTGCTTGCTGATCTGTCGCAAAATGTCATCCAGTGGGGTCTTGTCGAGCTTCAGCTTTACTCTTTTGGATTCGAGACTGGCTGGTACGGGAATCGGGAAGAATTCGATTTTCGTTTGGGCTGCGAGCGACCGAAGCGCTAGTTCAAGTTCGCAATCGAACGTTCCTGAGTATCCTTTTTTGTCCAAACCAACTTCCCCTTTCGGCTTCTCCCATTTCTTTTTCGGAATCATCGGTTGAACTAAATCACGATGCGAAGCGACCGTCGCCAATACTTTCCACCCCTCCGGTTTTACGGATTTGGATACCGAGGACTCAGGCCAACGCTGACGCCATTCCTTCCACCAATTCGCACCGATCTTCTTTTCAATGTCGTCTTTCGAATAAGTCCAATCGACTTGGAAATCCTCTTTCGGTAGAGGCATAACTATGAGCTTTCCATCTTGGTCTGCTAAACAAAGATCGAACCCGCTCAACAAGCAGGTGCCAATCGATAGTGGCGTTGTGGTCTTGCGAAACTCAAAGCCACGCCAAATATCGTGCTCGGTTTTGATAGTCAAATTCGGATCAGGAAAACAACGTGTTGCAAATCCCTCAATCGCGGTGGCCGCCGTCGAGCCGTCCGGCCAACCATAGGGTTTTGAGCCTAAGGCTCGCAGCGTACTAACCGAACGCGAGACGGCAAATCGCCAGTATGTAGCTTCGACTGCGTCGCATTTTGATTTGGGGCAGACCATGACGATGCCCGCCAACGGTACCAACACCGCATCCGCTTTTGCAATCGCTCGGTTCAAGAAAATCTCCAACGATTCGTCCCGCTTATCCATCGAAACGATTTGATCGCGCGCGATGTTTCGATCACACCAAATCGGGATCTCGTAAGCAGACGAAATACTATCCAGCAACGTTTCGATCGAAGCGCTTTCAAGCGATTGTTCGCAAGGTGCTTGCAGTGTTTGGCGAATGACTATGGCAGCGCTATTCAAACACGGATGCACCGGCGCGCTCTGACCCAATGCATGTATCGGTGTACACAAGATTGCTAGCGTTGCCATCACTCTGAGAGTTGCGAGATGAGCGCATGTCAAGCACCATCCGTTCGCTTTTTTCAGTTTCAATTCTTGTTCAATGAATTGATTGCGAAGTGAGGGAGAAGCAATTAGAGTATGGCCATGGTTGATCACTGACAAGGTTCCTTTATTCCGAATCCAACTCGGGCGAATCAATCCACCAAGTATACTTTATCCTCACCCTATGCGTCTCAACAAATCGTTGAGTCAACATGGCCAAGCTACTTCAATACTTTGAAAACCACCTCGCTGATTGCGAAGCCGAAGTGAGTGTATCGCCGCATGACGCATCAAAATGGATTTCGTTGGTTCGTCTCAAGTACACGCCAAACACACTCAAGCGAATGCTCGCGTCTCAGCAAGTTGGCGTGCGACGTGCAGCCGCGTGGGCGTTGAGCTATGTGGGAGACGAGTCGCATGCGTGTCCGTTGGGCATGCTTCTGCGCGATTCGGCTCGAATGGTGCGTAGTTGTGCCGACGAAGCTCGCAGGGCGATTGCCCAGCGAAGTCAGAGTCCTTGGCACCGCCAGACTGTTTGCCGAGTGGAGCAGTTGCTTGCCGACGGTCTATATAAATCGGCCACAGAATTAGCAAGCCACCTGGTGGACGAAGCCGATTCGCGATCCGATGTCTATATGCTGCGGGCTTGGGTTCGGTTCAGCGGTGGTGACATTGAGCAGGCGGCAGAGGACTGCAAGCGAACACTTGCATTGGATCCATTTTGTTATCAAGCGTGCGTGGCCTTAGGTCAATGTTTGTGGCATTTGGGGCGGGATTTAGCAGCTCGTGAGTGCTACTGCGAAGCGGCCAGGATTTACCCAGATTGGGAACCAGCCAGAGCCGGACTTCAGATGCTGGGTGCTAACCCGTAGGTGAATGTACCAAGTCTGGTAATTAGACCCCAGCCAGCTTGTCTGGTTGGTGAATAAGCTTGTTCGCTAACGTGCGTAGGCGAATTCACTTCGTGCATCCCCCGCGACCCGCCGCCTCCGGCAGCGGGTCGCGGGGGATGCAGAAACATCGCGGCTTTTGTTTTAGCTGATAAGCTGCTTCACCCATGGCTTAAAGCCATGGGGGTCGAACATCCTTTACGGCTTTAGGATCTTTCGTCCCAACGTCGGATTGTAAGTCGTCCAAGCATCGCGGGTTCGGTCGCTCTCGACCAACGCCAAAGCAGAATTCAGCTTAGCGTCCATTTCGTCCAGGTAATGAAACGCCAACGCCTCCAACGTCATCGGTACCTTCGGACTGCCATGCTCTAGGTAACCGTGATGGCTGACGATGATATGCTGAAGCCGCAGAACAATAGCCCGATCGACCACAAATCCAGAGTCAGAAACCTCTCGGACCTTTGCGTCCAGCATCTGGACTCCTTGAACGAGATGGCCCAACAATTGCCCAGCATCGCTATAAGATAACTCTCCCTCAAACAACAACTCCTCAAGCTTGCCAATGTCATGCAACATGGCACCCGCCAGCATGAGATCGCGGTCGAGTACGGTGTAATGCGCTGCGACTCGATCCGCGAGCTGCATCAGCGAAACGACATGCTCAAGCAGTCCGCCCGGATAGGCATGATGGGTTTTGATGCCAGCTGGCGCTAAGCAAAACGACTTGGCAATCTTGGGGTCCAGATAAAATCGATCTGCAATAGAACGCACGGTTTCATTTGAAATGGATTCGATCAACTCACCAAGTTTACTCCAAAGCTGCTCGACATCCACTCGATTGCCGGAATCAAAGTCGACTGGATCCAACGTCTTTTCGTCCACCAAAGTGACTTGGTTGACAATCAGCTGCAAGACTCCGTTGTGGAGCTGCGATGCTCCCTGGACCTGAACATAGCATCCTTTGTTAAATCGTTCGGCCATCTTTTCGTCGGCATTCCAACGCATTCCAGAGATGACGCCCGTTCGATCTTGCAGCTGCATCAACAGATAAAGATTGCCCTGGCGATTTGCCCTCAGCTGCCGGTCTGCGATGCGGAAGGCCGCGTCGACCTGCATTTGCGGTTGAATATCACTGACAAAGAGCTTTGGCATTATGGATTGAAGTCGAAGGGGGTACGCAAAGTTGGATTCGAAACTTCTAAAAGATAACGTCCAGCACGCAGAAGTCTACCTGGGATAGTTAGCTGCTAGCACTCGTGTAGCTTTTCAAAGCCCGTTGAAAGACCCACCGGCTCAAAAGTAGTGACACCACGGCAGCCAGCGGTGCAAACACGGCAAGCCCCCATTCCCAAGGTTCTCGCGGGGCAAGCGGCTGTGCCAGCACTCGAGCTGGAACGTTGACCACGACCAAGACTGGAACCACAAAAGTAAATGCGTACCAAAGCGAAACACCCCAGCCGGACTCGTAGATCTCCATCGGATAGCGAGAGAAGTTGGTGATGTAAAACCAGAAATCATAGAGGCTCTGGTTTCGCCCAAGCCAAATGCTAGTAGCCGCCAAGCAAATCATTAAACTATAGAGGATGACCACGCCGCATGCGATGAACGCAAAATACAGCAGGACTATGCCAGGACCAATTTCCCAAACAGGATCGGTGCGAAAACGGAGCTGAACCATCGCATAAGCCAAAATGATCAGTCCAAGAAAAAAGTTGCTCAAGGACGGCCATTCCACCTTTCGAAACGAAATCAAGAATTGAGTATCGATTGGCTTAAGCAACGCAAAGTCAAGTCCGCCCGTTCGAATCAGTTCACTAAACTCTTGCGCGTTCGGCATCAGAAACGTTTGGACCAGCGAATTGATCAACCAGGTCGTCGCAAGAAACACGTAAAACTCATTTGGCCCCCAACCGGTCGCGACTCCGATCGATTTCACATGATGGAAAACAATCAAATAAAAACCCAAGTTCATTAACAACCACGAAACGCTTGAAACGCAATCGAGTAAGAAATTGCTGCGAAACGTCATGTCGCGGATGAGACTGTTTCGGGCAAAGGTGAGGAACACCCCGAGATAATTTGGCTTACTTGTTTGCGTTATCATTGCGTCAAAGTGTATATCCAACCCGATCCCCTCGCAAGTTTGAAGCCATGTTTAACCGATCACAGGACATCGCGCGATAGGGAAGACGCTGCAAGTTCAATTCATGGTATGTTTAGCACAGGCAGAAAGCCGAGTGCGTTGAGTCAATGTTAGCGGCAGGTCGTCGATCAATAAATGTCCGATTTTTGAAGTGGGATAGGCTTCCAGCCTGTCATTTTCAATGCGACAGGCTGGAAGCCTATCCCACTAATTGATCACCCCGTGCAAGTACCCAAATGACACTACACCGATTCCTAGTTCCCCAACTAACTGGCCAAGGCAGTGTCGAATTGCCGTCCAACGAAGCCCATCATGCCAGTCGCGTGCTCCGCTGCTCGACAGGCGACGAAATCGTGTTGTTCGACGGGCTCGGCAACGAAGCGTCTGCATCCATCCAATCGATCGACAAACGCAACGTGATAGCCACGATCAAGTCGTTCGCGTTTGCCCCTCGCGATCACTCGAACCGACTCCATTTTGCGATCGCCATGCCCAAGGGAGATCGCCAGCGAAACACGATTGAAAAACTGGTCGAATTGGGAGTCGACTCATTGAGTCCGCTCAACACCAATCGATCCGTCGCAGTTGTGAACGAAGACAACGCAGAGCGACTGAACCGATACGTCATCGAGGCCTGCAAGCAATGTGGCCGCAATCGACTTATGAGCATTCGACCCAGTATTGGCGTCAGCGATATCCGGGCCTTTTTAGATTCCGATAGTTCAATGACCGGGCCAAGCGAGACTGCCGTTTGGATTCTGCATCCGACTTTCGAAGAGCAAAAGGCGTTCACGATCCACGAAGCCAACTCGCTAGCCAACGGCAAGCAGAACTTGCTGTTTCTTATCGGCCCGGAAGGTGGTTTTACCGACGAAGAAGTGAGAGAAGCAGTTCGGCAAGGAGCACGCATCCTGTCACTTGGCGATCGGATTCAAAGAGTCGAAACAGCGGCATCCACGGCGGCTGTCCTCGGCCACTGCTGGTTGGATTCAGAGTAGAACGGTTGTCCTCAACCGTTTCATAACGACATTTCCGCAGTTCAAAAGCCTTTGGTTTTTGAGGCTACATCACACTTTTTGAGGCTACATCACACTTTTTGAGGCTACATCACACGGAGTGTGATGGGTACTTTCTAGCGACTCACACGCCCTTCGTACCTCAGGGCGTGCCACCCAATTTACAGGATAAACAGTTGAGGACAACTGTTCTACACTTTGATTCTTCGAATCGTCTTACTATCTTCCTTTTCCACGCATGGCGATGTATTCATCGAGATCAATACGTCCGTCCTTATTTGTGTCCGCTTGTGTAAATTTGCTGGCATCATTAACCTCATCCGTCGTAAGAAATCCGTTTCCGTCTTTGTCATCTTTCTTCATTTTTGTCAGATACCAAGCCTTCATTTTCGAAGCTGTGTCATCGGCAGCGGGTAATGCACTAGGTCTTGTCGCCGGAACGCTTGAACTGATTGGGGCGACTGCGGTGTTTGCTGGAGCACTTGCAGTCGAGCTGCTGGAAGATCCCGGTATAAACCCTTTCTTTACCGCGACCAAGCATTCCTTGCTGGTAATCAAACCGTCGCCATTGGTATCGAATCGCAAGAAGTCGTCGATGGCATCTTGAGTCCACTTTTTGCTGTACTCCGCCATCGAGACTTGATTGTCGGTGTTGGTGTCGCTGCGGCCAAACCACTCGGGCAATCCCGCCGGAGCAGGCTTCTTTCCGTCGGCATCAGTTACTCGATAGGAGGATCTCTTCTCAAACGGATTCGGCTTTTCCTTTTTGTCGTCAGCGTTGTCGTTTTTGTTGTCGCGGGAGCGTTTCCCATTAGATTCGTCCTTGCGTTGCGAAGACTCAGGCTGGCCTCCGGATGCAAGCCGACGACGTGCGTAGCGAACTGCCAATTCTTGACGCGAGAGCTTTCCATCTCGATTCTTGTCATATTGCATTGGCGAATCGGACCAACGGCCTTCCTTGAGTTCATTCTCGTCCAGATGCTGGTCATTGTTCCTGTCGTAGCGACCCATTCGTTCGTCCGCGTCCTTGAGATCGCGATCCTCGACTGGGACACTAAACTTTTCGCCGCTAGCCCCGAAGCCGGGAACCGGGACCTTGTCGACCTTGGCCGATGCAAAGCCAGGAACGAGCGAATTCTTTTCCAAGATCGTCGTTTCCTCGTCTGAACTGCCGTAGCTGCGACCATCCGAACTTGATCCACCGCTTCGCATTTGTTGGAAGGACTCAGTCAAAACCGACATCGGGATCGGTTTGCTAATATCGATCTTTGGATTGCTTCTTGCCATACGATCCAGCATGAATCGCGCCGGCCCCTGCGCCTCGTCCGGGTCAAGCATCCCGTTGCCGTTGGTATCCATCCGAGTCAAAAAAGAAGATGGGTCAAAGCCACTCGATGATCCTCCGCCAAAACCGCCACGGTCACCACCGCGATCACCTCCACGGTCACCTCTGCTGCCAGAGGGCATGCTTCCAGGGGTACCGCCGCTCCACGGACTCATTCCAGGCGGTTGCGCTATCGCCAGCTCCGAAACGAAGCACCAGCCGGCGATGGAAATCGCAAAAAAAATCGATTGAGCCGGGATTGAGATTTTCATAGTTTTTTTAAACTTTCGTTTTCGGCTTTCTGCGCCAATTTCCACGGGCGGAATGGAACGTATCCCAATCCACGGCAATTGACCGATTTTAGCTGGATACATGGCCGTTTAGTAGTGAAAACACACGTCTTGCGATTTAGTTTCCATCTTCGAACAAAATATTGGGCACTTGGTTCAAATCGCGACCCTTGGTAGCATCATCCGATATGAATCTTTCACCCATGATGAAGCAATACGAAGAGGCCAAGGCGACCAGCGGAGATGCTATTTTGCTTTTCCGGATGGGTGATTTCTACGAGTTGTTTCACGAAGACGCCAAAACCGTTGCCCGCGTTCTCGGGCTGACCCTGACTAGCCGCGACAAAGGTGAAAATCCGATCCCCATGGCTGGTTTCCCATACCACCAGCTCGAAGGTTACCTAGCGAAGCTCGTTCGCCAAGGCTTTCGCGTGGCGGTGTGCGAACAAGTCGAGGACCCGGCCACGGCCAAAGGACTCGTGCGACGGGAGGTTCAGCGGATCGTTACGGCTGGGACGCTGACCGATGACGCATTGCTGGATCCAAGGTCCGGAAACCTGCTGCTAGCTATTTACCACCCATCTCCAGGCAAAGCAGGACTGGCTCGCGACGCATGGCTTGGAATTGCTTGGGTGGAATTGTCGACAGGCCGATTTGAAGCGGGATCTTATCCGGTCCAATCCGTCATGGACCAAATCGCTAGGCTCGAACCGGCAGAAGTCATGATTCGCGAAGACGATTCAACGCTTGCCAAAGGCGAACTCGAACGATGGCCTATCACCCGCCGTCCCTCATGGCAATTCGGTATTGAGGAGGCACAGCGTGTTTTGCACGAGCACTTCGGCGTTCTGGATTTGTCGGGAATGGGTTGGGACACTCAAAGCGACTCGAAAGACCCTGCAAGCACTTATGCACACGACTGTTTAGCGATCAGCGCTGCGGGCGCAGCCATGGCGTATCTTTGTGAAACACAAAAAACTGCCCTCGATCACATCCAACAGCTTCAGCCAGCCCGCTTGATTCGCTCCCTAGAAATCGACTCGGCGACTCGGCGTTCTTTGGAGTTAACGCAAACAATTCGAACGGCCTCGCGTGCCGGCTCTTTGCTCGAGGTTTTGGATCGTACCGTCACCTCGATGGGCGCTCGACGGCTTTCGCAATGGCTGTCCTCGCCGCTCGTCTCCAAGGACCAAATCGAATTGCGGCTGGATGCGGTCGATGAGTTGGTGCGCGACACGCGGTTGCGCGCATCTATCCGAGAGATGTTAGACGAAGTGTATGACTTAGAAAGATTGCTCGCGAGGGTTGCAACCGGTCGCTCAAGTCCCCGCGATCTAAAGCAAGTTGGTAAGTCCCTTCTGCAAATTCCAAAAATCAAAGCGATCCTTGAGGAACGTTCCTCCGCTCGATTGACTCAGCTTCAAAAGCGAATCGATCTTTGCCCGACGCTCAGAGAGCAATTGGATGTGGCGTTGCAAGACGACTGCCCATTGCTCGCACGCGATGGCGGGTTCATTCGCCCCGGATACGACCAACGTCTCGACGACTTGCGGCAGCTGGCAGCCGGAGGCAAAGAATGGATCGCGCGGTACCAAGCCGACCAAATCACCTCGACCGGAATCCCAAGCTTGAAAGTCGGCTTCACCTCCGTCTTCGGCTACTACTTAGAAATCACCAACACGCACCGCGATCGCGTTCCGATCAACTACATTCGCAAGCAGACGCTCAAGAACGCCGAACGCTACATTACACCGGAGCTAAAAGATTACGAAGAAAAAGTCCTGTCTGCAGACGATCAGGCTAAGTCGCTGGAGTACGAACTTTTTCTCGAATTGCGACAAGCCATTCACGCATGCACGCAAGCTCTTCAGACAAACGCGAACGTGTTAGCCGAGCTGGATGTGCTGAGTGCATTATCTGAGTTGGCGGTCAAGCAAGGATACGTTCGGCCCGTGATGACGGACGAGCCTATCTTGGAGATCTACGAGGGGCGACACCCAGTGTTGGATGCGACGCTTGCCAAGGGGACATTCGTTCCGAACGATTCTATGATCGGGGCGGAGCATGGAAGCGTCCTGCTCATCACCGGTCCCAACATGGCGGGCAAGAGCACTTACATCCGGCAGTCCGCTTTGCTTTTGGTACTCGCGCAGATTGGCAGCTTCGTCCCGGCCCGCAAGGCAACGATCGGAGTGGCGGATCGTTTGTTTGCAAGAGTCGGTGCAAGCGATGAATTGGCACGAGGGCAGAGCACGTTCATGGTCGAGATGGTTGAGACGGCTCGAATCCTCAATACCGCAACCGATCGTTCGCTCGTGATCCTGGACGAAATTGGACGTGGTACCAGCACGTACGATGGCCTATCGCTCGCTTGGGCAATCGTCGAGCACCTGCACAATCACAATCGATCGCGAACCATGTTTGCTACGCATTACCACGAACTGATCGAGCTGCAGAAATCGTTGCCCGGTGTTCGCAATTGGAACGTCGCGGTCAAGGAGTGGGATGACAACGTGATCTTTCTGCACCGCATCGTTCAAGGCGGTGCGGACAAAAGTTATGGAATCCATGTCGCAAGACTGGCAGGAGTGCCTCGGGACGTCAACGAACGTGCGAAAGAGATACTGAGCCAACTCGAGGCCAGTCATTTGAATCAATATGGGCAGTCCACCATTGCGCCACCCAAAAAGAAATCAGGCCACATTCAGATGACGCTCTTTCAATGGCAAGAAAACGCAGTGGTCGAACGACTGAAATCTCTAGACATTTCGATGATGACTCCAATCGAAGCGATCCAGCAACTGGAACAGCTTCAAAAACAAGCGCTTAGTAACTA
>Ga0163144_10009843_pt1 | contig 20456 bp, 18 predicted proteins | sample OliLak19BULKMAT1_FD_123175 | JGI IMG/M metagenome (GOLD analysis project Ga0163144, IMG submission 123175) | Freshwater microbial mat bacterial communities from Lake Vanda, McMurdo Dry Valleys, Antarctica - Oligotrophic Lake LV.19.BULKMAT1 | ecosystem: Environmental > Aquatic > Freshwater >... | reverse complement strand
GCTTTGGCGGGTGTGCAGCCATCCCGCGGCGGGCCATCGGAGCGCGAAACGGCTCTCGAAGTCGGAGGGAACGGCCGATTCGATCGAGGAGATGCTGGAGTCTTCAGTGCGTGAGCGGCTGGAAGCGGATGTCCCGGTCGCGGCTTTGCTTTCCGGCGGGGTAGATTCATCGCTGGTGTGCGCGTTTGCCCGGAGGCATAAACCGGACCTCCTGACACTGTGTGTGAAGATGCCGGACGACCGCTATGACGAATCGGGTTACGCGCGACAGGTCGCTGAGCATCTGGGACTTCGGCACGAGACTGTGACGGCGGGCGCACGGCCGGCCGACGACCTTGTTCACCTCGTTGAACTGCTTGGGCAACCGTTCGGAGACAGTTCGCTCTTGCCGACCTTCTGGGCGTGTCGTGCGGCGCGGGACCACGCCAAAGTTCTGCTGACCGGTGATGGGGGCGACGAGGTATTTCTGGGGTATGACCGGTATCGGGCGATCCACCTGTTGCGGTGGATGCGGTTCGTTTCTCCGATGCTTTGGCTTTTACCAAAGGCCGGGTTGCGGGAAATCGACCCCAAGTCGGGCGTCGCACGGTTCGCCCGCCTGATTGAGGCCGCCAAGGGACGCGGATATGCCGACTTGGTGGCGGTGTTTCCAATCCGCGACCTGGTGAAATTGGTGTCCGAGCGCATCGCTCGGCGGGCGGGCACCGATCGCGACTGTGGCAGCGAACTCTACTGGGATCTCTTTGAACACTTCCCGGATGTGCTGCTGCGGAAAGTTGACCATGCCGCGATGGTGGCGGGGGTTGAGGTCCGGTGCCCGTTTCTGGATCATCGGTTGGCGGAGGTTGCCCTGCGACTGCCGGTTTCGGTCGTCTGCCCGCTGGGCGAGCGGAAGGGGCTTTTGAGGGCGATTGCGCGGCGGCACTTGCCCCCGGCGATCGTCGATCGTCCGAAGCAAGGGTTTGCGATCCCGATTGGCGAGTGGTTCCGAAACAATTTCGGCGGTCTTAGAGATTTGCTCGGGGACGTGCTCGGGACGGCGGATCCATTCCCAAAAGCCAAACTGGGTGTGGAAATCGACCTTTCTGCAGCGCGGCAGATGGTGGCGGAACATCTGGAAGGTCGTCGCGACCACTCGCAGCGGCTCTTCATGCTTCTCACTACGGCTCTGTGGTGCAGGAGCGCGGTGTAGCATTTGGGGACGGGTGGCTCGTCTTGAGCACGTTACCTTCCCACGTTTCAACCTTTTAAGCCGAGCGGACCGATGAACGGACCCGTGCACGATCCACTTTCACGTCGCGATTTTGTTCAGCGTGGCCTCGTCCTTGGCGGGCTGGCGTTCGCCGGTGGCTCGCTGCTGACGGGGTGCCAATCGGCGCCCGCCGGCAACTCGGCGGCCCTTCCGGGGCCGGAGTGGCCGAACGAGTCGTTCTCGCCTCCAGTTTCACGGGTTCCGGCGGCACCGGCGCCGGTTCCGGTCGTGGGCCCTCCGAAGAATGTGATCCCGCGCTCGGCGTGGGCCAAGGCCGGCCCCAAAATGAGCATGTCGAAGCCGATGAACGGCATCCAGCGCATCACCATTCATCACGATGCGACCAATTCGTCCGGCTTGCGCGGGCAGTCCGCAGTGGCCCGCCGACTTGAGAGCATCCGCCAATACCACCGCTCGCGGGGCAGCACATGGGTGGATATCGGGTATCACTACATCATCGACCCTGAGGGCCGCGTGTGGGAAGGGCGGTCTCTCTCAATTGAGGGAGCCCACGTCAAGGCGACCAACGAGCACAACCTCGGAGTGATGCTCCTGGGCAATTTCAACATTCAGCGACCGACCGGGGCCCAGATCTCGACGCTCAATGGGTTTGTGCGGAACCAAATGTCCCGGTATCGCGTTGCAACCAACCGGTTGTACACCCATCGGGAACTCAATCCGTCAGAGTGCCCTGGCACCAACCTTCAGGCCTATATGGAAAAGGCCCGAAGCCGCGGCGGGCCGTTGGTATTAGGATAATGTTCTGTTTCATCGCAGACGGCCGCACGTTCATGGGCCGAGCATGACCTCGTCCGGGCGGGTGGGAACCTCGGTGCCCCGGATGATGAGCGACTGGCCGCTTCCGGAGCGCGAGTGCTGTTGGGCGAGTTCGAGCGCGGCCTCAACCAGACCGGGTAGCCAGATGTTGTCGCCATCGACAACCGGGGTAGTCATCCAAATGACCGAGCCATCGGACCGCAGCGCGCTTTGGCCCTGACCGGAGTGGTTGGCGGAGTTCTCGAGTGCGTAGGCGCGTTGGTTATTGCGGATTCGCCGGACGACCGGCGAGCCGTCTGCGAGCACGACGGTGGGCTTGTTGAACCCCCACTGCTTCTTGCATTTATCAGTGGGGATCGCGTATGAATATGAGACTTCTGACAGGCACTTCCAATCGGCTGCCGTCGGGCAGCACTCGCCGCACGCGGCGAGCGAGTTGCCGGGGCAGGCCAAGTCAGCGAGTGTGGCGTAATCGTACTTGGCCAAGGTGAACAGGTTGGCGGAATTGGACCGGCCGGGGACGCCGACATCCCACCAAGAAACCGATCCACCGAATCCGGCCGTCATGGGCATCGATCCGTCGAAATCAGAGCCGTAGAGGCCCATCGCCCCGGCTACGTTGGCGAGACGGCCGCGGCACAACGTTTTGGCGGCGTGCTGCCGACCGGCGGCCAACATCGGCCAAAGCACCATCCCGCCGATCAGCACGGCAGCGGCAGCGGACGCGATATCGCGGAGGCGGAAGGCGGAAATGCGACGGAACGGGAACGGTCCCTCGCTCTGACTGCGTCGGAGAAGGGGCGGCAACGCCCGGACCCGCGCCACTGCCGCGTCCACACGTTCGCGTTTGCGAACATCGGCGGAAGCCGAGGAAGTTGAGCGTGACGGATCGGTCGTGGAGCCCGCGATGAGCCTTCCGATGTGCGCAATGCGCTCCGCGCGATTTCGGAGTGAAGATGGCACTCGGGCGGGAACGCCGTCGGCAGAGAAGAGGGCGTCGATCGCGTCTTCATCGTCAGGCGAGAGCACGGGCTCAACATCCACTGCGACAGATTGCTTGGGGGCCAGCATCACACGGGCAATCACGGCGTTGACGAGGGTGTTGCGGGCCGTGACGGCGTGCGCCGAGACCGGCGGTACCAGATGCCGCAGAAGGGCATCGGCCGCCGCGGCTCGGGTGGCGTGAACGGCGGGAACCTTAGAGGCATTCCATCGTGCCGCCACCAGTGCATCGAGAGCGGTTTCACTCGGCTGGTTGAGGTGGTGCAGATGAAGGGGTAGTTCGTCGGGCATGATCGTGTGGGTGGGGGGGACGAGTGCGGGGTCGGGGCTGATTCGACGTGTGAACCGAGAACTTCAGGCGTTGGCGGGGTGCGACAAGGTCCACTTCTTTGCGAAGGCCGCCACAGCTGAATGCAGGCGGGACTTCACGGTGCCGAGCGGGATTTCGAGTTCGTCTGCGATTTGAGCGTAACTGAGACGCTGGAAGTAGGAGAGGAGGAGGATCTCGCGGAGTGCGTGGGGGAGTTCGTCGAGGACTTTCTGAACGGACTTGCTGGTTTCTTCATCGTCGAGCCGAGCGTCGGGGGATGGGACTCGGACTTCCATCAGGTCGATGAACGTCCCAGAGTTGCCGTCCGAACCGTCGCCCGAACCGTCGAGCGGGGCAGAAAGATCAAGCGTCTTCCTCCGGCCCTTTCTACGCATGTAGTCCCGGGCTTTGTTCGCCGCGATCGTAAAAAGCCACGGGCGGAACTTCCGAGAAGCATCGAAACTGTCTTGGGACGTGTGGACTTGCAGGAAGGCTTCCTGGAAGACGTCTTCTGCACCCGCGGCATCGCCCATAAGGCGATTCAGGAAGCGGATCAGATCGTCGTGGTGCCGGTCCACGATCGTGCGAAAGAGCGTTGTGTCGGCCGATTGCCGATAACGTTCAAAGAGTTTTTCGTCTGACTGTGCTTCCAACGGGCTGAATCCTGTTCGTCGGTGGGCGGACTTATAGGGAAAACCTCTCAGGCTTGAAAGATCACCCCCCTACGTTGGAAAATGACCAGACGATCGCCCCGATTTGTCGCGTGAAGGAAACACCGGTGGAACCACCGAAGATTCGCATTCCGTCTGCCTTGAGGGCTGGTGCGTGGTCTACAAGATAGCGAGAAAGGGAAGCCGCGTCCGGAAACATGTATCGACTTTGCACCCGATTTACTGGGTCATCGAGAGCGACCACATCAGCCATGTGTGCTCCGGCTGCGAGCACGGCCTGAACATGACCGGAAACAAGCCATTCGAGGTATCGGGCTTTGGTTTCGGTGTTGGGAAGGTGAGCGGTGACGACGTACGCGATGGAGGGCATCGCCCAAAGCCTACACGCTCGGAACGGTCGGGATGGTCTTGGCACCAAACCTCGCCCGGGGCTAAGGAGGCAATAAGACGGGTCGTGATGCGTTCTTCGTGATGGTTGGAATGACCAAGGGAGCGGAGCAGCCGTTGACCAGCGAATCGGGATTTCAAGGACTACCCGCCGATCATCTGCCCACGGATGACCTGGCGCCGATCCTTGTTCGAGCGGTCGCCGGCGACGGCGCGGCTTGGAGGACGGTTGTTGACCGGTACGGTCGACGCCTGTTTGCCGTGGCGCGAAGCCGATGCCGGGACGCAGAGGTGGCCGAGGACATCACGCAATCGGTCTTTGCGACGGTGGCGGCAAAGTTGTCCGCGGGCGAGTACACGGAGCAGGGGAAGTTTGAGAGTTGGCTCTTCCGTGTGGCGATGAATCGGATCCGAGACCATATTCGGCGGGTGCGTCGGCAGCCGGTGGCGGCGAACTCGGAGATCGTGGCGGAGGCGGCCGAACAGCGGGCTGTCGGGGATCGAGAACGGCCGGATGAGACGAGTTTGGAGCGGCTTCGGGAGGCGGTCGAGGGATTGTCGGACTCGGATCGAGAGGTCATTGAATTACGGCATCATGGCGGGATGAGTTTCAAAAAGATGGCTGAGGTCCTGAACGAACCGATGGGGACATTGCTGGCGCGGCATCACCGTGCGCTGCGCAAACTGAAGGAAAGGCTCGAGACGCATGAGCCCGCGGAGTTACCCGGCAAGACCGGCGGAACCGCGAAGCGATTTGTAGGGGAGGGTCGGATCAAATGAACGAGAACCTAGATATCAACCTGAACGATGTGACTGATGGCGGCGAGCCACCCACAGACCTTGTGGGAATGGTGTCGCTCCTCGGGGCACTTTCTGATGCGGAGCGCGAAGCCGTGTTGCCGGGCTTTGAGGCCCGGGTTGCCCTTTTGACCCAGCCGCGAGGTCCAGCGTCCGGGGTGATTGGGGAGGAACTGTCAACACGCCGCTTTGTCGTTCATGCTGCTGAAAGTGTGGCCGAGCGGACCCGCGGTCGGAGTGTGACCGGTCGGCCGTTTCAGATGCGAATGGCGGCCGCCGTGGCGTTGCTCGGCACAGTGCTTGCCACGCTGGTTGCGACGCGGGCGGCCCTGGGGCCGCAAGGCGGCACGACGGGTACTCTGGCGGCCGTGACGGGGGATGCCGCCGAACTCGAGCGGGACGTTGAACGCTGGCTCTCGGTGTACGCAGCCTTTGACGGCGACAGTGCCAGCGATCTTGCGACGATCTTTGACGATGCGGGCACGCTCGGCGATCACGTGAGTTCGCGCGAATCGTCCGACTCGGAGTGGCTGGAGGAATCATTATGAGCGGCGGCACTATGAATGGCGGCACAAAGAACATGAGCAGCGACATGGCCCGCCGGTTCTTGGTCAGCGTTGGGGCGGGGGTCGGGGTTGGGGTTGTTGTCTTGGCTTCACTGGCCGGGGCGGCGGCAGCGGACGCAGCGCAACCTGAAGCCGCGGCGCAAACGCCCGCTAAAACCTCCGATCAGCGCCCGGCTGCCCGTGAAGGCCGGGAGCCGATCGATCGCGACCGGTTGCGGGCACGGCTGCAACGCCGGTTGGAAGAAACTCGAAAGGCCACGACGGAACTCGAGGGCACTATCCGCCGCCTTGATGACGGAGCCCCGGTGGGCGAGATCGCGGGCGAGATCGAACGCCTTGCACAGTCTTTGCGGTCAGGCGATGGTTCTCTTCGTCTTGGCAATGGCCGAGAGGAAGGTCGGAGCGGGCCTGATGGTGATCGGACCAGCCGATTCAGCGAGATGCGTGAGGGTCGGCAGCCCCGTGAAGGCCGGGGCGGCGATGCACCTATCGACACGGCCCGCATGATGGCCTTGCTGAAAGAAGCGGCTCCGGAGTTTGCTGCTCGGGTGGAATCTCTACGGGCCGCCAACCCGGAAGCCGGCGAGCGGATGTTGAATCGCATGGCTCCGCGTCTGCGTGATGCGCTGCAGGTGAGGGCGAAAGACCCGGAGTTGTTTGAATTGCGTGTCACGGAGATCAAGTCGGGAATTGAAATGCTGGAGGCCGCCAGGGCGTTTCGGGCGGCGGCCGATGGGACCGATGCGACCGCCACGGCCACCGCTCGGGCAGCTCTGGACCTCGCCGCGGAACGCCAGTTTGACGCGCGAGTTGCGACTCAAGAGCGCGAAATGCACTCGCTGGAAGCGCGGGTGGAAGAAATCCGTGGCCAGTTGGCCCGCAAGAAGTCTGAACGCGACGCGATGGTGTCGGAGTTCGTGGAGCGGATGGTCGACCAGATGGCCAACCAAGGCGCTTCAAAGACTTCACCCGACTGAGCACGCAGATTCGTTCAGGAGACGATTGCGCCGGGGCCGATGTCTTTTTCGGGGGTTAGGAAGACGACCGACCGCGGCAGGCCCGCAGCCGCATCTTTCAGGACGTTGCTCGCGGCGAGCAACATGCCGCGGGATTCCTCACCACGGATCACGCGGGGGGCGAGATTGGCGACAATGACGATACTCCGTCCGATCAATTGATCGGGCGTGTAGTTTTCGCGGATGCCGGCGCAGATCTGCCGGGGGACGCCCGATCCGTCGTCGAGTTGCAACTTGAAGAGGCGATCCGCCGACGGGTGAAACTCGGCGTGGACAACCTTCGCGATGCGGAGATCGACCTTCGCGAATTCCTCGAAAGTGATCGTGGGCTTGGGCTCACCCGGGGCGAGCGGCGCGGGCTTGTTGCTGGCGGCGGCCACGGTCGGGGCGGACCCAGCGGGCGCGGAAGCCGCGATGGGTGCGGCTGTAGGTGTGGATGCGGGGGGAATCTGCGGGACGGGGTTGCTCATGGTGAATCATCGCTCCGAGGGAATAGAGAGCGTTGATCGTAGGATGCAACGAATCTATTTCTTGTCGTCACCCGCACCGGAATCGGTCTCCGGGTTTGCGGGGGCCCGTGCCGGCAGAACCGCGACCCAACGCCCATCTCGAAACAACGACCGCGAGGCATCCACCCGGAACATTTCTGCGAGCGATGCGGGATCGGGGTCGAGCAGGGCTGCGCCGCCATCGCTCGCAATCTGGGCTGCCCACGAGCGTGGGTGGCCGCTCAGCAAGAGAGATTCGGACCGCAGGTGAGCGACAAACTCACCGGGCGTGAGGCGAGGGCCGGGGAGGCCACCACAATTCGGGCAAATGCGATATTCCGCAGTGCTGCCATTGCTCCGCCGGACGATGCGCTCGTTGCTGCATTCTCGACAAGGCCACCGTTCTGCCTCGCGCCGAAGCCCGTCGGCACCGCCCGTGATGCCCATCATCTTCAGTGTTCGGTCGAACGCTTCGAGCGAAGCCGCCACATCGGGACGATCGAATACCTGTTTCGCCAGGCTCCCCCAACCCGACCTCACAAAGCCCATGCCGACGGCGATCTGGTAGCCGTTGGATTGCTCGGTTTCGGCTTCCTCCAAGGCGAGCCAGCGAGGCGTCGAGTGGCGCGGATCAAGGCGTTTAGCCGTTGCGAAAAGCCAGTCACGCGAGTGCCGGGCCGTGGGCAGCGAAGCCAGTGCGATCGCCGCGGAGGCAGCGGTCTGGTTTTGACCGCCGTCGGTGCGATCGAGTTCGTACGCGAGAACAAGCAACTGCACAACCAGATCACGCGAGGCTGGCGTGGTGGGGAGGGGAAGCAGGTCTTCAGCGAGGGCGAGGTATGCAGCGGGGTCGGAGGGCCGGAGTTCGGCAAGGCGAGCGGCGAACACCTCGGTGACGGCCGCGGTGCTTGGCTCACGTGGGGTTTGGGAGTGTGCGGGATCGGCACCGAGCCACACGCAAAGCAAAATGACGGCGATCACGATGGGCGACTTCACAGGGCATTCTCCGAAAGCCTTAACTGCCAGAGGCGCGTGATGGCACGCTCGGCGGTGTAAACCTGTTCGAATACATGGCGGGCGGCTCTCCTTGAATCGTGCATGCTCTCGATGATGCCCCGGGCCAGATCGGCGCGCTGGGGCCGTTCGGCGACGATGACAAACGCGAGCAATTCGGCCGATGCAAACTGCCGGGCGACAAACTTCTGGACGGGTCCCGACGCGATATGGAGCCGGGCCTCGAGCGCCGCCCTGCTCTCGGCAAGGGTAACCGGCTCCGCGCCCGATGGGATGGTCGTTCTCGCCTCACGCTCCAGCGCGGCGTGGCGACGCATCGCGAGCGTTTCGAGGGCGTCGGGATCTCCTGGGAGAAGGGCCGGGGTCTGCAAAGGGTCCGGGGGAGCTTCCGCATCGAGTTCTTGGGGTTGGGGCGCGGGCTCGGGCTCAACCGTGTCGCTGGCGGTCGGAGCGACCGGTGCGACTTCGATCGCCCGGGCAGCGGGATCGAGCGCGAGTGCGCCCGCGAGTGAGGCGGCGAATGCATCAACCGCGGCGAACTCGCCGGATTCCGCGAAGCGTTCGAGCAGCCGCTCTACGAGCGCCCGACGGACGGCAACCCGCCATGAAGCGTTCTTGGGCGAGGGAAGTTGTGTGAGCGTGGCGTCGCGGACAAGATCGCCGCAGGCTCGGGTTGCGGGCATGAGCGGAGCAAGGTCGAGCAACGCGGTCAGGATCTCGATTGATGACCCGTGCTGCCGGACAAGGATCTGGGCTGCCGCTTGGATGGACTGCGGGGTGCCGCGGCATGCTTCGCGGACCAATACCGCGGCCGCCAAGGCGTCGGGCTCACCCTGAAAAGCCGCCAACAGGCCTTCGCGCTGCGGGATGTTCGACTCCAGCCGCAGGTACTGCAGCGCCCAAGGCTGGTTGCTGACGCTGTTGAAAACGCTCTTTCCGACATTGGGGTTGAGTGCGGCGAGGTGCAATTTCGATACGGCATCGAGGGACGTGAGATCCGCGGGAACGGCGCCAGATTCGCCGCTCCACACCAAGGACGCTGCGCCATTGAGCCGAGCGAACACGACCGCCTGGCTAAGGACAATTGAGGGCTGAGCATCGGGCGACCCTTCGATCATGGGTTCGGCGATTTTCTGCCACGCGAGAAATATATCCGCGCGGGCTGAGGGCGCAGCGATTCCCCACACCGTCGCGAAACGCTCCCTCAACTGCGCTCGCTCCGAATCCCCCGCGTTAACGGCGAGAATCATCGAGATATCGACACCGGGCGCGGGTGTTCCGGTGGCCAGCGCAGCTGTAAGGGCGTGAAGGTCGGACGACGCCACGGCCGGGGCACGGAGCCACGCAAGCAGGCTTTCCCGCGCCGGCGACCCCTTTCGCCATGAAACCTCGCAGGCAATCGCTCCGATCGATTCATAGACCCCGCGGTTGGTCGCCGGATCAGGAGCCTGCGTGAGGAGCATCTCCAAGGCGCGGAGGATGACCCTCTCTCGCTCCGGTGTGTCCTTGCCCTTGAGCGCGGTGACCGAGCGAACCCATGCCACCCAACGTTGCCGCGGTACTTCCGTCTGATCGAGGCTGGAATCAGCGGCGGGTACAAGGAGTGGCATCAGTCGAGCGATCGCGGCCATGGCCCCGACATCGAAAGGGGGTTCCTGCATCGAGAATCCAGCGCCCACAGCGCGGGCCAACTCGCGCTGGATGCGGCTGACAAATGGTGCCGGGAAATCGGTCTCTTTCGCGAGCCGCGCCGTGATACCCGCCGCGAAAATGAGCCGCGGGATCTCGGCGACCGTGGGGAGTGACGTTGCTGTCCACGCGGAGCCTTCTGAGGCGACGACGTCCATCAGCGCCTCGCTGGCGCGGGCGTCGTCCTTGACGGCGAAGGCCAGATTTGTCAATGCATCGGTGACGGCGATCCGGTCGGCCCGATCGGTCTCCACCCAGCCCGAGGCCATATTCGGGAAGATCTTCGCGAACTGCACCACTCCGAGCGCTGGATCCTCGCTCGCGGTGGCCGCGGCGGCCTGGGCACTCCGGACGACGTCCGCAAACGTTATGTTGTTCTCCGACGGATTGGTGGTCTGCGCGGGCGTTGACGGAACGATCGGGGCGACCTCACCGACGGGCGCAGCGGTCACCAAGTTGCCCGCTCCCGGTGGCGGCGGGGTCGTACCAGCAGTCGGAGGGACTGGGAAAGAATTTACCCCGGCAGGGACGGCCGTCGCGGAACCTCCGTTCGTCGGAGCGCTCGTTGCGGATCCGTCGGCTGTGGCTTTGGGCGTCGCGGGGTTCGCGAACAGCAGACCAACGACAATCATGGCGACGGCGAGCGCGGCCAAACCTAAACCGCCCCCCACCACCGCGATTTTGAGACGACGATTCCAGCGTTCGGCCTCGGCTTCGGACTGGGCAAAGTCGCCACTCTCCGAAGGGATCCCTGATGCGATTGACACGCGATCATCGTGGCTGCCCGAGTCCTGCGGCGTTCGGTTGCGCTCTCTGCTGCGCGGTTCCGTGGTGCGCGGTTGGCCCGCTTGCAAAGTGGGCGGCTTTGATCCCGAAGGCATCGCCTTTGGGGTTGCCGGAGCGACGGGCTTTGGGTCAAGCATCCGGCCGTCCTTGGCGATCACCATGACTTCATCCACGGAAAGCCCGTTGATTTTGGCCAGTTGTGCCAACTTCATTGACGCGAGCGGGGTGAAGCCTCCTTCGGCACCCAAGATCTGGCGAATCGCCAGACGGAGTTGCGATTCGGCTTGCATCGCTCCGACGGTGGCAGGAGGGGCCGAGTCAAGATGCTTTCCGACCGCGGCAGGCCTTCCCACGCCCGATGGCGGAGCTAAAACTGCCGCGGGTTCGAGAGACGGTGAGAGCACCTCGTTCGCGGCGACCCGCAGGCGCTCGCGGACTGCATCAAGCACCTCTTCCGGCAAGGCTCGGTCGGCGTTCACGATGTCGAGGCGGCGACGGAGCGCATCAACCACCGATGGTTCATCATTCACGATCTGTGGCAGGCCAAGCCATTGCCGGGCGGTGGCATCGCTGGCGATCCCAAAAAGCGTGAAACCAGCCGCGGCGACGGGCGAGGAGGCGTGCGTCATTGCGGACCGCCCGCTGCACCGGGCGACGTCGGTGCCGCATTCGGGCCTGTGCCGGTTCCGAGCGTGCGTTCAAGTTCCTTGAAGCGTGTTCGCCAAGGTTCAGGCCCGAGGTCGGGATAGAACACCCGAAACTGGTTGAACGCGTCGATGGCTGCTGGCGCATCGCCGACGGCGAGCAGACGGATCGACTGATATCTGGCCTCGTGCCAATTTTCGGAACCGGGGGCAAGCCCCGCCACAAGTTCATTCCAATAGAGAAGGGCCTGGTCGGCCTGCCCGGCGGCTTCCACCAGTTCCGCGAGGCGACGGATGGAGGTGCCCGTGCGCGTTTGCACAATCTGGAGGGTGTCGAGCCGGATGGCCGAATCTCGCATCGAGGGATCGCCTAACTCGCGCCAAGCCTCCGCGCACGCCAAAGCCACGGACTCACGAACGCCCGACGCTCGAGGATCGGTTTCCTTCAATTTCGTAAGTACTGCGAGCCCGAATCGGATGATCTCTGAGCGGGCCCGAGGGTCACCGGGATCGCGCCGTCGATCGTCCACGGCCCTTTGATAGAGCCAGCGATCAGCCCGATCCGACTGATCGCCCCCCAGGCCGTGTAATTCGTCGATCAGCCGGTCGGCATCGGGGAACGAGCGTCGGGCCACGGCAATCTGCAACCGACGAAACGTGAACTCCGCCTTGCTCGGACCAAGATCAATGGCGTACATCTTGGCGACGTTCTCGGCGGCAGTCAGGGCGGCCTCGGCCCGATCAGCGTCGGGGGTCGAACTCGTGAGTTGGGCTTCCGCGAGACGCCTCGCTTGAATGAAGGCACGCTGCGCAGCCTCACGACCCGTAGCGCCGCTGCCCGCGATCGCAAGGTCCTGGTCAAAGCGGAGCGCCTCCTCGGCGATAGCGACAAATCGCATCGCGGCAAAATCTTGGTCGGTGCCCTTGGCTTCTCGGAGTTGGGTGTAAAGGAGGCCGGCCGCGTGGCGACGGGCCGGGCCGTACGACGGCGAGTCTCGCGGCACCGCAAGCATGATCTCGACGACTTTGTCGGGGCTCAACGCATCGGATTGGAGTGACCCAAGAAGCAGCCGAACCGTTCGTTCAGCCGCCGGGAACGATTCGATGTACCGCAATGCGAGGCCGTCCCTCGCACCGGTTGCTGTGGTCTTGCCGCCCTTGACGGCGGCGTCGAGAACAACGATTGCTGACCAAAGGGCGGTTTCACGCTGGGAATCGGCTCCGACGGACGCCGCGGCGGCCTCCAACTCTGTCGCAGCGGCGTCGAGATCGCCAGCGAAGTAGAGCGCGAGGCCCCGAGTAATGCGGGCGTTACCTGCTTCGATCGGAAATCGGACAGCGTCGGCGGTCTCGATTGCTCCCTTGAGAAGCCGGGCAGCCTCGCGAAACTGGTTGGCCAATTCCGGTCGGGTGGTCGGCTCGTTATCGGGTTCGCCCGACGCGGCCCTGGCAGCCTGCGCAACGTCGTAGGCGTAGAGGCCACGGACGAACGAAGAGATGAAACCCTGGCCGACGAGGCCGGACGTGCCGTACTGCTCAACAAGGCTCAGCACGTGACCGGTTTCGCCCATGGCCACGAGATCACCCATGGCGACCTGCGCGATTTCGCCGGCCAAGGCCCGGCTGCGGGGTGGTGTCGCGGGCGCGTTCTGAGCGTCGAGCGCGAGGACGGCGGCGAGCCGTGCCTCGGCGAGGGTGAGCATCCGCACTTCCCGATCTTCCCCGAGACGGCGCCTCCGTACGGCGATGTCGATCTCAGCCCAGCCGCTTCCCTTCGCCAGCACGATGAGGCGGCGGGAAAAGAACTGATCGCGCACGGCCGGCGCGAGGTCTTCGGCCTCGTCCACGAGGTCGAGCCATCGCCGCGCCTCGACGTCGTTCCCAAGGAGCGCTGCGGACATAGCGCACCCCAACGCCGCCCGAGCGACATGTTCGATCGCGAGCTTTCCTCCTTTCGCACGCTCCACCGTCGCCGGGCGCCCCGGAGCTGCGTTCAGCACAACGCCGAACTGCTCCATGGCTCGGGTCGCGTTCGCGGGGTTCCCAGCGACAAAAGCCAGGTAATAGTTGGCCCAGCCGGCGAAGTAATTCGCCCGGGATCGCAGGTTTCGGGCACGGTCGAGGTCGCGCTTGAGTTCGGCGGTATCGTCGTCCCGGCCTTGGGCTTCTCGGCGCTTCAGGGAGTCCATCTGCCTGTTAAGCTTGGTAACGATGTCGTCCAGGTGCGGTCCGATGGTTCGCAGGATCCGCTCGGACTCGGCGCGTTCGGTCTCGCCCGCAGTGCGCCGACGAAACTTCTCGGCAAGTTCCTCGGCGTCGCGATAGGCGGCGATCGCGAGTTCAATCCGGAGGCGATAGGAGTCGGCTTCGGGAACCGCCGCCAGCAGTTCACGGGCCTGAACGTCAATCCGCTGCCGCGCATCGGCGGTCGAAGCCTCCGCGATCTGGTGGACGTATACCTCGCCGAGGGTCTCGGCAGCCGCCATGCGTTCATCGGGCGTGCCGTTGCGGAGGCGATCGCGAAGGTGGGCAGCGACGACGCCCCACAACTTTCGCTCCCGCAAGAACGATTCGAGAGCGTCGGTGGGCGCAGTCGAGATGGCACCACCTGCGGCGGACGTCTGACCCCACGCGGGAACGGACGCGACGACCGCGGCGGCGGCGAGCAGCGCAAAGGCGGATCGGCTATGAACGGGAAGGTACATAACTGACTTTCGTAAACCCAGCGTCCTTCGCGGATTGAATCGCAGCGGCGGCCGCGGCGACGGGGACGGAAGGGGCCACCTTGATCACCAACCCGCTCTCCTTGGGCAGGGCCTTCAGCACTTGTACCAGTTCGTCACGCCCTTGGATGCGGCGATCGCCCAGAACGTAAACCCAGCCTGTTGCAGCGGTCCCGGGAGCGGACTGAGAGGCGGGCTCGACCCCAAGGACCTGCGAAACCAGCGACGTTGAGGTCGAGGCCGCCCCGCCCGGGCGGCTTTCGGCCTTCAGCGTGCTGGCGAGCGTCGCGGAATCGCCGGAAAAGTCGGTCGCGAGCATGAAGTACATCAGCAAGAAGAGAACGACATCGATCAGCGCGACCAAGGGGAGTTTCGGGATACGGCCCGCCCTGAGCCGGTGGGGACGGAAGTTCATTGGCCCCCCCCGTTGGTTGCCAGTTTCCAGTGGCGCACACCGAGGCCCGCGAGATCGCCCGCGAGCGTGTTGAGGTGCCCCGCCGGAGCCGCCCGATCGGCCCGGACAATCACCTCGAGCTCGGCCGATGCTCCGGTGCGCCGCAGATCAAGCGCGATGAGTTGAAGCAACCGTTCGCGGGCCATGGGTTCTGAGTCGAGTTTCAGATCACCATTGGCGAGCAGATCAATCGTAACCGTGGAGCCGCGGTTGGCGTCGCTATCGCCCGACTCCCGCGGCAGATCGATCGGCCCCAGCATCGTCTGGGCGAACTGGGCCGTAAGCATGAAGAAGACGATGAGCAACATCACCACGTCGATCATCGGCGTGAGATCGAACTGTGGCTCTTCGATGTGGTTGTCGTGGCGGGGTTGCATGGAACTGCGGTTCGGGAGGCGTGGGGGAAATCCGCTGCGGGTCGTCAGGGTGCGGTGGGGCGAGAAGCCTGAGCCGCGGGCGGCCGGGGCATGGGTGGCTGGGGCCGTGGAGCGGGGCGAGCGGCTGGGACAGGGGCGGTTGCGAGGCCCGCGAGGTCTTCGGCCAACTGCGCGACATCCGATGTTGCGGAATCGATGCGGCGACGGAAGAGTGAAAACGCGGCGGTGCACGGAATAGCCACGGCGAGGCCTTGAGCGGTGTTGATGAGTGCGAGCGACATGAACCGCGCGAGTTCACTGGACCGGGCGGCCCCCTCGAGCGAACTGATTGAGCCGAACGCACCGATCATTCCGAATACCGTCCCCAGAAGACCGAGCATGGGGCCCAGTGCCGCGATCAGACCGATGAGGTCGGACTGGCGGTAGAGCCGGTCCGCCTCGCGCTGGCCCGCCTCCTCGAGCGCGGTCCGCAGTTCGAGCAGGCCGAGGGATGAGCGGGCGCACCGGAGCAGCGCCGAACCGAAAACCCGTGCGATGAACGACTCGTTCTCCGGGGCGGCCGCAAAGCGTGCTGCGCCCTCGGTGTCGCCTTCGCGGAGATACCTGGCCAGGCCTTCGACGACATCGGGCGGTGCCAGCCGCGAACGACGGACGACGATGAAGTGGGCCACGATTAGGGAGACCGCGATGATCGAGAGAAGGATGAGGACAAAGCCGACAAAGCCGCCCTGCTTGATGTACTGGAGCAGTGTGGTTGCCGATGGTACCGGCGGGGCTTCTTCCTGCAGGGCGATGACGTGGAAAAGGAGTGAAGGCACACAAGTGGTCAACGCGGTTCTCCGGAGGGAAGAATTGTTCTAGCGGCGGCGGCGGGAACGCCGTTTTCGGTCCCGATCGCTCTCAGTTTCGGCCAGTCGAGCACGGGATGGTCGGGCAATGACGCCGCGAATTCTGAGCGGAGACTTTGGGCCGACGCGGTGTCGCCCAATTCGGCCAACGCCACCGCGGATTCCGCGAGGCAGATGCCGGTGAGGTATGGGGCATCGGTCGCATAGGACGCGGGCACACGCAGCAGTTGGGCGACCCCCAAAAGGCGTGAATCGATGTCTGTTTCGAGGAGCAGTGATCGACCGATGGCGGTGTGGCACCACGCGCACACCCATCCGGGTTGGGCCTGCGAGAGACGGTCTCGGAGCGCGGCACGGGCGGAGGTTCGTTCATCCGCTGATCCGATGCGAGACTTCACGATGTCCCGGACCAGCACCTCACCGTCGCGTGTGACCGAGGGAAGCACTTCCCCCGACACCGATCCGGCTTCGGCTTTGAGCGCCAACGCGAAAAGCACTGCGAGGGACGAAGGCGCTTCGTGATCACCCGCACCTGCGACGCCGATTCGACCCCCGGACCGTGCGAGCGCTATGACGCCGGGCGTGCCAACGAAGATCGGCGCCAGGCCGGGGCAGAGCATGCTTTCTTCGTCCACGATCGCGGTCACAGGGAGGGCCGATGCGTTCCTGAACATCGCAGCCTCGGTGCCCGCCGTCTTCCGAAGCTCGCTGTATCGAATGAAGGCCTCGATCGAAGCGGGCACACGTCCGCTGGCCAGCCTGCACCGGAGGAGCCCGGTCCACACGATGGCCGCGGACTCGCCGCGCTGCCCCAACGTCGGGATCAATGATTCCAGAAGCGGTTCAGCGGAAGCGAGGTCGCCGCGCTCGATCCTGGATCGGGCTCGCCAAAGCATCGCGGCTGGTTCGGCAAGCGCGGCCCATTCGTCCGCCCATGGTTCGCCCGAAACCGAAGCCACGCGATCCAAGGAAACTTCCCTGACGCCGCCAGCCGAACTGAGCACGACGCCAGACTCGGAAAGTGCCGTCACCGCTTCACCCTCGCGCACCTCTTCACCGGCACGGAGCACGACTGTTTGCCCCGCCGCGGCATGCACCACGATCGAGCAAACAACTGATGTGGTGAAGTGAACGGTTCGGAACATGGTGTGCTTTGGAGGGGGGTGGGCGGTGGGTGGATGGGCGGAAACGAGATGCTTCAGTTCGATCGGATCGCGATGAATTTGTACGTGCCGCGGCTTTGCCTGGCAATCTGCTTCATGATTCCTTCGGCAGAATCTGGGCCCGACTGGCTGGCACCTTCCTCTCCGAATCGGATGCAGTGAATCGGTACCTTCAACTGGCGATTAAGCAGGCCGACATCCTCGAGGGTGCGTTCCGGAAAGGACTCGCCGTCGGTCATGAAATAGATGGCGTCGGGCTTGGGGCGTACGGCGAAAATGATCTCAAATCCTGGAAGCGGCACCGTTCCTTGCATTGCGTTGGCGAGTTCGGCAGCGACGGTATTCCGGGCCCAGGTTTTTCCGGTCGCGTCTGCCTGCGTCCATGCGTTGCGGCCACCCAAGGGACGGGCGTCGCTGGAGAATGGCACGACGAAGAACTCCGATGACTCCAGAAGTTCCGCAACGGATTTCGTCAACTCACTCCGCAGGGCTTCGAGTCGGCCGCCGGCCATCGAACCCGAAACATCGACGACGTAAGCGAACCGATTTCCCGCAGCCTCGACGCCGAAGAAACTCGCTCCGCCGCCACCGCCGGAACCCCCGAACCCGTCTCCGCTGACGTCGGTGATGTCGCCCGATCCGCCCGCGCCCTCGCTTCCACCAAGGTCTGCGATATTGCCGCCGGGTCGGTCCGTCGCGGGTGCCTCCATCAGGTCCGAAGATTCTGTGGAGTCCACCATGAGGTCCGGTACGGCAGGTGATGCGAGTTCAAGTGAGCCGACCGTCGCCTGTGTCAATTCCGACTCGGTGACGATCGCCATTTCGATCGTCTCGTCGGCCGCCACCCCGGCTCCGCCGCCGTAGGTGCCCACCACGACGTAGCCCGAAAGCACCAACCCAAGGACATGGACCAGCACCGAGATGACGAAAGCCGCCGCCGAGCCGCCGAGCAACCAGCGCAGCACACCCTCGTGCCACGGACGAGGCGCGGGGGCTTCGAAAGACGATGGGTTTGTTGAGGGTGAGTTCATGATTCTGCTTGGCCAACCCCCCGCCGGGGAAGATTGATGCGGTCCGTCGGACCAACCGGCACGATTCTCCTTGAAGCCAGCCGCCGTGGTCCTCCCGAACTGCCCGCACCCTCACCCGGGCAGAACAGCCGCAGTCTATGGTTGTTCGAAATCGTGTGCCTTGCCGGTTCCGCATTGCGCCGTCGAATTGGACGGATTGATGGGGCGACCGGAAGAACACGTCGGCTCGCCAACCCGCCACTCACCCGTTCGGACAAACCCCCATGCCAGCCGACATCCTCCAGCCGACGCCCACGACGGGAACGCAGGCCGCGCCCGTGCGCCCTCAGCATTTCAAACGCGTCCTGCTCAAACTCTCCGGTGAGGCTTTTTGCCGGCCGGGTGGCTTTGGCATCGACGTCGAGGAATTGGAAGTTATCGGGAATGAACTGCGGGCGGCTATGAAATACGGGGCTCAGATCGCGGTGGTTGTCGGCGGTGGAAACATCATCCGGGGAGCCGAACTGGCCAGCGGCGGGCACATCCATCAGGCGACCGCAGACCAGATGGGCATGCTCGGAACCGTCATCAACGCCCTTGCACTCAAGGAAAAACTGGTGGCCCTCGGAACCGATTGCCGGGTGATGTCCGCCATCGAGATCAAAGCGGTGGCCGAACCCTTCATCCGCAACCGAGCACTCCGGCACATGGAAAAAGGCCGGATCGTGATCCTCGCGGCAGGGACCGGCAACCCCTACTTCACCACCGACACCTGCGCTGCACTGCGGGCCACCGAACTTGAGTGCGAAGTGCTTCTCAAGGCTACCAAGGTCGACGGAGTCTACACGGCCGATCCAAAGAAAGACCCGACCGCTACCCGCTTTGATGACATCACCTTCGCCGAGGCGATGGCCCGAAAACTGAAGATCATGGACATGACCGCCCTTGCTATGTGCGGCGAACGCAAACTCCCGGTCCTGATCTTCGACTTTAAGAAGCGCGGCAATATCGCCGCGGTTGTCCGAGGTGACCGCATCGGGACCTACCTCCACGTGGGCTGACTTAACCACCTTTTCGATCTGCTGAACCACTTTGATGATTCGATGCCTCCGTGCGTCGCTGAATCCCATGGAGATCGCCTCTGGAACGGGAGTCTTACCGGCGTTCCGTGTCCCGGGTTGCAGGCCTCTTTCTCCCGGATGCGCGACCATTCCGTTGTCCGGCCGTTGATGTCCATATCATCCGCCTCAAGGGTGTCCGGCCCGATCCTGTCCCGCCGCTCCCGCAACCAGCGGCCCCGGGCTTCCCGATGGAGTTCTGTTCACATGACCGATCCCGACACGATTCTGCTCCAGACCGAAGAAGGCATGATCAAGGCTGTCGATCACCTCAAGCATGAACTCAAGGGCATGCGCACCGGTCGGGCCTCGCCCGCGCTGGTTGAGTTCTTGAAGGTCGATTGCTACGGCTCTCAGACCGATATCAAGTCCATCGCGGCGATCAGCGTCCCGGAACCCACCCAGTTGCTCATCAAGCCCTTCGACGCCGGGCTGGTATCGGCGATCAAAACCGCGATTGAGAAATCCGGGCTGGGCATCAACCCCATGGCCGAGGGCAAACAGATCCGCCTGAACCTTCCGACAATGTCCAAAGAACGCCGAGAGAAGGACGCCGGACGCGTCAAGAAGATGGGCGAAGAGAGCAAGGTTGTCATCCGCAATCACCGTCGCGACGGCAACAAGCACGCCGACGGCCTGAACAAGCAGCCGGGGGCCCACTTCCCCGAGGACGAAATCGACACCCTGAAGGAAGAGATTCAGACCCTGCTGAAGAAATACGAGGACGATGTCGACCGTCGCGTGGCCGAGAAGGAAAAAGAAATCCTTACGGTCTGATCTGGCATCGATCCGCGGTGAGCGGTGCTGCATTTCCGGTTTCCCGGCAATTGATCCGTTGGTCGAACGGTCAATTGACGGGAAATGCCGTCACGCAGCCTGCCGCACTTCTCGCTTACTCGACCTCCAGATTCGAGACGTACGCATCGAATTCGGCCTGCGCTTTCTCACGAGCCGCTTGGGCCGCAGCCACTTCGGTGACGATCGATTCCATGCGGGTCTCCTGCTCACCGAACTTCTGCATGTAGCGGCGGTAGAGGTCGCTCTGGCGGTCGATCGAATTCATGTTCTGCCGCAGGCGGTCCTGATCGGCCGTAATCGTCTGGCGTTCCCGCTCCAGCGATTCGATCGTTCGCTGCGCTGCGGAGATCGCGTTCTGCCGCTCCGCTGCCCCCCTGATGGCTTCCTGGACGGCCTTGCTCGCCTTGCCGTTCGTAACATACTGCCCGAACGTGCGCAGGTCGATCGTGGTGATCCCGTAGGCCGTGCGGTCGGTTCGTTCCTCGATGATCTTGAGGTCCGCAGATTTGGCAGGCTCGATGGAAACCTCGAACCGGTTTGTCACGCCGGTTGTTTCATCCGCCTT
>Ga0163144_10009842_pt1 | contig 20456 bp, 13 predicted proteins | sample OliLak19BULKMAT1_FD_123175 | JGI IMG/M metagenome (GOLD analysis project Ga0163144, IMG submission 123175) | Freshwater microbial mat bacterial communities from Lake Vanda, McMurdo Dry Valleys, Antarctica - Oligotrophic Lake LV.19.BULKMAT1 | ecosystem: Environmental > Aquatic > Freshwater >... | reverse complement strand
TCGATAGTCGCATCCCGCAACCAGGGCCACTCGTGTATCTGATCGACACGAGCGTTCGGAGCGGGCGTGGTACGATGCGGGTACTGCCGCTCGATGACGCTGACGCCTCCAAGGTCACACGCACCTTGCTCGTCGGACAGTCAGTTTCATTTCTCGGCGTGACGGTGACGCTGCTGTCACGCAGCGACGGTACCGACGTCGTGCAAGTCGCGCGACCCTAAAGCTATTGTCCGGTGGACGAATGTTGACCTTCGTGAGTAGCCGCTTCTCCGCGAATGGAATTCTCGCCGCTTTCCGACGTCCTCCCCTCCTTCACGCTTGCCTCATGCAGCATGTTTCGCTTTCATTCGCTTTGCTGGTCTGCCACGAGGACTCCTGGAGGGTCTGGAAATGAAGTTCAGGTAGCACGGATGCGGTTGACTGGTTACCGTATGCCCGGCGACTCGGATCATGCGGGTTCTTTCGGGACGCGAATGTACTGCATGAGATTGCGACGTAAATCTGGCGTCGAGGTGACGATGCGAGGTACAAGACATCGCGCTAGACCTTCGCGAACCACAGTTCGACTTGATTGAGCCACGAACGATAGGTCGGTGGAAAATGCAGCGTTACACACGGATGCGCATCAAGCTACACGGCCACGGCCTTCGTCTTGTGGGTGGAGAGGTTGTTCGCGATCAAGTGGATTTCCTTGCGCGCCGATTGGATCGTAATCGCGCAGTCGAGAAAGCGGAGAAACTCGGCTCTAGTATGCCGGGCAGCGGTCATCCCGTCCAGGCTGCCCGTTTTCACCTTCAGGGCCGCGGAGAACGACAGGGTGCCATTGCGCTTGTACTTGAAGCCGTGGCGTTCCCCGCGCGCCCCGATGACATCGGCATCACGGGATCGAGCTGGTCGAGCGCTTGCATAGCCGTTTTCGCGTCGACGCAGAAGACCACCGCATTGGTGGGCGGCGCGAGCTAGAACCAATCACATCCGCGGCCTTCGTCTCCAAATTCGGATCATCGCTCACATCACGCCCACCGCACCGAAAGTGCGGATGGCATCGCAGGGACGTTGTTCCCGGCGTATCGCGCGTCCCACGGTTGTGCGACGCGCTGGAAGAGGGATTTGGCTTCGAGTGGCGACAGATGCGGGAATACTGAAAGTAGCCGAGCCAGGAGTGCGACGACGACAGGGGTCGCATAGCTGCTGCCTGTCACGCGTTTTCTCGTGCCGCCTATCCACGGAACGTCGACGTCGATTCCTGCAGCGGCGAACTCCACCAGATTGTCCGAACGAAAGAACAACAATTCGCCGGTGGTCCGCGCCATATTAGTGGTCAAGACCGTTGGAAAATGCCCTGGCCATTCCGGCTGATACATGTCGGCATTGTTGCACGCGGCGACAACATGGACGCGACGAAGGTATGCCTCATCAATCCATTCCTTGTACGGCATGACGTTCTGCGCTCCAACACTGCCGAAGCTGCAGTTGAGTATCATGTACTTGCGCCGCATTGCCTCGCGCACAGCCTCACTGATGATCGTCGTGCGACTGCGCAACGCCCCATCCAGCACGCGAAAGCTCCCGAGTTGGGTTTCGGGCGCGATACGACGGATGATTGCGGCTATGGCTGTTCCATGACCGAAGAGGTCTTCACCGCGGCCCTCGGAGGGCAACAATCGACCCCCATCGACACGCATGACGACGTCGTCTCGCAATGTCAGTCCGGCGAGATCTGGGTGCGAAAGCTCCACGCCTGAATCGAGGATCGCGATATTGACGTCGCGCCCTGTGCCCTCACGCAAGGCCCGAATAGCATCCTCTGGCGACGGTAATGCTGTCATTCCACGTCCCCCCACGCCTTCCGGTAAATCTGCGCGTCGAGCAGTTGGCCGCACAGCTCAGCCACAGTTATCCATGTCTCGAGGGCCGACGCGTCAAAGCCATCGTTCGCCCCTTTTATCGATGAGTCGGGACCGGACAGCCGCACCGCAGATATAACTCCGCGAATCCTTCCTGCCGCGTAGAAGGGACAGACCAACATTGCATCCGTGCGCTGCGCAAGGGAATTGTCGACTGTCTTGTCGTGCGACGTGTTGCTCCTGACCGCGTTGTCCGCAAACGGCTGCTCAGAGCGCACGACCATGCTCACAATTCCCCGTGTGAGTGGTTGTCGAAAGCCAACGAATCCTTCCGCTTTCGGTCCGCTGTTAAACACCACGACCAGCGCCTCACGCGTCTCGTCCAGGATCCAGACGCTCAATTCATCAGCGCCGACGTGTCGCGCCCCGAGGTGCAATAGCGCGCGAACTTGTGGCGTCAAAGCAACGGGAAACAGGCCCGGAGTGAGCTGTGAATCGACCGCGGCAACCCGGTCGAGGTAGATGGCGCGCGCCGCGTCGAGCCGGGGGTCCGAGACGAAAGTCCAGCGTTCAGAATGCATTGAGGTAGGTTATCCGGGTGGAACGAATTGGCAACTTCGACCTTTATAAAAATACGGTTCCGCCTAGACACCGCCACGACCCCGCGCGGTTTTACGACGAAGCCAACGAATTAGACAGGAGAGGCAATTTGGAGCATCAATCCTCGGCATCCTGTGGAGCGGCTCCACTCCGGCGTTCGTCGCCAGCGGCACATTCCCCAGTAACTCACAGCGGAACCGTCCGCCCCGACGGCTGTCGTCGCCGCTGTAAAGTCCCGGGAGGCGAAAACTTGGCCAGATTTTTTGATCGGTTTGATTGGTGCGCCGCGGGTTGCGATCGGGCCGGCCATCTGGAGCGCTTTAGAACCGGGTCCGATATCCGAGCGGACGGTCCGGCATGTAATGACGGTCTCATCCGTAAAAGTCGGGGTGAATTTGGCCGAGCGCACGCCGCCGAGATGCGCGACGCGATTTCGAGAGCCCGGGCGCAAACATCGCACGCATCGGCGAAGATGAGGTGCAGGCTGTCGCCTGAAGACTCGTTGATGACCGGGACGATGCGCAGGCGACTAATGGCCTTGGCGACCGTCGCGAGGAAGTCCGCTGGCTTTCGAGCCGAGATTTGAGACTGACTCGACTGAAGCCGTCCCAATTCCAGAAGAGCACGCCACATACGAACGCTTTTCCGGGTTTGGCCCTCGTGCGTCTGGCTTTGGTCGGCGGCATCTGAGTGCGCGCGATGAGCGTATTCACCGGGACGGCGACACGAGCAGTCGGAATGACATGGAGCTCGGTGCCAAGTTCGTGCCAGCGCCGCACGGGTGCTGCAGTGCCATGCCGATGCGCTCCATCTCCTTCCGCGCCATTCCAGACGGCAATGCCGATCAAGCGCCATTCGAGCCGGCTGGCCTGCATCCTCGCCAGCACGGTGCTCATGAGGCTTGCGTGGCCAGACAGAATCGGATCATCGACGAATCGCGCAGGCGTGATCCGGGGCACATCGTGCGCATGGTTGAGAATTTTGTCGAAGCGCATGGACCAGTGCGTGTCGCCGTGCCGCGTTACACTGACCGGCACGAAATCATCTTTGAGGAACGGAAGCACGCTGCTGTTGATGGCGTACTGGCGGGCGAGGGCTTCGTAAATGCGGACGTCCCTCCACACGCACCGGACGCGTACCCTGAAAAGGCCTTGTGCGCCTCAAGCACCCGGTTAATCGCTCCGCTGATAATTTCGACTTGACTCTCCGGGAACTGCGCGCTGGCGCGACCCGGCAAGTCGGTCATAAGACCGGTGAACATTACAACGCGGGGCAGGGGCAGGGCTATGTCCAGCCATGCCAAGTCGCGTTCCAGCGCCAGGCCCACGACCAGCGTGATGCGGCGCATGCTGACGATGCCCCTGCCGCGCCGCGCGATTCAGCGATGGTTTCGGCGTAGTCTCCAGCTGCCTTTTCAGTGTCGTCAAGGGCGAAAGCAACCTCCCCGAGTGTCGCGAGCTCCACGTGCCAAGCGGTGCCGCTGGCCTGAGCTTCGCGCCCGAGCCCTGCTTTGCGGCGGTGCGCGTCAAGGTCGCAATGCCACGGGTCTCGCGCACCTACCCCAGCAGCGATAGCAGCGTTACGGCGTCCACGCAGAAGACGACGCCTGCCGCCCGTATCAGATCGCGGGACGGACCGCATGGCGTCGAAGCCGGACCGGCATGCCGACACAGCTGAAGCAGAGTGAGCATTTCCGTGGGCGCGAGTCGCGCGGCGAGCGCCAACTCCTTGTCTGCGCTGCCCGTGAGCCCGAGGATTTGCCAAGTCGGCATGCCTCGGAAGTTTGTTTACAGAGAGCCGCAATGCACGCGAGTTTGCGCTGCGTGGCGCCCGCGCGGCACAGGGTCTCCGCGAAGATCCGCACGGTCTCTAAGTCACATAAAAGTTCTCATCCAATGCGGCTCAGCTGCTCGATTGCCAGCACATGCAGCTGGTGGCCGACCAAGAGGTCGGCATGTTCCGCGCGGACCTCGGCCAGCGTCGAGCGCGACTGCATCGCTTCAAGCCAGCGCCGAAGCATGGTATTGTCTGCGCGTTCAGAATTGGTCACCTTCCGATCAGTGTGATCACTTGGGGGCCGCTGCTCCAATCCTCGTACTGCAGAATGGCCCTCGGACTGCCAAACCTCAGACAGGTGTCCGTTCCTGACAGCATTAGGTCATCCTAGGGCCGAAGAAGGGCGCGAGATCGCGACACATTGCGAAAACCGCGACTGCGAGTAAACTATAAAAAAGGTCTATTGGTAACCACTGCGGCACTTCGTCTTGTGCCGACTGGCGGCGTTCGGCAGCTGCGCACGTCGCGGGCTGTTGAGGCGGACGTCGGGCTGCAATGGAGCCGCACCCGAATCTTAGAATGACGGCGAGCCTGGGGCGTTCACCAGCAGGTGATGGAAGATTTGACACCGATACACAATGTTGGCTAAATTGTGCCGTTGTCCCTGAGAGAAGAAGCATGCCACGGACGACACAGCTGGCTAACGGGACAGAGTTCGCAACCGGCGCAGATGGCAAGGTCTTCAAATTTTCAGTTGCGGCGGCGGAGCGATCGGTAGTCGCACTGGTGCGCGTGCGCGGACTCGGTCATCTGCCAATCACTCTTTACGCGCCGCTGATGCGTCGTGGACCAAGGCACTTAATTCGCGCATCGTCTGTAGTCGAGAGCCGGCTCGCGGTGTCACGGGTTACTGGCCTGATCCGCTTTCACGGGTATTTCCGGTTCGGAAGTACCGAGGTTCTGGATTGGCTCTACCACACTGGGATTCACAGTCATCTGTATGGGGATGACGATTCCGCAGGGGTGGTATTTGAGTGAGCGTACGAGTGCGCCTCCGCTGCGCTCGACGCTCCGTCGCTGAGTAAAAACTTTTGGTGCACCTCTGAAAACTGGTGTATCTCCGAGCGAAGCTTGCGTGTAGTTTTTGTAACCATTTCAAGAATTTCGATTGTTAAGAATACCTTATCAGCCGCGTCACTCGGTTGAGCAATGATCACGTGTGTAGCAGCCACTCTTCTTGTCGAGCATTCGATGATCCGGCAGATCAATATGAGGCGAGCCCAACTCGCAGCGTGCTTCTTCGCCGCAGTAGTGTCGAACAATGCATGCGCACAGGCGAAGAATTCACCGTTCGAGGACCGTCGACTGATCGAATGGAGCCGACTGGCAACCGCTGGACAGCGAGATTCGATTGTACCGCTCGTCGAGCAGGACCTCCGAAGTCCCAACCCGCACCCGATCGCGGCATACGTGTGGACGGTGACCCAGATGTGGCGCGGTCGCCTCGGCGACACGCTTTCGCTGTCAGCGGATCTCAGACAAGCAATCGGGCCGCTTCCCGGGGTTCACATGCTACGTAACGCAGATGAAGCGAGGCGTATCGTAGCTGAGTGGCCTGCGCAGCGAACGGCACAGGTGTCTGATCCATTCCTCTTAGACGCTCTGAGCGATGCTGCAATAACTGCGTCTCGCGATGGCGATCATGCGAGATTTAACATTGCCAACGCGCGCGCGAACCCGTGGTTCTTTTACTCAGCCAATGCACTCGTAAACACTGCGGATCTCGAGGTACGAGCGGACACGATCGCACTCATGGTGGTTGCCCAATTTGCTCCGAGTGGACCACTGGCCAGCGGGCGGGTGGGACAGTTCGTCCGTCGCGTCCATGAATTTGGGTCACCGAATGCTTATCAGAAACTCGAAGCGACAAATGAGTGGCTCGGGCGCGATAGCAGCGACGCGCTTGCCCTGCGGTTAAAGGCAGAAATACTGCTCAGCATTGGCCGATACGAGGAAGCTGCGCGAACCTACGATCATGCGGAGGCTATTTTCCCATTTATCACATCTAGTACCCGACACGTCGTCGCGCTTATGCAGGCTGGTCGCATGAAGGATGCGCGCGTTCACGCAGAACGACGCGCGCGCCTCGTTACGCCGACGGCCGCACTCGCCGGCTGTGAAGAGAAGCGTATTATGGAAAGTGCGTTGCGCGATGCGGGCGAGCTTGGGGCCGCGCGGCGCATCCTTGACGAGGCAGTCAGAAGCTGTCCAAGCACGGTGCATTTGCTCGCTGATCTGGCGCAGCTCGACGTTGATTCAGACAGGGCCGTCGAAGCATTGCCACGTCTTGTTGAGGCAGTGCGCCTTGCTCCGGACTCAATGTGGCTGCGACAGCGCCTCGTCGGAGCGTACCGTTCGCTTGCACGCTATGACGACGTAGCAACTGTGCTGGATCGTTGGAGGCATGACGCGCCATCGCTCGACAACAGATACTATTGGGAGCGGGCTCACCTTCTCGGCAAGCAGGGCAAGCCCTCAGAGGCAGCCGCGCTCGCGAAGGCTGCGAGGGATACGTTTCCGGCAAGCGTCGACTTCACTCAAAATGCGAGCTTTTATCTCCGGGAGGCCGGCCATTCGCCAGAAGGACTCGTCAATCTCCTCGGACTACTCAGGGAGCGGACGCCAACAGAATGGGATGTGGCAGAATTACGCCGGCTGACGGTTGACCGCTCCCGAAGCGATAGTGGACACGTGGCGGATCGGATTCTCGACAGCCTCCGAATTGTCTATCCACTCGCGGAGGCCCTTTGGCGTGATGCTTCGGCGCACCTTACCGGCCCTGACTCGCTCACGCGTCGGGTTGCATTCTGGCGTAATGTGGTAGCGAAAGTTCCACGGCGGTCATGGAGCTGGTCTAATCTGACGGACCGCCAAGTAGAGGCAAAAGACTACAGTGCCGCAATGGCGAGTGCCCTCGAGGGCGTCGCAACTACCGAGAGCGCCAGTCGAGGTGACCAACTTTCGCTCCTAATCTACGTCGGGTGGAGTCTTGATCTGCTGCTAAAGCATCAAGGTGCGGACTCGTTGATTGTGTCCACCGGGTTGCAGATGCTCGAGAAATATCGCGATATGGGTGGGCATCCTGCGTTGTATCATCTGTACCGTAGGCGCGCGCTCATGGCTCAGGGGAAAGACGCGGAGGCGGCTCAGGAAGCGTTAAAGGCTGCCCGACTGCGTCCGGACGACATGGGCACTGCGTTCAAGCTTGTGGCAGATTACATTGGCGTCCTCCCACGTGGCGTAGTCATGCAGCACGTGCTGCACGTGGTGGATCGAGATCCATACAATGCGACAAATTTCCAAAACCTCAGTAAGCTTCAAGCCTTATACATTGGCGCGAGCATCTCAGCTCTCCGGACGCAGCATCTGATTGAGGAGCGCTTCCCTCGCAAGCGCGTCGAAACTGATGCCGGACGCGCCTGGGGTGACCTAGGCGACAAGGCTCGCTACTACACAGAGGCATATAGTACCGCGACTTCTGTGGGCAACTCTGATCGGTACGTGAAATGGTTCGACGACGCCCGCAACGCTGCACAGCACGGCTCTTCGCACGTTGTAATCGACTACGCCACCGGAGTCGCTACGATCACGCATCCGGACGGGCAGATCGAGAGGCGCGCGGAGCATCCAGTATCAGGAAAGCCCACGTTGTTGCAAATGGATGCGGCATGGGTCCGCGCCAACTACGACTCACTGGGATCCGACCTCTTACTTGTCGAGTCATCAAATGGGAACAAAGTGCGCCTAACCTATGACTCGATGCTGCGCATCGACACGATGGTCGTGATGCCGAGGTCTGCGAAGCGGGCAACCGTGGCGTTTGAGTACAACACTTCTGGCAAGCCGACCCGGATATCGGTAACGGGTGTCGGTGCGATTACCATAAAGTACGAAGCAGACAGCGTCACAATCGCGAAGACCGAATCGAGCGCCGGTCGCGTGCCCGCACTCGTCGTCACGAGCTCGTTCCAACAACTTGACGATATCGTTCGGGCGTTCGATCCGAAATCTGCGCGTGACCAGCTGCCTGACCTCGCGTTCAAAGACCCCATTCGTGATCGCCTACGCGCACAAACCGAGAGCGCTTCGTTGCAAGCACACGCGCGCGCAGCGCTCACCGAAGCGCGCTATCTCGTCGCGCACATCTCCGACAGGCACGCCTACGCCGCGCAGGCAAGTGAGCTTCTCAAGCCGTTAATCGGCGATGGCAGAAGCACGAATGTGATCCGCTCCGCCGCAAGCATCGAGGCGTTGAGTATATGGTATGATTTGTTGCGCTCTACCCGGCCGCTCGGCCTTGACCAGGAGGGCTGGGCGGCGTGGCAGCGCTCTTCCAACTGGCTTGACAGGGTCGCGCGCGGCAACTCAGCGATCGCGACGACCGCACGCCAGCTGCTAACTCGCGTCAATCTCAAGCCGCTGGCTTTGCTGGAGTCAGCACGGTGGTATCCTCATTCCTACCTGAACAACCCAGGCTTCTGGCGTCGGTATCGTATCGCTGAGTTGATGCCGTCGTCATTGCGGGAAGGCGCTGAGACGCGGGTCGTACTGGTGCGGCGGAGCCATGATGTCGTCGTCGGCAGCAATGCTGGCTTGTCAGTGCTTCGTCGAGGGTTTTGGGAGTGGTATGCCATCGACACGCAGACTGGTCGGTTCTCGGCCACGGTTGCGCCAGAGCGGGTAGGAGGTGCTTCGCGGGTCTATGCACTTGCCGAGGACTCCACTGGTGCGCTGTGGGTCGGAACTGCGGACGGCGCCCTACAAATCGTGGGTGATTACTCCAGCGAGCCGAACGCACGGATTGGACAGCAGAACGGCCTCCCAACGCCCCGCGTGACGCATATCGTCACGGTCGCTGGCGGCGTGCTTTTGGGTACATCAGCAGGTGTCCGCTGGTTCGATGGCGCGGCGCTCCGGCAGGTCCCGGGTATTCTGGATCAAGAAGTCGTAATTCTCGCCGGCGCACCCGCAGCATCATTTGAAGCAAAGACAGATAAGCCATCGATGAATTCTCCTCTAAGGCAACCTCTTCCTGCGTTGATCGGGACGTCGCGTGGGCTGTATGCTTACCTCCCAGGCTTTCAGACCGCCTCAGTGATAACAACGGGCACGGTCAGTCACGCCGCTTGGGAGATTGCCGGCTCACGAATCATGATGGAGCTTCAGCGAAAGCTTTACACCGTGGAATGGTCGGGTCGTGGCGCCGCTGGCGGTCCGATGCCATTGCGTGGGCAGCAAGATGTGGTCTCGAGCCAGCGCGCGTTCGGTTTCTCGCAGTTGCCGATTGCTAAAGCAACGCCAGCCATCGCCGTGCTTACTGATCAGGGAATGTCTATATGGCACGATAATCATTTTGAGCAGGTAGACGTGCCGCAATTGCTCGGCACAAAGCGCGCTGCTGTGTTCGCCGTATCGTCGCGCGATGATCGCACTGTTCTGCTCACTTCCGAAGGCGTTTACGCGATTGAGCGCGGTCAGGCAACGGTGGACACCGGCGGACGCGTTCACGACGTCCTGGTAGCCAATGATCTCGGACTCACGTTCGTGGCCAGAGGCGACCGCCTCGACGTCATTCGCCAAGATAGTGTAACGAGCGGCCCATCACAGTTTGACGGTATCAGTGCAACACGGCTCGCAAGAGATCGCGAAGGTCGACTGATCTCCAATGACGGAACGCAGATAGTCCGGTATGCCAGAGGCGAGGCGTCAGCGCAAGACTTATTCAGTGCCCGGTCCTCCGACGTTGGAAATCTCACCACACGGAATATTGGAAACATTCTTGTAGCAAGTGATGGCGCGATCTGGGTCGCGGCTGGATCCTCACTGTTTCGCTGGGTTGAAGGCGACTCGATTCCGCAGGAGTTCAGCTACTTTCTTGATCCGCTGCGTTTCCCTGCGCGAAGCGAGATGGTGTCGCGCGTTTTGGAAACGAAGGATAACCGAATTTGGGTCATTGCCTCTAACGAAAGACACCTGCAATTCAAGGGACAGGCGCTCGAAGGCGGGGTGTTGGAGTGGACCGGCTCCGGCTTTCGGCGACTGGATGAGATGCAGCACAGATACCCGAAGGGCTTCTTCTTCAGTAGCTACACTTCGATCGACAGCAACTCAGCGATTATTGGCACAGCGAACGGCTTCATGCGCCAGCGAGGAACTGACATTGCTGCGCTACGTGATGACCTCAAGGATGCCAGCTATCTCGCGCTTGAGCGCCTCGTACCAGCTCTGTATCTCGGCACGGCCGGTGCTCGGCTTGGAAAGGACATGTGGCTGTTTGGTACTGCGGGTGGAGTCGTAGCGCAGCAGGCCGGCCATTGGTTCTATCCGGACCGTCTCAACTGGATGCTTCCCAGCGATCACCTTAGTCAGTATGGCTCGCGCGCTGTGCACGCTATTGCGATCGACACACTGGGTCACATCTACGTCGGGACAGACCGCGGCCTGCTGACGTATGAGAGCTCGGGCGATGCGACAAGCTTCCTGTTGTCTCTTGGCGCCGAACGGGACGCTGCGTTCACGGCTGCCGAAGTAGAAAAGCTCCGTGCGGAGTCTGGCATTCTTCTTCCGTCGGTCGATTCCAGCACTGCACTCGGTCGTCAAATCGACCAGGTTCTGCGCAGTCGTGCCGAGCTTGCCCAACTTACAAGCAGTGTCGCTGCGGGCCTGTCTCTCGACGCAGTTTCAACACCTCCAATTGAGTCAACCCGCGCGCCGATTTCGGCGTTGCCGCCTTCCTCTGAGTTTGGAAGTAATCCTCAACACAGACAGTCTTCGAGCGATGCCGGCAAGATCCGCGCAGTGATTGCAGCGAAAGAGCGTGCGCATCGCACGCTCCTTGCGCAGTTGGAGCGTGACAACCTGAGTCTCTATCAATTGCTCGAACTCAAGCCGCTCGATCTCGCAGCGTTGCGTTCAAAGCTTGGTCCCGAAGATGTGATAGTGCAGTACCTTCCGACAGAGAAGCGCCTGTACATTCAGATCGTCACACGTGACGGGATCGAGGTGCGCGAGAACGAGGTGCGCTCCGACACGCTGACTTCTCGGGCGCTCGCACTCGCGAGGCAGCTCGGTTCGAGAGATATGCGCGGAGCGGACCTTACGAGCGCTTCGGCGAAACCGTCGTCGGCTGGCGGCGTGACGCTGCCTGTTCCGTCGCGCGCCCTCACCGTTGGTGTTGTGGTCGCGTCAGAGGCGCGCGCAAGTGTTCACGAGAATCTCATCTGGCTCTACCGTGCGCTTCTTGGGCCTGTCGAGCGCGACCTCGCGAGCTTCGCACACGTGTTTATCGTGCCCGTCGGTGCACTAAGCTACGTGCCTTTCGCGGCGCTGAAGCGCGGCGAAGGAACGAAAAGCGAGCACGCGGTCGAGCGATTTGCATTCGGATACCTTCCGTCAATGTATTTGTTCGACTTGATGCTCCGACATAAGACTTCTGTGTCGCAGTCCTCGCTTGTACTCGGCGATCCCGACGGCACGTTGAAGGGGGCTCGTGACGAGGCGACGTTGGTCAATCGACTACTTGGAAACCACAAGGTTGCCTTGCTTGGAGCGGAGGTCACGCTAGCCAACATTACCCAGTCGGCCGGCGAAGCGCGCGTGCTGCACTTTGCAACGCACGGATTCCTGAATGCTGAGCGGCCAGAGAATAGCTACCTGCTGCTCGCTGATAATCGGAGGCTTGGCATCGTGGACGCGATGATGCTTCCTCTTGCGTCGACTGATCTCGTAGTCCTTTCCGCGTGCGAGACAGGGCTTGGTCCGCAGGGTATGGAGTTTGCTACTCTTGCACGGGCATTTGCGCATGCCGGGGCACCGGCGACCGTAGCGACTTTGTGGCGTGTTGACGACGCGGCCAGCAGCAAGTTGATCGAGTTGTTTTACACCGGACTGAAGCGTGGTGAAGACGCTTTCGTCGCGCTCGCGAAAGCGCAGCGTTCGATGCTAATCGGTGATGAGGCTTTTCGGGCGCCGCAGATGTGGGCAGGGTATGTTCCTTTTGGAAAGCCGGTGCAACTTGCGCCTGCGCCGTGACATTTGTATCGGGCTGGAAATCACAAAAGTTTGAAGTAGAAACTTATCGTAACGTTAGCCTCCTGCCCCTCACGTTTTCTTGGAGGAGAACTTCTGCTGATGGCATTGTGATGAACCAGCCTTGGTTGTTATGGAGCAACGTCGGCACCTGTTCCCGTCGTCCGTAACGGCGCGAAAGCCCTGGCGTGGTACGAGTCGTGAACTCCGCCCTCATTAGCTTGAGGCGCCGTGTGGGGCCGGCACTGCCTGGCCGCGAGCTCAATAGAATAGTTTCGCTACTTAACCGAGTTGTGTGGAGCGCCGCGCCGCGCGTCAACAGGCCCGAGCGCCCGCAGCGCGTCCCATCGAGGATCCTGCTGAAACCACGCCGTACTCGGCGCTCCCGACAACATGGCGCGCTTGAGCAGTCTGATCGCGCCAGCACTATCGCCGAGGGCTAAACGCACCTGCGCGCGGATCGCTGGCGCCACGTCGTTGCCCTCATCGTCACGAGGCGTTATCTCCGCTGTGGTCACGCCAGCGTGTGCCGACGCTGATGTCATTGCTGACCAGACACGAGGAAACCTCGCCGCCGCCGGCAGCGCGTCATCAGCGGACAGCGCGGACCCGCTGAACTCATCGCTCAGCAACGATGCCTCGATCGCGAGCGCAAGACAGACCATATCCTGCAGTCCCTCAGCCGCCGCGCGAGTTGCAACCTCGCGTACCAACTTCGGTGCACGCGCGCATATCGCCGCCTGTGCCAGCATCCGGAACTGCCACGCATCGGCCGGTCCGATCTCCAGTGCCTCTTCCAATTTCGTAATCGCCTGTACGGTGTGCCCAAGGCACGACTCGGCCAGCGCTGCAACGGCTAGCGCCGCACGCTCGTCACCGCTGGCGGAGAGCGCTCCGGCCGGGTCGCATTTCGCCGTCAGTGCCCATCTGGCGCGCAGGGCACGTAAGGCACCACGGAGTTCCTCGGGCACGTGCGACAACCGCTTCCAGGCCTCGCGCACGGAAACGGTCTCAATTACAACCGGCTGATCCGCCAGCTCAGCGACATTCAATATTTCGTTGAGAACGCCGATGGCATCGCGTGCGTGTGCCAGCGCCGGCCGCGCCTGAACGTCGACAAACTGAATTCCCGCGGACACGTCGTGACCCACCACCTCAAAGTCGTCGGCGGGAATCTCCATGCCGGGCGACATGACGCGCAGGATCGCGCGCGCGAGACCGGCCCCGAGTCTGTCGCAGGCCTCGGGTGTGAATACCGGGAGTTCGAGTGCCTGCTGTGTGGCCCAGCGAACGAGTCCTCGACTCACGTCGTGCAGCTCCACTGCGCCGCCGACACCCGAATCAAGATCATAAACGCTCAGTTCGACGCGCCAGGATGCGTGCGAACGTTCGTCCGACACGATGCGGATCGCCGGATCGGTAAGGAGCGCCTGCCGCATTGCGTTCGCGACCACGACGGACACCGACGTGCTTCGCGACGAGGAACCAGTCAGCGCTGTCCCCCGCACGAACACGCGTGCGGCATGTCCCGTCGTTCGCAAGGCGAGTGCAGGAGAACGACCCATCCGGAGCACCTGGTCGATCGCGCTGCCGAAGGAGAGTGCGGTCGGAAAGTGTTCAGCGTTTTCCGGCGAGAGCGCTGCCGCGAGCAGATCGTCCAGCGACGACGGTATCTCCGATGAGAAGGAGCCGAGCGGAACGGGCGCTTCCGTCACACGTGATGCGAGTTGCCGATGAAACCCCTGTCCCGGAAATGCATAGGTGGCGGTGAGGAGTTCATAACAGGTTGCTGCCAACGCGAAGACATCGCTCGCCGCGTCGGCCGGTCGCCCTTCGAGCACGGCGAGGCTCATGTACGGCATCGTCCCTGTCGCCGCGTGCTCCGGCGGGAGCGTGGCTCCGGGTTTGCTCCACCATGCGACGCCGAAGTCACTCAGGATCGCGTGGCCCGAAGCGCGCAAGATGTTTCCTGGTTTCACATCGCGGTGAATCAGCCCCAGTGAATGCGCGTGGTGCAGCGCATCGGCCACTTCGCGCGTGGATCGCAGGGCTTCCGCGACCGGGAGCGGACCGTCGCGGGACACGATCGTGTCGAGACTGGCGTCCTCGAAATAGGGCATTACGAACCACTCCCATCCCTCCGCCGTCCCACCATCCAGGATCGGCACGATGAAGGGGTGATGGGTGACGGCCGTCAGCCAGGCGAGTTCATTCGCGACCCGCTTGGCGCCGACGACATCATCTCCGTGGTGCATGGCCTTGATGGCAACCTGACGCCGATGCCGGGTGTCCGTGGCACGGTACACGGTTGCCATGCTGCGTGCACGCACTTCGTGCAGGTCGTAGCGCGGGGCGAGCACGGCACGGAGCTCGGTCGATGTCGGTGGCATCTCGGTTCCCTCGCACCTGTGATGAGAACCATGAAATATCGTGGCCACAACGATCATATCCCTTTGACAGGGCTCACGGAATATCGCTAATGACTCGTGTCAGGCCAATGTCACGGAGAGGATGGTGTGGCGCATCCCGTTGCGCCGGAAGCGCCAGCCGTATCAGATTGCCCAGGGTCCCCTGAATTCCCCCCTCGCTACTGAGCCGCCGCACTGTGCGGTGCTCCGACCATCCGAGTCCGACAGATGCCATCTGAATCGTCGCAGCAGCCGTTCCATGGATTGCCGGAGGCGGCGGCGATTATCGCGTTGGCGAACAAGTCACTTGACGGTGACGCAGCAGCCGACGAACTGGCGGACTTGATGACGGTGCGGGAGTCAATTCCGGCAGGCGGCTTGCTGAACGTGATCTTGCGTGATCTCGATCGGGGGCATCAGTGGTTGCGCGGCAGTATGCCATCCGCCGCTCCTGAACCGGCGTCGAGCCCGGAGGTGCTCCCAGAATGGTGGCGGCATGTCTACACTTGGGTGGCAGATGGTACGGGGTATCATCTGCCGGATGACGTCAGTGGCCGCCATGCCTCAGCATACCGAGCGGATCTCGAGCTCGCGGAGCGTATTCGTACCGGTGATGAACGTGCGGCCACGAAACTGTATTTCGAAAACCGTGAGTTGGTGAGGGCGCTGATCCGCTCTCGTGGATTGGCGTCAGAGATGGACGATGTGATGCAGGAGGTGTTTGCGCGGGTGTTTCGAAAGCTCGCGTTGTACCGCGGCGAGTCATCCTTCAAGACGTGGATTTATCGCGTCGCGCTCCGCCATCTGCTGAATCTGCGCGAGCAGCGGGCGACGCGTGCACGACGGGAAGTGCTGATCTCCGATCTCGACGGCGTGGACGACGAGGCGTCGTTCCTCTCGATGGTGACTGACGAATCGCCTTCACCACTTGATCGGGCTGAGGCGGTCGACGCTAGCGACGGCGTACGCGCCACGCTCGATCATTTGCCGGAATACGTGCGGCAGGTGGTGGAACTACGGATGCTGGATGAGATGAGTTGCCGGGAAATCAGCGACATTCTGGCGATTTCGGAGGGCACGGTGCGTTCCCGGTTGACCCAGGGCAGGATCGCAATCGGGCAACGCATTCGAGTGGACACTAAGCGTTAGCCCGGATAGACTTGTGATGGGCAGCGATTTCGGCTGGGATCTGGTGGTGAACGTTACTCGCCGGATACAAAACTGACACGGTTTGTCGCCGCGTGTCAGAATCAATCGGGGGTGCCTCGGGGAGAACAACGCGCGATGGGCACCCGGCGGCTATGATTAGTTAATTAGGCGCGATCCTGATCGAACGCCGCTGTTTTGTTGGGCCGCGGTGTGGGCGGGCGGATGGTGTATTGCGGGCATCCGGATGACTGCGAGCGTGCTGTTGAGGAAAGTGGTGACTGACGCTGTCCAAGTACCTGTGTCAGACTCAGGATTTTTCGGCGTAGACTCCGCAAGCAGCCGACCTCTCGTTCACAATCTTGACGGACTTGCCACAGATGCGATCACGGATCTCCAGTCTTCTGCATCGAGCGATCGGTTATCGGCAGCTTGCCGGCGCAATCATATGCACGAGCTTGCTTTCCGCGAGCCTGGGTCTGGCGCCGCAGACGAAGCGTGCGCCGCGTCAGATCGCGCTGCTCATCGGCATCGCGGACTATAAGAACTTCCCGAAGAATGGCAGGCCCGGCGAATCGGATCTCGATGGTCCGCCGAATGATCTCGTAGTCATGCAGCGACTGCTGCGCGGCTGGGGCTTTTCCGATCCAGCCGACGTGCGCATCCTGCGCGACAGCCTGGCATCGAAGCGGGCGATCCTCCGCGCGTTTGACTGGGTTGTGGAGCGCGCGGACCAGCCGGACGACGTGGTCCTGATCTATTTCTCTGGCCATGGCACGTACGTGCGCGACGAGAACGGCGACGAAGCACAATTCACGCCGGGGGACACGCTGGATGAGGCGCTGGTGCCTTGGGATGCGCCGACTCTCACGACCGCGGCCAATGTGCCTGTGACCGGCATCGGTCCGAGGCTGCTACTGGACGACGAAATCCGGGAGTCGCTCATTAATCGTCTCTCGTCGAAGACACGGCACGTCACCGTGATTCTCGATGCCTGCTACTCTGGGACGGCGACGCGCGGCAACACCAACAACCAGACGCGACCACGCGGCGGGACTGCCGCGGGCAACATCAGCGGCGGTCTTCCCGACTTGAGTGATCCCACCGATGGTGGGGGCTACACTTTGCTCACGGCCTCAAGTTCGCAGGAAACGGCGCAGGAGAAGGGATTCGCGACCGGCACTGGCCCGATGCGGGTAAACGGCGTTCTGACATGGGCCCTTGCGCGCACGCTGGCGGGCGCTCCGCGCACTGCGCGATGGAACGAAATACTCCCGGACCTGAGGAGACTCGTGCAGGAACAGGGTGTGGCGCAGACCCCGCAGCTGGAAGGGCGGCAGGATGGTCGGGTCCTCGACCTGCAGCGTCCGATGACCGAGCTCGCCGCGCGCGATTTCTCGAACGTACTGCGCGTTTCCGGCGATCGGATCACAATCGATCAGGGGGCGCTGCACGGACTGCGCGCTGGCACACTGCTGGATGTGCACGCCCCTGCCGATTCGCTGGTCAACGCGGCTGCAGTGACGCAGATCAGGCTCGATTCCCTCGGGGACAGCACGGCGTCTGGCGTGATCGTGGGACCCAAGGTGGCGGTGGCCGCCACGGCGCGTCTCGTCGTGGCCCGACTTCCGGTGGGGCTCAGCGTTCCGGCCTTCATTCCGGCGTGGGCGCCACGCACCGACACCGCAGCGCGCGCGCAGCTGGCGCGCGATAGCCGGTTCCGAATCGTGGACGACCGCGACAGCGCACTCGCAATCGTCCGTGTGGGGATTGATTCGCTCACCCCCCGTGTCGGCGTGGATTCCGGTAGAGCGATCCGCACGCTGTTTGCTGCGGGGTTCCCAGTGGTGCAGGTCGTCACGCCACCGCGCGGAAGAGTCGCACGTTTCGACGCGTGCGAGTTGCAGCGTGCCTTTGGCGCGTCCATTCTGGCCGGCATGCTTACGCAGGGGCCAGGCACCGAGGGCCTCCAACTTGTGGTCAACGTGCGCGAAGGTGACCGGACTCGGAACCCGGGCGCTCGACCCGATCTCTATCTGCCGCCACCGGATTCTGTTCCAACGCTGCTCCTTAAGAACAAGTACACCATTTGGGTCTGGGTTAATACGGCGAAGGATGCCCAGATCTATCTGTCAGGAATCGCCGGCGGCCTCACGGGGGACATCATCGTGCTACCAAGCGGTCAGGAACAGCCCCGGGTCTTCCCGTCGAATCGCTGGATTCCGCTCGAGACGTTCACGGTGAGCGAGCCGCTCGGCACGGATTTCGTGCACGTCGTAGCGAGCGTCGATCCCTTCAGTTTCGGCGCGTTCAGCACCAGCCTCGGGACGTGCAACGGTCCGCCCATCCGCACAGCAAAGGGCGGGGTTGGTACGACGGACGCAGCATTGAGCGGCTGGGTCAGGAACAGCGTTAGAATGTTGTTGCGTCCTGAACAGTGATCCGGATGCACTGGCGCGGCTCACAGCGGCCCGCAGACCACACTGCAATCGGAACTCTCACGTGAAAGGCGTTCGACTGGTCCTCGCGGGTGCACTAGTGCTGACCGCGGCACCCCGCTGCCTTGCTGCGCAGTCGCGCTGCGAATCGATCCCGGCGCTCCGGACCAGCGGCGCGGCGCCGGAGAGTCGCGCGTTTGCCGAGGCGATCAAGGTGTTTCACGGCAACGAACGATGCGTGCAGTCCGGGCCCGTCGTGGACCGCGTCTGGCGGCTGATCGCACCGCTCGCGCAACTGGGTGGCGAGCTGGTGGCCGACACCAGGTTCGTCATCGTCGATTCGCCGATACGTAACGCGTTCGCCGTCTCGGTCACCCGAAACGGCACCGGATTGATTACGATTTTCACTGGTTACATCACCTACTTCGATTCGCTGGCGCGTGCGGTGGCAACCGATGGCGGTGGCGATGCGCAACGGATTTCCGACTTGTATGTGTCGTCGGTCCTCGGGCACGAACTGTCGCATCTGCTCCTGCGGCACACAAGCGACGGCACCTGCAACGGGGTGCGCCCCGGTGTTGCGAATACTGCTGCGGCTGGTGTCGAAGGAACGCGTCGACTCGTCGACAGCGTATCGGCGTGCGCCACCTTCTCTCAGAAGAACGAGCTGTCGGCGGACTCCGTCGGCGCGATCCTGCTCGTACAGGCGTATGGGTCGAACGTGCTTGGCTCGTTCGGTGACCTCGTACGCATGTGGGAGCGCGCGGATGGGCACATGCGTGACACTGGCGCCGATGAAGGTGGTGGGCGTGCTGTGAATTCGCATCCGTCGGCCGTTCGTCGCGCAGCGGCGTTCATGCGCATCTGGGCCGACTACCTCGAACAGCAGGACCGTTACGACTCGGCGGCGATTCTGATTGCGTCGAACGTGGAGGTACCTCGGGCGCTCGTAATGCTGGACACTGTGTCGCGGGCGCTTCCCGGCGATCCGCGAGTTGGCGAACTGCGGGCTGCCGGGCTCCTGAGACAGTATCTCTCCACCGTGCCGCTGCAGACGCTTCGCCTGCGCCCTATCGTCGGCGTCGTGCGCGAGCGATTTGTCGAAGGGATCAGGGGTGCGGCCGAGGCGTCGGGTGATCTCGCGCTCGCACGTCGCGCGCAGGCCGCGCTGATGGGCCTGCCGCGCCTCGAGCAGCGCCCGGTCAGCCTCGCAAATCTGGCGGTGCTCGAGAGCATCACCGGCAACGCTGCGTCCGCCCATCGACACGCCGTGATGGCTGTCACTCTGGAGCCTGGCAACGTGCCTGGCCATAATGCGCTGGCGCTGGTGCTGTTTCGAGCCGGGCAGGCCGATTCGGCTTTCGCTGTCCTTGCGCGCGTGCTCGGTGGTGCAGCGACGACCCCGCTCCGAACCGAGCAGCTGGGGCAGGTCTGCACGGACACCGCGTCTGATTGGCGCGGGAGTACGACGTGCTTCAACGCGGCCCGCATCCTGTTCGAACGCGATCGCCGCTCCGGGCAACCTGTCCTGAGCTGGTACCGGCGCCAGTTCGCAGATTCGCCGTGGGGGCGCGAGACAGCTCGTGTGCTCGGTGAGGGCACTCAGTTGGTAGTGACCGCTGTGCGTCTAGGCAGCTTAGGTGGCGAAGCGGCGGTCGCGCTGCCCGAGCTGCTCGCGACCCCGGGCAACCTCGCGCGCGGAATTTCCATCGGCGCGTCGTATGCAGATGTCATCAATGTTATTGGCCCCAACGCTCAGGTGGTGCGTCAGGCTAACGGCGTCTTTCTGGTCAACGCCGAACAGCGCTTCTCGGTCTACATGGCGGGTAATTCACCAGCGACGGCACGTGCTCAGGTCCTGATTTCCACCGCTCCGGGCCGCTGGCTGATCGGCGGCGTGGCCCCCGGTGCCACGCTAACTCGGCTGGTACAGCTCTTCGGCCCACCAGACGAGACGAACGGCGCGTCGGTCCATTGGAGCCGAGGCGGTCGGCGGTTGGTCGCCGTACTAGCTGGTGATGTCGTCCGGAACCTGCTTGTTGCACAGGTAACACCCTGATACTTTCGCTGGTGCTGGTGCTGGTGCTGGTGCTGGTGCTGGTGCTGGTGCTGGTGCTGGTGCTGGTGCTGGTGCTGGTGGTGGTGCTGGTGCT
>Ga0163144_10009840_pt1 | contig 20458 bp, 18 predicted proteins | sample OliLak19BULKMAT1_FD_123175 | JGI IMG/M metagenome (GOLD analysis project Ga0163144, IMG submission 123175) | Freshwater microbial mat bacterial communities from Lake Vanda, McMurdo Dry Valleys, Antarctica - Oligotrophic Lake LV.19.BULKMAT1 | ecosystem: Environmental > Aquatic > Freshwater >... | reverse complement strand
AGCCCGTGCAATTGCGCGTATTCCTAAGGCCAGGAATGCATCATTGGCTGTAAATGCGGTGGCCTTTAGTGTCCCATTACTTGCAGGGATTTTTATTGTGTTGGTAAGTGGGCCCATTAACTGGGCTGAGGCTTCAGAGTATTGGCCTTACTTATTTGGTAGTGGTTTAAGTTTTACTCTGGCAAGTGTTTGCATGTACCGCGCTCTAGTCTATATGGAAAGCGCTGTTGTGAGCGTAGTGACTACCATTACTGCGTTCTTTACATTTTTAATGGCTAGCATAGTGTTTGATGAACGTTTGAGTTTAATGCAACTAACCGGATCACTATTACTGCTGCCGTGTATTTGGTACGTACTAACACTTGCATCAAAAGAAAAGCAAGGTGTTAACGTGCATAACAAAGCCTGGTTCCGTGGGCTTACTTACGCACTCATTGCTAGTCTTTGTTTTGCTTCCGGCTTTGTACTTGAAAAATATTCGCTTAATAACGTCTCTATTCCTACATACTTTGGTATTGCCTGGTTCTTCAGTGCAGTAATAGCATGGGCATTAGTTATCATTTTTCGCAGGCACACGCTAAAAATTCTGAAGGATCCTGAGATAACTACAATGGCAATTCGTTTGGGCGTAATCCGGGCAATAGCTGGTGCGTTATTTGTATTTGCGCTAGTAAAGAGTAACAATGTTACTTTGATTAGCGTAATATCTAATTTCCGTATTATATTAGTAACTATTTTAGCTGGAATACTTCTAAATGAGAGAGATCATTATACTCAAAAATTAGCTGCCGCAGCTGTAGCATTTGTAGCTCTAGGTATAATATTTTGGAACTAAAATGATATGATAAGCATAAGAAGTAATAAAAATTCATAATGGGGGGCGATAATGTCACAAACACTCAAAAAGATTAGAGCCAATACTACTAAAGCCCGTGAGCTTATGGCTAGAAGCCGCGCTGAAGGGTTTGCCGTAGGAGCATTTAATATAGACAATCAAGAAACCTTGATTGCAATTGCTCGTGCGGCTGCCAAGAAAAATTCACCAGTACTAATACAACTCAGTAAAGGTGAAGTAGACGCAATTGGTTATGAAAATGCGCGTTGTATGGTGGATAACTACTGTGCTGAATACGGTGCAGAGATGTATATAAACCTTGATCATTCCCCTTCTGTAGAAGACGCAAAAAGGGGTATTGATGCAGGATTTGAGTTTATTCATATTGATATTTCTCAAGCAAAAAAAGATGCTTCCGTTGAAGAAATTATAGAAGGCACAAAAAAAGTTGTTGAATACGCTAAATTCACTGGAGCACTTGTAGAAAGTGAGCCTCATTACTTTGGTGGTGGCTCTAATGTTTTTACCGAAGCTTTTGACTATGAAGAGATAAAAAAGACATTTTCTACCCCCGAAGGTGCCAAGCATTTTGTAGAGGCGACTGGTATAGACACTTTTGCAGCAGCGGTTGGAAATCTGCATGGAAGTTATCCAGTACCTAAAAAATTAGATCTAGAGCTTCTAAAGCAGGTGCGCCAAGCCATTAGTTGCCAAATAAGCTTGCATGGTGGAAGTGGCACCCCTGGGCATTTCTTTGAAGAGGCTGCCAAGATAGGCGTGAGCAAAGTAAATATTAACTCTGATATGCGTAGGGTTTTTCGTGATACGCTCATGAAAGTATTACAAGATAATCCAGAGGAATACGCAGTAGTTAAGCTCACTGGTACGGTCATTGAAGCTATACAAGTTGTTGTAGAGGAAAAAATAGACGTGTTTGGCTCTACCGGTAAAGCTAGCCGTAGCTCTGGCTATAAGGGCAATGACAATAAGGTTATTGATCAAGAAGACTTCAACTAGAAATTATATAGTTAAGTGTGCAATAATAGTAACAATGTAAGCATAAACGTTATAAAGGGGTGGGAATGAGTAGCCAGCAAGTTGATGTATTAAGCGTTGGTGATGTAGTATCTGATGCGTTTATAAAATTATTTGACGAACAAGCACATACCTATAGCAACGAACACGGTAAATGGCTGGCTATGAAATATGGTACTAAGTTGCCATTTGAAAAAGCCCTAATAGTTGAAGGCGTTGGTAATGCTGCAAATGCAGCCGTTTCTCTAACTCGCCTTGGTCTATCATGTGGTTTTTTGACTAATGTTGGTGAAGATAAGTACGGTCGCGGCATAATTGCTGCACTTCAAAAAAACAAAGTAGACACTCGCTGGATTACAATAAATCCCGGTAAGATCAGTAATTATCATTACGTGCTTTGGTATAAAGAAGAACGAACAATTCTAATTAACCACGAGAATTATGATTACGCTTGGCCTAATATTCGCAAAAAAGAAGCGCCAAAGTGGATATACTTCAGCTCAATAGCCGAAAACTCGTTGGAATTTCATGACGATATGGCCGACTGGCTTGAAGAAAACCCAGATACTCAACTAGCTTTTCAGCCAGGTACTTACCAGATGAAGTTTGGCGCCGAGCGTTTAAAGCGACTATACAAGCAAGCAAATATATTGGTGCTCAATAAAGAAGAGGCAGCGTTAGTAGGTGGTGGTGATGTTCATGACATACATGACCTTTTTGACAAGCTACACTCGCTTGGCCCCAAAATAGTATGTATCACTGATGGACCAAACGGTGCATACGCAAGTTCAGAACAAGGTCGTTGGTTTATGCCTATATACCCAGACCTAGCGCCACCATTTGAGCGTACTGGTGCTGGTGACGCTTTTGCTAGTACTTTCACAGCAGCTCTTATGAAAGGCAAACCAATCGAAGAAGCACTTATGTGGGGTCCAGTCAATTCTATGAATGTCGTTCAACATGCTGGTGCCCAAGAGGGCTTACTAAGTGAATCTCGGCTCCGTGAGTTCCTAGATAAAGCTCCTGAATGGTACGTTCCAAAGCCAATGTAGTTGTTAACAGCAAAGACTTATTTCTATAAATCTATTTTGGAGTAATCTCAGTTGGTTGTTCAGGTATTATTTCTGGAGGCATATTGAATACTGATGTATTTTCACGGTAATCTTCTACAATTCTCTTAACTTCGTTAAGATCGTCAGTGATTGTGTATAGCTTTTCGTCTCCATGACTAATTAGTGCGAGGCCCTCAAGCATACTGCCTTTGATGAATGTATGTAGAGGAGTCCAGAACTCTACTCCCACTAATATAACTGGTACCTTAGGCATTTTGCCGGTCTGTATAAGGGTAATAACTTCAAAAGTTTCATCTAAAGTGCCAAAACCACCCGGGAAACATATTAGTGCGCTTGCTGCATAGGCAAGCATGACTTTGCGTGCGAAAAAGTAACGGAAAGGCATAGACTCTGTTAGGTAGGAGTTGAGTTGTTGTTCATTGGGAAGCTTTATATTAAAGCCAACAGAGTGACCGCCAGCTTCATAAGCCCCACGGTTTGCCGCCTCCATAATGCCACCACCACCTCCGGTTATGACTGTGAAGCCTTCGTTAGCAAGCATGCCACCAGTCTCTCTAGCTTGAAGATAAAAAGGATTATCTTCAAGTACACGAGCTGATCCAAAAACTGTGACAGTGTGGTTATACTTATTGACCATTTCAAACCCAGCCCTAAACTCCTTCTCAATACGATCAACTCTTTCTAGTGTTTCGTTGTCTACTAGTTGAACGATTGCATCTCTGTGTGGCGTATTAGCTATAATATTTTTATATGACATTATTCTTATGATTATATCACTCGTTATAACAATTACGTATGTAGCATAAACAACAACGATACTGGCCATGATACTCTGATAAGCTGTAATGAGGATAACCAAAGGAGAGTGGGTGGGTAATTTATTATCAAAAATGTTAGCGGCTGATGAGCCACTATTTAGTATGAGCGTCAAACAGCTTGAAGAGGCCACCGGTCGGGCAGGTATGGACGCCAGATTAATTAGCGAAATTATTCAAAAATCCCAAGCAACGGCTAAGTTACTAAAATTAGACCCAAAAGATACGACTGGAGAAGAGTTGTATCACGCACTTATAAACAAAATTAGTATTCATGACAAGCATCTTGTTAAGCATATTGGCGGTGGCAAACCAGATGACGTCCAAACCCTTATACCACTAATAAAAAAAGCAGCAGATAAGGCTGATTTGCCAAGAAGTGCGTGGGTACTTAAGCGTAGTGTTGCTAAGCGTATGTTGCACGATAATCCTCCAATAAATATTATGAAACATTTTGGCTATACATCTATTGATTCAATGACTAAGCGTGAAAATCTTTTCGAAATCTACGGCGCACTAAGGTTTGCGGAGTCTCCATCATGGCTAAAGAAGTTTAATAATAGCTACAAAAAGCTCAATCCTTCTGACTTCGAATCCCGTAACATTGAAATCGTCATAATGAACAAAGAGCGTTGGGGTGATATTGCCGAAGAATTTGTGAAAAAAAAGCGTCATAATATCACCCACCTCAAAGAGTTGGGAGTTATTTTAATGCTGCCTACGAAGCTAGAGAAACTGCACGGTATTGCTATAACTGCTCTGCCATTACTTCTTCATTATATGAATGAGATTAGATTGTATAGTGCGTTCTTCAAACTTCAACAGGTCAAATCTAACTTTGGTAAGATAGTATCAGAAACTCTTAATGCAGATATTCGTTCTGCCGCAATTATGGCTGGTAACCATGTTCATTGGCGCGTAATACAGCGTTATTACGGAAAGCTTGAGAACGAGAAACACCCAGAAATATTTGAGCCACACGTACAGCCAGAGGACTTACATTGGCGAAAAGCAGAAGAGCAGCTATACAAAATAGATCCAGAGCTAGGGTTTTGGAAAGACCTAGACTTCGTCGGCGTTATGGCTGGCAATCTACCTGTAAGCTATAATCTTATGGACATAAGCATAGCATATTGTACCGGCGCAACTTATCAACATAGAGTTATCTTTCATATGCGCGAGTCCTTGTGGAATGAAATATTCATGCGTTATTTAGGTCACGAAGTTCTGGAGACCCAAATACTACAACAACTAGATAATAACATGATTAAACCAGAGAAATTGAAGCTTTAAGCTCAAAATACCAAACAGTTATAAAGGTTAAATTTGAAAAAAAATACTAAAAAGCTAAGTAAACGGGAGGCTACATTCATTATCGTTGTATTGGTAATTATTGGCGCGTCAGGCCTTTACGCCTTAAGATTACAGGCTAGAAGCATAGAAAAGCTCAAAGCTATTGATACCTTTGAAGAATGTGCCGCAGCAGGCAACCCAATCATGGAAAGTTACCCAGAACAGTGCGCCGCCAACGGCCGTAGCTTTTCAAACCCAAACCAAAAAGTTGAGCCTTCAACAAATTAAATAAGGGTAATAGATACAAACACAAAGCTTAATAATTTAAGCGCTCTGGTTGAGCCAGATATTTTCCTAAGTTAGGATTCCGTCTGGCGGCGGGATAAAGGGGTTATTCGGTTAAGCAGTTTTGCTCGACAAAGATCAATGTTTCTGCTGCTGGTGTAGCTCTAAACTGAGCAACTACCTGGCTATTACCATCAACCCGAAGGCTACTTACGTTGAATAGTGTGCCGCCTTTCCAGGAGTTAAGATATATATCAAGAGTGCAACCTATAAAAGTTACGGAAGCTTTAGTGCTACCACTATCAACATATTCAAAATCTGGCCTTCCTAGCTCACTGTCACTGAAGACCCCAGTGATTTGCTGAGTTATATTTTGAACAATCTCTTGATTATTTTTAGCATTATGCTCGGTAATGAAATACGCTGCTGGTAAGCCCATAGCAAGTGCTAAGAAAACAAAAAACGCAGTCCAATACTTTGTGCGTGTATCAAATCTTTCAAAAATTATTGATACTACTACGTATACAACAAATGGAATAGAAATTGACACAAGTGAATAGATGATAGCTTCACCGTGGTGCCAACCTTCAAAAAAATCACCCACATTAAACCCCTTGCTACTAAAGTGCGTCCTTCAGGAAGCCCCGAAAAATCTAAGTAATTTATAACTATATTTTACACTTATGTCAACATAACTACTCCTGTATAATATAAATACATGGACAACCTCTTTAAGCTTAAAAGTAATTACACACCCAGTGGTGATCAACCAGCTGCTATTAAGCGAATCACGGAGCTGTTAGGACAGGGCCAGAGAGAACAAACCTTAATGGGAGTTACTGGCTCTGGTAAAACCTTTACCATGGCTAATGTTATTCAGAATGTGCAAAAACCTACACTTGTCCTCAGTCACAATAAAACCCTTGCAGCCCAGCTGTATAGCGAGTTTAAGAATTTCTTTCCAGATAATGCCGTACATTATTTTGTCAGTTACTTTGATTACTATCAGCCGGAAGCCTACATAGCTCGCTCAGACACCTATATAGAAAAAGATAGTCAGATTAACGAAGAAATTGATCGTTTGAGGCATGCAGCTACTGACGCGTTACTAACTCGTAATGACGTAATAATCGTAGCTTCTGTCAGCTGTATTTATGGCATTGGTTCAGTGGAGGATTATGAAGGCTTATCGGAAATAGTTATTAAGGGCGAACGTAAAGTCCGCGATAAGTTTTTACGAAAACTTACCGATATCCAATACCAGCGCAACGATATCGATTTTCACCGAAGTACCTTCCGTGTTCGTGGTGATGTTGTAGATGTCTTTCCCTCAGGTGAAGAAGTGGCTTATCGTATAGATTTCTTTGGGGATGATGTAGATAGGATTATCAAAATAGATCCTTTAACTGGTGAAATTTTAGGCAACCTAGAACGCCTTCAGATCTTTCCAGGCTCTCACTACGTCACTCCTTACGACAAATTGAAGGTAGCTCTCGGTAAGATTACTCAGGAGCTTGAACAGCGAACTGATACATTTAATAAACAGAACAAGCTGCTAGAAGCCCAACGCCTCAACCAGCGCACTAAATTTGATCTAGAAATGTTAGAAGAAACGGGTTTTGTTAAAGGTATCGAAAACTATAGCCGCTACTTGACTAATCGTGAACCTGGAGAACAACCAGCTACGCTTCTGGACTATTATCCAGACGATTTCATGATGTTTGTAGACGAGTCACATATGACTATGCCTCAAGTGCGTGGCATGTATAACGGTGATAGGGCCCGCAAAGAAGTTCTGGTAGATTACGGTTTTCGTTTGCCAAGTGCCCTAGATAACCGACCGCTTAATTTTGCCGAGTTTGAACGTCATATCAATCAGGTAGTTTATGTTAGTGCTACCCCTGCACAGTACGAGCTTGAACGCTCGCCCGAGCCAACCCAGCAAGTCATACGTCCAACTGGACTGTTGGATCCACCAATTGAAGTACGTAAAATAGACGGTCAAATTGACGACCTAATTAGCGAGATACGTGACACCGTCACTAAAAAACAACGCGTATTGGTGACGACACTAACAAAGCGCATGTCGGAAGACCTTACCGATTATTTAAAAGAAATTAATATCAAGGTAAGTTACCTTCATAGTGATGTTGATACACTAGAACGGACAGATATCCTCCGTGATCTAAGGCTTGGTATTTATGATGTTGTTGTTGGTATAAACCTACTTCGTGAAGGCCTGGACTTACCCGAAGTATCACTAGTTGCAATATTAGATGCCGACAAAGAAGGCTTTTTAAGATCTGAGCAAGCACTAATTCAAACTGTTGGTCGAGCTGCTCGCCACGTCGAAGGCCACGTTATTATGTATGCCGACAGGATTACTGGTTCAATGCAGCGTACAATTGACGAGACAACTCGACGGCGTAAGATTCAAGAAGCTTACAACGTAGAGCACGGCATTACACCAGAAGGTATAACTAAGGCCGTGGAGAAAAGTATGAGCGTAGAATTAGGTGAAGAAGCTAAGAAAGCAAAGCTTGATTTAAAGAAAATTCCGAAAGAAGAGTACAGTCACCTTATTAAAGATCTAAGTGTCCAGATGGATATGGCAGCCCAGAATTTACAGTTTGAAAAAGCCGCCGAACTACGGGACATCATAAATGACGTCAAATCAAAGCTGAAGTAAATTGTTAAATCTACTAATATTGTACTGAACTATGTTACGCTTATGGCAAATTAACGTATTAGAAAGCCCTTGACGTGACAACAGCAAAATCTGATGAAAACAAACACGAAGAGAAAAAGGGTTTTATATATAGAAAAAAAATCATTATACTTGTTGTTATTTTTGTATATGTAGTTATTTCAATAGGTGTGTGGTGGGCTTTTTTTAACGATAGTAGACGAGACACTTACGGCAATCTTAGTGTCGACAATAAAGTTAATTTGATACTTGCTCAATCTACCTTGCGCGACGATAAGTTGAGGGTCATTAATTCCACCCTTGGATTTAAGGTTGCATACGATAAAGAAAGATTTTATGGACAAGGACAAGTTACCGATCCAAGTTCGACGAGCAAATATGTAAGTGGAACCACATATGTAGACGATGAGCTGGATACTGCACAGGAATATAGCCTGGTAAAATTCCGACCCATAGAAAAGGAAAATCAACCTTTAGGAGCTTCATTCCCGATTGAAATGACAATACTTACAAATATTCGTAAAGACTATTGGGAAAACAGAGTAAACCTTCCCAAGAATAAAGATAAAAGTAAACTAGAAATATTTCGAGATGATATAATTGAAAATAACTTAAAAAATCAAAATAGTTATGAAACAATAACTGATAATCCAGAGCAAATTATCGTAAATGGAGTAACTTATCAAAAAGTAAATGTAGTGAGGGTAAGCAAGCAATACGGTTTTGAATACAGGAATGATAGTACGTTTTACTTCACCGTTCAGAATGATAGGCCATATTATGTGTCATTTGATAACATCACGAACGAAGACGACGAGCTGATCGGCGAATATGAATCGATTATGGGCACAATTGAGTTTGGCAATCTTGATTCAAATAAACTTTCAAGGGCAGAAACCCCTGAAGACAGTGTGCTTGGAGCTACCGATGAGCTTCCCCAGGATACAAACAAGTCTCCTTCGGCTTTGGATAAGAATACCCTATTTAACGTTGTGGCAAAGAACCAAATTGCTGTGGTGCGAATTGGTACCGTCCAATGCTTCGACCTGAACCTCGTGCTTCGCACGGGCGTTATAGATGGCGCGGTCAAGGATGTGTGTAGTGCGTCTGTTGGGAGTGGTTCGATAATTACTGAAGATGGTTACATCGCTACTAACGGCCACGTGGTATTGCTTAACGTTAAGCAAAGTTTTGATGCATTTTTGTATAGCTCAGAAGATCCAGGGGTACTAGCTAATAGAATAGACATAATTATGAACTTTCTTGTAAAGCGTGGCGATTTAACTAGCGCCCAAAAGGATAGTTTTATAATTGCTTTAAAATCCGGTGACACTAATGCAATCCGTCAGGGTATATCAATTGGTAAATTACTTGGAGCAAGTGATATTAAGATTGAGAATAAGTCGGATAATTATATTGTACAACTATCAAATCAACCAATCAGATTAAACACGAAAGGAACCAAATATGACCTCGTGTATACGTCTACAAATGTTAAGGCAGAATATGTTGATTCTAATTATGATGTAAGTGCATCTACTAGCAATGTCGATATATCAAAACTCACAACCTCTGATGAAGCTTTACTTAAGGTCAGGGGTAGTTACCCGACAGTTGAATTAGGGACAATTAATAACGTGCAGGAAAGTGATTTACTGACTGCAGCTGGATTTCCGGGCTTCGTTGATAACGGATTTACGACGACTCAATCAACCACAGTACCGAGTATAACTCAGGGTAACGTAAAGAGTGTTGGACTTCAGTCACAGGCGTATCCCTATAAATTGATTGCCACTAGTGTCCCAATAGTTGGAGGAAATAGTGGAGGACCTTCTTTCGATAAAGCAGGTAAACAAATCGGCTTGAATACGTACGCTGATAAGGGAAGCTGTAATGATGGTAAGTGTTTTGGTAATGGGGTGATTAGAGATGTTGACGATCTGAAGAAACTTGCTGATAAAAATAGCATTTCTTACAACATAGGTGGTCAAATTACTACTTCTTGGCGTGAAGGTATCGTCGCATTTAACGAAGAAAACTACGTACTTGCTGCTCAAAAATTTAACTACGTCAACAGCAGATACAAGGACAATTATTTAGCAGTAGAGTTTCAGAAAATTTCCGAGAGTGAGGCCGGAAGCTCTGTAGACTATGGTGATGCTGGTCGCAGCCAAGAGCCGAGCAAAGACTACAACTTCGAGCCAAATTATTCAGGAGATGAAGCTGATTCTACAGTTCAAAGCACCGCGTCGAATACAACATCAAAAACAGCTAATAACGTAGCATTCGCTCTGCTGGTAGTTGTACCACTTATCGGTTTATTTGGCGGCGGCGTAACTTACATTGTAATAAGAAGGAAAAATGCAAAAGCTTACGCAATTCAAAAAGGGTTTAATAATATAACACCAGTTTCAGCTTTACCGGTACAGCAAGTGGCATCTGACCCAAATGTCGTGGTTGGTAATATGGAGAATTCAATACCTACGCCTGCTGATTCTGAGACATTGAAAACACCTCCGTCTGATAGAGGGTCTAGCTAATTTATGAGTAATCATTTTATCTTACAATTATCCTTGGGAAGCATATTTTAATAGTTGGCCGTAGAACTGTATTAAGCATCCCCAATCGCCGGGATTTGAGATTTTATCAGTAGAGCAGTTGTGTTTAAAGCCTTAGACAAACTTGCTCTGTTTTTATAGTATGGGTAGTTGGTAATACTGATCAATAGAGTTTAGTAATAGTCAATATAGTTAGGCCCAATGCAAGGTGTTATAATACATGTTCAATGGCAAAACTTACACGTGAAGATATATTGAAATTGGCTCAACTAGCCAAACTACAACTTGACGACCACGAAGTTGAGACATTCCAAACTGAGATTACTGAAATTTTAGGCTATGTAGAAATGCTTAAAGACGTTGACACTGATGGATTGGAACCTACCTACCAAGTTACCGGCCTCACTAACGTTACTCGCCCCGATAAACTAAAAGATTACGGGTCCAGTCAAGAATCTTTACTTAAGAATGTGCCTAATTTAGAGGGTAAGTATATCAAGGTCAAAAGGATGATCGGATGAACTGGGAGTCTATAAGTAAGCTTGCAGACTCAGTCCGTAACGGTAAGGCATCTGCCCGTTCGCTTATCGATGAGGCACTAAAGCGTATCGACGCTGCAGATGAATATAGCGCAATAATATCCAAGGTTACCAAGCGCGCTCATGAACGTGCTGAATACATAGACGAGCAGGTGCGCGCGGGTAAAAACCCAGGCCGCTTGGCGGGTGTACCATTTATAGCTAAAGACAATTTTTTAACCTTTGGGTCAGAAACTACTGCCGCCAGTAATATTCTAAAGGGTTTTGAAGCTCCATATCAATCTACCGCCATAGAAAAGCTTGAGGCCGAAGGAGCAATCCTAGTAGCAAAAGCTAACCTTGACGCGTTCGCGCACGGGGGTAGTACAGAAAATAGTGACTTCTTTACTACACTTAACCCGCATGATAAATCCCGCGTTCCCGGAGGTAGCTCCGGAGGCTCTGCAGCCTCAGTGGTACTGGGTTTAGCGCCCTTTGCCTTAGGCTCTGACACTGGTGGCTCAATAAGATTACCAGCTAGTTTTGTAGGTGCAGTTGGCTATAAGCCAACGTACGGTCTAGTATCGCGTAGCGGTGTAGTAGCTATGGCAAGCAGCCTTGACTGCATGGGTCCGCTTACTAACAGTGTAGAAGACGCTGCACTAGTAATTGATGTAATAAGTGGGCGTGATGATTTAGATAGCACCACCATAGAACGTGATGAAACTAGTTACACCAACCTAGACACAAACTTACGTGGCAAAGTGGTTGGTGTGGTCAAGGAATATATGACAGAAGGTTTAGATGATTCAGTACGTGCAGTAATTACTTTAGCAATAAATAACCTTGAAACTGCAGGTGCAGTAATTAAACAAGTCAGCCTACCCTCATTGCCGCTGGCATTAGCTGTTTATTATATCGTTTGCCCAGCAGAAGTTAGTAGCAACCTTAGTCGTTACGACGGTCAGCGATATGGTTATTCATACAAAGACGCTGAAAGCTTATCCGAAAGCTATGAACAGTCACGAGAAAAAGGCTTTGGTGCTGAGGCAAAGAGGCGAATTATGATTGGTACCTACGTTTTAAGCTCAGGTTACTACGATGCTTATTATAGAAAGGCACAAACAGTTCGTACAAAACTAGTTAATGAATTTTCTACAGCTTTTGAAAAAGTAGATTTTTTGGTTGGACCAACAGCGCCGACTATAGCGTTTAAAATAGGAGAGAAAGCGCAAGATCCACTTAAAATGTATTTGGTAGATATCATGACAGTCGCAGCTAATTTAGTAGGCGTACCAGCGATTAGCGTACCTGCAGGACATGTAGATAATCTGCCGGTTGGTTTGCAGTTGATTGCACCACAACGTCAAGATCGTTCACTACTTGGTATAGCACGTGCTTACGAGGAGTTAAAAGTATGAGCATTGAGCTTTTAGTAGCAATTATTGGTGGCGGCCTGGCATTACTAGGTTTAATTACATTTGTAGCTCGTAGACCCCGTAAAGACTTAGACCGCAAATACTTTACAAGTAAATGGAACGATTTACAAAAAGGTCTTAGTAAAACTGAAATGTGGCCTATGGCTGTTATCCAAGCCGATAACTTGTTGGATGAGGCGCTAAAAAAACGTCGGTTTAAGGGCAAGACTATGGGCGAACGCATGGTGGCCGCACAGAAGTCATTCACAAATAATGATCAGACTTGGTTTGGTCACAAATTACGAAATCGAATTGTACATGAAACCAACGTAAAATTGGTTGAAAAAGATGTTAAGAATGCACTCCTGGGCCTCCGTCAAGCATTGCGTGATCTAGGAGCTTTAAAATAAATGTCTGAATATAAAGCTACAATTGGTATCGAGTGTCATGTTCAGCTTAAAACTTCAACTAAATTGTTTTCTTCAATAAGTAACGATGCCCGTGAAGCTCAACCAAATACTTTAATTAGTCATATTTGTCTTGGCATGCCAGGAGCATTGCCGGTTTTAAATAATAAAGTAATAGAACTGGCTACTAAAGCGGCGTTTGCACTAAATACTAAGCCACAGTTGTTTAGTAAATTTGATCGCAAACATTATTTTTATCCAGATCTACCAATGGGCTATCAAATTAGCCAGTTTGATGAGCCGATTATTTTAGGCGGTTATGTAGATATCGAAGTTGGTGGTGATAGTAAAAGAATTAACATAACCCGAGCCCACCTTGAAGCCGACGCCGGGAAGTCTATCCACCCTGAGGGTAGCGATTATAGTCTCGTTGATCTAAACCGTGCCGGCACGCCTTTGCTTGAAATTGTGTCTGAGCCAGAGATGCACACCGCTGCAGAGACTAGAGCCTTTGCTCATGAACTTTATTTACTAATGAAATATGCAGGCGTTAGTGATGCCGATTTATATAACGGAAATATGCGCTTCGATGTTAACGTGTCCATAAGTAAAACTTCTGGGCTTGGTACTCGCACTGAAACCAAAAACCTTAACTCCTTTCGAAGCGTCGAAAAAGCAGTAGAATATGAAATTAAGAGACAATCAAAGTTACTTGAAGAGGGTGCTGAGATTGTACAGGAGACACGTGGCTGGGATGATAGTAAGCTAATTACTTTTTCTCAACGTACTAAAGAAAATGCCCATGATTACCGCTACTTCCCCGACCCAGATTTACCTCCTATATCATTGGACGAAAAACTTATTAGTGTAATCGAATCAGGGATGCCTGAGCTGCCAAATTCACTAAGGGTTCAATTTAAGTCTATAGGCCTAGATAATTCTCAGTCGGACAGTTTATTAGAAGTTCCAGAGCTCGCAGCCTTTGTAAGGGGTGTTAATGATGCCCATGACACTAAAACAGCTAGGACTATAGCTAATTGGTTGACAGGTGACGTGTGGAGGTTTGTGGCTGAAGGTGTCTTTGCATGGGGAGATGTTATCGATAAGTCCTTACAACTTGTGGCTTTAGCTTCAATGGTAGACAGTAATCTACTTAGTTCTACGGCTGCAAAAGAAGTGCTAATCGAAGTACTTAATACGGGCGATGCACCTATAAGTATAGCTGAAGCAAAAAACTTAATTCAAGAATCAGACGAGTCGGCACTTATTATGATTGTTGAACAAGTCCTGAGTGAAAACCAAAAAGCCGTAGAAGATGTTAAAAATGGTGAAACAAAAGCTGTCGGCTACTTAGTTGGCAAAATAATGAAAGCCAGCCTAGGTAAAGCCAATCCATCAGTTGTAACCAGCATTGTCAAAAAACTTACAGGAGCATAAGCCATGAACAAACCCGTACGTAAAGCAGTAATAGCAGCTGCTGGTTTTGGAACACGATTTTTACCACAAACTAAAGCAATGCCTAAAGAGATGTTGCCACTAATCGATAAGCCAATTATCCAGTACATAGTTGAAGACATGGTAGCTGCAGGTATAGAAGACATCATAATTGTAGGAAGCAGTAATAAGCGATCAATTGAGGATCATTTTGACTTGCCATCAGAAGATTTACTAGCCAATCTTAGAGCCGGTGGTCCTAAAAAGCAACCATATATTGACGAAATTGAGGCAGTTGCTAATCTTGCTAATTTTGTTTATGTTAGGCAGAAAGGCCCTTATGGTACTGCAACACCCATAATGAACGCAGCACATCTTATAGGTGACGAGCCATTTATTTACGCATTTGCAGATGACTTAACAGTTGGTAACCCAAATGCATTCCAGCAAATGATTGCTCATTATGAAAAGCTCCAAGGAATTATTCTACCGAGTATCAGGCTTACTAATGATGTTTCATATGACAGATACGGAGTTTTGGGCGGTACTCCAATTAGTGAAGACATATTAAAAGTTAATAAAATTGTAGAGAAACCTGGAAGAGCTAAAGCACCCTCTGACCTAGCTAGTGTTGGTGGTTATTTACTAACACCAAATGTTTTTGAATATGTTGAAAGGGCTCTTTTAAGCCTTGGCCCAAACAGGGAATTTTATCTGACTGATGAAGTTATTGCACCAATGATTGAAGACGGCGTCGCAGTTTACGGCTGCGAGATAAAGGGTAAACGTTATGATACAGGTGATAAGTTGGAATATCTTAAAACAGTTGTAGATTTTGCATTAAACCACGAAGAACTCGGTTCTGAGTTCAGGGCATATTTGAACAGTTTACGTGATTAGCATAATTTTGTTGTATACTATATATGCATGGAGAACGCTGAAACAATTCTAGTTATCATTTTATCGGTAACGCTAACTATATTTCTAATAGTAGGAATCGTACTTATTGTTACTCTTGTTCGTTTAGTTAAATCTCTTAATGCAGTCGCCGTTAAAGCCCAAGAAATAGTAGACAATGTAGAAACTGCTTCAGATGTTTTAAAAAAAGCTGCTGGCCCGTTGGCTATAGGAAAATTTATGATGAACATGGCTGATTTGATTAAGAAAAAGAAGGGGTAATTAATATGGGCAAAAACTCAAGCAAATGGGCAATAGGAGCTGTAATACTGGGTGCAATTGGTTATGTAGCCGGAATACTCACCGCTCCTAAAAGTGGTAAAGAAACTAGAAAAGACATCAAAGATGCGGCTAACAAGGCTAAATTAGAAGCAGAAAAAAAGCTTAAAGTTGTATTAAGTGAATTAAACGTGCGAATAGAAGAGGCCAAAAAAAAGGGATTAGAACTGAAGGGTAAAGCAAAAGAAGATTACGAAAAAGCAAGTACTGGCGCTGTAGCCGCTAAAGAAAAAGTCCGTGAAATCCTAAGTTCATTACATGATGGTGATGCCGATGATCCTGAACTAAAAAAAGCTTTAGATGACGCCAAGAGTGCGCTTAAAAACCTTGAAAAGTACGTCAAAAAATAAATCAGTAGCTAGTACCAAGGATTATGAGCGTTTTGGCCGCTATATGGCCGACGTATACGAATCTGGTTACATAGATAAGGCTCGTATTTATAAAATGAGCTTCGTTAAAGGTGTATTAACCGGTTTTGGTGGTATTATAGGCGCGACTATAGTTGTAGCACTTTTACTTTGGGTGTTGTCTTGGTTTGGACAGGTACCGCTTATAGGCGATGTTGTGAAAAATTTGGAACAAACTATTAATAATTAGGAATATAAAATGAGCGAACATTTAAAAGATAATATAGCTTTTGATAAAGATGATCCTTATGGTGAAGTTGGTAGATTTGATTATGCTTTTGAAATTGTTATTGGTGGATTAGCAACATTACGTGAGAACTTTAGCAATATAAGAGCTAATGTAAAGAATATTGCCGATCAAGCATCAAGAGCAATAGGCATATCTGACTAGACTAAATACTAGTTGTAATTACCACCCTCGCAGACGCATAGGTTTTTGCATATAATAGAGTAGATAATGGTGCAAAAAGTTAAGAAACTATCAACGCGTGATTACGTGCACTTGCACAATCACTCTCATTACAGTTTGCTGGATGGTTTAAGTAAGATCCCTGCGTTACTTGATGATATTCAAAATAAAGGCATGGAAGCAGTTGCAGTTACTGACCATGGTACGCTGTCGGGTCTTATAGAATTTTATAAAGAAGCAACTTCGCGCGGTGTAAAACCTATAATGGGCATTGAAACATACGTTGCAACTCGTTCGCTGAGTGATAAAGAAGCTAGCAAAGATAAGCAGTACTATCACTTAATACTGCTTGCGATGAACATAACGGGCTATCAAAATCTTATGAGGCTAAGTACGACCGCTAATCTCGAAGGTTTTTATTACAAGCCAAGAATAGACCGAGAAACTTTAAAAAAATATAGCGATGGATTAATTGTATTGAGCGCTTGCATTGGTGGCGAAATAGGTGATGCTCTTAGACAGGGGCAGTATGACAAAGCAAAAAAAATAGCGGAATGGTACAAGTCTGTCTTTGGTGATCGTTATTACCTTGAAGTACAAGACCATGGTCACCCCGAGCACCCCACCGTTTGGGATGAGCAGGTAGCTGTTAATAAGCAACTATTTAAACTAGCAAAAGAGCTTGATATACCGTGCGTATTGACTTGTGATGCACATTACTTAACGCATGCCGACCAAGAGGCCCATGAAATCCTGTTATGTGTGCAGACGGGCGCTTTTTTAGCAGATACTAATCGTATGAGCTTAGCCAATATGCAGCTACACGTTACCGACCCAAATGAGCTAATAGAGCGGTGGGGAGGTGAGCATCCGGAGGTTATTACAAACTCCCGGGCTATAGCCGATAGATGTGACATAACTCTAGAACTTGGTAAAATACTAATACCAAAGTTTCCTGTACCCAAGAACGAAACTGAGCATTCATATCTACACAAGCTTGTATATCAGGGCGTAGTTTGGCGATATACAGAGGTGAGTGATGCAGAAGCTCAAAAACTAACAATTAATGCTGCTAAAAAACTGCTCCCCCCCGACGTTCTTTCTCGTACTGAATTTGAGCTCGGTGTTATAGACAATATGGGCTTCAATGGCTATTTTTTAATTATCTGGGACTTTATTAAGTGGGGTAAAGATCAGGGAATCGTATTTGGGCCAGGTCGTGGTTCAGCTGCAGGTTCAATAGTCGCATACTCATTACGCATAACTGAACTTGATCCAATTGAGTATGATTTATTGTTTGAACGTTTTTTAAACCCTGATCGTATTAGTATGCCTGACATTGACATCGATATCCAAGATACAAGGCGTGGAGAAGTTATACAATACTGCGTTCAGAAATATGGTTCAGACCGCGTAGCTAACATTGTGACCTTTGGACGAATGGCAGCACGCAATGCAGTTCGTGATGTAGCCCGGGTTTTGCAGGTGCCTTATGCAGAAGCAGACCGTCTGGCAAAGATGATACCGCCACCCGTGCAGGGTCGTCATATACCACTTGCTACATCACTTATAGATAACCAGGATTTAAAAAACGAGAACGAATCAAATGAACAATCTGCTCGTGTTTTTGCGTTAGCCACTAAACTCGAGGGAACTATTCGCTCGCATGGAGTGCACGCAGCAGGGGTTGTTATTGCACCTGATGACATTGTTAAGTTTGTACCTCTAGAAATGGCTCAAAAAGGTGTTGTAGCAACACAGTACTCGATGAATCCCATTGAAGACTTAGGTCTATTAAAAATGGATTTTCTAGGATTATCTAACCTTACTATAATTAAGAACGCCCTACGAATTATTAAAAAAGTTTACAAGACCGATATAGATATTAATACCGTACCACTCGATGACAAATTAACTTTTGAGATGCTGCAACGTGGTGACACCACCGGTGTTTTTCAGCTAGAATCTTCTGGCATGAAGCGCTACTTAAAAGAACTAAAACCAACGGAGTTTAACGATATTATTGCTATGTGTGCTTTGTATCGTCCCGGGCCACTAACTGCCGGGCTGACGGACTCGTTCGTTAAGCGCAAAAATGGATCAGAAGAAGTTACTTATGAACACCCACTTACTAAAAACGCTCTACAGGCCACATACGGCGTAATAGTCTACCAAGAGCAGGTCATGCAAATGAGTAAGGAAATGTGCGGCTTTACAGGGGGCGAATCTGACACGCTCCGTAAGGCAATAGGTAAGAAAAATCGTCAAGTTATGGATAAGATGGGTAGTCAATTTATAGATGGAGCAGTAAAAAACGGAGTTCCAGCTAGTGTTGTACAGAAAATATGGAAAGATATTCTTGGTTTTGCAGACTACGCTTTTAATAAGTCTCACTCTGCTTGCTATGGCCTAATTGCTTATCAGACTGCATATTTAAAGGCACACTACACATCGGCTTTTATGGCAGCTTTAATGACTAGTGATTATGATGATACGGATCGTTTAAGTATAGAGATTAGCGAATGTAAGCATGTTGGTATTGATGTACTACCACCAGATATTAATGAATCGTTTGTAGAATTTGCAGTTGTACCTGGTGGTGATCCTTTGCATGACCCTATACGTTTCGGTATGAATGCAGTTAAGAATGTTGGTACTGGTGCGGTTGAAGAAATTCTACGGGCCCGAAAAGAGGGCCATTTCGTAAAACTTGAAGATGTATTTACAAGAGTAAACCCAAGAATTGTTAACCGTAAGGCATTGGAAAGTTTAATAAAATCTGGTGCGTTTGATCGTTTCGGCAACCGCAACCAACTCCTTGGTAATATAGACGTACTCTTATCATTCGCAAATAGAATTCAAAAAGAACATGCTGCAGGTCAAGTTGGCTTATTCGGCGAAAGTCATGGTGTTTTGACGCCTCAAATTGTGCTAGAAAAAACTGTTGAGCAACACAACCAACAGGAACAGCTTAAGTGGGAGCGCGATTTACTTGGGCTTTACTTATCACAGCACCCATTAGAATCCTTTGCAACATACCTACAAGAGCTTTCGATGCCAATCGGTGGGTTAAGACCAGAAATGGATGGCAGGACAGTCGTCATTGGTGGTGCAATAACTGAAATGCGTGAGATAACAACTAAGAATGGCCAAAAAATGGCTTTTATAAAAATTGCTGACCTAAAAGACGAGATAGAAGTTATATTATTTCCGAGTACTTATCAGCAAACTCACGGTATATGGGAACGTGACCGTGTAGTATTGGTTCGAGGTAAAATAAATGGTAAAGATCGTCAAACAGGTGAGTTGCAATCTGAAGTAAAGGTTCTAGCAGATGAAGCCCGAGAGATTAGTATTGCTCAAGCTGAAGCCTATCAATCTACTGGCAAGTCTATGAAAATGCCATCCGTTAGCAAACAAACAAAGTTAGCTACTACAAAAACTAGGACCGCTACTAAAATTAAAAATGCCAGAATATATATACGACTAAGCGATAGTAATGACGAGACTCAACTTATGGCACTTAAAACTCTTATTGACAAAAATAGTGGCCCTACAGAAGTCGTGCTAGTACTTGGCCCACCTGAGAAAAAACAAATAATAAAACTACCCGGAGGCGTAAAGTATGACAAACTTGTGCTAGGCTCTCTTCGTGAGCTAGTTGGTGAATCAAAGGTTGTAGTCCAGTAGTTAATTACCTTACTGCACCACTTGAACTTAAAAGAACAAAACCTAGGTAAACAACTGCTAATACAGTCAAGTCCAAATGTATATGATGTAGAATAAATCGCTCTCCAGCAATGAAATAACGGCGAAGATGAAAGCCTTTATGTATTATCCACAAAGCACCTACTCCTAATATGGCGACAGTAAGTACGCCGACACTAAACAGTGGACTGCCATTTGCTAGAAGCTGGATTCGTTTTACGGTTGTAGGGGTTGCGACTATAATTGGTTCACTAGAGTTTAGCGGTGCATCGGTTATGACCTCTTTGGTGGGTTCAATAGATGCGGTAATAGGCATAGGT
>Ga0163144_10009839_pt1 | contig 20460 bp, 15 predicted proteins | sample OliLak19BULKMAT1_FD_123175 | JGI IMG/M metagenome (GOLD analysis project Ga0163144, IMG submission 123175) | Freshwater microbial mat bacterial communities from Lake Vanda, McMurdo Dry Valleys, Antarctica - Oligotrophic Lake LV.19.BULKMAT1 | ecosystem: Environmental > Aquatic > Freshwater >... | reverse complement strand
TAGCGCAGTTCGATGCCGCGCTCGAAGCGGGCGGGTGCGAGCAGCGCTTGGGCCTGCCGAAGCGCAGTGTCGTAGGCCTGAAGTGCGTGCGAGAAAGCCGGCGCCGAGTCGTCATACGACTGAGTTGCCAGCGGGCCGTCATTCGCCTGTGCGTGAAGCACGGCGGTCGCCGCCGTGAGCCCGGCGGCCTGACAGGCGGATACGAGTTCGGCGCCTTTGTAGAGCTCGCTCGGAAGGAAGTAGCGCATGAAATCCTCGAGCTCGCGCAGCTGCAGCGACGCTTCGAATCGGACGCCGTCGATCTCGCGTAGCGCGAACTCGGAGTGCAGCTGCTCCTGGGAACGCACGCTCGAAGGTCGGAGCGGGACGCGCACCGCGTTCAGGTACAGGTCCCCGTCGATCTGCGTGATCTGAGCGTGCCCATCCGCCAAGAGTGTGGGGCGCAGCAGGATCAGAAGCTGCTCGAGTTGCGCGGTGAATGCCTGGTTGCCGATGCTGTAGGAGCGCCCGGTACGCAGCAGCGCGACCAGCCGCGTCACCAGATGCAGTCCCTGCTCGCGCAGCTCGTCGTCGTGCGTCCGGTCGGAAGTCGGTTTCATGGTCGGACCTTCATCTGGAGTGCTTCGAGGCACGCCGCTCGGACGGCTTCCGCGCGTGAGCGGCAGCCCTCCTCGAGCACCTGCAGCGCAGCGGTTGTCCCAATGCGGCCCAGCGTGCGCGCGGCCGCGGTGCGTTCAGCGGTGCGGCGGGCGAACCAACCGCCTTTGAGCAACAACTGCTCCAACGCGGGCACTGCGCCGTCATCCGCAACATCGGCGAGCGCCGAGATCAGCGCGAGCTTGTGCTCATCGCTGCGCGTTTCGAAGTCGTCGGCGTTGATTCGCCCGAGTAAGGAGAGCGCGACCTGAGTGCTGCGTTCACGCGTCAGCATGCTGAGGGTGTTGTTCAGCAATTGCGGGTCGTGCGTGTCGAGATGCTCGAGCAGCAACGGCACGCGCTCGCGTTCGGGCACCTGCGCCAACGCCACGACTGCGGTGCGTCGCACGCGGGCATCCAGATGCCGTGCCGCACGCGCCAGCAGCGGAGTGGTCTGCGGGCCGCCGATCTGGCCGAGCACGAATGCGACGTTGCGCACCACGTGCCAGCGCGAGTCGGCAAGATAGGGCGCCAGCCGCGTGGGTTCGTCGTGGCAGAGATAGCTGAGTGCGGTGGTCGCGGCGGCGCGCAACCGGGCGCGTCCGGCGCGTCCGAGCACGCTCACGGTGAGGTCGAGCGCGCCGAGGCCGGCGGTCACCATGAGCGCGAAGAACCGCGCCTGCTCTTCGGGACTGGCTTCGTCGAGTTGCGAGGTGATGGCTTCATGGTCGAGTCCTGCCAGCGCATCGCGCATCATCGCTTCGGCTCGCGAGGGATCGGCGTCGAGTGTGCGCACGACGTCGTAGGCTTTCTGTGCTTCGATCCAGTCACAGCGCTGCACCGCGCTCGCGAACCAGGTCATGACCGAGTCGGAGAGTGACTGGCGCATGTCGGCACGCGGTTCCAGCCGCACGACCTCGCTGATGAAGCCTTCCACTTTCTTCGACCAGCCGACCGCGTCCTCGCTCCGCCATTCCTCGAGGAAGTCCTTGGCTGCGGGTTCTTCGTGGATGTGCTTTTCGCGCCACATGGATGCCGCTGATGCAGCGCAGTCGCGAAGGAGCCAGTCGTCTTGATGCGGCCCAGCGAGGCCGATCCGGGGTGAGGTGCGAGGTTCAGGGATGCGCACCACGTTCGCGAACGGATCCTTGTCGATCCAGGACTCGCGCGTTGGTTCGTTCGGCAGGACGCTTTCAATCTCCACGGGCGAACTGGATTCGATCGGTGGTTCCAGCTCGAGCGCCGCGGAGTCCACTTCGACATGAGGGAGATTCGCGGCCCACAGCAGTGTGCACAGGTCATCGTGCGTGAGGCTGCTGGTCGTGACCTCGAGCACCGCGCTGACGAAAGCGGCGACTTCCTCGCGCGTGGTCTCAGCGCCAATGGTCATGCCACGAAGGCCGTCGCGGTAGAGGATGAAGGGCAGTTGGTGCTCGAGCGAGGGCCCGCCTTCGTCGTCGGGTTGAGCGCGCATCAGGAGCTCATCGCGCAGCCAGATCTCGAGCGAGGTGAGGCGCAGCACAAGCGGGGCGTGGTATTCCAACAGCGGGAGGAGGTCTTGCACGAGTCGTTCGCGGGATTGGCGGGCCAGCGGCGCGTACGGCCCGTAGGTTCGGGCGATCCGGACGAGCCGGCTCAGCTGCCGGAACCATTCCGCCACCTGACGAGCGGCCGGGGACTGCTGGCCCGGCGCACCACCCCTTGGCCGGCGCTCGATCTGCTTGAAGTCGTCTTCGAACTCTTCGAGGTTCAAAGGATCAAGCTCCGAAGGGGGTGGAAAGCGCGTTCGCCGGTGACGTGCGGGGGGTATCGGCCCGTGCCCCTCGCGGGTTGAGGTTGGAGTATCGGTCCCCGGGCCATAATTCTAATGAGTACGTGGGGACGCTGGACGGCCACCTCCGCGGATGCCCCGCTCCTGCCCTGCCCGGCTTGACGCCAAGGTTGGCAGGCCCTTAGTCTTCCGCGTTCTATATCGACTCGTACCCGCTCCAATCTCGAGGTTTCGAACCATGAAGCGCACTTTCCAGCCCAACAATCGGCACAAGAAGAAGACGCACGGCTTTCGCTCCCGCATGAAGACCAAGGGCGGCCGTAAAGTTCTGAATGCCCGTCGTGCACGGGGTCGCAAGCGTCTGTCCGTGTCGTCCGACTGATCGGCCGGACTCCACGCCCTCGTCTCTGTGTGAATCCCGGGCCTTGGGCTCGGGCACACTCGGCCGAGCACGCCGCACTCCCGCCCGCCTGCCTCACGCCAGAGGCGTGCCTGCCTCTTGGTGGCCCAAGATGATCCCGCCCCATGACGAACGCCTCGCGTCGCAGCATCGCATGCGGCGTGGCGCTGATTTCGCCACGGTGCGCGGCGGCGGTACCGCGTTTCGCGGGCGCTGCTGTCTGCTGCTGGCGCTGCCTTCGGCCAGCGAGGTGACGCGTGTCGGATTCATCGCCAGCAAACGCGGAGTCGGTGGTGCGGTGCAACGCAACCGCGCTCGGCGTCGGCTCAAAGAGATCGTCCGGCGGCGTTGGCTGCGCATGCCTCATCACGGATACCTGCTTGTGTTCATCGCCTCACGCGCGATTCTGACCGTGCCTCACCAGGAACTGGCCTCGGAAGTCGAGAAGTTGCTCGCGCAAGCGGGCGCCCTCGCACCCGCGGTCACCTGACGTCATGCGCGTGCTCGTCCTTGCCCTCATCCGGCTCTATCAGGTGATGCTGCCGCCCTCAGCTCGCGGCGCCTGTCGGCATCACCCCACGTGCTCCACGTACGCGCGCGAAGCCATCGCGCGACACGGCACGTTGCGCGGCGGCTGGCTCGCCCTGCGCCGGATCGGTAACTGTCATCCGCTGGGAACAGCGGGCTACGACCCGGTGCCCTGACCTATGGATCGAAGAACGTCTCTTGCGCTCGCGCTGTGCATGGTCGTGTTCGCTGCATTCACCGTGCTGCAGTCCAAGTTCGCCCCTCCCCCCAAGAAGCCGGTCGTCCCAGTCAGCACCTCCGCGCCGCGCGATAGCCTCGCCGTCGCCGCTGCCATGGGGGACACCGGCGCCGCCCCGACCTCAAGCCTGGGTGCCACAACGGCCACCGGCGCGGGTGCGACTGCCGCAACGCCCGCAGTGGCGGCTCGCACCTATGTGCTCGAGACGCCGCTCTACAAGGCTACGTTCCGCAACATCGGTGCACGTCTAGAGAGCTTCGAACTCAAGCATTTCGCGGCAGCACATGGCACCAGCAACTACTCCGATCACCCGAATCTCCGACCCCGGCGCGGCACCGAAGTGCCCGAGGGCGACCGCGTCAACCTCGCGGGTGGGCCGACGTTCGGTCTTGATCTGGGTCAGGGTGAGACGTTGCGCTCGCTGGCCGATGTGCCGTTCGCGGTCGCCGAGAGCCTTGACGCCACAGGCGTGGCGCGTGGACTCACGTTCACGTGGCAGGATTCGGCTGGCGCGCTCGTGCGTCAGACGTTCCGCGTGCGCCCGGATACCTACCTGCTCGATTACACCGTCGAGATGAAGGACCTGCCGCCCGATTGGCGCGTGCGCGAGTACTCGCTCACCACGCGGTCGTGGCCGCTGATGACCGAGTCGAGCCCGCAGCTGGACCAGCACGCGGTGCGCGCGATCAGTCTCGTGGGCACGAGCCTGCATCGCGACCAGGCGGCGGGGAACCAGGGCAAGACCAAGCTGCACGAAGGTGTGGCGCACTGGGCCGGCGTGCAGACGCACTATTTCCTCGGCGTCGTTGCCGCACTGAATGGCGAGGGTCGCTCGGCGACCGGGCGCGGCGAGAAGCGCGCGCTGAGCGCCGAACAGTTCCAGCACCTGCCGAACGGCACCAAGCCGGATCAGGAAGTCGCGATCGGGACGCTGGTCATGCCGCTGCCGATCGCGGTCGACCGCAAGCAGCAGTTGGCCGTGTACTTCGGTCCCGGGGATTACTTCGCTCTCGCAAAGTTGAGCGACGGCCTGGGCAAGGATGTGCGGCTCGAGCGCGCGGTCGATATGGGCTGGAGCTGGCTCGTTCCGGTGAGCAAGCTGCTGCTCAAGCTGCTCAATATGATCGACGCCGGTGTGCGCAACTATGGGCTCTCGATCCTGCTGGTCGCGCTCGTGGTACGGCTCGCCCTGCACCCGCTCAACATGGCGAGCATGAAGAGCATGCGCGCGATGCAGCGCCTGCAGCCCGAGATCGAGCGGATCCGCAAGAAGCACGATAGCGACCCGCAGGCCATGAACACGGCCATGATGGCGCTCTACAAGGACAACAAGGTCAACCCGGCCGGTGGCTGCCTGCCCATGGTCATGCAGATGCCGTTGTTCTTCGCCCTGTTCGCGGTGCTGAACAACGCCATCGACCTGCGACACGCACCGTTCTACGGCTGGATCCACGACCTGTCGGCGCCTGACCTGCTGTTCAACCTGTCCAAGACCCCGCTGCCGTTCGTGGGGCTGGGACCGGTCCGTTTGCTGCCCATCCTCATGGCGCTCACCGGGTTCCTGTCGCAGGTCTTCACTCCGACCGACCCCAAGCAGGCGCCCACGATGTACATGATGAATGCCGTCATGCTCATTTTCTTCTATAACCTTCCGTCCGGGTTGGTGCTCTACTGGACGGTGATGAACCTCCTGACCGCCCTGCAGCAGTGGATGGCCATGCGCGGCGACCCTGCTGTGGTGGTCGCCCCGGTGGCGGTGGAGGCCGGGCGTCGGAAGCAGTAGTCCGGCGGTCGACCGTTTCGGCATGGCGGACGGGCGCCGTGTCGACGTAAAGTATCCCGTCGTCACGACACTGCTCTGGATGAGCGCGTTCGACGCGCGCCGGCGGCTCCCTGCGGGGAAGCGCCGCGCAGCTCCGCCGCGCTGCAGGGCCTCACACCCACATGATCCGTCCGTGACTCCGCCGAAGCAGCGCTCCATTCGAGCGACGCGAGGCATCGTGAGTCCGGTAACCAGGGAACACCATGGCGAAGGGTTCAGTCTACGAAGGTAAGACGCACGATGAGGCAGTCCGCAAGGGGCTTGAGGAACTTGGCCTGCAGCGCGCGGAAGCCACGATCACGACCATCGAGGAAGGCAAGAACGGGTTCCTTGGTTTCGGTGCGCGGCCGTATCGCGTGAGTGTCTCGCGCCGCCCCGGCGGCGCCATCCGCGAACCCGAGGAGGCGCGCAGCAGCGGCGGTAGCCGCGGCGGCAGTCGCGGTGGTCGCGAAGAGCGCAGTGGTGGCCGTGGTGGTCGTGGCGGCCGCGAAGAACGCTCAGCGGGTGGGCGTGGCGAGAAGCCGGCCGACAAGGGCGAGAAGTCCGATCGTCCCGATCGCGGTGGTCGCGGCGAGCGCGGCGAACGCGGCGAGCGCGGTGGCCGTGGCGGTCGCGAGGAGCGTAAGGGCGGCGAGCGCCGTCCCGAGCCGGTGCGCGCCGAGGGTGCCGTTGTCGAGGAGCGCACCGAGCGTGCGGAGCGTCCCGACCGCGGCGAGCGCCGTGGCCGTGGTGGTCGCGACGGCCGTGAGCCGCGCGAGGCCCGCGAGAATCGGGAGCCGCGTGAGGCGCGTGAACCGCGTGAGGATCGTCGTCCGGCTCCGCCCGCTGCCGCGGCGGCATCGCCGGCGCCCGTGCAGGCCGCGAATGTCCCGGCAGCGGACTCCGATGAGGATGGTGCGGCGGGCGATCGTCGCCGTCGTCGTCGTGGTCGTCGTGGCGGGCGAGGTCGTCGCCGCGAGGGCCGCCCCGAGGGATCGGTGGCGGGGCAGGAGGCGCAGGACACGAGTGACGTGCGTGAGTCCGCGCCGTCGCATGTGAATGGGGCGATCAGCCCGGACGGCATCGAGGCCCCGGTCGCCACGTTCCAGCACGAGGCTGCGCCGGCTCCGATGGTCACGCCCGCAGCGGTTCCGGCGCCTGCCTACAGCGCACCGGCTCCGGTTGCCCCCGTCGCTGAGCCCGAGCCGGCGGTGGTCATGGCAGCATACGTTCCGTCCCCGGCGGCCCCTTCGGTGGCCGTTGCCCCAGCCCTGGCTCAGCGTGCGCCCCGGCCCACGCGCCACACCGAGGAGCCCGACATGGGCAGCGATGAGCTCGCAGCGACCGCGCAGCGTGTGACCGAGGAACTGCTCAAGGCGATGGGCTTTGACGCCACGGTCACGGCCCAGGCCGATAACGACCGTGTCGATGTCACGATCCAGGTTGCCTCGGGTGAGGATCTGCTCAACGGACACAAGGGCGAGACCCGTCAGGCGTTGCAGCACCTGCTCAATCGTTTCGTCAATCGCGGCGAGGGTTCGCGCTACCATCTGCAGCTCGAGGTGAACGACTTCTGGCAGCAGCGCGAGAAGGAGCTGGAGGACCTCGCGCTGGCGCTGGCCGACGCGGCGCTCGCCGAGAACACCGAGAAGGTGACCGAACTGATGAACTCGCAGGAGCGCCGCATCGTGCACGTGACGCTCAAGCCCGATGCGCGGGTGAAGAGCTACTCGCTTGGCGACGGCATGCTGAAACGCGTCGCCATCGCGCCGGCGGACTTCGCGGAACGCAGCGAGGATCACGGCGGCTGAGTCCAAGGCAGCAGCAGTCTTTCGCGCCGGGCTCGCCACTCGCGAGCCCGGCGCTCCTGTTTCACCCGGAGAGGTTCGTGACTCTGTCCCCGCCGATCTTCAACGACACGATTGCAGCCATCGCCACCGCGCCGGGTGAAGCGGGGCTGGCGGTGCTGCGCGTGAGTGGCCCGCGCGCGCTGGCCGTTGCCGACGCGTGCTTCGTCGGGCGCTCACCTCTTGCCGATGTGGGCAGTCACACGCTGCATCACGGCTGGGTGGTATGGCCGAGTACTGAGCCTGCGCTTGAGCGTCGCCGACTGGATGAAGCAGTCGCGGGCGTATTCCGTGCGCCGCGGTCGTATACGCGCGAGGATGTGGTCGAGCTGTCGTGTCATGGTGGCGGGGTCGCCGCGCGGCGAGTACTCGCGGCGCTGCTTGCAGCGGGTGCGCGGCTCGCGCGTCCGGGCGAGTTCACGTTGCGGGCGTATCTCGGCGGGAGATTGGACCTGACACAGGCCGAGGCGGTTGCGGACCTGATCCATGCGGAGACTGATGCGGCAGGCGACCTGGCGCTGGCGCAGTTGGCGGGGGGGCTCTCTCGCCGGATCGGCACGCTGGCCGACCGGCTCATGGACTGCGTTGCCGAGGTCGAGGCGCGGGTGGACTTCGCCGAGGATGTCGGCGGCGTCGAGGTGCCGCCGCACGTCGTGGCCGCGATCGAGCGGACGCGTGCTGATCTCGCGACCCTGCTAGAAGGCAGTGAATATGCGCGCGCGGTGCGAGACGGTGTGCGCGTGACGATTGCAGGCCGCCCGAACGCCGGCAAATCCTCGCTCTTCAATGCGCTGCTGGGTGAATCGCGTGCCATCGTCACAGATGTGGCGGGCACCACACGCGATCGAGTGAGCGAGCGGCTCGAGCTCGATGGCGTGTGGCTGGTGCTATCCGATACGGCGGGTCTGCGCGCCAGCGACGATCCGATCGAGCGGATGGGTGTCCAGCGCGCCACGGAATCACTCGAGGCGGCGGGGCTGGTGTTGTGGGTGGTGGACGGCTCGCAGTCATTGGCGCCCGAGGATCTCGAGTTCCATGAGCAGCACCATGGACGCCGTGTGCTGTGGGTGCTCAACAAGTCGGACCTGGGCGTGAGCGCAGAAGCGGTGCTGTTGTCTCTTCGCACGACCGAGGACATCACGTGCGTTCGCGTTTCCGCGCTGACGGGGGATGGCCTGGTGTCTTTGCGCGAGGCGATCGTCACCGCGTTGGGCGGCGCACGCGGTGGGCTGCTCGGGCAGGTGAGCAATCCCCGCCATGCCGAGGCGCTGGAGCGCGCGGCGAGATTGCTGGCGCAGGCGAGCGTGGCGGCCGGATCGCGTGCACCGGGCGAGATCGTGGCGCTCGAACTGCGCGAGTCGCTCGCGGCGTTCGGCGAAGTGACAGGAACGCATATGGGCGACGAGTTGCTCGACCGGATCTTCAGCCGGTTCTGTATCGGCAAATGAGCGAGCCCATGGATGGACGCAGCCACCTGACTTACACGGCTTCGCCTGGGGCCTCGCCCGAATCGCTGACCGTGGATGCCGCTGCGGCCGCGACGCGCGCGGGATCGTTCGATGTGGTGGTGATCGGCGCGGGCCACGCGGGCTGTGAGGCGGCGCACGCCTGTGCGCGACTCGGGCTCACGACCGCGCTCGTCACGGTCAAGCTCGAGGACACGGCGAAGATGTCGTGCAATCCCGCGATCGGTGGAATCGCCAAGGGCCACATGGTGCGCGAGATCGACGCGCTCGGTGGGTTGATGGGCCGCATCACGGACATCGCGGGCATCCAGTTCAAGATGCTCAATCGGGGTCGCGGGCCGGCGGTGTGGTCGCCTCGGGCGCAGTGCGATAAGGCGGTGTATTCGACAGCGATGCTTCAGATCCTGGCGCAGGTGCCGAAGCTCGAGTTCGTGACCGGCGTTGCGCAGCGTGTGCTCGTGCATGAGGGGCGCGCTGTGGGAGTGGAGCTGACCGATGGCCGCCGACTCGAGGCGCGCGCGGTGGTGATCACGCCGGGCACGTTCCTGAACGGGTTGATGCACATCGGCGAGCGGCGGATCGAGGGCGGACGCATCGGCGAGCATGCGGCGCGAGCGCTGAGCGAGTGTCTGGCTGGGCTCGGACTCGAACGCGGACGGCTCAAGACCGGCACGCCGCCGCGCTTGTTGCAGCAGAGCATCGATTGGGATGCGGTGAAGCCTGCGCCGGGCGATGTCGACCCGCAGCCGTTCTCGCACTGGACCGCGCGGCTCGACCTGGAGCAGGTGCTGTGCTGGGCCACTCACACCAATCAACGCACGCACGACGTGATCCGCGCGCACATGCATCGCTCTCCGCTTTACTCCGGTCAGATCCAGGGCACGGGGCCGCGCTACTGCCCCTCGCTCGAGGACAAGGTGGTGAAGTTCCCCGAGCGGCTCTCGCATCATCTGTTCCTCGAGCCCGAGGGTCGCACCGTGGATGAGATCTACGTGAATGGCGTGAGCACGTCGATGCCCGAGGAGGTACAGCTCGAGTTCCTGCGCACGATCCGCGGACTCGAGCACTGCGAGATGCTGCGGCCGGGCTATGCAGTGGAATACGATTTCATCCTGCCGCATCAGTTGGATGCGACGTTGCAGTGCCGTGCGATTCCGGGCGTGTTCCTTGCCGGACAGATCTGCGGCACCTCGGGTTATGAGGAAGCTGCGGCGCAGGGATTCATGGCGGGCGTGAACGCCGCGCACACCGTGCTCGACCGCGCGCCGTTCGTGTTGCGCCGCGACGAGGCCTACATCGGTGTGTTGGTGGATGACCTGGTCACCCGCGAGCATCGCGAGCCCTACCGCATGTTCACGTCCGCGGCTGAGCACCGACTGCTGTTGCGCGCGGACAACGCGGACGAGCGATTGGCGGAGTCAGGTCATGCGCTCGGGTTGCTCTCGAGCGAGCAAGTGGAGCAGGTACGCGCCAAGATCGCGACACTGGCGGCCGAGGAGCGTCGCCTCGCGCGCCAACACGTGAGGCTCGCGGACCTCAAGGCTGCGAGCGCGGCGAGCGCGGCGGAAGTCGAAGATGGCGTGGATGGCGACCCGATCGATTCCGCGCCGGTCCGCGCCGCTGCGCCTGCCCGCGAAACGCGGCGGGTGTCGGCGCTGGATTGGCTCAGCCGCCCGGAAGGCACCTTCGCGCATCTGGTGGCCGCGGGCGTCGAGTCGGCCATGCCGCCTGCTTGGCGCGTGGCGTTGGAGGTGCGGGTCAAGTACCGCGGTTACATCGAGCGTCAGGAGCGCACCGCGGCCGGGGCCCGGTCGCTCGAGGGCGTATTACTGCCGGCGTCGCTGTGGGGCATGGAGTTGAACGGATTGTCGAGAGAGGCGCTGGAGAAGTTGCGGCGCTGGCGTCCGGCCACGGCCGCGCACGCGGCGCGGATCGCCGGGGTGTCGCCGTCGGATCTCGGGGTGCTGCTGGTGCATGCGCGTCGCGCGGCGAGTGCAGGTCGTGCGGTCGCGGCGTTGCCCGAAGCCTGACGCGCCGGGGCGAGCGATGTGAGCACGCTGTCTCGCGCGGCGACGCTCTCTCTCTGCTAGAGTGAGCGGTCCATGACACCGCCCCGTCCAGATTCCCGTGGCCCTCGCGGCCCTCGTCGTTCCGACAGTGGTGCAGCGCGTCCGGGGTCTGCACGTTCCGGTGAGTCCCGCGGTGGTCCGCGTGCAGGCGGCTCATCGCGCGGCGCATCGCCCTCACGTGGTCGCGACGCATCGCGCAGCGAAGAGGATCCGCGCGGCAGCGGCCGGCCCCGCGCGGCCGATGCCGCACGCGGTGAAGGCGCGCGCAGCCGCCCCCCGCGCGGCGAATGGGCTCCTCGAGGTCCGCAGCGTGAACGCCCGGCCGCAAGCCGACGAGGTGCGGCGCCAGTGCGCACGCAGCGTCGTCCGGATGCGCGCGCGACGCTCGCACCCGAGAAGTTGGTTGCGCGCCAGGCATGGAGTCTGTTGCGTTCGTGGATTCCGGGAACGCCCGCTGTGGTCGAGACGCGGCTCAAGCGCCTGCGCGATTACGGCGAGTTGCTGCTGCGCTGGAACCAGGGTGTCTCGAACCTGATCTCTCGCAACGATGAGATCCGTCTGGTCGATCGGCACATCCGCGAGTCGATCGAACCGGCCAAGCTGTTGATCGAATCCGGCTGCAAGGTGTTCGTGGACTTCGGCTCCGGGGCCGGCCTGCCCGCCATTCCCCTCCTGTTCTTGGGTGTCGGCGACCGCTGGACGCTTGTCGAGTCACGCCGCAATAAGACGCTATTTCTTCGTAGAGTAGAGCAGGACTTTAAGTTGGAGCATTTCACCGCGAAGACGGCGCGGCTCGAGGTGATCATCGAGACCGAGCACGACGACCTCGTCTGCGACGGATTCACCTCACGCGCGACCATGTTGATGAGCCCCACGCTCGAAATGGCAGCCACGATCGTGCGCTCGGGTGGCAAGGCGTTCCTATGGAAGGGGAGCTCCTGGTCCGAGGAGATGGAGAAGGGCCGAGGGCTTTGGGAGCCTCAGTGGGACTTCGAGCAGGCTTTCCCGGTTGGCGACGGCCCCAATGTTGTAGCGGTATTCATAAGAAAATGAGCGTTATAGATTGATTTGATGCGGTGTGTTCCACGTGGAACAAGGTTCTTGTTCCCGAGCGAGCCCCGCTGTTATCTTCCAACCACTCTTCGCTCGCGCCTCGACATCCGTGAGGCGCTCCCGCTCCCGAATCGATCCGCCCGCTGCGAACATCTGGGCCGGGCTTCTCCTCCGCGGACGGCAGTACGACCGTCGCGATGGGCTGACACATGGGAAAAGTCATTTCGATCGCCAGCCAAAAGGGTGGCGTCGGCAAGACCACGACCGCGATCAATCTCGGCGCCTGCCTCGCTCAGGAGAGCAAGAGGGTGCTCCTGGTGGATATCGATCCTCAGGGCAACGCGACGAGTGGGCTCGGCATCAACGGTAATGATCAGAGGGTCACCACGTATGAGGTGCTGATCGGGCAGGCCGAGATGGCGGACGCCATCCGCAACACGGCACTCGCTACCCTCGATGTGCTGCCTGCTGGCCAGAGTTTGTCGGGAGCCGAAGTCGAGTTGGTCGGGATGATGGCTCGTGAGACCCGCCTCAAGTCGGTCCTCGCGAAGATCCGGGATGAATACGACTACATCCTGATCGACAGCCCGCCGACCCTTGGCCTGCTCACGGTCAATGCCCTGACTGCCTCGGACTCCGTGCTCATCCCGCTGCAGTGCGAATATCTTGCGCTGGAGGGTCTCACGCAGCTCATCGGGGCCATCCGTCTCGTTCAGGACCACCTCAATCCCGCCTTGCGGATCGAAGGTGTGCTGCTCACGATGTACGATGCGCGCCTGAATCTTTCGCAACAGGTCGCGGATGAGGCGAGGAAGTTCTTCTCCGACCGGGTCTACAAGACCGTGATCCCGCGGAACGTCAAACTGAGCGAGGCCCCGTCATTCGGCAAGCCGATCGTTCTGTACGACCCCCACAGCTCCGGAGCCGAGAGCTATCGCGAACTCGCCCGGGAGGTGCTCGAGCATGAGTAAGAAAGCGCTTGGACGCGGACTGGGAGCCCTGATCTCCAGTTCCGACGCCATGGATGCCGTCGAGGGCCGCCAGCCCCAGGTCGAGCAAGGTGTGGCCGAGTTAGCCATCGAAGCCATAGGGCCGAACCCGTTCCAGCCGCGCACGCGATTCGACGATGACGCGCTGCGGGAGCTCGCGGCCTCGATCAAGGTCACCGGGATCCTCCAGCCGCTCATCGTCCGAAAGCTCGGCCCCGGGGACTACCAGCTGGTCGCGGGTGAGCGCCGCATGCGCGCTGCCCACATTGCGGGCCTGACCAAGGTGCCGGCGATCATCAGGGACTACGATGATCGCTCGATGATGGAGCTGGCGCTGATCGAGAACATCCAGCGCGAGGACCTGAACCCGATCGACGAGGCCAAGGCCTTCCAGGCGCTGATTGAGAAGGTCGGCCTCACGCATGACCAGCTCTCGGAGCGTGTCGGAAAGCAGCGTAGCTCGATCACGAACTCGCTTCGTCTGCTTGGACTTCCGCCTGAAGTGATGGACATGGTTTCACGTGGAACCATGAGCGCTGGGCACGGAAGGGCGCTGCTCGGGCTGGAGACATCGGGTGACCAGCTGGCGGCTGCTCGCTACGTCACGAGCAAGGGCTTCTCGGTCCGGCGGACCGAGGCGTTCGTGAAGCGGAAGGTTCGCAAACACCACACGCGGCCACGCACTGAAAAGCTGGCGGGGCTCGGCGAGTGGGAGAACAAGCTGCAGCAGCGCTTCGCGACCCATGTCGCCATCAGCCCGGGCCGCAAGGGCGGCAAGATCGAGTTCGAGTTCTATAGCCAGGAAGACCTCGAGCGTCTGCTCGAAGCCTGGGGTGTCCTGTAGCATCCGGTCCACACCGATCCCCTTGGAGGTCCCATGCTGAAGTTCCGGAACCAGCCCACGGCGGACGAGCCACCGCAGCCCAACACCATCATTGGGCTGGGTTCGAATCTGCGCGGCACCCTGATGGTGAGCGGGACCCTTCGGATCGACGGTGAGTTCGAAGGCGACATCCTCAACTGCGAGCGCCTCGAGATCGGCGAGCACGGGATGATGCGAGCCGACATCGAAGTGAAGGAGGCCGTCATCCGCGGCCGTGTCGTGGGGAATATCCGAGCGCTGGGCACTGTCGAAATGAAGGCCGGCGCACGAGTCGAAGGTGACGTCGCCGCCATGACCGTGGCCATGGAGCCGGGCGTCCACTTCACGGGACGCTGCACCATGCTCGAGACCGGCACCGAGGCGGTCGAGTACGGGCTCGAGAACCGCGGACGCGAGAGCAATCGCTGACTATAATCTTCAAGTTACTGCAGCGCATTAAGTAAGAAGCTTAATCGAACGGCTCACAATCCCCCCGATCGGAACCCCGGACGTGACCCCTGCAACGAGCAAGCGCGACGCCGTTCTGGGTCGCTGGCTCGTGGTCGCCGCCACAGTGTTCTGGGGCACCACCGCGACCCTCGCGCGCTTCGTCTTCCGCGACCATCAGGTCCCAGCACTCACCGTCGTGGAGCTCCGACTCTCGATCGCCGCACTGGTGCTGTTCCCCTACCTACTCATCCGTAGGCGTTCCGCGCTGCGGATCCGGCGTCAGGACCTGGGGTACTTCCTGCTCCTCGGCACGCTCGGCGTGGCCGCGGTGCAGGGCAGCTACTACTACTCGATCTCCAAGCTCGGAGTCGGTGTCGCCATCCTGATCCAGTACCTCGCGCCCTCGCTCATTGTGCTGCTCGACCTTGTGCGAGGGCGCAAGGTGAGCACCACGACGATCACGGCAGTGCTGTGCGCGCTTGCAGGCACCGCGCTTCTGGTCGGCGGGGTCGGCGGCGAGGCCGCGCGGGCCTCGCTGTTCGATTGGTGCGTCAGCTTCGCCTCGGCATTCATCTTCGCGTTCTACATCCTGTACTCCAAGCGTGGTTTGGAGCGATACACGCCAGAAACGGTCCTGATGTACACGTTCGCCATCGCTGCGATCGTCTGGGCGTGCGTCACACCGCCATGGACGATCCTGGCGGCGGGCTACCCGGCGAATGTCTGGTGGATGTTCCTCGCACTCGGGCTGTTCTCGACGCTTGTCCCGTTCGGACTCTTCTACGCGGGGCTTCGCCGATTGCCCGCGGCGGAGACCAGTATCCTCGCCACCACCGAACCACTGGTGGCTGTTCTCGCCGCTGCGCTCTTCCTGGATGAGCGGTTGCGGCCCGTGCAGTTGATCGGCGCCGTATTCGTACTGACCGGCGCAGTGCTCGCGTCGCGGCAGACGAAGCATGCCGACGAGGCGCTGGTCGAACGCGCCTGAGCCAACCTTGACCACGGCAGCTTTCGCCGGTCCTTTCGATGGGGTGGTGCATCACAACGGGGACGCTCAATCCACCCACGAGGGATCGATGAAAACCAGGACCCCCGCCAATCCCGCAGTCCTTGCCAACGGTGCAAGTCATTCCATCCAGATGGTTTCGGTCGCAGAACTGCCGACCCAGTTCGGCAACTTCCGCGCTGTCGCTTTCACCGCAGATGCTCGCGGCGATGAACACATCGCGATCGTCCGCGGCGACGTGCACGACCGCGAAGCCGTGCCGATGCGCATCCATTCCGAGTGCCTGACCGGCGACGTGCTGGGCTCGTTACGCTGCGATTGTCGCGACCAGTTGATCGGCTCGCTCAAGACGCTCGGGGGCATGTCCCATGGATTGCTGCTCTATCTGCGGCAAGAAGGGCGCGGCATCGGGCTGACTAACAAGATCCGCGCCTATGCGCTCCAGGACGACGGGCACGACACGGTCGATGCCAACCACATTCTCGGCTTTGGCGATGACGAGCGCGACTACGCCGTGGCCGGCCAGATGGTGCGTGCACTGAGCATCCGCAGCGTGCAGCTGATGACGAATAACCCTCGCAAGATCAAGGGCTTGGAGGAGCACGGCATCACTGTGGTGGGGCGCATCCCGCTGGTGATCCCGGGCAACCACCACAATGCGGCCTATCTTCTGACCAAACAGCAGCGCTCGGGGCATTGGTTGGGATTATCTCCGAGCGACCTTGGCGGTTCGAGCGGTGAGCAGGATGGCGCGCTCGCTGACGGCACCAATGGAACCAGCGCGGCGCACTGAGGCGACGCGGCGACGCCGGACTATGGCGACGACGCTGTCACCCTCAGTGCAGCCGACGCGGAGTAAGTGACGGTTCCAGTAGGGGCTGGCGCCTCGGACACGAGTTGGAACTCTCGAAGACCGACCGCGGCTTCGGTCGGATGCGGACGCATGGATGTCGTGGCCGCGGTCGGCTCGAGAAGGCTGGGCTTCGCTTGGCTCAGCTTGCTGCTGCGAAGGACTCGGGATAGTCGGGGTCGACCAGCGCGCGGTGGGTGCTGTTCAGGCGTTCGCGGGTCTTGTCGAGCCGGAGAGGGCTCACCGTCTCGACAGCGTAACGCTCATCCCACAATAAGTTACCGCGTAGCCACACGCGCAGCTCCGGGAACTGCTGCATCAGTTCCATGGTCGTGCGCCCTTTGATCTCGCGAACCGCGCTCGCCACGCTCTGAGCCGGACGCAGCCCGAACAGCGCATGGACGTGGTCCTGTCCCGCCACCACCTCGACGAGGGAGAAGCCACGGTCCTCGCAGGTCTGGCGGATCAAGGCCTTGAGTGCATCGAGATGGCGATCCTTGAGGACCGGCCGGCGACCGCGCGTGCTCCACGTGACGAGGTAGTGGAGCTGGCTGCGATAGACGGGCTCCCAACGCTCGAGCAGTACATCCTTCACCTGGGGAGCCAGATCGAGTTCCACGGTCCTTCCTCCTGCGGGGATGTTGAACAGATGTGCAGTACGCGGGGTTGAAAAACGGGAGCGTACGGCTCCCGTTGTGAATCCCTGCTTCAGCGGCCGACCGTGCGCACGACACCGCAGACGGTGCCCAGCACACGGAAGGATGTATCGGGTTCGACGATGATCGGTTCGTACTTCTCGTTGGCCGGCACCAGCTCGATGTGCCCGCGCTTGGGCTGGTAGTACTTCACCGTGGCCTCGTCCTCGAGCAGTGCCACAACCATCTCACCTGCTCGCGCGACTTCTTGTTTGCGCACGATGACATGGTCCCCTTCGAGGATCCCTGCATCGATCATGCTGTCGCCGCGGACCTTGAGCGCGAACAGGTTCTCGCTCTCGCCGAACATGTCCGTCACTTCGAGACTGCCTTGATAGTTCTCCTCGGCGGTGATGGGCTGACCCGCAGCGACCTGACCGAGCAGTGGAATGCCCTGCATGCGCGTGGGTTCAGTCGTCATCTCGAGGCCGCGGGCGACCTTGCCCTTGCGGCGGATGTACCCGGCCTTCTCGAGCATGGCCAGGTAGTAGCGGGTACCGTTCGTGGAGGAGATGCCGAACTGCTCGCCGATCTCCCGGATGGTCGGAGCGGATCCACGCTCCCTGCGGAAGCGCTGGATGAAACTGTAGATCTCTCTCGCGCGGTCGTTGAGCATCGGATTCGAATCCTCTTGATGGTGGTCCGCTGCAGGGACCTGGCACGATTGGGACAGTAGTGCACACGCGTGCAGCGAGTCAAGGGGAGATCGTTCGGGGGTAGTCGTGCCTCCGACGGGGGCGGCGCGAGCGTCGACGCATTGCCTGATCCGCAGGCTCGCCCAGGTACCGGAATCCTACGCCAATCGCTTGAAGCGCCGCGCTCCGGCGGCTGGCCCGCCTTATGCGGTGAGGACTGGATACGAGGCCGCGAGGCCACGGACACACAGGCCGGCGGCGGTCGGACTGTATGACGGGAGGTCGATCATCGGGGGCCGGCCGACCGGCAAGAGGACGCGACCGACCGCCAGCCAGTGTGGTTGCAAGGAAGCGATCTTCGCGTCTCGGTGCAGAAGGATCCACCGAGTCGCGTGCCTCACGGATGGGACCCACCGGCCGAAAGGTCGTGGGGTCAACGCGGGCGGCAGGAGATGGGTGACCGAGGCGGGCCGATCATCGGGGGCCGGCTCGCGGAGGCACTCATCCCTGCCGACTCGTTGGTGATCACCCGGTCCCCCGCGTCCCCGCCTGTGCGCCCGCGACCGAGGTGTCATGCATCGTCAGCTCACTGTCCCAGCGCGCGTCGCGCGCGGATCATCTGCTTCGCAGCACCTTCCGCTCGAGGCGCGAGTCGTGGCCGCAACCCCGGGGCTCGCCGCAGAAGTACGCCAACTCATGCTCCTCACCCTGTTGATACTGGCCGCACAGCCGGTTGGCGTCGGCGAAAGCACCCAAGAGCTTTCGCGCGAGCCGCAATATTCCGGGCATCGGATCGGTGTGCCGTTCCGGCACAGTCCAAAAACGCGACGCCGCGCTCCCGTTGGCTATCGGGGCGCGCGGCGTCGGGGGTTCCGCAGTGCTGTGCTTCATCGATCATGGCGGCGCCATCAGCGCCAGTTAAGGGTCACCCCACCCGAGACATTCAACGGCAGGCCTGGCTCGTAGTACCGACCCGACAACCCGTTGATGAACATCGAGGCGGTGTGTTCCTTATCGAGCAGGTTGTTGCCCGAGAGGAACGCGCGGACCGAACCCCGCGGCATTTCACGTGCCCAGTCGAGGGTGGCATTGACCAGCCCAAAGGCGACCGTCTCGGCGGTGTTCGCGTCATCCGCGAAGTACCTGCTGGAGCCCGTCACGCCGACCTCGGCCGAGAAGCCCTGCGGCAACTTGGCGCGAGCGCTGCTCGCGAAGAACGCCTTGGGCAGGCCCGGCATCTCGTTGCCGCTGAAGTCGCCCAGATCGTTCACGTATTCCTTGTACTCGTTGCTCGAGAAGGAACCCGTGCCGCGCACGGTGAGCGCGGTGAGCGGCTGCCAGTCCAGCGTCAGCTCGGCACCCCGGCGCTGCGACTTGCCAGCGGCGTAGAAGAACGCGCCGCCGTTCTGCGGAACGATCTCGTTGTTCGTGTCGATCTGGTAGAGCGCCGCGTCATAGCGCCACGGGCCGACCGCCGAACCGAGCACGCCGCGCGCGCCCAACTCGAACGTCGTCGAGTGCATGGCATCGAGCAATGGGTTGAGCGAGGTGGTGGCGTCGTACGGCGGTCCCGGATCGATCTCGTTGAACGCCGGCGCTTCGACGCCGCCGCCGACCGACACGAAGATCGTGTGCTCGGGCATGCGATAGGAGAGCGAGCCCTTCGGCGTCACGCGCGTGAAGCGCTTGGTCGCATTCAGGTTCGGAGTGGCGCGATCCTCCGAGAGGTACCAGAGGTTGTCGTAGCGGGCCGCGACCTGCGTCGACCACCGGTCGTTCCAGGTGACGCTCTGCTGCACGAACCCGCCGGCGCTGTTCGCGCCCTCGCGCCTGTTGGCGATCACGGTGGTGCCGCGGCCACCGCTCGCCGTGACGTCGTAGAACAGGATGCTGCCGTCCTGGAAGGCCTCGTCGCCGCCTACCGTGGTGCGTGCGATGACACCGTCCGAGAGGCCGTACTCCTTGCTGTACACCACGCTGCCGCCCGTGTGGATGCGGTTGAAGTCACGGAACCGGTTGCGCTCCGAGCGCTGGAGCACCTTGGGTTCGGCCCACAGCGAGACGGCAAGATCCTGGCCCTCGCCCGGCGTGTGGTCGAGCGTCGCTGCCACGCGACCCACGCGGTTCCAGCGGCGTTCATCGCGGCTCACGTAGGTCGGGTTCGCCTGCTCGGGGTCGGCCGCCACTTCGGCCAACGTGAGTGCACCCGGGAAACGGTTGAGTGTGCTCACCATGTCCGAGATCAGCGTGAGCTTGCTGGCATCGCCCAGCGGCGAGGCGAAACGAAGGTGCCCGAGCGTCGCCGAGCTCTGGCTGTGCTTGCGCCAGCCCTCGAACGTTGCGTTGCCCAGCGACAGCGTGCCGCGACCGCGACCTGCCGCGAATCCGAGCACGCCCTGCTCGCGGTGGAAGCCGAACGAGCCGGCGCGCTGCTCGTAACGCACGAACGGCTTCTCGAACGACAGGTTGGTCGAAAGGTTCACGACGCCACCTGAGGCATTGCCGTAGAGCGCCGAAGCGTTGCTGCGCGAGATCTCGATGCGATCGGTCGCACCGAGATCGACCAGATCGAGCGACGTGCGGCCATCCGGCTCCGATACCGGGATGCCGTCGGTCATCACACGGATACCGCGCATATTGCCGGCGTTCGAGCGATCCCCATTCCCACGCGCACCGTAGCCACGAATCGTGATGCGTACGTCCTGCGCGCCCGAGCGGCTCTGCACGAACACTCCGGGGATACCACCCAGCGCATCGCTCAGCGACAGGTCGCGGCCGTTCGCGAATGACTTGCGATCCACCACCGAGACCGAGGCAGGGGCGCGCAGCGCGGATTCGCGCACGCGCGTACCGGTGACGATGACTTCCTTGAGCGGGACGATGAGCGTGTCAGGCGTGGACGTATTGACGGCCAGCACGGCGGCCGTGAGTAACGAGGACCACATGGTCAGGGTTCTCCAGATCTGGGTTCAGTAGGCTTCACACAACGCCGAACGGCTGGGGACGCATGCCACGACAGGCCACGGCCCAAGGGGAGGGACGAACGTTCAATCGTGATGTGGAAGCGGAATCAGTTCCGCAGCGGTGTGAACACGCGTGCGGTGCGAGCAGGGCTCGCGGGTACTGCGCAGGGGATGCTCGTCGCCGAGACCGGCGATGGGGTG
>Ga0163144_10009838_pt1 | contig 20461 bp, 14 predicted proteins | sample OliLak19BULKMAT1_FD_123175 | JGI IMG/M metagenome (GOLD analysis project Ga0163144, IMG submission 123175) | Freshwater microbial mat bacterial communities from Lake Vanda, McMurdo Dry Valleys, Antarctica - Oligotrophic Lake LV.19.BULKMAT1 | ecosystem: Environmental > Aquatic > Freshwater >... | reverse complement strand
GCAACCATACCAAAGCAGGGAAACCTGTATATTTATTTTATGAAGACAAGAGGTACAAAAATTTTAGGCAGAAGAGGTATCATCAATCAGCCGGTTGCTTTTTATGTTTCACTATTCAGCTTTGTGTTTCTTGCATCCTGTTCTGCTCCGCAAAAGATGGCAAAACAAATACGGAAAAATCTTCTCAACGATTCTGCTCTTGCCAATGCACATGTAGGCGTAGCGGTTTTTGATGTGGCGGCCAATCAGTTTATTTATCAGCATAACAGCAATAAGTTTTTTGTGCCTGCAAGCAACACCAAACTTCCAACCTTATATGCCGGTATGAAATACCTGGGCGACAGTCTTGTTGGCCTGCAATACGAGGAACGAAATGATACCATGTTCCTTCAACCAACAGCAGATCCTACTTTATTGCATCCTGATTATAAACAACAACCTGTTTATGAGTTCCTGAAAAAGCAAAACAAAACAATGGTGATCAGCAACCGCAACTGGAAAACAGAAGCATTGGGTTATGGTTGGGCATGGAATGATTATTTAGGTTACTATATGACTGAGCGCAGCTCCTTACCCGTATATGGCAATATCATCAAATGGATTCAGCAGCGCAACATTGAGCAAAAAGAAAACGGAAAGGATACCTCTACTTCTGTGTTCACTGAACCTGAAATAAACTGGAATGCAACATTCTCCACCAAAAAAACAACAGCATTTGATGTAACACGTCCACGAACAGAAAATATTTATACCATCAGCGAAGGAAAAGAAATGAAACGGGAGCTGGAAATTCCTTTTGTTACAAACGGGCTTCAATCGGCACTTGAACTATTAAAGGATACATTATATAAAGACATAAAAGAACACAATTTCCAAATTTCCAAATCATCTGATCTTCAAATCATCCATTCGCAACCCAGCGACTCGATGTTTAAACCACTCATGCACCGCAGCGATAATTTCTTTGCCGAGCAAACATTGCTGATGGTGAGTAACAAGCTATTGGGTTATATGGATGAACAAAAGCTGATCGACTCTTTGCTGAAAACCGATCTCAGTGGTTTTCCGCAAAAACCAAAGTGGGTAGATGGCAGCGGACTCAGCCGTTATAATTTATTTACACCCGAAGATTTTGTGTGGCTGATGAGGAAAATGAAAGATGAATTTGGGTTGGAGCGGTTAAAAGCAATTCTGCCAACAGGTAACACAGGCACACTTCGCAACTACTATAAAGATCAAACAGGATTGATCTTTGCAAAAACCGGGTCGCTCACCGGGCATATTGCCTTGAGTGGCTTTCTCATCACAGCTAAAAACAAACTGCTGATTTTTTCTGTATTGGTGAACAACCACAATACTTCAGCCACGGCTGTTCGCCGGGCGGTTGAATATTTCCTGCAGCAGGTCAGCTCGGAACAATAAGGTTAAAAAAAATTCATTACACAGGCAGCATTTACTTCGTCAACAGGAACTATTAGATAGATATCCTGTTAACAAGACCCTTATGCTGGAACTTATCCGTAAAATAACAACTTAATCCAAATTATCTGCCAGCCTTCGGCGCCTGCAGATACTAAACCACTTTTTTATGAAGAAGTTTATTTACTCTTTCCTTGTATTGTTCTGTTTATTCTTAACAGCAGCACAAGCCCAAACAAATCCCTGTGCAGGCAAAGCCAATTTTGAGTTTAGTATGAATGTAAACACTGTTACGTTTGTTTCCATCAATACCTCCAACATCGTATTGGAACACTTCTGGAAATTTGGTGATGGAACAAGCTCTAATGCAGTCAATCCTGTGCACCTTTATCAGTTTCCTGGTAACTACCGTGTTGTACATTATATTAAAGACGTTGCAAGAAATTGCTACGATTCTGCCGTAAAAGAATTTCAGCTCAACTTCACTCCATCCTGTGAGTTGCTACAACCAAAATTTGAATGGGAAAGAGATGCAGCTAATCCTAACAGGATTAAGTTCTTTAATCAATCATTGCCCAATGCGCCACCCAACTTGCTGTTGTATAAATGGAGTTTTGGTGATGGCACTTATTCAAGTGAAAAAAATCCTGTACATATATACAATGCACCGGGACAGTATAATGTTTGTTTAACTATCCGTTATGCAAATGGCAATTGTGAAAAAACACTTTGTATTGTAGTAACCATACCGGCACCTTGTAACCTGCAACCTTCTTTTACATGGGCCGCCGATCCATCTGCTCCACTGAAAATAAAATTCACCAATCAAACGATTGTTCCGGCGAATACAGCACAAGTAAGCTGGAGTTTTGGCGATGGAACAGGCAGTAATGATTGGAGTCCATCACATACATACGCACAACCCGGTGTGTATAAAGTTTGCTTGAAAGTATATCTCAGTAATACCTGCGTAAAAGAAATCTGTAAAGAAGTGGTGGTAAGGGCTTGTACCATAGAACCTAATTTTACATGGACCCTTGACAGTATACTTCCTTTACGTGGAGTGAAGTTTCATAATCAAACACTTCTTACAAGTAATATACCTCCGTTAAGTGTCAAGTGGACCTTTGGTGATGGCACGGGCAGTAGTGAGTGGAGCCCTTTCCATGACTATCAGCAACCCGGTACCTATAAAGTTTGTTTGCGTATTGAATTCTTCCCGGGATGTGTAAAAGAAATTTGTAAAGAAGTAACTGTTCCTGCGCCGGTGAATTGTGAACGACTGAGTGAATTTCATATGGAACGTTTATTAAACGAACCGAATACATATGTATTCAAAGCTGATTTCGTCAATACAACGTTGAAATACACATGGACATTTGGTGACGGCACTGGCGCACTCGGTTCCAACGCAAAACATAAATATGATCGTCCCGGCCGCTATACAGTTTGTTTAACCGTTTACCGTGCTGAGAATTGTGCATCTACAACCTGTAAAGAAATTGTAATTGGCCCATTGAATTGCGAACAGACTTATGTAAAGTTTGAATACCAACGTATCAATCCGCCGATAGGGAATGCTATTAAATTTACAGCAGTAGGTAATCAAACCATTGTTGCACAACGCTGGACCATTCAGAAAAGCAATGGAACAGTTCCGGTGATCATCAATGCGCCCAACCCAACTTATATTTTCCAGGATACAGGAACATATAAAATTTGTCTGCGTGCTGAAACTGCCAATGGTTGTGTAAAGGAATATTGTGAAGTGATCCGCATCTATCATGTGCCCAACACCTGCACAATACAGATTATGCCGAACCCTGCTGTAACAACGATCAATTTTAGATTGCAGGTTGAAACACAACAAATCGTTACAGCCTCTATCATTGATATAACAGGAGTACGCAAAGCAGTATTCTATTTAAATGCAACAGTTGGTCTCAACACGTTTACATTACCGGTTGCTGTACTACCTGCCGGATATTATACACTGGAAGTAAAAGTGGGTAACCGTATCTGTCACGGACGGTTTCAGAAAATAAATTAAGCGGGAATGGTTTTGAATAAAATAAAAGGGCATCATTTGATGCCCTTTTATTTTATTCAAAAATTTTATTATGAGTTAACGCCCAAACATTTTCTCCAGCTCCTCTTTCTTTAATTCCATATATGTAGGGAAACCATTAGACGTAGCATTGGGTTGTGTACAATTGAATAAGTCTTCCACCAACTGTTTCATTTCTTTTTGGGTAAGAGAACGGCCAGGTTTAATGCTGTGTTGTTTTGCCAATGAACGAATGAGTTTTTCCCGTTTGGAAAATTTCAGATCACTGCTGTAATGTTTAAACTGTTCCAGCAGTAATTCAATAGCCCTGCTTTCATTTCCCTGTTCAACATCAGCAGGCGTACCTTGAATTACAAATGTATCCTTGCCGAATGGTTCAATATGATAACCGAGTTGATGCAGGTCGGTTGTAAGATCTTGTAATAAAATAGTATCCTGCGGTGAGAGCTGCAGCGTTGAAGGAAACAAACTGCGTTGTGTGGCAATGGCTTTGCCATCTGCTGCTGCTAAATATCTTTCATACAACACCCGTTCATGTGCATTTTGCTGATGAATGAGCAACATCCCTTTATTGGTTGATGCAAGAATATATGTGTTGTGCAGTTGCGTAAAATCGGTATCGCTGATTGTTAATTGCTGAACATTGTAAAAAGAAGATTGTACTGTTGCATTTTCAGACTGCTGAATACCGGGGAATGACTCATTACTGCCGGCTGATTCCCTCCAATGCTTCAGCTCACTCTTCTGTTGCGGATCAATTTTATGCGCTGCATGTTTTTGTGTAAAGGTTTGATATAAAGAAGAAGAAGATGCTTGTGATTTTTGTTCTGCGGTAAAAGGTTTGCTTACTGCATCTAATTGCTGAATAGCAGGATCCAGGTCAAAATCCAATGTAGGAGTGATGCTGAACTGCGCCAGCGCATGCTTTACTGCTGATTGTACAAAGGCATAGATGATCTTTTCATCTTCAAATTTAATTTCCTGTTTGGTGGGATGTACATTGATATCTATCTGTGCAGGATCCAGATCAATAAATAATACATAAGCAGGGAAACTGTCGCTTGCAATCATTTCCTGGAAAGCGCCTGCTACCGCATGATTGAGATAAGCGCTTTTAATAAACCGTTTGTTCACAAAAAAATATTGATCACCTCTTGTCTTTTTGGCGGTTTCAGGTTTACCGATAAAACCAAAAATGTTCATGTAATCAGTTTGTTCATCAACTGAAACCAGTTTGGCATTGTATTGATTGCCGAGCAACTGCACAATGCGTTGCTTCAATGTTCCTTTTTCTAAATGAAATAACTCCTGTCCGTTTGCCGAAAGAGAAAAGAAAATTTCCGGGTACGCCATACTCACACGAAAGAATTCATCTACAATGTGACGCATTTCAGCTGCATTGCTTTTTAAAAAATTCCGGCGTGCAGGAACATTGAAGAATAAATTTTTCATAGCAATGCTGGTACCATTAACTGCAGCTACAGGTTCCTGTTTTGTAACAATGCTGTTTTCAATTTCAATCAATGTGCCTGTTGTGTCAGTTGCTTTTTTTGTTTTGATTTCTACCTGCGCAACGGCAGCAATGGAGGCCAATGCTTCACCACGAAAGCCCATGGTTTTGATGCGGAAGAGATCTTCGATTTCTTTGATTTTGGAAGTAGCATGCCGTTCAAAAGCCATGCGTGCATCTGTTTCACTCATGCCAACACCATTATCAATGACCTGTATCAATTGTTTGCCTGCATCTTTGATGATGAGCTGAATATCAGTGGCACCTGCATCCACGGCATTCTCCAGTAATTCTTTTACTGCACTTGCCGGTCGTTGAATAACTTCACCTGCAGCTATCTGGTTGGCAATATGATCGGGCAATAATTGAATGATATCCGGCACTTACACTTCCTCCTTTTTGAAGCGGCAAAAATACGGGATATGGGAGGGGGAATGAAATTTAGTCTGCAAATAATTCTGAGAAGTTGATTATGGCTTTGCAACTTTCTTCTAGGGTAAAAGTAAACTCTGGTGGATTTACAGCTACAGCTTGATAGCCGTTCACAATCTTTTCAAAAATTTCAACTTTATTAAACCCAGGGTCAATGATGATATAATATTTTACTCCCTGGGATTCATAAATTTCATACTTCTCTCTTCGGTCGGTAACAGAACTGGATGGAGAAATGATCTCTGCTACTAACTCTGGGGGGAAGTCAAGAAAATTATTGTTGTTAACGGGTTTGCAAATAACTAACAGGTCAGGTTGAAGAACAGTATTCTCTTTTACTTTCCAATCAAAAGGTTGAAGAGCAGTACACTGTTTGCATTGCTTTAGGGCTAAAACAAAAAGTGAACTTAATTCAGCGGCTATCTTCTGGTGCTTAAAATTAGGGGATGGGCTCATTGCATATGGAATACCGCCTATTAATTCCCACCTGCCTTCCCAAAGAACATAATCTTCGTAAGTATAACTTGGAGTATATTTTGGAATTGAAGTCATTGGTACAAATTTATTCTTTTTACTTCACAATAAAAACAACCGCTTTTTTTAAATCATTATCTTTATTCTTCTATAATGATTTACTATCTACATGAAAAAATTAATCCTTGTACTTGCCTTAGCTCTTGTTAATTATTTTTCTTTTTCACAGTCAAAACAGGAGTTGGCAAAACGCTGGGCCGATAGTGTATTGCAAACCTTAACCAATGATCAGCGGATTGCACAACTCATGATCATCCGTGCACACAGCAACCTTGGTGCTGCTCATATTAAAAGTGTAACGGAACAAATTCAAAAATATAATGTGGGTGGGCTTTGCTTTTTCCAGGGAGGTCCTGTACGGCAAGCCAATCTTACCAACTTTTATCAAAGCATTGCACAAACACCATTGTTGATTACCATCGATGCTGAATGGGGTTTGGGTATGCGTTTGGATAGTGTGATTGCTCTTCCCCGCCAACTCATGATGGGTGCGTTGCAGGATGCAGCTTTCGTCTATCAGTATGGCCGCATCATTGGTGAACAATGTAAACGCATGGGCATCCAGGTAAACTTTGCGCCGGTGGTGGATGTCAATAACAATCCCAATAACCCGGTCATCAATGATCGTTCATTTGGTGAAGACCGTTATAAAGTAGCCTTGTTTGGTGTACAATGCATGAAGGGGATGCAGGATGCAGGTGTAATGGCTTGCGCTAAACATTTTCCCGGTCATGGCGATACTGAAACAGACAGTCATTTCGATTTGCCCATCATCAACAAAACAAAAGCTCAACTCGATTCATTGGAATTATATCCTTTCCGTGAACTGTTTAATCAGGGTGTTGGCAGTGTAATGATCGGGCATCTGTATATCCCGGCTATTGACAATACAAAAAATGTGGCCACTTCACTTTCTTATAATAACGTAACAAAATTATTACGTGAAGAACTGGGTTTTAAAGGGCTCACTTTTACTGATGCATTGGAAATGCAGGGTGTAAAAAAGTTTTTTCCTGATGGAGAAGCAAGTGTACAATCATTGATTGCAGGTAATGACCTGCTTGCATTGCCGGGAGATGTTCCTGCTGCAATTAAAAAAATAAAAAAGGCCATCAAAAAGAAAAAACTCAGTTGGGAAACAATCAACGGCCGGGTGCAACGGGTATTAATGGCAAAATACATGTATGGTTTAGGTAAATTAAAACCCATAGATACAAACAATCTTGTGAATGATCTCAATGCCCAAACTGCAGCGTTTAAAAAACTCATTGCTGAAAAAACAGTTACACTGCTGAGAAATGATAACAACCTGTTGCCGCTTTCAGCTGCAACCATGTCGTTCATGAATAAAGCAACAAAAGACGAACGGAAGATCGCCTATGTAGCAATTGGTATAACAGCCGACAATGTGATCATTAAAAAGATGAAGGAAGAATTGAAAGCTGATGTGTTCTTCTTTTCCTATAAAAATGATGCCGGAAGAATTTTATCATTGGTGGAACTGATTAAGAAAAATTATCAGCAGGTAGTAATTGGAGTGCATGGCTACAGTCGCCGGCCGCAGAATAATTTTGGATTGAGTGTGCCTTCTGTTCAATTGGTCAACTGGTTATTGGAATTACCAAAATCGGTGTTGCTTGCATTTGGCAACCCTTATGTATTAAAAAATTTCTGTGCAGCCAGGAACAGTTTGGTTTGTTACGAAGATGACAACGATACACAGGCTGCAGCATTTGAAATCCTCATCGGCAAAAAAATACCGCAGGGTCAATTACCTGTTACTGTTTGTGATGAACTGAAGTTTGGAACCGGGTTGAAATATGCAGCAGTAAGCTCCGGTTCATTACCAATTGAATTAATGGATGAAACAAAGTTTGCCATTGTTGACTCGATTGCAGCAGATGCGATTAACAAAAGAGCAATGCCCGGTTGTGTTGTGCTGGCAGTAAAAGATGGAAAGATCGTTTTTGAAAAAGCCTATGGTTCATATACCTATGAGCAAACAGAACCCATGATATTGGAATCGGTATTTGACATGGCATCGGTTACAAAGATTTGCGCCACCACCATTTCGGTAATGAAGTTATATGAAGAAGGTAAACTTGATCTGCAACAGAAACTCGGCTTCTATCTTCCATGGGTGAATGGTACCAATAAGCAGGACTTAGTGATACATGATATTTTATTGCACCAGGCAGGGTTGAAATCCTATATCCCTTTCTTCAGGGAAACCATTGATACCATTAGTGGAGTACCTTCTCAGCAATTGTATAGCATCAGTACAACAGATGAATACAAGATTCGTGTAGCTGATAACTTTTATATGCGGAATGATTGGATTGATACCATCCGTCAACGCATCTTGCAAAGTGAACTCGGACCTTTTGGCAAGTATGTGTACAGTGACAATGATTTTATTTTCTTAGGTAAGATCGTTGAGCAACTTACAGGAATGACATTAGATGAATATGTACGCAAAACATTTTATGAACCATTGCATCTCAACTCAACAGGGTTTTTACCCTTGCAACATATACCTATCAACCGCATTGTACCAACAGAAAGAGAAGCAATGTTTCGCCGGCAATTGTTAAGAGGTGATGTGCATGATCCCGGTGCAGCCATGTTTGGGGGTATTGCAGGTCATGCAGGATTATTCAGTACGGCTTATGAATTAGCAGTGTTGATGCAGATGCTCAACAACGGAGGTACAATCGGCAATCAAACATTTTTCAAACCGGAAACGGTACAAAAATTTATTACTTACGGAAGCCCCAACAGCAGAAGAGGATTGGGTTTTGATAAACCGGAAAAAGATAATCTCACCAGAAAAGATCCTTATCCTGCATGGAGTGTATCACCTTCAACATTTGGTCATACAGGTTATACAGGCACAGGTGTGTGGGCCGACCCTGAAAATAAAATCGTCTACATCTTCTTAAGCAACCGTGTGTATCCGGATGGTGGAACCAATACAAGATTGCTAACGATGAATGTGAGGGGAAAGCTGCAGGATGCGTTGTATAAGATTTTGCTCTCGAAGTAACATGTTATCGGAGATGAAACTCATTTCAACTTCATCAACAACTCCACAATCTCTTTCTCTCTTGTCCAAACAATAAAATGATTTTCTTTTTCAAATGTTGTTATAAAAACCGAATCTGTTTTACTGAGCATTTTTTGAGTGTAAGCAACATTACTATATGGTACCAACATGTCTTTTGTTCCATGAAGTATATAAACCGGGCAGGTAATTTTTTCATAATCCGGGTTCATCTCAACCAAATCTTTTTTTAAATACCACAACTCTTCATTACTCGGTCTTAAAGCGCCGGGTATTAAATAATTCAAAGGGGTTTTAAATAAAACAGGTCGCCACTTCTCCGGTTTTTCTGCAGCAGGATCCTGTGAGCCTGCCAGAAGTACAATTGCCTTCGTGTATTGCGGTCGTGCTGCAGCAATTTTAATCGCCATTGGTCCGCCAAGACTATGACCAATAATAATAAACGGTTTGTTGTTATAAATGCTGTCCATCCATGTTGCAATAATTTCAGTTTGGGCACTAAGGTTCATTGCATTGCCAAAATCGCTGTAACCAAAACCCGGACGGTCAACAGAAATGATGCGATAGTGTTGCAACAGCTCTTTGTTTTTTAAATAAGCTTTGAATGCATCCCAGCTGCCGGGCGTTCCATGCAAAAATAAAAGAGTGGGCATGCTGTCGCTCCCCGTTTGTGCATAATGCAAGGGAAACCCATTGATCTTTTTTACAGGAGTTTGTAATTCCACTCCGGCTTCAGTGAATTGTTGTTTGGCTTTTGTATCGCTCATGCGCATCTTCATGCAGCTTTGCGCCATGATGAGCCAGAGCAATAAAATAATTCCAATGATCATAAAGGATCGTTTCATCCAGTGGGGCATAGTTGTGTTAAGTTAGGAAATGTTTTGACCTGATCATTGTGAGATAATCCAAAAGAGACTCTATTATATAAAAAACAAATTAGTTCTCAGGGTAGTTCATCATGTTTAATCCCAGAACAATATCCCGCTTGCCAATCAACAAACTGCCTGCATCTTTTTTCAATACTACCACACCTGAGCCAGCCTGCTGCCGGAGTCTTGAACGTTCTGAGCTGGTGAAAAAAGCATCGTCATCAAAATTGATATCATCAATATAATATTCATTGATGTCGGGTTCTTTAATAAGTACATGCATATGTGCCGGTATTGTACTGCCGGGATAAGAACCGGGCTTGATGGTATAGATGGTATATCTTCCATCTGCACCTGTTTTCATCCATCCACGGATAGAACCATGCCTTGTTGTTTTACCTGCTGATCCTGGATATACACCTGCCGCATTGGTTTGATAATAATAGACAACGATGCCGGCTGCCGGAGTTTTCCCATCTTTCTGAAAAACGATTCCTTCAATTTTCATTCGTTGGCCTTTGTGGTTCCAACCAATAGAAGTATCAACGGCATTCATTTGCTTGGGCATGTTTGTATAAATCAGTTCACAACCTTCGCATGTGCCACCAACACGAACAGAAGAAGAGTTGTTCCTTTTTGTTTGTTGATTGTTTGATTGACCGCAGGAAGTTTGCAGCAGCATGAAAGAAAGCATGCAAAGAAGGATCGCTTTGATGTTAATAAATTTTAGTGTAACAGAAAGCTACAGTAATTGCAACGAAGAAAATTGTTAAGAATGATAAAAGAAAAACCCCAACGAGAGTTGAGGTTGTAATATCAATTAGCATCATCCTGCTTAGGCGGTTGTTTTTTAATATCAAGCGGTGGCCTGTTTTTTGGCGGACGCTGTTGAGGTGGCCGTTGTTGTTGCGGATGCTGTTGTCCTTGTCCACCACCTTGTTTATTTTGTTGACCAGCTCCGCCTTGCTGCGGTCTGTTTTGTTGTGGTCTTCTTTGTTGCTGTTGTTCTCTTTGCTGATTATCTTGCTGTGAACGGTTGCCATCCTGTTTGCGTTGCTGCCCCTGTTCCTTATCTTTTCTTCTGCGGCTGTCACGCTCCAATGTTTTTAAACTGATCTGTCCTACCAGTTCCACATGTGCAAATTCTTTTTCTTCTGCTTTGGCCGGTGATAATTCAACAGCACCTAATTCATCGGGGCGCTGACCTTTTACATTCATCAGCCTGATTTCTTTTACACGTTCAATAGCTACCGGATATTGTTGGTTGCTGCCTTGCAATACATACCACATCAGGCTTTTGAAAATATCTTTTTTAACGAGTGTGGCTGGCCCCCTGCTGAGCTCCAATACTTCTGCATTATTGGGGAACTGCTGCAAAGCATCTAAATAAGTATCCAACTCATAATTCAAACAACATTTCAATCGGCCGCACTGTCCGCTCAGTTTTGCCTGGTTAATGGTTAAGTTCTGGTAACGGGCAATGGTGGTGGTTACACTTTTAAAATCGGTGAGCCAGGTGCTGCAACAAAGCTCTCTGCCACAACTGCCGATGCCACCAATTTTAGCGGCTTCCTGACGTATGCCGATCTGCTTCATCTCTACTTTTACCTTAAACTCACCGGCAAATATTTTTATCAGTTCACGGAAATCAACACGGTCTTCGGCTGTATAATAAAAGGTAGCCTTTCGTCCATCGGCCTGGAATTCTACCTGAATCAGTTTCATATCCAGTTTCATTTGAATGGCCGCCGCCCGTGCTCTAACCAATGCCGGTTTTTCACGCTCTTTACTTTCTTTCCATCTTTGAATATCTATTTCATTGGCACGGCGCATGATTTTTTTGATCTCTGCATTATCTTCCTTTACGCCTTTCTTTTTCAATTGCAAACGCACCAGCTCACCGCTCATGTTCACCATTCCTACATCATATCCGCTCATTCCTTCCACTGTTACCATATCACCTTTGGTAAATGTTTGCAGGGTATTGTTGCGGTAAAATTCTTTACGGCTTCCGTTATTAAAGGTTATTTCTAAAACACGACAATCGCTATCGGGGTCACTGAAAGGGAGATTGGCCAGCCAATCATGCACATTCAATCGGTTACAGCCACCTGTGCTGCAACTGCCGTTACTCTTGCATCCACTGGGGGTTCCCGTTCCACAACTTGTACAACTCATTATACTGAGAAATTAAAGATGAATAATAATGAAGAAGGAGATGGAGCAAGCAGCAGAATGTGTATGTAGCTTTCGTTGTGTCACTCACTTGTACGCTTTGGTTGCTATGGAACAGGCAAACCTCAGCTGTTGAATGATTATGTTGAAATACGTTGCCGGTATCAGCAATATTATTCTAAAGGCGACGCAACAAAAAATGCTCAGCAATTCAAACGCTCACTCACAAAATCTTTTTCTTCACGTTAACCTGTCCTCTTTCACCAATCTTGCAACACAGGTCAATTCATCAAAAATAGTGATTTATTGGTAATGAAAGCAAGGATCGGTGGGTCACCCTTTGGGGTGGCTCACCGGCAAACTGTTAACTAACCTCAACCACACTCTTATTGGCGATGATATGGTATAACTTGATGGTGAGTGCCATGAACAGCATTTTGGCGTTGGCGTTCCGTTCAATATAATAGGATCCCCGGTTGAGTTCTTCCGTAATGGCCTGTTGCTGGCTTACATCACAAAGTTTATTGAGACGAACTGCAAAATCTTTTTCAGCACCTGTAAGTGGTAAATGTTCTTCGCCCATGGTCCGCAAGCGGATGCTTTGTTCAAGCAGGTGGGTGAAGTAACGGAGGAATTGTTTTTGCTTTTCACGCCCCAACTGGCTGATACCATCCACCCATTTTACCTGCGCCACGGGTCCTGATTTTAAAACGGCGTTCAGCCATTCCCGTAACAAAACCTGCCAGTCTTCTTCTGCATGCTGAATGAGTTGAAGGGCTTCACGGTAATTACCTTCACTGATAGCGGCAATTTGTTGGGCCTGTTCTTCATTGAGTTTACTGCTTTGGGTCAAAGCTTCAGCAACATCTTTTATTTCAGTGGGGGGCATGCGAACCGTTTGGCAGCGGCTTACGATGGTAGGCAAAACAAGATCTTCATTTTCTGTTACCAGGATGAACAAGGTATTTGCCGGAGGTTCTTCAATAAGCTTGAGTAATTTATTTCCTTCCTTCCCTAAAAATTCTGCCATCCACAAAACAAGAATCTTGTATTCACTTTCAAAACTTTTAAGGTTGAGTTTGCGGATGATGTCGGCACATTCTGCTGCTGTGATATTTCCCTGTTTGTTTTCTGCACCAATAAATTGCAGCCAATCATACACATTGCCATAGGGATAGAGTTTGATGAATTCTCTCCATTCGCTGATGAAATCAGTGCTAATGGGTTTGTCGCCACTTTTCTTTGTAATAACGGGATAGCTGTAATGAATATCGGGGTGAATGTATTGTGCTGCCAGTTCACTTCCGTGATATGATACCTCGGCAGATTCTTCGCCAAACAAACCAACTGTTGTTGGAACTGGTTTATTTTTTTCACTCTGTGTTACAACATAATTGCTGAAGGCGAGGGCTAATGGTAATGCCCCGCTTCCTTCTTTACCAATAAACAACAAGGCATGACTGAGGCGATTGTGATCCACCATTTCCTGCAGTTGTTGAATCACCGGTTGCTGGCCGATTATGTTACTGAATTGCATGGGGCGAAGATAGGATTTGCAGAAAAGAAAAAAGCAGAAGCGATGAGCTTCTGCTTTTTTATAATAGTAGAAAACAATTTATAGTTTACTAATAATTTCTTCGCTCAGCGGCAACACTTTACTTCCAAAGTATGCAATGAGTTCGCCGTTTTCGTTCAACAAAAATTTATTGAAGTTCCATTTTACTTCAGCATCGAGTACGCCATTTTTTTCTTTGCTGGTCAACCATTGGTAGATGGGGTGCATATCATCACCTTTCACACTTATTTTAGTTGTTAAAGGAAAAGTAACTTTGTATGTCCCGGTACAGAATTCTTTGATCTCCATATTGCTGCCCGCCTCCTGCCCGCCAAAATTATTGGCAGGAAAACCAACGATTACTAATTTATCTTTAAACTTTTCATAAAGTGCCTGCAAATCAGCATACTGAGGTGTATTTCCGCATTTAGAAGCGGTGTTCACAATCAGGATTTTTTTCCCTTTAAAACTGGCGAAGTCGATCATGCCGCCTTCCAGGCTTTCAATTTTAAAATTGTAGATGGTAGGAGCTGCAGTTACCGATTTGTTTTCATTGCTGGTAAATGCAAATGAAATAAGAATAAGTGATGCAAGAATAAGACGTATCATGTTTAAATTTGTTTATCAGATTTATAAGAACAACTACACTTGAATAATGTTCAAAGATCATGCAAATGATTACATAAATGACAGTATTATATAAGCGGCACTATTGCTTTTCATAACAACCTAAATCGGGTAAGCCATTTCTGGATAATCCATCAAAATCGGATAACAAAGGCGTAACAATCCCTTTATTGATTGCCGGCGAACCCGTTCTTAACCGAAAATTGTAAATCCGCTGTACCACATCTACACTATCAAATTGCGGATTCATATTACGCAGCACATTGTTGAAGACTGTGAACGCCGGATCGACCTTTGCCCTGAACAAGACATTGTTAAAGGTAACATTGGTTGCATGAGTTCCTTCTTTCTGAACTAATACTTCATTATCAACTAAGCCCTCATCGCCCCAGATGATACTATTGGTAAATGTTGCGGTTAATGCTGCCGTCAACAACTGGTTGTTTTGCCTTACAAAATTGGTAGCCGTCAAAACAGGATTTTTATGCTGAATATAACTGCTCGATGCAGTTACGGCTGTGCAATGATTGAACTGGTAGTTACCGCCATAGATCAAAGCAATATTATTGCCGCAATTACTGATCAAACAATTATTAGCTACAATACTGCTGTTAACCCCAAATAAACCAATGTCATAAATATTATCCAGCACACAATTATTAAGAGTAAGTTTCGGATTTGCATTGGTTGAAGGTTTTTCAACAATCAAACCCTGGTATGCATTTTTGATATAAGTATATCGAAGACTGTTGTTGATGCTGCTGCCACGGAAATAAATACCGGGCCATGCGCCGGGATAATCTTTATAAGGTTCATCTAACCGGTTACTTCGAAATACCACGCTGTCGCTTTTGGTGCCATTGATGATGAGTGTTCCATCAATAATAAAAGGAGCATCTGCATTTAAATAAATTCTTGTACCTGGCTGAATGGTCAATACAGAGTTGGTATCAATGATTATACCTCCAAGAATTACATAGGGGAGATTTTTGGTCCAGGTAAAATTCCCCTGGAAGAGGGTGCTACGAATATAAACTGCATTTTGCCCCCATGCTTCCAGTTGTTTGAAACTTTTATTTCCGTTCCATTCTATTTTAATGCTATCCCTGATAACAAAGGGTTGATTATTGGCATTGGGGTTCACATTTACCCTTACAAATACATATAAACTGTCATTGCCTTCAATTTCAATTCCATTGAATTGAATTCCTGCACTTCCATCTACATTCATTTTGAAAGCAGACCCAGCCCCTCCCATTAGTTGCAAATTACTGATCCTGATCTTTTGCCTGTTTTCATTTTTAATCAGGAAATATTGAGTAACAGATCCGGCAGTAGTAAAGACAGTATCAAAAAGCAGACTGTCATTTCCAAGGGTAAGCCTTGATTCACTATTGGTATCAAGGCTGTCTTTGCGGCAGGATGCAGCAAAGAGAAGAATGGGGATAAGCACTATGGGTAAATAAGTTTTCACAAAGTGTAAAAATAAGGAAGGGTGCCTGATTGGCTATAATTATGTTGTTAAAGGATGCCTGTTAATCTCTGCTCGACCATGCTAAAGTTGCCATACTCAGCTCAACTGTTTCAATTTGCTTAATGGAATAACCACAGGCTTCCATTGTTGCCCCGGTGGTAATTACATCATCTACCAATAATACATGTTTGTTCTGGAGTTGGGTAGGGTCGCTAATCTCGAAGCTCCCGTCAACATTCACCCATCGCTCACTTCGGCCTTTCTTGGTTTGGGTATCAGTATAACGTTTCCGCAGAACAATATCTTTCAACACGGGCACATTAATAATATCCGCCATACCCTCACATAATACGGTTGCCTGGTTGTAGCCCCTTTTCCTTTCTTTATCTGGGAAAAGGGGAAGCGGAATCAGGGCATTGATTTCGGTGAACCTGCCGCTATTTTTCAGTTGGAGACCCAGCCATTGTCCCAATTGTTGCCCTGCCTTCAGGTTTCCATGGTATTTCAGTTGATGAATGAGCCGTTGTAGAACAGAGTTTTTGCTGAAATAATACCCAGCCGCAGCTGAGGCTACTTCTAACCGTCCATAAAATATTTTTTCAATTGGGTTGCCGGGGAGGGCAAAAAAGCCGGTTTCGGGCAAATTGGCGTAACAATGGAGGCAAATGGTTTGGTCCTGTTCCAACAGATCACTGCCACATCCTGCGCAGATATGTGGGTAGAGAAGGTGCGAAAAATTATGCAGCCATTTGCTGATGTTAGTCATATTTGAAAATTAAAAAACAAATTCAATAATTGCAATCAACAATTAAAATGAAAGGAGATTTAAAATTTCTTTTGTGTGAACTTGTCTAACCTGCCAGCCGGCTGGTTCGTGCAAACTTTTATTGAAACAAATATTGATACATCTCTTCCACCTTGCCCATGGTAATTACTTCAATATTGTATTTCTGTAACAGCTTTTTTTCATTTTCTTTCCTATGGCCTAAGTTGTATTTACTGATGATGATCTTTTCAAAACCCAGTTTCTCAGCTTCAGCAATCCGTTGATCAATTCTGTTCACTGCTCTTATTTCACCACTTAAGCCAACTTCACCTGCAAAGCAGATGTGCGGATTAAGAGGAACATCTTCATAGCTTGAAAGCAGCGAACATAAAACAGCAAGATCAATGGATGGGTCTTCCACTTTCAAACCACCTGCAATATTTAAGAACACATCTTTCATTCCAAAATGAAAACCTCCACGTTTTTCTAAAACTGCTAATAACAGTTGCAAACGTCTTAAATCAAAACCGGTAACAGTGCGTTGCGGTGTTCCATATACACTTTGTGTAACCAGTGCCTGCACTTCAATTAACAACGGACGCATGCCTTCCATGGTTGCAGCAATGGCAATACCACTTAACTGATCTTCTTTTTGTGTGATTAAAATTTCGCTTGGATTATTGACGGGCCGCATACCTGTTTCAGTCATTTCATAAATCCCTAATTCAGATGTTGGACCAAACCGGTTTTTCATTGTCCGCAAAATTCTATATGCATAATGACGATCACCCTCGAACTGCAAAACCGTATCCACCATATGTTCCAGGATCTTTGGTCCGGCAATACTTCCATCTTTTGTAATATGTCCGATTAAAAAAACAGGCGTGTTGGTTTCTTTTGCAAAGCGTTGTAATTCGGCTGCGGTTTCTCTTATTTGCGAAATACTTCCCGGCCCGCTTTCAATTGATGGAGTTTGTAATGTTTGAATAGAATCAATGATCACCAGTTGCGGTTTTAATTTTTTTATTTCATTGAAAATGGTATGTGTGGATGTTTCAGTGAGCAAATAAAAATCTTCATTGCTCATCTGTAAACGATCGGCCCGCATTTTAATTTGCTGTTCACTTTCTTCTCCGCTTACATAAAGTGTAACAATGTTTTTTAAGTGAAGTCCAATTTGTAAAAACAAAGTTGATTTTCCAATTCCGGGTTCGCCTGCAATCAATACGATACTGCCCGGAACAATTCCGCCTCCAAGCACCCGGTTTAACTCTGCATCGTTCGTATTGATTCTTTTTTCTTCGCCGCTTTTTACCTCGCTTAGAGAAATAGTTTTCATTTCACCTTTGCCAGAACTTTCTTTCCAAATTTGTTTTTGAGGGTTATTTTTTTCTTTGCTAACGATTTCTTCAGCAAACGTATTCCATTCATTGCAAGCCGGACATTTACCCAGCCACTTGGCAGATTCGTATCCGCAATTCTGACAAAAAAAAGTTGTTTTTACTTTACTCATAATACGCACTCCCAACTTTATAAAAGTGCATCAAAAAAAATGATTTCATCAAAAATATTTTTTTGAAGCAATTAATAAAAACGAGGAAGTAAAAAATGAAAAAAATAAATGAAGAAAGGAAAGCAAAAAATCTACAGTTGAATAAAAGTAAAAGGGCTGGAATTACTTCCAACCCTTTGTACTTACTAACCCATTAAATTCTATTGCTAAATTACAAATTGCCGCCACATTACAAAATTATTTTTAGAAAATGTGAATAAATTCTCTCAAAATGTGCTTGTAACACCCCCTGCTTTTGGATCTATATTAAGCTAATGTTATCTGTTGATTAACAACATATTACGATGGAAAGTAGAAGTCTGTTTTTTGCCTCATTTTGCTTACGGCCACCTGCAAACGTAACTGTCTCTGTCAAAACGACTTAGGATTGATGCATCGATTGTTATTTTTGTCAATTTTGTACTTTGGAAACTAATTTGATGAGTTCTTTCATATTAAATGTAAATAAAATGACACCTGGAATTTTGTTGATTTCTCTCCTTTTTATGGGGATTGGTTTTTTGGTTCAGATGCGGTTAAAAAGCAAGTTTAAACAGTACGGAAAACAGCCTCTTCAAAGCGGTTTAACGGGTAAACAAGTGGCTGAAAAAATGCTTAAAGAAAATGGTATTTATGACGTACAAGTGGTTTCTGTGGGTGGATTCCTGAGCGACCATTATAACCCTACGAATAAAACCGTAAATCTGAGCCCGGAGGTGTATCAATCAAACTCGATTGCTGCTGCTGCAGTGGCCGCCCATGAATGTGGTCACGCCCTACAACATGCTACGGCTTACCAGTGGTTAATGCTCCGGTCTCGCCTCGTGCCGGTTGTGCAGGTGAGCACTACTTTATCTCAGTGGATTCTTGCAATTGGGGTAGGTATTCTTGGTTTTGGAGGGGGAAACCCAACCGTCTTATTAATAGGTATCCTGCTATTTGCAGCTACAACTTTCTTTTCGCTCATTACTTTACCCGTAGAGTTTGATGCCAGTAACAGGGCACTTGCCTGGCTCAACCATACAAATGTTACCAATAAAACAGAGTATCCGGGGGCCAAGGATGCACTTAAATGGGCAGCGGCCACTTATGTAGTTGCAGCTTTAGCCTCACTGGTGATATTGGTGCAATACATATTTATATATCTCAGCCGAAGAGATTAAATGTAACAAACTTATATTCAGCTCCTGAAAAGGGGCTTTTTTGTTATAAATATCCAGCCAACTAACAATCATTCGCCTTTGTTCTTCATATTGTAACTTTGCTCACTTCTTAAAGATGCTTCGTATATGAGTTATACCCCGTCCAATAAAGTCAGAATTGTTACCGCTGCTTCTCTTTTCGATGGACATGATGCAGCCATTAATATTATGCGGCGTATTATGCAAAGCAAAGGTGCTGAGATCATTCATCTTGGACATAACCGCAGCGTTCATGAAATTGTGGAATGTGCCATTGAAGAAGATGCACAGGGAATTGCCATCACCAGCTACCAAGGGGGTCATGTGGAATTTTTCAAATACATGAAAGATCTGCTGGAAGAAAATGGTTGTGGTCATATTAAAATATTTGGCGGCGGCGGTGGAACAATTTTACCAACTGAAATTGACGAACTGCATCAATATGGCATCACAAGAATATATTCTCCTGATGACGGAAGACATATGGGATTGGAAGGGATGATTGAAGATGTGATTGAGCAATGTGATGTTTCATTGAATGGGAATGCTGAATATAAAAACCCAATGACTTTGGGCGAGCTGAAAGATGTAAGAAAAATTGCAAGAAAAATTACCAATGCTGAAAATGGACAGCCTGTAACAGGCAACCAGAAACCTGTAACAAATATTCCGGTTCTGGGCATCACAGGTACAGGTGGCGCCGGTAAATCATCAGTAACGGATGAAATTGTACGCCGTTATTTAAATGCATTTGCTGATAAGACCATTGCGGTGATCTCTGTTGATCCATCTAAAAAGAAAACAGGTGGTGCATTGCTGGGCGATCGTATCCGTATGAACTCCATCTCCAATCACCGGGCCTATATGCGAAGCTTGGCTACAAGAGAAAGCGATAAAGCGTTGAGTGCACATGTACAGGAAGCGATCGACATCTGTAAAGAAGCGGGCTTTGATTTTATTATTCTTGAAAGTGCAGGTGTAGGACAAAGTGATGCATCCATTCTTGATTACTGTAATGTGAGTGTATATGTGATGACACCGGAGTATGGTGCAGCATCGCAACTGGAAAAGATTAACATGCTGGATTATGCTGATGTGATTGCCATCAACAAATTTGATAAAGCAGGTGCATTAGATGCATTGGCAGATGTTCGGAAACAATACAAACGTAATCACCAGCTCTTTATGGCAAAGGATGATGAGTTGCCAATTGTTGGCACCATTGCTTCTCAATT
>Ga0163144_10009837_pt1 | contig 20463 bp, 15 predicted proteins | sample OliLak19BULKMAT1_FD_123175 | JGI IMG/M metagenome (GOLD analysis project Ga0163144, IMG submission 123175) | Freshwater microbial mat bacterial communities from Lake Vanda, McMurdo Dry Valleys, Antarctica - Oligotrophic Lake LV.19.BULKMAT1 | ecosystem: Environmental > Aquatic > Freshwater >... | reverse complement strand
GGACTGATCGCGGTCACGCGTTTCCCGCGCGCCGAGAGGATGCGCTCGTTGAACCCCATGCCGCAGCCGACATCGAGAATGCGCGTCACACCCGCGGGTATGTGCGAGAGCAGGTTGGCGGAGAACGCCGCCGCGGGATCGTAGCCGTCGTCGGTTGCATTCAGGGCCTGGGCCGAAGCGACACTGGTCGTCGGCCAGAATCCCCAGTGCAGGGGCCGCAGGGCCTCCGCCGCCTCGCCGCCCAAGCGGAGGCAGAGATCGAGAAAGATGACGTTCAGCGCCCGTCCGAGACGGCTTTCGGACCCGAGTTGCGCGCCGCTCGTCGGCTCCGTCGATGCGCGGGGCGCGGCGTCCTGGTCGTGGTTCGACAGGCGGCGCACGATGGCCTGCGCGGCCGGACGGAACGCTGCGGCGAGTCCCGCCAGCACCGACGTGTCGACGGCCTTGATGCGGTCGACGGCGGTGCGGAAGTGCGACGACACCGGTGCGGTCGAGGGCTGCCCACCGTAGGAGATGGCAAAGTTCGCCGAGCGCTCGTAGCAGCGGGCCTCGCGGTCGGGGCTCAACCGGACTTGCAGGTCGTCGCCGGACGCGACTCCGAACCACAGGTCGTTGCCGTCGCTCTCGACGGCCCATCCTCCGCAGGCTTGGATGATCGCCTCCAAGCGTTCGGTGATCGCTGCGACCTCCAGGGCTGGCATGCTCGATCTCGCCTTGCCCCAACGCCGGTTGCTGCATCCTGTCCGCCATCGTCAACAGGAAATGCGTACAGGACTGCGTGATGTGACGCTATGTCGGCCGCTCCACCGAAAACTTGCTTGCGGCTCCGACCGGCGCCGTGTGATAGTCCCGCTCCGTTCGAGGAAATCCCCCAAACCAATGATCGCTGGGCAGGCAATGGAGCGAGCCAAGATCTGGCTCGCCGTCAAGTTCGTATGGCCGCTCAACGGCAAGATGGCCGAGGCCATTCGGGGCTTCCAGGCCACCGAGGCCGACGGCGTCTGGCACCTGCACCGCACGCTCCATCGCCTCGACGATCCGCGCCAGCGCGCCATTCTCTTCACCCATGGTCTGGAGGAGGAAGCGCACGCCGAAGAGTTCACGCTCGCGTACGCACACTATGGCCAGCGGCCGCTCGCGCCGGCCAACTTCGAGCGCCGCGAGCTGTACCCAGCCGATGAGCCGACCTGGAAGACGTTCGCCTTCGTCAACGTGGGGGAAGACGACGCCACGCAGCGCTTCCGGCTCCTGCGCGACACGATCGACGACGGACTGCTGAAGGAATCGCTCGGGCGCGTCGTGGCCGACGAGGAAGGCCACGTCGGGCTCACGCACAGTCTCCTCGTGCGGATGGGCGCGACCGACGCCGAGATCCGCACCGAGCTGCGCCGCGTGCGGGTCCAGCGCCTGTGGGAGAGCTGGTTGCGGAGCGGCCGGCGGGTGATCGACCGCCTCGCGACCGTGATTCTGAGTGTCGTGTACTTCGTCATCGGTGCGGTACTGCACCGCACCGCGCGCGCCCGCTTGTCGCGGACCTTCGTCGACTACGACAACAACCGCATCAAGAAGCTCGTCGAATGAACGTGCTCGGGGTTTCCTACGGCTACCACGACGCGTCCGCGAGCTTGATCGTCGACGGGCGCGTGGTCGCCGCGTCGGCCGAAGAACGCTTCACGCGTCAGAAACACGACTCGAATTTCCCCACCTTCGCCATCGACTACTGCTTGCAGCAGGGCGGGGCGCTGCGCGTCGGGGACATCGACCAGGTCGTCTTTCACGAAGACCCGCACGCCAAGTTCGCCCGCGTGCTCACCACCGCGCTGGCGCCGTTCCCGCGCTCGCGGCTCGAGTTCGTCAACTCGACCAAGTCGTGGATGGGGAAAAAGCTCTGGGCGTTGAACACGGTCTCGAGCCGGCTCGACATCGCCGCCGATCGCATCAGCTATCTCAGCCATCATTTCAGTCACGCCGTGCAGGCGTTCATGGGGTCGGGGTTCGACGAGTCGGCGATCCTCATCGTCGACGCGGTGGGCGACTGGGCCTCGACCGCGCTGTTCCGCGGCCGCTGGCAGGATGGCCAGCCGGTGATCGAGCGGATCTTCGAGGTGCCGTTCCCGAACTCGCTCGGCCTCGTGTACTCGGCCTTCACCGCGTTTCTCGGCTTCAACCCGAACGACAGTGAGTGCAGCACCATGGCGCTCGCCGCCTTCGGGCGGCCCGTGTACGTCGACGCCGTGCGCGCGATCGTCGCCGAGCTCGACGACGGCACGTACCGGGTCGACCAGGGCTATTTCAACTTCGCGAACTTCTACAAAGGCGTGGTGACCAGCCGCTTCACGCAGGTCTTCGGCGAGCCGCGCTCCTTCGCGCAGAAGCTGCCGTTCCGGAGCTTTGGCGCGCCGGGCGACGCGACCTCCGACGTGCAACGCTTCGCCGACGCGGCGTTCGCGGTGCAGACGGTCATCGAGGAGCGGCTGCTGGCGCTGGCGCGTCGCCTGCACCGCGAGCACCCGTCGGAGAACCTCTGCTTCGCGGGCGGGGTCAGCCTGAATTGCGTCGCCAATCGCCGGTTGCTTGCCGAGGGACCGTTCAAGAACATCCACATTCCGCCCGATCCGGGCGACGGCGGGACGGCGGTCGGGACGGCGCTCTACTACGATGCGCTCCACGAGCGCGTCGATCCGCGTGCCGCGAGCTACGATCCCTACCTCGGCGCGCAGTACGACGAGCGCGACGACATCCGGATGTTCGAGCACGTGAAGCCCGAGCACGTCTCGCGCTACCTGAAGCGCGGATTGGCGCCGCTGCCCGGCATGCAGTTTCGCCAGGCCACGTTCGCGAACGTCGACGATCTCGTCGCTGAGGTCGCGGGCCGACTGCTGCGCGGAAACATCGTCGGCTGGTTCCAGGGCCGCGCGGAGATCGGACCGCGCGCGCTCGGCAATCGCTCGATCCTGATCCGCCCGGACGACCTCCACCTGGCCCTTCGGCTTTCTCGCGACGTGAAGGATCGCGCGCTCTTCCGACCCTACGCGTTCTCCGTCGCGGAGGAGGATGCGCTCGAGGTTCTCGACGTGGCGCCGGAGCACGTCCGCTTCTGTCGCTGGATGCAGTTCGCGCAGCCCGTGCGCTCGACCCACTGGGACAAGGTCGCGGCGGCGCTCCACGTCGATCACACGACCCGCCCGCAAGTCTGCAGCGCGGCCGAGAACCCGCGCTTTCACCGTCTGCTCACCGCGTTCGGCGACCGCTTCGGCCTCGCCGCCTTGCTCAATACGTCCTTCAACCCGAGCGGCTACCCGATCGTGTCGACCCCGGTCGAAGCCTTGACGATGTTCGCGCGCACCGGCATGGACGCGTTGGCGCTCGGCAATACGTTGGTGTGGAAAGATGCAAACTGACGCCCCGCGACAGCCTGGAGGACGGCCCTGGTACAGCGGGTTCACGGTCGTCGTGCTGACGATCCTGCGAACCTTCTCGATGCTGCGGAATGCCGATCTCGGCGCGTTCGTGCCGTTCGTGGCGTTCTTATTCCTCGGAGCCGGCGCGCTGTGGGTCGTGAACTCGATCGCGCCGCTCGCGCCGCTCATCTACTCGCTGTTCTGAGCCGGTGAACGGTGCGCCGCTGATCCGCGCGCGCTGCCGCTAGGCGGCCGTGCGCGGGTAGTCCAGGGCCGCGGGTTCGGAGGCTACGGCGCGCCGTCGGGTCCCCGATTCTCCCCACAGGCGGTACGCCAGGTAGCGCTCCAGGCGTGACTGGGGTCGCTTCGAAAGCACGGCCCAGAGCGCCGCGAGCGCATAGGCGGGGCGCGAGAGGTAGTAGGCGCCGAAGAAGAGACAATAGCCGAGCGTCACGAGCAGAAAGATGAAGCCGCCGCTCCAGCGCGGATGCCAGGAGGCGCGGTTGAACGGAAACTCCATACAGAGACTCGAGAAGTAGTCGTCCGTGTGGGTGATCTCTCCGGCTGCGACGGCGTCGGCGTGGTACTGGCACCCCGGATAGGCAGTGAAGCGGTGAATGGAAGCGTAAGAAAACCCACCGCGGGCCATCCGGACGATGTACGCGAAGGTGCGCAGCACGTCGCGCAGACGTTCCTCCGGGTAGCCGATGATCATGTTCGCCTTGATCTGCATCGGCAACGCGTGGTCGCGCGCCTGGCGCGCCAGCGTCAAGACGTGCTCGAGCTGCACCCGCTTGCGGGTGACTTTGGTGATCGCCTCCGACCCCGATTCAGGGGCCAGGGTCAATTCGTCACACCCGGAGCTGGCGATCTTTTTCAGGAGCTCGAGATCCAGGGCTTCGCTGCGGGTCCCCGAGGTGGTCTTCCAGGTGATGTCCAGCTTGCGGCGGAGGATCTCGTCGCAGAGCTGATGGGTCCAACGCCGATTGATGATCAGGGTCAAATCCTGGAAGTGGAAGTCCGTCGCACGATACGTGCGCCTGTAGAATTCCATCTCGTCGACGATGTCCTTGGGGTCGCGCATGAAGAAGTTGATGCCCCACATCTGCTCGTTCGAGCAGAACGTGCAGGTGTAAGGACACCCGCGTGTTCCCATGATCACCATGGGGCGACTCGTGGTCGCGAATGCCATCGACGCGAACAGACCGCTCTCGAGGTAGCCGTCGATCGGGAAGAGGTCCCACGCCGGCCAGGGAATCTGGTCGAGCGTTCGGAGACGTTGCCGTCCTGGGGTACGGACGATGGTGCCGTCGGATCGCCAGCACAAGCCGGCGATCCGCTCGACCGGCAGGCTCCCCGCAACGCTTCCGAGATGCGCGAGCAGCTCGCTCAGCGTTTCCTCGCCCTCGCCGAGGACGGCATAGTTGATCGGGGCCTCGTGCAACACGAATTCTGGCAGGGCGGTGACGTGCTCACCGCCGCACACGATCACGGCGCGTGGGAATCGCGCGCGGAGCGCGTGGATGAGCGTTCGCGAGACCGGCCAGCAACTCGAGAACATGATGCCCACCCCGAGGACTTCGACGTCGTCGTCGACCCGTTCCACCATCTCGTCGATGGGCAAGCCGTAGATCCAGCTGCCGTCGGCAAGTTGCGAGTGGCGACCGAGACCTTCGCCGACGCCGTCCACCACGCCGACGGTATGGCCTTCCTGGCGCATGCTCGCGGCGAGGTACCCCAGTCCGAGCGGCGGCTGCGCCTGAGGCTGGGACTTCGGATCCTTCACCGCCATCGGGGGCTGAATCAGCGTGATCTTCATCGTGCCTATTTGGGCGCGTACGGAAACGGAAGGTCCGGATCAACGGAACGTTACGATCGGAGGCCGCGTGTGGTGCCTGGGGGCGGACGCTACGCCGGGCCCAAAGGCGCCGTCAAGCGAAACAGGCGCGGCTGCGAAACGGGCGCGGCCTGGACGCGGCGGTCGGGTCGTATCGCGGGTCGGCGCTCACGAGCTGCTTGCGCTCGCGGCGTCCGCGGGCGCGCGACGCAGGAGGTCACAGATGCGGTCCGCGAGCTTGCGATGGCCGATCAGCGACGGATGCCGCATGTCGTTGAACCAGGAGATGCCCATGTCAGGAAAGGCCGCGAGCGCATCGAGGAAGAAGCGCTCGCGGCCGTCCGGCGCGACGGCGTCCCGGCGTCGTTCCAGGAGCGCGCGGCGCACGGGCGACCGCCCGAATGCGAGATCCTCGATGAACAGGTCATGGACGAACAAGAATCGGGCGCCGCGATCGTGCGCGCAGCGCGTCGCCGCTTCGAGCGCGGCCGTCTGCTCCGCGGCCGTGCCCGTCGCCGAGTCGGCGAACGCCTCGAGAGTCCCGAGTAGATAGTCGGGTCGCGCCGTCCGGGCGTACACCGCCGACGCGAGCCGCAGCACGGCGCCGAGGCTCTTCGCGAGGCCTCCCGGACCACGCGCCCACAGCATGTCGTCGTTGTTGCCACCGATCGCGACGACGGTCTGCGCGGTCGAGGGCGGTTCCGAGGCGCAGACTTGTTGGCGCGTCCAGTCGAGCCGCCCGCCGTGACGCGCGGCGATGTCCATGCCCCCGGAGCAGGCGGAGCACTGCGCCAGCATGCTACTCACACCGCCGTCGACGCGGAGTTGCGCACTGGCGACCGGCGAATACCCGACCAGCTGGCAGCGCGCTCCGGCATCGGTGCTCCCCTCCGTCCAATGGCGTTCCGAGAACCCGCCGCGCACCGCGCGCTGCACGCCGCCGACGATCGCGAGGAGCACGATCGCGACGACCATGTACCCGACGAACACCCGCATCCAGCGGTGGCGGAGTGGGACGACGTGCACCGCCAGACGCGTAGTGGCACCGATCACGACGACGATCGCGATGGCGAGCAGCCCGAGCCAGGCGGCGATGGGCACGACGACGCTCGCGCCGAGCAGGCCGGCGGTCACGGCGACGAGCGCTCCCGTACCGACCGCCGCGAGCCCGGCGACCGAGACGATGGCCAGCAGCAGGACGGGATCGAGCGCGCCCGTATTGACCTTGCGCTCGACGCGAAACCCCCTGTGCTCGCGATCGATCGTCACCCAGCTTGGACCGGCGAGCACCGCCATCAGCAGTGGCTCGCCCACGCTGATCGGTATCGTGGCCGGCGCGCAGGTGCCGAGCCGCACTTCGGCGTGGTCGGCGCTGGTCGTGACCCGGATGGATCGCGTCGTGCTGCCGCCGCAGCGCTCGCTCAGCGCGGAGAGCCAGCCCGCATCCGCGCTCCACGGCTGCCCGCCGTGCCAGGAGACGAGCTGCACGCCTGCGTCGCCAGGATCGAGGCGCCGCGGGTCGGCAAGCCAATCGGCACCGTCCACCGAGCGCTTGGTCCCGAACACGACGTACGGGGCCGGAGTGGCGGTGTCGGTCGTCACGACGAAGGTCTCGTCGTGGTCCAGGATCGCGACGCCGATCAGCCCGGGAGAGACCGCGACCGCACCCTGCGCGTCGATCCCTGGTCCGGGGAAGAACTCCTCGCCGCAGCACTCCGTGAGCGCCAACTCGGGCCGGCCATGCGGATCCTCGAACCGGGCGCGCAGCATCTGGCCGTCCGCGACGCGCGTGTCGTTCCACATGTGGCGAACGGCGACGACCTGCAGAGCGAAACACAGCAGCCCCAACAGCACGCGCGCGGGCCCGGCTGCCGGCATCGGGGTTCCCTAGCCGAGGGCGGTGGGAGCCGCAACACGACGAGCGCGGCGCCGCGGTCCCAGCGCCACTGTCTCAGTTCGATTCTCGCGGCAGCGGCGATTGGTGGCCGCCGGCGGGCGGGTCGGGAATGGCTCCTTTGGTGGCCGCCGGGTTCGTGCCACCCAGCGCATACAACCTGCCGCTGCCTCCATGTTCTGCGCACACGCGAGCTGCGGCTCCCCGCAGCCATCCCCGACCCGCCCGCCGGCGGCATCATCACTCACTCTCATGGAGCCTTTGGTTCCCGAGTGCGCGTCCGATCGTTCTTGTTGTGATGCCTCGCCGGTGGGTGGGTCAGGGTGTGCTCCGGGGAGCCGCAGCTCGCGTGTGCGCAGGCCATGGTGGCAACGGCAGGTTGTATGCGCTGGGTGGCGGAAACCCGGCGACCGTAGGAGCACACCCTGACCCACCCACCGGCGACACCGCCAACACGGACAGATGCCTCGCAAACAGAATGAGACACTACCCGCGCGCCGGGCCTCCGCGGGCGAAGTGAATTGACAGGCGCGGAGCCGCTTGTGGTACGTTTCGCACCCCTCGGCATGGCGACCCTCGGAACCATCGACCGCATCGAACGGCCCAGCTACGAGCAGTTCCGCGACGCCTATCTCGAAGCGCGCGTCCCCGTGCTGGTCGCCGGCGCGCTCGACCAGTGGCCCGCCCTGCGGCGCTGGGACCTCGAGCACATCGGGCGCGCCATCGGGAGCCGGCGCATCAGTCCGGTGATCGCGGACAAGGGGCGCTGGGCGGTCGACGTCCGTGCGGGCATGCGGACCGAGGAGATGGATTTTTCCGCGTATCGCGCCGAGATCGAGAGCGGCGAGGTCCATCACTACTTGCGCTTGGCGCTCGAAGGGTCGTTCGCCGATCTGCTCGCCGACGAGTACGAGACGCCGATCTACTGTCGCAAGCGCCTCTTCATGAAGAAGAATCTCTGGGTCGGCTCCGCCGAGTCCTCGTCGGGTCTGCACTACGACATGATGCACAACGTGGTCGCCCAGATCGCCGGGCGGCGTCGGGTGGTCTTGTTCGCGCCCGAGGAGGCGCGTCGGCTGTACGCGTATCCGGTGCGTTCGCTGGCGTGGCACCACAGTCCCGTTCGCGTCGAGGAGCCGGATCTCGAGCGTTTCCCCGACTTCGCGCGCGCGCGGCGGATCGAAGTGGAGCTGGGGCGCGGCGACCTGCTGTTCATTCCGAAGGGCTGGTGGCACCACTTCACGTCGCTCGAGGACGCGATCGCCATCAATTTTTTCTGGGTGACGAAACGACTGGCGCCGGCGCTTGCGCTGGCGCGGGCGGCGTGGGTGCTCGCGGGGGTGCGCACGTGACGCCCGCTTCGGCTGCCGGGGTCCACGCCATCGCACCGGACGGCCCGTCGACCGCTCTCGACGTGCGGCCGCTGCCGCGCAGCGCGGCGTCGTCGCGGAGCGAGTTCTTCGAGCGCTGGGTCGCACCCCGCCAGCCGGTGGTGCTCGCCGGTCTCGTCGCCGACTGGCCGGCCGTCGGGCGGTGGAGCCTGGAGCATCTCGCTTCCGCGTACCCGGCCGTCGCGGTCACGACGGCGCAGGTCGCAGGCGGCGTCGTCGTCATGGACCGGCAGCGCGGACTGATCCAGGAATCGGAACAGATCCACGCGTTCATCGCCGCGCTACGAGCGGGCGCCCGCGACCGTTATTTGATGGCGCCGCTGAGCGAGCTGCCCGCGGCGCTCCGCGCGGACGCCCCGCCGCCCGCCCATCTGCACGGCACGACGATTCAGAACGCGAAGCTCTGGATCGGTGCGACCGGGTTCGTTTCCAGCCTGCATCGCGATCTCGCGGACAACCTGCACGCCCAGGTGTCCGGACGAAAACGCTTCACGCTCGTCGCACCGCGGCAGAGCGCGTGCGTCTACCCGAATTCGCTCTTCGACGGGGTCCCGAACGGGTGCCGCGTGGACGTCGAGCACCCGGACTACGCGCGCTTTCCCCGCCTGCGCGAGGCCGAGATGTTCGTCGCGGAGCTCGGTCCTGGCGACGTCATCTACATCCCGCGGGGTTGGTGGCATCACGTCCGCACCCTCGAGCTCAGTATCTCGGTCAACTTCTGGTGGGCGCGCGGCGCGCGCCGTTTGCTCGTGCAGGCCGCGGATTACGTGAAGCGCGTGCGGCGCCTCAGTCGCTAGCCGGGTCGAGCGCCAGTGCCGATCACCACCAGGCGTCTCGCTGCGTTGGCAGCGGTCCTGATCGCATGTGGGCTTCTCCTCGAGGGGCTGATGCGGCTGCTCTTGCTGCACCGCCTGGATGGGTTCAGCGGCAGCACCGTCAGAGACCCGATCGTCGGCCGGCTCCCGAAACCCGGCATCGTCGTGCACGAGCCTTTCGCCGGCATGTTCAGCATCGGCGAGCACAGCACGCGGATCAATCGCAACCCTCCTGTCGCCGAACGGCCGCTGGTCGTCGCGGTCGGCGATTCGTTCACGTTCGGTCAGGACGTCGGCGATGCGGATTCGTGGCCGGCGGTCCTCGAGCGCCGGCTCGGGACCCGCGTCGTGAACGGCGGCGTGAACGCGTTCGGGTTGGATCAATCGGTGCTGCGCGGCGAGCAGCTGAGCGCGATCTTCTCGCCCGACCTCCTCATCGTCGGTTTCATCCCGCACAACGTCATGCGCTGCGAGTACTCCTGGTTCCTCGGCCACCCGAAGCCGTATTTCGAGCTCGAGGGCGCCGGTCTGCGCGCGCACCTGCCGCCGGTTCCGGCCACGTGGTTCGCGCCGATCAGAGACCGGCTCCTCTCCACGAGCATCGCGGCCTACCTCTTCGAGCGTTCGCTCGTCTGGGAAGGGCCGGCCGAGGAGCGCGTGCACGGGGACGGTCTGGAGGTGGCGTGCCGGCTGATGCAGCGGATCGCCGATCTCGGCCGCGCGCGGGGCATGCGCGTGCTCCTGCTCGCGCAATCGCAGCAAGCTTCCCCGGACGGGGCGGACGCGGGGATCAAAGACCGCGTGCTCGCGTGCGCGCAGGCGAACGGCCTCGCGACGCTCGATCTGTTTCCGCTCCTGGCCGACACGCCGGAGGCCGAACGCGAGCCGCTGTTCAAGGGGCACATGACGCCCGCCGGCAACGCGTTCGTCGCCGACGCGCTCGCCCCGTTCCTGGCGTCGCACATGGCATCGAATGTGCGGCTCGGTCGTTAGGCAGGTGTCAGTACGGGTGCGCGACGCGGGGCGAGAGGCTGGGCTCGCCTTTCCATCGTTGCCGCAGGCGACGCTTCATCTCGATCAGCGACTTGTCGAGCCGTGATTCCTGGCGCTCGGTCCAGACGGCACGAACGAGATGGAGCACGCGCCACGGTCGGAGCGTCCACGAGACGAGGAAGAACCACGCGAGCGCCGCCGTCCGCATCCGCTCGAGCCCGGTGGCGGAGAGATGCTCGGAATAGCACTCGGCGCCGCCCCAGGTGCCCGGCACGTTCTCCGCGGCGGTCGCGAGCGTCTCGTAGTAGGCATCGTCGAGCGGATTGGGGAGGATCCCTTTCGCCTGCAGCTCGCGGAAGAGCTCCGAGCCCGGGTAGGGACGAAACGGGGGGACGGAGATGTCGTGCACGCCGATGGCGGCGAGCCTGGCGATGTAGCGGAAGCTCGCCAGGAGATCGCGATACGTGTCGCCGGGGAAGCCGAAGACGAAGTTCGCCTTGACGTTGCAGCCGGCCTTCACCGCCGATCGCATGGACCGAAGAATTCGTTCGCGATCGACCTTTTTCTTGATCCGCTGCAACGTCGCGGTGCTGCCGCTCTCGGGGGCGTACGTGATGTTGGTGCATCCCGAACGCACCAGCATGCGCAAGACCTCGTCGTCGAGCGACTCGGATCGCGTACCGCTCGGGAGCTGCCAGGTGATGGCGAGCCGTTCCGCGAGGAGCCGCTCGCAAAACTCCATGATCCAGCTTTTCTTGATGACCGCGGTCAGGTCCTGGAAGTCGAAGTTCGAGGCGCCGTACGCGGCGATGTAGTGCTTGATCTCCGCGACGACGTCGCCCGGATCGCGCGCGACCCAGCGGGTCGTCCACATGCTCGGGCTCGAGCAGAAGGTGCACTGGTACGGACACCCGCGCGTCGCGTTCATCGGCATGTTGCGGCCGCGATCGACGCCCCAACCGTGTCCGCCGGCGAGATAGTTCTCGAGCGGGATCAGGTCCCACGCCGGCCACGGCAGCGCGTCGAGGTCGCGGATGCGCGCCGTCCGAGCGCTCGAGCGGATGTCGTTCCCATCACGAAAATAGACACCCGGGATCTCCTCCAGGGGGCGCTTGCCCTGCAGGTGCTCCATGAGATCGCAGACGACCCGGTCGCCCTCGCCGACGAGGACGTAGTCGAGGTCGCTGCTCGCGAGGGCGCCGGCCGGCTCGGCGGTGAAGTGCTCGCCGCCCGCGATCAAGATGCTGTCGGGATAGCGCTCGCGCACCTTCGCGATGAGTGATCGCGCCACCGGCCAGTCCTGCGAGAACATGAGGCTGAACCCGATGACGTCGGCGTCACCGATGCGGTCGAGAATCTCGTCGTCCGTGAGACCGCGGCGGAGAAATCGCCCCGTGCGGTCGATGGGAACGAGGCGGTCGATGTGCGCTCCGGTGGTGTCGATGACCCCGACCGCGTGGCCGGCACGCCGGAGGCTCGCGGCGACGTAGGCCAGGCCGATCGGCGGTACCGCTGGCGCCGCCGAGACGTACGCGTGGAAGGTCTGCGGGCAGCGGATCAGCGTACACTTGAGCGCGGAAACCCCGAGCGAGAGGGGGCCGACGGGTCTCCGCTGATCCAGCGGTTCGGCAGTTCGGGTCGTCGTGTCGGCGTCCACGGTGGTGGGCTTCCGTGCGGGAGTCGGCAGCTTCTACCTCATCGACCCGCGAGAACGGAACCCTTTTCGTACGGGTCCGATCGACCATAGTTCCGACGCGGCGCAGCGCGGCTCGACGCGTCAGGGGCTGGGAGGTCCGGCGACGCGCAGCAGTGCCAGAGCGGGTTTGCCGTCCCGCGTCGTGAAGCGAGCCTCTTCTTCCAACTGGGTCCGCAACGACGCGGCCGCGGCCGAGAGCGCCGGAACCATCTGCTGCTCCCAGCTCTTATCGACGGGTCCCGTGACCATCGGGACGACGAACCGGCCCTGCTGCAGGGCTTTGATGGTCTGTACGAGCACCTCGTGACGGCAGCCGTCCGCCTCGGACTCGGTGCCGGGGCAAGTGCTGAGCGCGAGATCCAGCCGGACCGATCGGACGCCGGCGAACGCCTCGGGAACGCCGACGAGCGCGTTCGTGGTGACGACGACCGTGCCCCCGGGCACGCGCTCCAGGTATTCCCCGAGCGCACGCTCGGCGTAGAGGTTGATCGAGAGCGGGATGTCGCCCTGATCACGCCGATGGGTGTTCACGATCAGGGGAACTGTCGCGACGAGGAGCGCCATCGCCAACGACATGCGGGGTGCACGGGTGTACGTGCCGAGCCACCCGGCCCCTGCAACGGCCGCGCATCCCAACGACGCGGCGAAGACGTAGGCGATCGGGGAGTAGTTGGCCGCGACCTGGTTGTACGAGAGCCAGACGAACACGAGGTAGACGATCTGCAGCGTTGCGCAGGCCGCCGCGACGGCATCATGCGAGAGCCCGCGCAGTTTGCGCCCCAGGGCCACCACGCCGTAGGCGAGCGCGAGCGTGTAGGGCAGGAGCGTCACCAGCCACACGTTGCCGTCGCCGCCGAGCGCCAGGTCGAAATACGAGCCGAGGTCGGCGGCATTCGCGATCAAATTGAACAGCTCTTGCGCGAGCGGGCCGGGCCGCAATCGGGAGAGCGCGATGGAGAGCCGCCAGACGATCTCGTGTCCGAACCGTTGTTGCGGATCGAAGGCCGACGTCACCAGCAGCGGTGCGACGCCGAGCGCGGCCGCGCCGAGCGCCGCCAGCACGGTCGCCCGTGAGCTGCGCCGCAGGACGGGACTATGAAGCCACGCAAACGCCAGCGCGGCCGCGAGGATCACCGTGCCCTTGATGTTGGCGAGCACGCCGAGGCCGGCGAGCAAGCCCGCGATCGCGGCGCGCCGCGGTGACGGCGGCGCGTTGATGTTTTCGCGCCGCGCGATCACCAACGCCGCGCACGCGATCAGCAGCGACGGTAGCAGCTCATACAAGGCGGGCAGCGCGTGCAGGATCAGGACCGCGGGCAGCACGGCCGCGACGGCCGCGAACAGCGCCGCCCGCGTCGGATCGCTCAGCCGCTCGACGAGGAGGAACACCACGATCAGTGCGAAGATTCCGATCGGCAGGGTCACGCGTCGGAGCGCGATCGGATCGCCGTGGTGCAACGGCCGGAGCAACTGCAACGGCCAATAGTGCAGGCCGCCCACGTACGGGGTCACCTGAATCGGCCACCCCAATCCCGCGGCGCACCACAGCAGCGACGGCCGGGATTCCGTGACGACCAGGCGGCGGCCGGCACAGGGGTCGTCGATGCGAATCGTGCCCTCGGCCATCACCGCCTGGAACGGCATCGGGGCCGCGAACTGTGCCAGCATTTCGTTCCAGTCCATCACCGCCCCGGAGAGGAACCAGCCCTGGATGGTGAAGGCGATGATGGCGACCGCCAGGACGGCGCGCGCCGTCCGCGGCTGGATGACGGGCTCGGGTGCGGATGGTGCCGCGCTCGCGGTGCGCGCGTCGGGCGATCGGTCGTCGGTCATCGGAGTGTCGCCCGTCCTTGGCGATACGGCTCGAGCAGCATCTCGTGGGCCGCGCCCACCTCGACCAACGGGGGCTGCTCGAGCCAATCTGCCTCGGGGCCGACGCCCTGCGCGGAGACCTCCACTTCGATGCTTCCGGTCGCGCGCGCGTCGTTGCTGAGGCGCACTTCGGGACCGGGAAGCGCGCCGTCGAAGGAAACGCCGGTCACCGCGCGAATGCGAACGTGCAGCGGCCAGAGCTCGGGCGCGCGCAGCCAGTGCGGTTCGCCGGACCCCGACGTTCGCAGCGGGACGAAGAACCGTACGCACCAGGTCGAACCCGGCGGGGAGAGGCTCGGGGCGGGAACGTCGACCGTGTCGACGGAGAAGTACGGCCGGTCGTGTCGCACGGGTCCCTGCGGACTTCTGGTGGTGCAGCGGCGCGGATCGATCGGCTCATCGCACGACGTCGCATAGCAGGTTCGGAGACGCGCGCGATCCAGGAACGACGCCGACTGGATGGCGAGTGCCGGCTGTCCCCCGGGGGTGTCCAGGCGGACGAGCACGTCGCGCGCGCGCGCGGCGATGTCGCGATCCACGATCGTGGTCAGCAGCGCGGGCGTTGCCGCATCCGCCAGGGGTGCATCGATGGCGAACTCGGGGTCGAGGCTCGCGATCATCGCCTGGAGCGTATACGGCGCCTGTCCCTGCAGCCCGCTCATGAGCTCGGCGAACGTGAAGCCGGACGCGTACAAGCGGCGGACCATCGTTTCCGCCGTGACCACCGGCCAGAGCTGGGGCGTGCGCGGGTAGAGCAGCGCGTCCGGCGCGCTCATCAGGCACACCAGCAGCGCGCCGGCGATGGCGAGGCCCGCGGACGCGCGTGCGCCGAGCGCGCGCACGGTCCCACCACCGGATCGCATGGTCCGCGCGAGGAGCAGCAGGGAGCCGAACGCGACCGCGATCACGCAGAGCACGCTGCCCACCGCGACCGCGAGCGGGGCAAAGAGGATCGAGCCGAGCGCGAGCACCAGCGCGGCGATCAGGCTCGCCGCGGTCCGGCGGGAGAGCGACTCCGAGGCGTCCGCGGCGAGGAACACGAGCGGGAAAACGGCCGTCGCGAAGTAGTGGGCATCGGGGATGCGCACGCGGGTCATCGCCGCCAGCGCGCCGGCCGCGATCAGGTACAGCGCGGCGAGCGTCATGGCGACGCGCACGCGCGGCAGCGAGGGCAGGGCAAGGAAGAACCGTCGCCACGATCGTCCGGTGTCGGCGCCGTGACGGAGGAGCCTCCGTCCCGATCGGGAGAGCGCCGCGGCGCCGCCGACGACGAGCAGCAGGCCGAGCGCGAGCACGGACGGCGCGACGAGCAAATGCGCGAGCTGTGCGGCGGCACGCGACGATTCGAGCGCGAAGGTCGCCGCGACCGTGGCGGCGGCGAGGGGCGTCGTCACGAGCGGCTGCCGCGCCGTCAAGGCGACGAGCGCGAGGAGCAGCGGCGCCAACAGGATCGAGGAGAGACTCGTGCTCATCGCGGCGGCCAACGCGATCGCCGCGCCGAGCGTCGGCAGCAGGCGCCCGGATTGCACGCCCCATACGGTGCACGCGTAGAAGAGCGCGAGCGGCAGGGGGAGGATCGTCCCGTTCGTGAGGTCGTCGAACCGCAGCGTCGCCATCGTCGCGGGCAGGACGAAGAAGGAAGCGAACATCGCGGCCCGCCACGCCACCGCCTGCCACACGACGATCGACGAGACGACGGTCCCGGCGACGAGCAACGCGAGCACGATCACCTGGAGCGTGCCGAGGCTGCCGTCGGTGGTCAGGCAGTATTCGATCAGCCGGATCCACGACGCGCCGTGGGAAAGGCCGAGTCCCGAGGTCGGCATGCCCGCCGACGCGCACACGCCGTGCTCCAGGCAGGCGCGCGCCAGACGGACCGCCAGGCCGGTATCGTCGTCGGCGTACTGATACGCGAGCATCCAGTGGGAGGCGCTGAGCGCTTGCAGGCCCCACAGCGCCAGCGCGCCTGCGAGTGGGGCTACGAAACGCACCACCGGGGACTTTCCACCCCGAAGCGTCAGGCGAACGGCAAGGGCGAAGCGCTGCGCAGCGGCGCTGGAAGCGCCGGGCGGGCGCTCATCGTGCCGGCGGGTTGGCGCCAGGCGGCGGGGGCGGAGGTGGTGGCGGCGCCTCTGCCTTGGTGGGAGCCGCCGTGCCGGGCGCCGCTTCGGGTGCGGCATCCCCCTGGAGGCAGGCGTCGACCGCGGACTTGTTGAAGGCCTTGCACGCGTCCGTCTCTTTGAGCGCGGCCTTCGCGAGCTCCTTTTCGCGGCCCGCACCGGACTTTGCTAGCTGCTTCAGGCCCTTACCGTACGCCTTGTTGGCCTTGATGTCGTCGCGACACTGCTTGGCCATTTCCGCGTGACGTGGCCCCGCGACGTCGCATGCGGACTCGTCGAGCGTGACCATCGCTCGACACTGGCCTTCGAGCAACGCCTTCAGCTGCGGACCTTCCGTCGCGCACTTTGAAGCATCGAGGTCGCTGTCGGAACGGCAGATCGCCTCGAAATCGGCGTTGAGGACGCAGTCGCTGGGCTCGCCCGACCGAAAGGCCTTGCGCAGCCCCTCACAGACCGGCGCCATCGCAGCATTCTGTTTGCACTCCTCGAACTTGCGGTCGTCGAGCATGTAGGAGGGGCCGTTCGGGTACGCGCGCATCTCATGGAACAGCGCGCGGTCGCGGCGGCAATTGTCGGCGCTCTCTTTGTCGAGTCGCGTGCAGGGCTCGTCGGAATCGGCGAGCACGGCGCTGCACGTGGCCAGATCGGCGTTGGCGGTCCGTGTCGCGGGGGCGGAAGCGTCCGCCTTCTTCAGCAGCTCGGGATCTTTGTCCCCGCCTGCCAACGTCCGCGCCAGACGCTCGCAGTCGGCGCGACTCGGGGCGGGTTTCGCCGCGGCGGGAGAGGGCGCGGCAGCGGGTTTGACGGCTGCGTCGCCCGGCGCCTCGGGCGCCGCAGGGCGCTCGGGCTTGGCGGCCGGAGCCATGGATTCCGCTGGCTGACCATGGGCCGTGCGGTCGGGGAGGGCCCAGCTCGCGACCGTGATGACGGCGAGAACGACTGCGAAGGTGCGGCCCAACGACGACGGATTGCGATGCATCATAAACGCCTCGTCTTTCTGAGATGTGAAACGCGAATCATCGAGAAGCGGACGCGCCTGGGCCGTACCCGGTGCCGAGGCGTCGGGCGACGATGCGCAGAAAGATGCGCGTGCCGTCGCGCAGGCTGTTCAGCCGGCTTGACCCGTGTGCCCGTGGCGCGCGACGCACCGGAATCTCCACGATCCGGCCCCCGGCGCAGAGCACGCCGAGGAGCAGATCCACTTCGATGTCGAAGCGATGGGCGCGGAGATCCACGCGCCGCAGCGTTTCGGTCCGGAGGGCCTTGAACCCCGCCTGCGTGTCGGTGAGCGTGGTTCCGAACAGCCGGTTGATGACCGCCGTGAGGAAGCGATTGCCGAAGTGATTCACGGGCGTGATCGCGCCGGGCTCGAACGTGCCGGTGAAGCGCGAGCCGACGACCAGATCCACGTCCGGACGGAGCGCGTCCAGCAGCTGCGGAATCTCCATCGGGTCGTCCTGCCCGTCGCCGTCGATCAGCACGACCACGCCGCCGCGGACTTCGGGCAACCCTCGTCGGATCGCCGCGCCCTTGCCGGCGTTCGTGGCGAGTCGCAGGACGCGCGCCCCGGCATTCGCGGCGGTGCGATCGGTCCCGTCCGTCGAACCGTCGTCGACGACGAGCACCTCCGCCGTCGGCAGGGCCCGGAGCGCCGCGCTCACCACCGTCGCGATCACGGGGGCTTCGTTGTAGCAGGCGACGAGCACGGTGACGGACGGCGCAGCGTCGCTCATCTCGGCCCTGTGCAGCATCAGGGGTACGTCTATCCCCGGCGGACGTAAATTGGCAATCAGAGCCGGGCAGGTTTTGTGGCGCGCGCGGAGCGTGCATCAGCGCGCGTCGCGGCCGGCGCGCACCACGACGCGACCGACGACGGTGAACGCCTCGGCCGCCGGCTCGCGGATCTGCGAACCGCGCAGACGCGCCAGCGCTTGCACCATCGCGGGGTCGAGGTAGGGGCGGCCGCCGAAGTCCTGCGAGCGGTAGCGGCCGAGCATCTGCACCTTGGCGTCGAGCTCGCGCGCCGAGAGCGCGACGTAGACCTGGGGGGTGAAAGCGCCGAGATCGTTGTTGGGGAACTCGCCGCCGAGCAGCGACACGTGCGCCTTGAAGACGCGGGCCGCTTCCTCGGCGACCTGACGGTGATCCTGGTTCGTGTCCGTCGGCGCGTGCGTCACCACCAGATCGTAGTCGTTCCGCAGCGCTTCCAGCGCGGCGTAGATCGTGCCGCGCTCGGACTGGAACGCGCCGCGGCATGCCGGCAGCATCTGGTCCGAATGGTCGCGGACGGCGGTTCCGGACTCGGTCCGCAACCAGGCGACGTTGGCGGCGAACTCGGCCCGCGCCCGCGCCGCGGTCTCGAGGTCGAGCACGCCGCGATGGTCGCTGAACACGAGCACGCCCACACGGCGAGCACTGAAGCAGGCGCGGGCGAGCAGCCCACCCGCGAGCAGCTCGATGTCGTCGCAGTGTGCGCCGACGAAAAGAATCCGCTCGGGCAGCGTCACGGCTGCCGGGCGACGTAGCCCGCCGCGTGCATCCAGGCGGCGGCGCGCTGCAGTCCGTCCGCCAGCGGCGTCGCCGGCACCCAGCCGAACAGCTCCTGCAGGCGCTGCACCGACGCGCAGCGGCGCACGACGCGGTCCCAGCTGCGTGGCTCCTCGAAGGAGAGCCGGCTCTCCGGCAGATCGTAGAGTCGCAGGATCTGGCGGGCGAGCTCGATGATGGGGGTCTCCTCCCCGCTGCCGACGTTCACCAACCGACCTTCCGCGCGCGGGGCGTCCAGCAGCACCCGCACCACGTCGTCGACGTAGGTGAAGTCGCGGGTGGCGTCGGCGCCGAAGATGCGGATGCGTCCGTCGAGGCCGTCGACGGCGCGGAGCATGTTCGGGATCGCGTTGCGGTAGCGACCAGGAGGGTCGCCGGGGCCGTAGACGTTGAACAGGCGGAAGATCGCGTAAGGCAGCCCCGAGGAGCGCACGTACGCTTCGCCCATTTGTTTGCTGATCGCGTACGGCGTGTACGGCCGGGTCGGACACGCCTCGTCGAACGGGACGGGGACGTCGCCGTACGAGGACGAGGACCCGGTGTACACGAAGAGCCCGCATCCCGTACGCCGCGCCAGCGCCAGGACGTTCGACGTGCCTTCGATGTTCGAACGCATGTCGATCGTGGGATGCTCCATCGACAGCTCGTTCGCGAACGACGCGGCCAGGTGGTAAACGCGCGCGAACGGGCCCGTACCGACGCGCTCGAGGTCTTCCGCGAGGCGGACGTCGCCGTGCACGAAATCGATGCGGTCGGCGACGTCCTCGATCAACCGCATCGACCAGGTCGACACCAGATTGTCGACGACCGTCACCTGATCCCCGCGCTCTACCAGCGTGCGGACGAGGTTGGAGCCGATGAAACCAGCTCCGCCGGTGACGAGCACGCGCTGCGTCGTCGCCCCGGCGTCCGAACGTAGACGGGAAGGCACGGGCGGTGTTACTAGCAAATCGGCATCGCCCATGGCTATCGCAACTTTGATCCGGCCCCCGAGCCTCGTTGGGCGGTACGCGTTGACCCTCAACGGGACGCCGCCGCTTTCCTGCGCCTATCTCGCGGGGAGCCTCACGGCCGCGGGCCACGAGGTGCAGGTCATCGACGCCGTCGGGGAGGCGCTGCACGCGATGCACCCCGGCTACCGCGCCGACATCCTGATCAACGGGCTCACGGTCGCGCAGATCGTCGAGCGCATCCGCCCCGACTGCCAGCTGGTCGGGATCTCGTGTCTCTTCTCCCATGAATGGCCGCTGATCCGTGATCTGATCGCGGCGATCGCGGTGCGCTTCCCGGGCGTGCCGATCGTCCTCGGCGGCGAGCACGCCACCGCGGTCCCCGAGCTGTGTCTCGACGAGTCGCCGCTGTTGACCGCCTGTGCGCTCGGCGAAGGGGAGGAAACGATCGTCGAGCTGGCCGAAGCGTGCGCTGTGCCGGATGCCGAGGTCCGCGCCCGAGCACTCGCCGCCGTCGCGGGCCTGGTGCTGCGTGGTCCGCACGGACCGCTGCGCACGGCGCCGCGCGCACGCATCCGCGACATCGACGCCATTCCGGCTCCGCGCTGGGACCTGACGCCGATCGAGCCCTATCTCGACGGCGGGTTCAGCTTCGGGGTGGATCGCGGCCGCACCATGCCACTGCTCGCGACGCGCGGCTGCCCCTACAGCTGCACGTTCTGCTCGAGCCCGAAGATGTGGACGACGCGCTACACGACGCGGAGCCCTGCGCTGGTGGTCGACGAGATCGAAGACTTCGTCCGTCGCTATCGGGCCCAGAACTTCGACTTCTACGATCTCACGGCGATCATCGAACGCGACTGGATCCTCGAGTTCTGCCGCCTCCTCGACGCCCGTCAGCTGCACATCACCTGGCAGCTGCCGAGCGGCACGCGCTCGGAGGCGCT
>Ga0163144_10009835_pt1 | contig 20464 bp, 18 predicted proteins | sample OliLak19BULKMAT1_FD_123175 | JGI IMG/M metagenome (GOLD analysis project Ga0163144, IMG submission 123175) | Freshwater microbial mat bacterial communities from Lake Vanda, McMurdo Dry Valleys, Antarctica - Oligotrophic Lake LV.19.BULKMAT1 | ecosystem: Environmental > Aquatic > Freshwater >... | reverse complement strand
TTCCAAAATAAGGGCCGTGGTAGAAATCCATGCAGAACATGGCGGCGGACTAAACTGCTTACGGCCGTGAGTCGCCTCAACGAACGTGATACACCGCGAATGTCAGCGAGACCAGGAGGGCAAGGACCATGCTCGCTCTTTTACCACCTTTCATTCCAGGTGAGATTACGCGTTGGCACTGAGATTCGTCAACGATACCCGAAGGCAGTGCAGGTATAACGTTGGAGCGGAGACTCCGATTCCGGGCGCTTACCGTCTGAATCGGAGTAATCGCGATTGTGTTCACCGTCTTCTGGATCGGGTGGAAGGTGGAAGGTGGCAGAGGCGTGTGAATTTCAGTCCGGAACAACGAGACCCTCCCCAAGGGCGAGCTTTCTTTGATTCGCATCAAAGGTCAGTAGCACCCCTGCTCCCAGTTGTAATGCCGCAGCAACGTGAAGGATGTCGAATCCCCGATGTCCTCCGGTGAGTGTGTGAGTGACCGAAAGTCGGCGTGCCTCATCGAGGATCATGGCGAGATTGCAGACTTCCATCACAATTCTACCATTGTCCCGATCAGATTCATACTGCGCCCAGAAGACAGCGGCCTCGCCCGAAGCAATCGCTTTTCGGAACTCAGCGAAACGCAAGGCGTTGCCCAACTCGCATTCATTAAACGACGTCACGGTGATAATTTTTTTCTCATCCTTCACCCACTTGATCGCCCGGGCGGTATTCCGGTCATTCCCGTAAAGAGAAAACAGGAAACTTGTGTCTGAACAGATCACCATTTGCCGCCCGCATCGTGAATGATTTCAGCAGACTCGTCCGCCGTGAGAATGCGTGACGAAGATCGGTCACGTTTCACGGCCAGACTTTGAGACCAGTCCGCCGCAGATGACTTCTGCGGCGACTCCGGGATCAGCCGTGCGATTGCCTTTCCCCGCCGCGTGATCACAATCTCCTCTCCGGCTTCGATCCACTCCAGCAAGGACGTGTAACGGTTTCTGAGGTCCCTGACTGTCGCGGTTTTCATTGTGCTTCATAACCGGCGCACAATGCGCCGACGTCAATTCTCTTCCTCATTGACTCGCCACAACCCTTGCCTCATTCTTTCCGCATGATCACCGTGCCTACCGCGCAACGACGGGTTCTTTCCGCCCTGCTCTTTCTCCCGCTCGTCGCTTTCCTCCTCGTCCCGGTGGTCGCAGAGGAGACCTCCCCTGCCCCTCCGACTGTCCCTGCCCCGGCCTCATCGAGCGCCGACCGACTTCCGGGAGTGGCCATTGCGGAAGGCATCACCCAAATCACCGGGGTCGCGATCTCTCCTATGCTCGGCGTCTGCGGCGTCGGAACGTGGAAGTATTTTACATCCACTCCGGAGGAGCGCCTCTCGCTACCCTGGTTCTGTCATCCTCTGGCCTGGGGCATCGGGCTGGGAATTCTCGGTCTCTGCCTCATCAAAGACCTCGTCGGCACAGCGATGCCGGCGATCCTGAAAAAGCCGCTCGATGTCATCGAACTGTTTGAGGACAAGTTGAGCGCCATAGTCGCGAGCGCCGCCTTCATCCCTTTCATCACCGGTCAGATCACCGAACACTTCACGAAGAATGGATCCGGGGCGGTAACGGAAGTCTCATCCGCGCTTTCCGGCCAGGGGCTTGCCATGATTTCCCCGATCCTCGCCGAGGTCCCTCTCCTCATGATCGCCCTGATCCTACCCCTCTCCTTAATCGCCTTTTTTGCGGTCTGGCTGACCAGTCATTCTCTGAGCGTAATCCTCCTGCTCTCGCCCTTCAGTATTCTCGATCTCTTCCTGAAAGCGGCCCGTGTTTTTCTGCTAGGGTTCATGGGGCTAGTCTATTACCTCAGCCCTGTCATCGCTGCGATCCTCTGCGGCATCCTCATCGCCATCGCGCTCTATCTGGCCCCACGCTCTTTCCGACTCTGTGTTTTCGGCACCGTGATGTCGGTCGATTTCCTGCGATCACTGATCCGGAAAGGATCCAGAAGCGGCAAAACCCGCGCCTTTCTCGCGCGTCAGGGAAGCCCGTCGCTCCCGGCGCGCACCTTCGGGACGCTCAGCCGGAGTGACAATGGCAGGATACTTTTCTCAAGTCGCTTCCTTTTTCTGGGGTCCAAACGAGGGTTAACCCTGCCCGAAGTTGATCGTCTCTCGATACAGAAGGGACTGATCTTTCCCTCAGTCCGGGTTCGCCTGACGGATTCGGAAAAGACAGATACGCTCCTCCACCTCCTCCCCCGTCATCGGCATGATCTTGATGCCGTGGCCGGGAGGCTAAAAATCGAGACGATCCATGACCACTATGTGGGACGCGGATTGAAGGCCGTGTCGCGCTGGATTTCGGAGTCCTTTCGCGGGAGCCGGGAGATGATAGAGACGAGTGATTCCGAAGGCGCGTGAAGAATCGGTTATTTTCACTTCGGTCAGGATCAGCATCTTAAAGACGAATTCGCCGTGATCAGGCCGTGATCAGGGCAAGGGGAAGCGCTCGTTCAGTTCAAGAATCCGCTAGCGCATGGCTTCGAGCTTATCGGCATTGCCGTGGTTCTGGATCGCCTCGTGAATAAGGTCTCCCACCACCGCCAGATCGGCCTCCTTCATGCCCCGGGTCGTCACGGCAGGCGACCCGATACGGATACCGCCGCCTTTGAAGGGACTCTCGGTGTCAAAAGGGATCGAGTTTTTGTTCTCGGTGATACCGGCCTTGTCGAGATTCTCCTGCACGAGCTTCCCGTTCAATCACTGGGGCCGGAGATCGACCATAAACAGGTGGTTGTGGAGAAGAAGGTTGATGAGGTCGTTGCTGATGGTATTTTGTTTTTGTTCGTCCATGGCTGGTATGCTGTTAGGTTTGCACCCCAGCTTCCAGCCTTGGACGGACACTGCAACCCCCGGGTGGGGGCGCGCCGCCGTTCAGGCCGACGATTCCGCTACGCTCCATCGTCGGCCTGAACGGCGGACTCGGGTTGCGCGGCTCTTACAGACAAAGATTTACACTACCGTGGCTTCCGGTCTTGTCCCTGAGATCGCATCACCGAATGCCGTGCATATCGCCCTTGCGTCTGTGCACAGGATCGAGTTTCCTGTCACGTGGAATTTCAAGCACATCGCCAACCCGCACATCAGGGCGCGGATGCGAACGAAGATCAACGACTCCGGCTACCGAATGCCTGTGATGTGCAGCCCGGAGGAACTTTTGAGCGAAGCTGAAGCTAACGGACAATCCAACGAAGGTGATTGACGAGGTGATCACCGAAGTTCGGGCAATCAAGCGTTCCATTTCTGAGCGGCACGGCAACGATATTGATCGCTTGCTGGCTTCGCTGATCGCTCAGGAGCGCGAATCCGGGATCGGCCAGGCAGAACAAGACGCGGCTTGAACCGCTGCCCGCCCCCAGTCGAATTGAACCTCGTGACTACAGCCCCGAACCCCGTTGCGGCGAGGCGATCCCGGGATCGGGCGCCAGCGTTCATCGTTCGCCAAAGAATTTGCAGGAGTCGGGTTGAGACCGTTCCAGGAGGTCCGCGTTTCGAGGTCAGGGTGAATTTCACCACGATCCTCGCGGGTCGTGCGCAGCGACGGCAAGCACGCACCGTCGCCGCCTTCGCGGAGGTCTGAAAAGACTCAAAGCTCCCGCCTGACGTCCCGACTCGACGAAAACCGCCCCCATTCGGCTCGTTTTCGCACTCCGACACCATTTCGCGACGCGACTCGTCCCCTCACGTCTCCCCGATGACGCGAGAAAGGGCGCCCACCCGTTCTGGGAAGAGGGCTTTTCACCCCGTTTTATTCGGAAAGGTTGAATTTTCACCTTGCTTACGGATGCAAGCGGGGAATATAGTATTACTCTTTATTTAACGAGTTTTATGGAATTTTCAGGCAAAAGCCGGTGGCAGCGGGTTTTTCGGACGAAAATGCCAGTCCGGGCGGACCGTTTCTCATGATCATTCCCATCAAACCATGGCTGGATTTGGCGCGTGCCGCGAGTGCTCCGGGCTCTTCGCGTGCCCCCTTGGGACGGGGCGGCGTATTGGCGACGGCGGCCTCGGCTGAGGTGCTGACGGAGCGCTGGCCCGCCCTGGCCGAAGCCTCACCCGCATTGTCTCCTCACCACATGCACCCTATGGAAATGTTCCACGAATCCATCATGGTGGCCGAAATCCTGGCCGCTATGGAGCCGATCGAGGGTCGCCAGATTTTTGATGGAACGCTCGGCGGCGGAGGGCACAGCGAGGCTTTCCTGAGGCAGGGGGCGCATGTGATCGGCTGCGATCAGGATGAAACGGCCCTGCGCTACGCGACCCAGCGGCTGGAGGTTTTCGGAGACCAATTCCTGCCGGTGAAGGGGAATTTCGAGAACATCGACCGAATCCTCGGCGATCTGGGGATCGATCAGGTCGAGGGCATTCTGTTCGATCTGGGGGTCAATTCCCGCCAGCTCGACGACGCCTCGCGCGGCTTCTCTTTCCGGGGCGATGGTCCGCTCGACATGCGGATGGATGTCTCCGCTGCGCTCTCCGCGCGGGTGGTGGTGAACGAATGGTCCGAGGAGGAATTGATCCGCATTTTCCGCAGCTATGGAGAAGAGCCGCGTGCCCGCAAGGTGGCCCGCGAGATCGTCAAAGTGCGGGCCGAGCGCCCCCTCGAAACCACTCTGGAGTTGGCCGATCTGGTGGCCCGGGTTGTTCCGAAAATCAGTGCCAAACATCCTGCCACCCGGGTCTTTCAGGCGATCCGCATCGCGGTGAATCGCGAACTGGAGGTCCTGGAGACGGTGTTGGAAAAGGCGGTGAAGCACCTCGCTCCGAACGGAGTCCTCGCGATCCTGACTTTTCACTCCCTCGAAGATCGCCTCGTGAAGCACTTTATGCATCGCCGTAGCAATCGCTTCATCGACCGACCCGAATGGCCGGAGCCTCGGGTAAATCCCGACTATTGCCTGCGCCTCCCGAGTCGCCGCGCCCTCGAACCGAGCGCGGAGGAATGTTCGCGGAACTCCCGCGCCCGCAGCGCCAAACTTCGTGTCGCCATCAAAGTCTGAAGCCATGGAAAAACGCAATCGCTACCGCCATTCGATTCACCCGGTCACGATCTTCCGCATCGTGCTGCTCTCGGTCCTGGCCCTCGCGGCCGGTTCGGCCTTTGTTCTGGTGCGCAACCAACACGTCATCGACGGCGACAAGATCCACGAATATGAGCAAAAGATCGTCGCGCTCGATCAGGAGATCGAACTGTGGGAGCTGCGCATCGCCGGAGTCGAGGATCGGCAGGAAATGTCACGTCGCTTGCGCTGGGCGCAAAGCGACCTTGCCACGATCGAGCCGACCCGCCTGATCGACGGACGCGAGGTCAATACGACGATCGCTCCGGTGGTGAGCGCCTTTTGATTTTCACCGTTCTCTCTCGTGACCCACGACCTCAAAAAACGCCTTGTGATCGCCTGTGTCGGCTTCGTGCTGCTGCTGTCGCTGTTGAGTGCCCGCCTCCTGGAGATCGAACTGGTCAAGGGTGAGCAACTCAGTGCCCAGGCACGCGCCCACTACGAATACAAGGAGACCCTGCCCGCCCGGCGAGGACGCATCTTTGATCGATCGGGGGAGCTGCTGGCCCGCAGCCAGACCGTTTTCTCGCTCGTGGTCGATTGTTATCATCTGCGCGACCAGGGTCTCGCGGCGATCGGCTTGGCGGCGAGAGAGAAGGTATCCGCCGTCTCGATCAAGAAACGGTATCTTCCCGACGAAATTCTGTCGAGCTACCGGGAATTCGTCGTCGATTGTTTGGCTGAGACCATCGGGATGCCCCGTCAGGAGTTGGCCCGCCGCCTTCGCAGCAAGGAAAATGGAGAGATTGTTTTGTTGCGTGGCATTGAGGATGACTTCGCCCGCCAGATCGAGACGATTTTGGACGAAAATAATCTCGGTGGTCTCTACCTGCGGGCCGGCGAGCGCCGCTACTATCCCAGTCCGCTTTCGCTCACCCAGGTGATCGGTTTCGTCAGCGAAGAGGGCGCCGGACAAAGCGGAATCGAGCAGTCGTGCAACCAGATCATGAGTGGCACCCCCGGCTTTCGCTACTGCGAGCGGGATCGCCAGCGCCGCGAGATTCTCGCCTACCGCGGGCTGCAAGTTGATCCGGTGGCGGGTCAGGATGTTCATCTCACCATCAACATGGCGCTTCAAGCGGTCCTGGAGGAGGCGCTCGACGGCGTGATCGACCGGTATCGTCCTGAGAAAATTTCCGCCGTTTGGCTAGACCCCCGCACCGGCGAAGTGCTAGCCATGGCAAGCCGTCCGCATTTCGATCTGGGCACTCGCGAGGGGCTCCGGGGAGCGCCGCCGGTCCGCCGAAACCCGGCGATTTCGGATCTCTACGAACCAGGCTCGACTTTCAAAATCGTCGGTTACGGGGGTGCCTTTGATCGGGGACTCGCCAATCCGTCCACCGAAGTGGATTGTCATCTGGGAAAATTTGAGTTCGACGGAATGACCATCAAGGATCACCACCCTTACGGCAAACTCACGGCGAAAATGGCCTTCGCGAAGTCCTCCAACATCGGCGCCTTTCTGATCGCGCGGCCGCTCAATCGGGACAATTTCCACCACTACGTCGAGCAGTTCGGTTTTGGAAGGCGCACGGACATCGAGTTATCGGCGGAGAGTTCCGGCCGTGTTTACCCGGTCAAATCGTGGAGCCGTTCCTCCTTCTCCAGCCAGGTGATCGGGTATGAAGTGGCTGCTACTCCGCTGCAAGTGGCGGTGGCCGGGAGTGTGATCGCCCGCGATGGGATCTATCTGCCACCGACCATCATCAAGGGCATCCAGGGAAGCGAACGGGGGGCGGTCCTTCTGCCCGGTCGGGAACGTTCGGAGCGCCGCGTCATCGATACCCGCGCCGCCGGAGCCGTCACCCAGTGCATGATCGAGTCGATGTCCGCTCACGGAACGGGAACGAACGGCAACGTGCTTGGATATACCGTCGCCGGGAAAACGGGGACAGCCCGCAAGCATGTCGCCGGAGAAGGCTATGTGGAAGGACGGTATGTGGCGTCGTTCATGGGATTTCTTCCGGCTGACAATCCGCAGTTGTTGGGCTTGATCGTGATCGACGATCCCCAGGCGGATGGCGAAGAGGTGTATGGCGGAGCGGTCGCTGCTCCCGTATTCAAAACCGTGGCCGAAGCTGCTGTCAAAATCCTCGAGATCGCTCCAGATCAACCCGAAGAACTCGCTCCCGTCACTCAGCAAAAATTGGCTGAACTCAGCGTAGCGCCGACGAATCCTTGACCCGGCCACCCGCTTTCTCCACTTAGATATATTCATGAAACTCTCCGATGCCTTAGACTCCATCCCGGTCACCGCCGTGACTGGCTCGACCGAAGTCGAGGTCGCGGACGTGGTGTTCGATTCCCGGGAGGTGAAGCCGGGCAGCGTCTTCTGCGCACTCAAAGGCTTGGGCAGCGACGGCCACCATTATCTCGACCAGGCGATCGAAGCGGGAGCGGTGGCGGTGCTTTCGGAAAAGTCTTATCCCGGAACTGTCGGGGTGACCTGGGTGCAAGTGAAGTCGGCCCGCTCCGCCATGGCCCAGCTTGCTGCAAATGTGTGGGGCAACCCGAGCCGTGAGTTTCCCGTCATCGGGGTGACCGGAACGAACGGGAAAACGACCGTCACTTATCTCATCCACCACTTGTTGCAATCCATCGTGCGCCGCGCCGGTCTGATCGGCACGATTCACTACGCGACCGGCGACGCCATCGTGCCGGCCCCGCATACCACTCCTGAGTCACCCGAAGTGCATCGTCTCCTGCGCGAAATGCGCCAGGCCGATTGCCGCGGAGTCGCCATGGAAGTGTCCTCTCATGGGCTGGCTCAATCGAGGGTCGGAGGCGTCAGTTTCGCCGTCGGCATCTTCATGAATTTGACCCAGGATCATCTCGATTATCATCACACGATGGAAAAGTATTTCGCTGCCAAGCGGATCCTTTTCGAGCAAATGGATCGCGATCAGTCGCAGGTGGGAACGGCCCTGATCAATGCCGATGACACTTACGGCGACCGCCTTTCCAAAGAGAATTTCAACCGGATCAAAATCCTGACTTTCGGACGCTCCGCCGGGGCTGATCTGCGGATCGGCGAGATTCGCTCGGACTTCCATGGCACTCAGTTCACGCTGCATTTCCAGGAGCGCCAATTCCTGGTGAAGATCCCTCTGATCGGTGCCTTCAATGTCTCGAATGCGGTCGCGGCCATCGGAGCGGCCTATGCCATCGGGTTGAACTTGCGGGAGGTCATTGCCAAAATGGCGGAAGCTCCTCAGGTGCCCGGGCGGCTCGAACTCGTCGGCGGGCGTCAGACAAATTTCCGGGTATTTGTCGACTACGCTCACACGCCCGACGCCGTCGCGAGCGTCTTGCGCACGCTCCGTGATCTCGCACCCCGCCGACTCATCGTGGTCTTCGGCTGCGGCGGCGACCGCGACCGCAGCAAGCGCGCGCCGATGGCGGAGGCGGCAGAGCAGGGCGGTGACTTTGCGATCCTGACTTCGGACAATCCCCGGACCGAAGATCCGGCATCCATCCTCGAGCAAGCTGCCAAGGGCTTCCGTGGCAAAGCTCACGAAATCATCGAAGATCGCCGTGCTGCGATTCAACGTGCCGTCGATCTCGCAGGAGAGCGCGACATCGTTCTGATCGCCGGGAAGGGACACGAGACCTATCAGGAAATCAACGGCGTGCGCCATGACTTCGATGACCGCCGGGCCGCCTTCGGCGCGATCAGCCGCAAGATGGAAGGAGGCGCCGCATGATTCCTCTCAGTCTGGCTACCATCGCCGAATGGACCGGCGGCGCCCTCATTCAGGGAATGCCCGACACCGTCATCGAATCCGTCGCGACCGATTCACGCAAGGTCGCTCCCGGGCAGATGTTTGCTGCGATCAAGGGTGACGTTCATGATGCCCATACGTTTCTCCCCGGGGTCATTGAGGCTGGCGCATCGGCGCTTCTGGTGAGCGGATTACCGGTCGAAACGGAGACCTATTCAGGCGGTATTGTCAGGGTGAAAGATACGCTCGTCGCTTTGCAACGGCTTGCCTGGGCGCATCGCCGCAATTCGCCGGGGCTCACCGTGATCGGTGTGACCGGTAGCAATGGAAAAACTTCGACCAAAGACTTCCTCGCGGCGACCCTCGCCCCGCTCGGGGCGGTCAATTCCACGTCGGGCAATTTCAACAATCATCTCGGGCTGCCCCTCACCATTCTTTCCGGAAAGAGTGGCGATCGATTCGGCGTATGGGAGATGGGCATGAATCATCCGGGAGAGATCGCCGTGCTCGCCGATATCGGCGAACCCGACGTGGCCGTGATCACGAACATCGGAACCGCTCATATTGAGAATATGGGAACCCTGGAAGCCATCGCAGCGGAGAAAGCCTCCCTCGCCGAGGCGATTCCGGCGAGCGGCTTTTGTGCGATGCCGGTCTCCGATCCATTTTATGGTTTCGTCGTCGAACGTTGCCTTTGCGATTTTATACCAGTTGGTTTCGATAAAGGCTTGGTTCGTGCGAGCCAACTTTCTCCCCAAGCGACCGGGGGAACCCGCTTTTTGCTTGAGTCGGATTTCGGTTCGCCGGAGTGGATTCACCTGTCTGTTCGCGGACGCCACATGGTGATGAATGCCTTGCTCGCTGCCGCCGTCGCACTGCGGTTCGGGGCGAGCCACGCCCAAGTTGCGGATGCGCTTGCCGAGGCCAATCTCAACAAAGGTCGCGTGCAGGAGAGGACCGTCGGAGGCATCGCCTTTCTGGATGACACCTACAATGCCAATCCCGATTCGATGCGGGCTGCCCTGGCCACCTTACAAGAGACTCCCGCGACGCGTCGCATCGCGGTGCTTGGATTCATGGGTGAACTCGGTGAACACGCGGATCGCGAGCATCGCGAACTCGGCGCGGCGGTGGCGGCCTCTGGCGTCGATTTTCTCGTCACGGTAGGTGAGCGTGCCTCCCTGATCCATGAGGGGGCCTCGGAGCTTGCTGCGCGCGAGTTTTGCGAGAGCCACGAGGACGCTGCGGCATTCTTGAGGACCTTCCTCGAAGCCGGAGATCTCGTCCTCGTCAAAGGGAGCCGTTTGGCTGCCATGGAAAAGGTCATCAACGCCCTCGACTAACCATTTTTCACGATGCTCTACTATCTCTATTTTCTGAAAGATGCCTTCGAATGGACCGAGGCGCTCAACGTCTTTCAATACCAAACGTTCCGCGCGGCCGGGGCGTGCCTGACGGCTTTTCTCTTCTCGGTGCTCATCGGGGACCGGGTTATTCTTAAACTCACCTCGCTGAAACTCGGTCAGCCGATCCGAACCAAGGAGGAAGTTCATCGCCTTGCCGAACTGCATGGTGGCAAAGTCGGAACACCCACGATGGGTGGCATCCTGATCGTTTCCGCCGTCTTGCTTTCCGCTCTGCTGTGGGCCCGGATCAGCAATCCGTTCATCCACACGCTGATGTTCGTAACCATCGCCACCGGCTTGCTGGGCTTCGCCGATGACTATCGCAAAGTCACCAGAAAATCCTCCGCCGGAATCAGCGGGCGGGCCAAACTAATCGGCCAGTATCTCACCGCTCTCCTCGCGGTTGGTTATCTCTATTTCCACCCGGACACCGGGGCATACCTACGTCAGTTGTATGTCCCGTTCCTCAAGGTTCCTATCCTCGCGGACATGGGTTGGTTCACCCTGATTGTCCTGCCCATCGTGATTGTGGGTAGCTCGAATGCCGTGAATCTCACCGACGGACTCGACGGACTCGCAGCGGGTTGCACGGTGACCACCGCGCTGACCTACGCGCTGCTCACTTATGTGGCCGGGCACCAGATCGTGGCGGAGAGTTACCTCTTCATTCCCTACAACAAATTCGCGGGTGAGGTGTCAATCTATTGCGCTGGCTTGGTGGGCGCTGCCTTGGGATTCCTTTGGTTCAATTGCCACCCGGCCAAAGTATTCATGGGCGACACCGGTTCGCTTTCTATCGGCGGAATGCTTGGCATGGTCGCGATTTGCTGCAAGCAGGAGTTGCTGCTCATCATTGTCGGGGTCGTCTTTGTGATGGAGGCCGCCTCGGTCATCCTCCAGGTTGCCAGTTTTAAACTGCGCGGCAAACGCATTTTCAAAATGTCGCCGATCCACCATCACTTCGAGCTGCTCGGCTGGGAGGAAAGCAAAGTCATCAACCGCTTTTGGATCATCTCGATCATCGGTGCCATGATCGGCCTGATGTCTCTCAAGTTGCGCTGATCGTTCTCTCGTTCCGAATGTATTCATGAAACTTCGTGGTAAACAAATCGCCATTCTCGGTGCCGGTAGCAGTGGCATCGCGGCCGCGGCTCTCGCGGTGCGTGAAGGTGGGGTGGTAACCGCTTACGACAATGGTGACGCGGAACGCCTTGCCGGTGCGGTGGCCTCCTTCGCTGCGCTAGGAGTGAATCTTTACACCGCCAACGAAGCGCTCAATCCCGAGGGACAATTTGATCTGACGGTCATCAGTCCGGGGATCGATCTTGCCTGGCCGATCGCGCAGACTTTCGCGGAGCGCTCGATGGAACTGATCGGCGAGATCGAATTCGCCTGGCGCTTTTGCGATGCTCCGGTCATCGCGATCACCGGGACCAACGGGAAAACGACGACCACTACCCTGATCGATGAAATGATCAGGGCGGCTGGGCTGAATTCGGTCGCCGCCGGCAATATCGGTCTTCCCTTTTCCGAAGTCGTTCGCAGCGAGGTGCATTATGATTGGATCGTTTTGGAAGTGAGTTCATTCCAACTGGAAACGATCGTTCGATTTTCTCCGAGCGTCGCCATTTGGGTGAACTTCGCGCCCGATCACCTGGATCGCTATGCTGACCTGGAGGCATATCGTCAAGCCAAGTTGCGGATTTTTCTGAATCGCACGGCGACACAGTTGGCCATCGTGAAGGCGGAGGACAATCTGGGCCTCGATGGGTCGGTTACCACTTTCTCCGCATTTAGTGACGAGGGAAATTGGTGTTATCGCGAGGGAGGCATCCTTGAGCACCGGGACAATGGACGCCGTTTTTCGTTTGAAAACTGTGAATTGCTCGGCAAGCACAATGCGGAGAATGTGATGGCGGCGCTCGCCGTGGCGGAGCGCCTCGGACTCGATTGGGGGAAGGTGGATGACTGTATCTCCCGCTTCCGGCCACCGGCGCATCGCTGTGAGAAGGTCGGGGAGAAGGATGGAGTGATCTATGTCAACGACTCGAAATCGACTAACCTTCACTCACTCGCCAGCGCCCTTCGCGGCCAGGTCAGCCCGGTCGTTCTGATCGCAGGCGGCAAGGACAAAGGGTTGAATTTCGGCGAACTGCGCGAGGAAGTCGCGGAACGGGTCCGTGCGGTCGTCTGCCTCGGCGAGATCAAGGAACACCTCATGAGCAGTTGGAGTGATCTCCTGCCCTGCCATCCTGTGGACAGCGTGCCGGACGCTGTGGCAAAGGCCCGTGAGTTGGCGGAGTCCGGCGACCTCGTGCTCTTCTCACCCGGCACTTCCAGCTTTGATATGTTTAGCGGATACGTCGCTCGGGGCGATGCCTTTCGCGAAGCCGTAACGTCCCTTTCCGAATCCGTTTAAACCATTCCAACCAACCGCAACCAACCACAACCAAACACAACAAACCACAGCAACAGCCATGACCAACAAACGCAGAAATCGGAAACTCGACTGCGGCTCGCAACGCGGAGCCCTCAACAAAGCGCGCGCCCAGATGAAGCTGGCGGCAAACGTAACCGAAGAGCAAGACTGGTATCTTGACACACCGGACGTTCGTCTATCGCGAATCTTCACGGTGGTGCTCCTGCTCCACGTGGTCGCCTTCGGTGGTGTCCTCGCATTCAAACTGATCGACAAAGCATCGGCTACCAGCAGCATGACGATCACCCGAACCCACGGGCCTCTCGACGACGCCGTGCAGGACTCCCGCGAAGTGGCCGCCTCTGCAGGCAGATCCGAGGCAGTGGCTTCGGTAGGTGAAAGCGCTGCGACCGCCGAGGCACCTGCTCAGCCTGCGCCTCCGCAGCCTTTGCGTGCCGACCATACCCGCGCCGATCAATACAAGGTTCAGCCCGGAGAAACCCTTTCAGAAATCGCCGAGACCCTCGGGATCAATGCCGACGCTTTGCGTCAGGCGAATGCGATCCGCTCGGACAACGAACTGTATCCGGGACGCTGGTTGACCTTGCCGAAAGGCAGTGCCCCAGTGGCGACGGGTGGCGTTGCGGAAACTGTCTCCGAAACCCGATCTGCTGCCCCAGCTCCATCGCCTCTGGTCACCACCGAACGGATGAGCAACTACACGGTCAAAGCGGGGGACACCGCCTGGGGAATCGCCAAACAAGTGGGTGTGCCATTCGTGGAGCTCATGAAAGCCAACGGTATCACCCGGCCCGAGAGCCTTCAGATTGGTCAAACCCTCCGGTTGCCCTGATCTTCTTCGTGCAACCGGCTCACTGATTCTATCGCTTTTCGAGATCCTGTTATGCAGCGACGTTGTGCTATACTTCTACTGGTTTCGGTGTCCGTCCTGGCCATCATCGGGTTGATCATGCTAACCAGCACGAGCATCTTCGGTGTGCAAGCCAGCTCATCCGACGGTTACCGTGAACCAAAGCGACAATTGGTCTGGCTTGTCCTCGGAGTTCTAGCTTGCTTCGCTGCTTCGCGGATTGATTACCGCTTTTGGAGAAAGCAGGTTTGGTGGCTCTACGGAGGAACGGTGGTTTTGCTGGCCTGTTGCTTCCTTCCAGGAATCGGTCAGGAGATCAATGGGGAAAGTCGCTGGATCAGTCTCGGGCCGGTTCAGATCCAGCCTTCCGAAATCGCCAAAATCATGATCGCGGTGTTGTTGGCGGCTTGGTATTCGCGTCACCCGGATAGCGGAAGACACGCTTGGCGCGGCTTCCTGGCGCCGCTTCTGTTGGTGGCGCTACCATTTTGTTTGATCCTCTTCGAGGTCGATATTGGAACGGCCGCCGTGCTGTGTGGCATGATCGCGATTGTTCTCTTTGTGGCGGGAGTGGACTGGCGTTATTTGAGCGGTCTTGCCGCAACCGGAGTGATCGGGTTTCTTGGTATGCTCAATTTCGCTCCGGAGCGAATGGATCGGATCATGGCTTTCCTCGATCCGGAGAAACATCGGCTGGGAGACGGATTTCAGCAGTGGATCTCGCTGATGGCTCTTGGCTCCGGCGGATTCACCGGACGCGGCGTGGGAGAAGGACGATTGAAAATGCTCTACCTGCCATTCGCACATACGGACTTCATTTTCCCCATGATCGGGGAGGAGGGTGGACTTGTGGCGACTCTGCTCGTGGTGCTTTGCTTCATTGCATTGGTGGCCGCTGGATTTTCCATCGCCTACCACGCGGCGGATCGTTTCGGGAGCCTGCTGGGAATCGCTCTGGTGTCGTTCATCGGGGTGCAGGCGTTCATGAACATCGGGGTAACCACCTCGATCCTTCCGAACACCGGACTGACTTTGCCCTTCGTGAGCTACGGAGGTTCGTCTTTGCTAGTGGGATTCTTTGCGATCGGAATTCTGATCAATATCTTCCGCCAAGGCCGGGAATCCGCCCAGCAGACCACTGTCTGGTCGAGCAAAGGCAGAATCACTCCGAGGCTTTGAGTGCGATCAAGTGAAAGGAGAATGATGACGGGTTTCCGGTCCGAACAATCAGACCGACCCGCAAATCGTCACCTCGATCTCCAGCGCCGTCGCCATCGCCGCGCGGGTGAGGAGACAATCCATCGCCGCAGCGGCATCATCGGCATAAACGACCTGGACATGATTCGCGGGGTGGCGGGCCATCATCTGGTCGCGGGAGACTCCGTGGAAAACTGCGTGCATGATGGGCCACTCGCGGGTCGTTGCTTCGAGACGGCGACGTGTTTCGGCGTCGGGCAGGGCGACCACATGGCCGAGGCCGAGGTCCATGCTGAGTCCATCTGGAGTGACGAAGATGCGGCTCCAGATGATCTCGCCGGGCTTGGCCACGCCCGAGCAGGTCGCCCCACCCATCGGGAAATACATCGCGGGTTGGCGATGGCCATGGGACCCGGCGACGCCCCCGATGTGATGGGCGGGCGGTGCGGCGCCGCTGATTTCGAGGACCCAGATGTAATCGTCGGTCGTGCCGCTGGCATCATGATCGCCCCAGCGTAAATCGTGCAGGGTCGTCTCCAGCGGTTGGCCGAGGGCGGCGTGGACGTGTTGGATGAGAAGTGCGTCAAGGCCAGCGCATTCATCGACTTCGTTGAAATGGGGATAGGGTTTTCCGTCGCGGATGACGGTGCCATCGGCGCGCGTCACCGGCGGGCGTTCGGAATTGTTGAGGAGTCCCTCGACGAGGTCCGAGGCGGGGCAGGAGTTGACGAGACCAAGTTGATACTGAATACCGATGGCGTCGCAGCCGAAGTCATCGCCGATGCGGCAGGCGGCGACATACATGCGGCATTGCTCGATGACTTGCTCGCGAGTTAATTCGGTGTTGGGATCGGATCCAAAATGAAAGTGGAAGCCGCGGTCAACGAGCCAGCTGAAGACGGCTTCGGCTTCTGCGTCGGAGACGAGGCTCATGCCATAAAGGAGGGCACTCTGGGAGAGGCGCTCCTTGAAAACACCGAGCGGGTGGAGCATCTCGTCGGGGACGATGGCGTTATACATGCCCATGCAACCTTCGTCGAAGACACCCATGATGGCGCGGCGCGAACGAAAGGTCGCGGCGAGTTCGCGACCGAGGCTCTCTCTCTCGCTTTCGCCCATCGTGTAGGGCCGGAGATGACTGAGGTCATGGTAGATCGTGCCTGTTTCAAGCCATTCGCGGAGTTTGGCGCGGACAGTGTCGTCGGAAAAATCTTCAGCCCAGAGAGTGGAAAACTCAAGACCCGTCTTGATGAGGCATCCGTTTAAGTTGAGCAGACCGACGAGACCGGGCCATTGCCCTGACCAGTTCGCGATCGTTAGGATGGGGCCACGATGTCCTAGCAAACCCGCAAGGATATGATGGCTGTATTGCCAGACACTTTCGGCGACGACGAGGGGGGCGTCCTTGTCGATGTCGCGGAAGACTTCGAGGCAGCGTTTCTGGGAATCGAGGAAACCGTGGCCGGTTGCTTCATCGTAGGCGTGGAGTCGCGAGACGCTGGCCCCGAGGGCAGTGAATGCATCCGTGAGATCCGATTCCATCGCAGCCTGAGTTGGCCAACAGCGCTGGTTGGCAGCCGGACGAGCGTCTCCGCTTGCGGCGAGGAGAATCTTTTTTTGAATCATGCGGGGATGTTGAGGGATCTGAGGTGCTCTGAAATGAGAAGGCGTTCAGGCTGCTCAAAACGGTGAAATGGAGCGGCCATGAAATCGTCGCAGATACCGAGAATCGCGAGGGAGCACTTCAGCCCCTTGATGATCGATGATCCGTGTTTGCCCACTCCGTAAATGGCCGAGCTGAGGGCCATGACCTGGGCACTTAATTCGCGAGTGCGAGGGAGGTCTCCGGCCCGTGCCGCCTCGTAGAGATTGACATAGAGTCGAGGATGGAGGTTTGCGCCGCCATTGACACCGCCGTGACCGCCGAGGAGGACGGTCTCGCCGAGCAATTCCTCCGGCCCAACGAGGAGCGACCAGTCGGGACGGTGCGCCGCCGCGAGATACTGCATCTTCCGAAAATAGACGAGATCGCCGGAGCTGTCCTTGAGTCCGACGATTTTTTCCTGGTCGAGCGCCCAGGTGATGACCTCTTTGGAAAAGGGGACCTTGGTTAGGGCGGGCATGTTGTAGAGCATGAGCGGGAGGGGCAGCTCGGGGAGAAGTTGCTCGATGAACTCGCGCAGTTCGGCCTGGCCAGCGGGAAAATAGAAGGGCGCAGAGGTGACCACGGCGGAGGCCCCGAGTTCGGCAGAAGCCTGGGCGAGAGCGGCGGATTCGACGATCGATGTATCCGTTACTCCGACGAGAACAGGGACGCGGCCGGCGGCGAGACGACAGGTGTGCTCCACGACTTCGCGGCGGAGGCGATGGCTTAGACTGGGCGCTTCTCCGGTGGTACCGAGGGCGAAGATGCCGGAGACGCCACCTTCGATCAGGCGATTGACGAGCCGCTCAAGACCGCGGATGTCGAGCGTGTCGCGTGCGGTCAGGGGGGTGACCATGGGTGGAATGATGCCGGAATACATGGCTGATTGGCGGGTAGCAGTTTCGCTTTTTAGCTTTTTGAGGTGGATTGTTTGAGGCGGCTGATGAGGAGGCCGACGAGGAAGATGGTGAGGGTCCCGACGACGATGGTGAGATTGCTGTGAAGGGCAGGGCGGAGGGCGACGGGGAGCCATCCTTGGTCGGCGGCGCTGAGCCAGAAGATGACGAGCACACCGATGGTCACGGCGATGACGGCGGCGACGTTTTTGGCTCGTTTGACGATGAGGCCGAGGAGGAATAGCCCGAGGATGCCGCCGGAAAAGATGGACGAGATTTTCCACCAGGCATCGAGAGCGCTCTCGACCCGGATCATGGCGAGGGCGGCGAGGGTGCCGACGAGGCCGAAGAGGATGGTGGACCAATGCAGCACTTTCATGCCGGTCGCCTCGCTAGGTTCGGGGCGCTTGAAACGCTTCACGAGATCGCACCAGATCAGGGTGGCGGATCCGTTGAGAGAGGAATCGACCGAACTCATCGCTGCGGCAAGGACGGCGGCGATGAGGATCCCGGTCACCCCGGAGGGAAGTTGCGTGGCGATGAAGTAGGGGAAGACTTTGTCGCCCTTGCTGACGGCCTCAGAGAGCAGGTCCGGCTGAGCCTGGTAAAAGGCGAACAGCCCCGTGCCGATCAGGAAGAGCAGCGCCGAGATGGGCAGGTAGAGGAGTGCGCCGAGCCAGACGCTCCGCTTCGCGGCGGCTTCGCTATCGGCGGTGGCGTAGCGCTGCACGTAGCTTTGGTCGATGCCGAAGTTTTGTAGATTGATGAAAAGGCCGAAGATCAAAACGACCCAAAAGGTCGAGTCTGTCAGGGATGATCCGAAACTCCCGAGCGAAAATTTGTCGGACTCGGCGGCGATGGTGAAGACCTGGCCGGGACCCTCTGGCATTCCCACAAAAATTACGCCGAGACAAAGGATGATGCCGAGAGTCAGGACGATACTCTGGACGACATCAGTCCAGATGACTGCCTCGATCCCGCCGATGAGAGTGTAGAGGGTGACGAGGACGCCGGTGAGGATGATGATCGTGACGACGCTCCATCCCGTCAGCGGGGCGAGGGCGAGGGCGACGAGATAGAGGATGGTGCCGACGCGCCCCATCTGGGTGAGCAGGTAGCAAAAAACGGCATAAACCCGCGCCCACGGACCGAAGCGCGCTTCGAGATGGGAGTAGGCGGAGACCTCGCCGGTGCGCCGGAAAAAGGGCACGAAGTAGCGCGTCGCGATCCAGGCGGCAAGCGGGAGGGAGAGGCCGAAGACGAAGGGATTCCAGTTCGCGTCAAAGGCCTTCCCGGGATTGGCAAGGAAGCTGATACTACTAACAAACGTGCCAAAAATCGACAGTCCCACCGCCCAGCCGGGCAGAGAACCTCCGGCGGCCATGAAGCCCTCGGTGGTTTTGGATCGCTTCGCCATGAAGATGCCGAGGCCGACGACGATGACGAGGTAGAGGACGAGGACAATGAGGTCGAGCGTGGAGGTCATTTCGTCAGGAGTCAGGAGTACTTGAACCACGGGTTTCCGTAAGATCCGAGATCGGACCAGCCGAGGTCGTCGACGAGAATGAAAATCATATTCGGACGACTCTCCCCGGCCAGGCCACGATTCGTGAACTGGAGAGAGAAAGCGAGCAAAAGCAGGGCAGCCTGACAAATACACCTCATGGTTTCGGGTCGAAGGTCTCGATCGGCGAAACAACAAACTTAGCCGGATCGATGACGACGTGTTTCACCTTGGTGCGGTTCCATGTGTAGGTCATGTGGACGAGGCCTTCGTCGGTCTGGATCATGGCGGGGTAGGAGAATTCGCCTTTTTCCTCCTGCTCGATGAAGGCGACGGCTTCCCACGCGAGGCCGTCTTTGCTCACCGCGAGGTTGAGGACGTTGCGCTTGCCCCAGCCGTCGGCGCGCTCGCCGCCGAGGTGGTTGTAAAGCAGGAGGTGCCGTCCGTCTGCGAGTGTCAGGGCCTCGACGCCGGAGTTGTTGTTCGGCAGGTTGGTCTCTTCGAGTTCGCTCCAGGTCTTGCCACCGTCGGTGGAACGGTTCGCGATGATGTGTTTGTTCTTCGACCGGTAGAGGGCGCGCAGGCTGCCGTCGGCGAGAGTCAGGAGGGTTGGCTGGATGACCTGATAGGGTTGGGTCCCGGGTTCAAATCGCTGCCACGAAAGGCCGAGTTCGGGTTTTGAGAGGTCTGTCAGGATCTCGAAGTGGAAGCGCCAGTCGTTCTCGTGCTCGGTCGAGGAGGGGCAGAGCAGGCTGCCGTCGGCGAGGAGGAGCGGCTTGCCGCGCACGGGACCGTCGATGCCTTCGGGAAGGCGGCGGCGGTCGCGGAAGGAACGGCCGTCGTCGTAGCTGACCATGACCTCGCCCCACCATGTCTTGGGGTCGGGTCCGACTTTGAAGAAGAGGTAGGTCGCGCCGTCGCCGGGTGCCTGCCAGAGCACGGGATTCCAACAGGGATGGCGTTTGTCTTTGTGCTGGATGCCGTTGGCCTGCTCGACGGGCTTGGACCATTCGTGCCCGTCAAAGTAGCTGGTCCAGATGCCGACGTCGGGATCTTTCTCTTTGGTGCCGCCAAACCAGGCCGCGACGAGACCGCGATCGGTCTGGGCGATGGTGCTGGCGTGGCACTGGGGGAAGGAGGCCTTTTCGTAGATGAACTCCTCTTTGACGAATCCGGGGAAACGGGGGGCTTTTTCTTTGCCGGGGGGATTTGCCTCGAGGGCCTCTGCGGTGAAGGAGACGGAATCCGCTTTGCGCAGGTAGTAGATGCGACCGTCTTCGGCGCCTAGGACGAGTTCGGGGATGCCGTCTTTGTCGAAGTCGGCGACGGTCGGGCAGGTGTTGTGACCCGAGACGTCGCGATCAGCGATGTTGCCAATTTCTTTCAAGACGACTTTGCCCTCGTGTTCCCCGACATTGCGATACCAGACGGCGTTCGCGGAATTGACGAGGAGGTCGAGACGTCCGTCGCCGTCCCAATCGACCATGGAGATCTGGGCCCGTCCGCTGCGACCGGAGGAGTGGGCATTGAGCCGCAGCGGGCGATGGGCTCCGTCGAGGAAGATCCGCTCGGCGGTGCCTCCTCCGCGACGAAGGGCGAGGTAGCCTTCCTGATCGAGGGCGACGAGATCGAGCTTTTTATCCCCATCGAAGTCGATCACGAGCGGAGTCGTTCGCCATTGTGTCAGGGTGTCGCAGG
>Ga0163144_10009834_pt1 | contig 20466 bp, 16 predicted proteins | sample OliLak19BULKMAT1_FD_123175 | JGI IMG/M metagenome (GOLD analysis project Ga0163144, IMG submission 123175) | Freshwater microbial mat bacterial communities from Lake Vanda, McMurdo Dry Valleys, Antarctica - Oligotrophic Lake LV.19.BULKMAT1 | ecosystem: Environmental > Aquatic > Freshwater >... | reverse complement strand
GGGGGGGGGGGGGGGGGGGGGGGGGGGGGGGGGGGGGGGGGGGGGGGGGGGGGGGTGGGGGGGGGGGGGGGGGTGGGGGCGGTGATGACGGTGGTGTTGACGTGGGTGTTGCTGGGGCGGGCGAAGGACCCGGTGGTGGCAGCGCAACTGAACCATCCGTTGGGGTGGCCGTTGTTGGCGGGGATTGGTGGTGGGATGGGCGCGGTGGTGGCGCGGTTGAGTGTGCGGGAGCGGGCGTTGGTGTTGTGGCGGGCGATGACGCGGGCGCATGTGGCGGTGGTGTTGGGGGTGCCGGTGTTGGTGTTGATTGGTTGGGGGCGGCTGGTGGGGGAGCGGATTGGGCCGGCGGCGGCGGCGGCGTGGGCGAACAAGGAGACGGAGGACAACCTCAACATTTTGGTGCTGGCGAGCCCGCTGAAGAACCTTGAGGCGATGTCGTATGGGGTGGGTTTGGGCTCGGTTGCGGCGGTGCTTGCGGTGGTGTGGATGGTGAGGAGGAAGCCGCGGTTTGGGGTGGGGTGGTTTGTGGTGATTGCGTGGGTGGGGTTGGGGTTTGCGGCGTTCTCGGTGTTGGGGAAGGGGATTGCGCGGTATTTGACGCCGGTGTGGCCGGGGGTTGCGTTGCTGGGTGGGATGTGGGTGGCGGAGCGATTGCGGATGGTGGGTGTGGGTGGGGGCTGGTTGATGGGGCAGCGGTTTCGGGTGATGTTGGGTGTGGCGGTGGGGTTGCTGGCGGTGGGGCAGGGGTGGTGGTATGGGTTTGGGCGGGAGCAGTTTGCTGGGAGTCGGAGCCCGAGGGCGATGGTGGAGGAACTGCGTGCGCTCGGGGTGAGGCCGGAGCGGATGGCGACGTATGAGTATTACAACTCTGCTTTGGACTATTACGCGGGCGCGCGAGTGCAGCCGGTGGGGGTGACGGGCCTGCGTGAATTGACGCAGTGGGGCAAGACGTGGGACCTTGCTGAACTGCGGGCGGATGTGCGTTCGAATGGCCCGCTGGTGATGCTGGTGCGGACGCTGCCGACGAGAAGGAACAGCGGGCTGCCGGTGGAGCAGTTGCGAGCGGATGGGTTTGTGATTGAGCCGGTGGGTGTGGAGTCGGCGTTTGTGATTGAGAACGGGCGGGTGCCGATGGTTCCGGTGTGGGTTCGTGAGGGGCGGTAGGCGGGGCGGCGGTCAGGGCGTGATGGGGGCGATGGGCTGGGTGGATGTGAATGCGCTGGTGGGTTCGGGGACGAGGTCGTACCAGCCTTTGGAGTTGATGCGGACGCGCTGGCAGGGGTTGCCGGGTTCGTGGTCGAGGACCAAGAGCCAGTCGTTGGTGGCGGCCTCGTGGAGGAACCAGTTGCGGCTGACGGCGCTGGTGTAGGGCTCGACGTCGTAGGCGAGGCTGTAGGCGTGGCCGACGTGGTGGATGGTCGGGAGGACATCGGGCGTGAAGACGACGGTGCGGCCTTTGTCGTCGGTGAACTTGACGGCTTGCTGGCCCCAGGTGTGGCCGGGCGTGAGGAAGGCGAAGACGCCGGGGAGGCCGGGGAGCGGGGTCTGGCGGTAGGGGAGGGATGAGAAGGGGAGTTCGTTGCGGGCGGGGGTGTAATCTGGGGCGAAGGGCGGGATGGAATCGAGCGCGAAGATGCGGTCGCGGATGGGCTCGATGTGGTCTTTGAAGTAGGTGCGGGTCATCACGCTGCGGTTGGCGACGGCGTCGTCCCACTCGCGTTTTTGGGTGAAGATGACGGCGTAGGGGAAGGTGAGTTTGACGGCGTGATCGGGCCTTGAGCCGGCCATGCCCGAGGCGGGGCCTGTCCAGTCGGGCGATTCGCCCGGTTGGGCGAGGCGGGTGAGGCCGCCGGCGTGATCAAAGTGAAGGTGAGAGACGACGACTGCGCCGATGTCGGCGGGGGCTCGGCCCGCGGCGGCGAGGGCGGTGAGGATGGTGTCGTCGTCCATCGAGAAGAGGTCGCGGCTTTTGGCGTCGAGTTTGTCGCCGGTGCCGGTTTCTATGAGGGCGAAGCGGCTGCCGCCTCCGACGGAGGGCGCGGGGTGCGCGATGTCGTCGTCGTGGGGGGCGGGTGGAGCGTCGGCGATGCGTTCGAGCAGCAGGCAGTTGTGATGGACGGGGATGCGGCCTCGATCGTCCGGGGTGACGCTGCGCGACCAGACGGTTCGTGGGATGAGGCCGAACATGGAGCCGCCGTCGAGCCAGAAAGAGCCTGCGCGGAGGAGCGTCCAGCGGTAGCGGGCATTGGACGTGAAGGAGTCTTCGACGGTGTTTGGGGTGGTGCTCACGAGGGGGAGAGGGTAGGTTCGCGGTCTGATAACCGGTCGTTTGGGGGGAGTGGGAGCGGCAGCTGACGGCGAGGAGCGGAATTCGTGGGAGGCGGTGAATTGCGGTTCTCGGGCGGACGATGAACGAGATGGAGAACCGCGCATGAGTTATGCCTTCAATCCTGACCCATCGGGCCTTCCGATCAAAAGCGAGTTTGCCGGTGACCCTGATATGGGCGACTTGGTTGAACTGTTTTTGCAGGAACTGCCGGGGCGGATGGGTGCGGCGGCGCGGGCGTGGGAGAGCGGGGAGATGGAAACGGTGCAACGGATTTCGCATCAGTTGCGGGGTTCGTCGGCGGGGTATGGGTATCCGATGTTGGGCACGGCTGCGGGCGCCGTGGAGGACTTGATCCGCGGGTCGGTGCCTCCGTTGACGGCGCGGACGCCGCGGTTGGAGGTGCTGTTCCGGACGTTTGAGGGGTTTGCAGCGCGGGTGATGGCGGGGGGCGTTCGGAAGGCGGCCTGAGCAAGGTGCGTGCATGTGATGGCGAACGATTCTGCACAACCTGGGACGGGGGATGAGACGAAGCCGCTGGTGCTGATCGTCGATGACTCTCCGGATGTGCACCGTTTGCTGCGGGCCAGACTGAACCAGGAGGACCTGGCGTTTGCGGGGGCGGAATCTGGCGAGGCGGGCATCGAGATGGCGATGCGGCTTCGGCCGGCGGTGATTTTGCTGGACCTGAACATGCCGGGGACGGACGGGTTTGAGGTGTTGAAGCGGCTGAAGGATCATGCGCCGACGAGCGCGATTCCTGTGCTGATGCTTTCGGGGCACGGCGACCAAGCGGCGAAGATTCGGGCGTTTGACCTCGGCGCTGTGGACTATGTGACCAAGCCGTTTGATTTTACGGAACTGCGGGCGCGGATGCGTTCGGCGGTGAAGATGCACCAATTGGTGCAGATGCTGGCGCAGCGGGCGCAGATTGACGGCTTGACGGGGTGTTGGAATCGGGCGTTCTTTGATCAGCGGTGGGCGGAGGAGACGAGCCGGGCCCAGCGGCATGGGCATGCGCTCTCGATGGCGATGCTGGATTTGGATTACTTCAAGACGATCAATGACACTTATGGGCACCCCGCGGGGGACGCGGTTCTGCAGGGGGCGGCGAAGATCTTGGCGCGGGAGTGCCGGACGAGCGACTTTGCGTGCCGATATGGGGGCGAGGAGTTTGTGCTGGTGATGCCGGACACGCCGTCGGAAGCGGCGGCTGGGGTGTGCGAGCGGATCCGGGCGGCGATGGCGACGACGGTGTGGCCCCGGCATCCGGAGCGGGTGGTGACGATTTCGATCGGCGTGGCGGGCTCGGCTGGGCCGGTGGTGGTGAACGCGGCGGAGTGGACAGAAGCCGCGGACCGGAACTTGTATCGGGCGAAGCGCGGCGGGAGAAATCGGGTGGAGACGACGGACTTGGGTGCGGATGCGGCGTGCCGGTTGCGGGTGGCGGGGTAAGAGTTGCTGGCGGGGATGCCGTGGTTCAGGCGTCTTTGTTGGCGACGAGATAGACGACCCAATTTGTGTTGAGTTGATCGCCGTGTTGCAGGGCGCGGGTGTGGAATGCGCCGGTGTCGTCGAGGGCTCCGCCTTCAAAGTCGTGGAACTCTATTTGGGTGAAGCCCGCATTTTGGCAGGCATCGGTGAGTTCTGGGAGTGACCAGAGGCGCCAGTCGTAGACGAAGGCGTCGCGGAGTTTGAGGGCGTTGCGACCGGTGCCGACGGTGAAGTGAAGGGCGTTGAGGACGCGGCCGGTGAGCGGGTCGGTGTTGCGCTGCTCGAACTCGTACCGGACGGGAGTGCCATCTGGGAGGTGGAAGGTGCAACGTTGCGCGCGGGTTTGGAAGGCCGATGGGCCGCCGTACATGTCGGCGATGAAGGAGCCTTTGGGGTTGAGGCGTTTGCGGCAGAGCGTGAGGTAGCGGAGGAGGCCGGCGCGGGTGTGGAAATAGCCGAGGGAGAAGTTGGTGGCCGCGATGACGTCGGCCGGTTGATGGCAACGGTGGACGTCGGCGGTGATGGGCTTGATGCGGGGGGAGTTTAAGAGGCGGGTGAGGACGGCGGGATCGTGATCGACGGCGATGGCGGAGCGGGGCTTTGCGGAGGCGACCCAGGCGAGCGCGAGGCCGCCGCCGCCGCTGAAATCTTCACGCAGGGTGCGGGCGGCGGGGAGGCGGTGGTTGCGGCGGGCGGCGTCGATGAAGCGGACGGAGGCCGGGGCGTTTTGGACGCAAAGGTCGTAGAGGGTGAGGGGGGACATGGGCGCGGGCATGCGGGAGGTGCGGCGTTTCAGGCCATTTTGACCCAGCGGACCAGGGTGGTGAAGTTCGGGGGTTTGCCGTACATGAGGACGCCGATACGGAAGACTTTGGCGGCGGTGCGGGCCAAGAGGTAGACGGTGACCGTGCCGATGAGGATGGAGACGGGGATCTGCCAGAGGGGGGGCGGGTCGCTGGAACTGAGGCGGAGCACCATGACGAAGGGGTTGATGAGCGGGGTGAAACTGAGGGCGGTCGCGAGTTTGCCGTTGGGGTTCATGATGATGGGCATCATGAGGAGCATGGGGGCGATGAGGACGAGCATGAACGGCGTCATGAGGGCCTGGGCCTCGTGGATGTCGTTGACCGCGCTGCCGACGGCGGCCATCATGCAGGCGATGGTGGCGAAGGCTATGAAGAAGTAGATGACGAGCAGGAAAAGGTTCGACCAGTTGACGAGGTGCGATTGCTGGAAGGCGATGAGAGAACTGATGCCCAGGACGGAGTAGAGAACGAGGATGAGAAGGCCGGCCCCCATTTGACCGAGGATTTTGCCGGTCATGAGTTCCATGGGTGAGATGGCGGAGAGCAGCACTTCCATGATGCGGTTACTTTTTTCCTCGATGGTGGAGGTGAGGAGGTATTGACCGCCGGTAAAGACGCTGATCCAAAGGAGCATCATGAAGCCGAGTGGGACGAGGAACTGGGCGGCTTCTCCGGAAGATTTCTCACCTTCTTTGGTCCAAGTAACGGTGTCGGGGGCATCGATGCGGGTGATGGAACGGACACGGACGGGATCGAGCCCGTTGGCGGCCGCTCTGGTCTCGAAGATGGCGGTCCGAGTTTTCTCGCGGATCATGCCTTGGACGCGGGCGTCGAGGCCCTGCTTGATGAAGAGGGCGTAGCCACCGAACTCGGCTTTGGCGTCGGGCTTGGTGATGGCCGAGGGATCGATGATGACGAGGGCGAGGCGTGAACCGTCGTAGGGGGTTCCGCCGATGAGGGCATCTTTGGCGGCCTTTTCGTCGATGGTGGTGGGCAGAACTTCGGTCTGTACTTTGGGGACGACGATGGACGCGGCGGCGGTTTTGATGGCGGCATCGGCGTCGGGTACGGGGATGTCGCCGGCGATCTTTTTGACAGCGTCGGTTGCCTGTTTGGTGGTTTCTTCCGTTTGGTTGCGGACCCATTCTTCGATAGAGGCGGGGGCGAGGGCGGCGGCGAGCGCACTGGCGACGGGGGAGGCGGGGTCGGAGCGATCGATTATGGCGACTGAGCCATTGACGGCCGGGGGCGTTCGGGTGACGAGGAGCATGGCGGCGGGCACAGCACCCATCATGAGGAAGGGCATGACGAGGACACCGATGATGAAGCCTTTGGTGAGGACGGTGGCTTTGAACTCGCGGCGAGCGACGTGAAGGGTTTTGGTGATTGAACCGGTGAGGGAACGTGGTCGGTCGGGGGTGATTGGCATGGGGTGTGTTTCAGCCGCGGTTGTTCAGGTTTTCAGCGGATGGACCATCTTTGCGTTGGATGGGGGCTGCGCGGAGGGTGGCGGGATCTACGGTGCCTCCGGAGCGTTCGACGATTGAGATGAAGATATCTTCGAGGGTGGGAGAGAGGACTTCGACGCGACGGAGCCCGGGTAGAAGCGCGAGGGCGGGAAGGACGGAGGCGGGAGGGCCGGGGGGCCGGACTTCGAGCCATCGGCCGAGGTCGGCGACAGCCCCGACCTTACGGAGCGCCTCGAGGGGGGGCTCGGAGTCGAACTCGACGGCGAGGGAATGAGGGGCGAATCTGCCGCGGATGGTTTGCGGGGAATCGTCAAGGACTTTTTGACCCTGGTGGATCATCACGATGCGGTCGCAGAGGGCCTCGGCCTGGAGCATCTGGTGGGTGGAAAAGATGATGGTGCGGCCGGCGTTGTGCTGCTCATCGATGAGTTCGCGCAGGAGGCGGGAGTTGACGGGATCGAGGCCGCTGAAGGGTTCATCGAGGATGATGAGATCGGGTTGGTGGATGACGGCCGCGATGTACTGGACCTTTTGCTGCATGCCCTTGGAGAGTTCCTCGCACTTTTTGCGGGCGGAATCTGCGAGGCCGACGCGTGCGAGCCACTGGAGGACGGTGGCGGTGAGGCCGGCACCATCGATTCCTTTGAGGCGGGCCATGTATTCGAGGAAGGCCAGGACGCGCATTTTTTTATAGACGCCGCGTTCTTCGGGGAGGTATCCGATGCGGTCTTTGCTTTCGACGGCGGAAGCCTTGCCGAGCACCGAGAGTTCGCCGGAATCGGGGAAGATGATCGACATGATCATCCGGATGGTGGTGGTTTTACCGGCGCCATTGGGGCCGATGAAGCCGGTGAGGGAACCTTCGGGGATCTCAAGATGGAGGTCGGAGACCGCGATCTTGGGGCCGAAGGTTTTGGTGATGGAGTGAAGGGCGACGGCGTGGTTCATGGTGGGGTGTGAGACGGGAGGCGGACACGCGAAGACCAAGATGGGGGTTTGTTAGAAATCGCGGCGGGTAAAGATTCGGGCGCTGAGGGCGAGGATGAGGAATTCGAAAATGATGGACGTTCCGATGACCCAGGTAACTGAGCGGGTTTTATAGATCGTTTCGAGGCGTTTGGTGACTTTCTGTTGATCGGCCCTGGAGAGCCTGGCGAAGGCAGGGCCGCTTGAACCCGCCTCGGAGTCGTCGTCGTCTTCGCCGAACGTCCGGCCTAGGTTCATTTCATCGACCAGCCAGCGGTCGATGAGGTCAACCGTTTCGCCGGTTTTGGGCAGGAGTGTTTTGACGGAGACGAAGACTTTGGCGGCCGTATCCCAAGGTTGATAGTTCTTGCGGAGTTTTTCGAGGTCCGTGCGTGCTTCGGCGATACGGGGGTTGGCGCTTTCAAGTTCGGCCCGGGTGGGGGGTTCACGTGTTTCGGCGGTGCCGTCGTCGGGCGGCGTACGCAGCAATTTGGTGGTGTTCGCCTCCATGCGTCCGATCCTGGCTTCGAGGCTTTCTGCGAGCACGACGTTGCTCTCCCGGCCGTTGAGCACGAGGACTTCGGTCGCGTTGATGCCGAAGCACAGGAACCAGAAGAGGAGTGTGAGGAGTAGAGAAGCGATCGTGGAACGGGTGAGGAGGCCGAACAGGACGCAGACGGCGAAGAGGTAACTGAAGAAGAGGAGGACGATGGGGACGGCGAGAAAGACGCCGGGCTCCCACGCGCCGCCACGGACGCCGATGACGACGAAGCAGGCCGCCGAGAACGTGAGGACCTGGAGCCCGACGAAGAGGAGGCCAACGGCGAACTTAGTGAGGAAGAGCCGCAGGCGTGCGATGGGCTTGCTGAGGGTGAGTTCGATCGCGCCGCTGGCGATGAAATCGGGGATCATGCTGGAGGTTGAGACGAGCGCGAGGATGGTGGCGATCCACGAGAGCCAGAACGTGATTCCGAAGTTCGCGAAGAGGGACTTGTAGAGTTGATCGGGCGGGAGCGTGGCGCTCGTGAGGAAGCCGTTGAAGTCACCGATCTCGAACCACAGGAGTGTGAGGCCGTTTTCGTTGATCCCTAAGGCGGCGAACGCGGCTACGACAACTCCCGAGAGGATCATGGTGATCCAGAAGAGTTTCTTGCTGTTGAGTTCGCGGTAGGCGTCGACGAGCAACGCGAAGGTCTGGATCATTTCGGGGCTCCCTTGCCGGTCTCTCGGGCGGCCCCGGGGCCGAGGGCCTGACCGGTGGTGGGATCGGTGACGGCCTCCATGAAGAGGTCTTCGAGGGAGGGACGGACGGTCTTGAACGATTTGATGACTATGCCGCGGGACCGGAGGGCATCGAGGACGGGCATGGCGAGGGCAGGGTCGTCGGTGGAAATGCGCATGGTGCTGCGGTCGATTTCGAAGGCCTGGCCCGAGGCCAATTCGCCCCTGATCAAACGGACGGGTGCGAGTTCGCTGTCGCGGCCCGTGGCTGGGGCGACGGCTAAAGGTTGGGCGGCCAAAGGCTTGGTGGGCGGCGCGAGTTCCCGCATGGCGGTGCCAGCGGGAAGGGCGGCGGCGAACACGGCGTGTGCAGCGTCCGCGGGCTGGGCGATCTCGATCTCGCAGCGGCGTTGATCGACGGTGAGTTCATCGATGGTGCCCTGGCTCTTCACCTTGCCTTGCACGAGGATGGCGACACGGTCGCAGACCATCTCGAGTTCGCTGAGCAGGTGGGAGTTGAGGAAGACCGTCTTGCCGCGGTCTTTGATGTGAGCGAGGACGTTTCGGATTTCTTTGCGGCCCACGGGGTCGACACCGTCGGTCGGCTCATCGAGGACGACGAGGTCGGGATCGTTCATAAGGGCCTGCGCAATGCCGATGCGTTGCCGCATGCCCTTGCTGTACTGTTTGACCCTGGTCTTTGACCAATCGCTCATGCCCACGAGGCCGAGGAGTTCGGCGGCTCGGGTTTTGCGGACGGCGGCGGGAACTCCGCAGAGAGCACCGTAGAAATCCAGGACTTGGCCGCCGGTGAGGTATTCGGGGAAGCGGTGGTGTTCGGGCAGGTAGCCGACGCGGGCAAGGGTGGGTTTGTGGCCGACTGGTTTGCCGAGGATCAGGCCGTCGGCCTTGGTGGGGCTGATAACGGTCATCAGGATTTTGACGAGGGTGCTTTTGCCGGCACCATTGGGGCCCAAGAGGCCGAAGATTTCGCCCCGGCGGACGCGCATTTCTATGCCGCGAAGGGCGTGGATTTTGCCTTTGTAGACCTTGTCTACGTTGGCAAGGTCGATGGCCCATTCGTTGTGTGTGAGGGGGACGTTGGGCTGGAGCATGGGCACCATTGTTGACGGGTGAGTGGGGCGGTTGGCGGCGCGGTCGGTGGTTATTCGAGGGAAGTTGGTTTTTGTTTCAGCGCGGCGGGTGGGGGTCGATGGACGGGGCACGAAGCGCAAGCGGCATGAGGGACGTTCAATGCAGTGGCACTGGTTTCTCACGGCCTTTTGCGTGCAACCACGTGGAAGATGTGGTGGTGTTTGGTTCCCCCCAGTGCATCGCCACCGGGCTGATCGAGTTCTTGAAGTTGTTCGATGTTGAAGGGTGCGAGGAACGATTCGACGGCTGCGCGGGTGTGATGGCTGCTGGGGCGGACAGGGGCCCATTCGTCCCGGTCGCCGAAGAATTGGCCGCAGAAGCGGCCGCCGGGGCGGAGGGAGTGGACGATCCAGTGCCACAACGCGGGGAAGTGGACGGGTTCGCAGAAGGGGAGCGCGAAACTGGCGTTGATGAGATCGAGCGGCGGGGTGTGGGCGAGGACGGTGGAAACTTCTTCAAACTTGAGGGCGAGCGGCACTACGGCGGAACGTTGCGGGGCGGGCATGCCATCTTGAATGAGCGACAAGCCGGCGGTGCTGGAATCGATGGCGAGGACGTGCCAGCCCCGGCGCACCAACTCGCGGGTGTCGCGGCCTTCGCCGCAGGCGAGGTCGCATGCGGTTCGGATGATGCGTGAATCGGCGGGCGGATCGGCTTCGAAGAGTTCGAGGGCCTTTATCAGCGTCTCGCGCGGCGGCTTATCGTGAACGGCGTTGAAGTAGGCCGGCCAGTCGCGTTGGTAGTCGGGCGTGATGGACGGGGCGTTCGGTTTCGACATTGGATCCATGAATGTATGAGCGTACACGGGCGTTTATGTCGGCCTTGGAAGCGGCCGGAGAACTGAGGCGTGTTTCCGCCCGGGTTTCACCGGTACTTGAGGTGGCGACGATCGCGGATCGGGTGAGCCGGATGGCGGCTCCGCGTGCGGGCAGCGATTCATCAAGGCGGAACGATCCGCGGTTCTTTGCTCTGGGCGGACCGGCGCTGCTGTTCGAGAATGTCGAGGGGTCGACGATTCCGCTGCTCATCAATGGTTGGGGGAGTTATCGCAGGATGGAAATGGCGCTGGGCTGCCACGACGAAGGGCACACCCCGGGCGGGTTCGATGCGCTTGGCGCTCGGATCGGATCGCTGACGAAGCCGCAGCCGCCGCGGTCGCTTGCTGAATTGGTTTCGAAGGCGAGGGAGTTTTTACCGCTTCTTCGCATCTCGCCGCGGCGGCGTGGGGGGCGTGGGGCGTGTCAGGAGATTGTGCAGACGGGTGCGGGGGTTGACCTCACGACGTTGCCGATTATCCGTTGCTGGCCGAAAGATGGGGACTTTGGGGCGGTCGGGTATTCGGCGGGCGTGAATGCAGCGGTCGCTGGGATGGGTACGGGGCCCGAGTGGGACGCGTTTTTCCGCGGGCGGTACATCACGCTTGCGGGCATCCACACCGTTCATGCCGATGACGCCGACGACCCGAAGCCCGCGAGCCACAACATTGGCATGTACAGGGTGCAGATGCTGGCGAAGGATCGCGCAGCGATGCACTGGCACATGCACCACGACGGTGCCCGACACTGGCGGAGTTGGAAGAAGGCCGGGAGAAGGATGCCGGTGGCGATTGTGCTGGGGGGTGAATCGGTGATGCCGTACGCAGCGACGGCTCCGTTGCCGCCCGGAATCAGCGAGTTGCTTCTGGCCGGGTATCTGAATCGGCGGGGGATTGAGATGGTTCGGGGGGTTACGGTGCCGCTGTGGGTTCCGGCGAGCGCGGAGATCGTGATTGAGGGATTTGTGAGCGATGCGGCGGGCGGCATTGGGTTTGACCCGCGCACGGGCGAAGCCTTGGGGCCGGGTGCGGTGTTTGAGGGCCCGTTCGGTGACCACACGGGTTTTTACTCGATGCCGGACCGGTATCCGATTGTGGAGATTACGGCGATCACCATGCGTCGGGACGCGGTGTATCCGACCACGATCGTGGGGCTGCCCCCGCAGGAGGATTACTACCTCGGCAAGGCCACCGAACGGCTGTTTTTCCCGTTGCTCAAGACGATCGTGCACGACATCGAGGACTATGACCTGCCGATGTTTGGGGCGTTTCATAACTGCGCGTGCCTGAAGGTGCAGAAGGCGTATCCGTTGCAGGGGCGGCGGCTGATGCACAGCATCTGGGGTGCTGGGCAGATGGCGTGGACCAAAACGATCTTCGTGGTGGACGACGATTGTGATGTGCACGACACCTTTGCGGTGTTGGCGCGGGCGGGCCGGTGGTGCCACCCGGTTCGGGATGTGGAGCGGGTGAACGGGCCGCTCGACATTCTGGATCATGCCGCGCCACGGCTGGGAGCGGGGACGAAAATCGGGTTTGACTGCACCCGCAAGATCTCTGGTGAAGAAGTGGGTGGGGTTGAGGTTTCGGCGCGGGCACGGTCGGTTGGTGGCGATGGGGCGTATGCGGCGTACGCGGCGGCGGTGATGGCGATGCCGGGTGTTGTCGCGGTCAACGTGCCGGTTGCTTTGGAACGCGGCTGGATGTTTGTGGCGGTTCGGAAGCGTGCAGCCGGGCAAGGCGCGGACGTGATCCGCTCAATCGCGGGGTTGAGGGATGCCGGCGGCCTGACGGACGAAGAGTTGCCGCCCTTTGTTGTGGTTGTGGACGACTCGGTGGACGTGATGGATGTGGACCGGACGCTTTTTTGCTGGTGCGCCCACAGCGATGCTGGCCGCGACAGTCAGGTGTTCGGGACGGCTGCGTGGCCCCGGCTGGGGTTTGATGCGACGCCGAAGGTGGCTGGGGACGAACGCAACGGTGAGGCGGTGCGGGCGTGGCCGCCGATTGTGGCGGTGGCTCCCGAGATGGCGGCGCAGGTTGAGCGGAGGTGGGGAGAATTCGGGCTTGCTTGAACTGTCGGGTAAGCATCAATCGATGATGGTGGATTGGTCGGTGGGCCAGCGCTTGCTGCGACCGGTTTCGATCTGGCCGCCTTGAGCGATCCAGCCTTCGAGGCCGTCGGCGTAGAAGTAGACGTCGTCGTATCCATTCTGGAGGAGGCGCTTGGTCATTCCGATGGCGGAGGGAGTGCCGGGGTGAACGCCGTAGACGACAAGGCGGTCAAAGGCTTCGAGGCGGGCGTCGGGCTTCTGACCTGTCGGGATGGTCGAAAGTTGTTTATTCCAAGCGTTGGGCAGGTGAGCGATCGCGAAATCGGCGGGGGCCCGCGGATCAATCAGGAGAACGGCACCGGGTTTTCTGTCTGCTTCGCTCACCAAACGCTGCAGTTCTGCCCCGGAGATGAACTCGATGTCCTTGTCGGTCGTTTCGGTGGTGCAGCCGCCCAGCATGGAGGCCGAAAGGCCAATGCAAACACTGGTCCAAGAACACGCCGCGGAGAATTGACGTAGTACCATGACTCCAAGGGTACCACTTTGCCGCGAGGCGCGTGGAGGCCGGCGGAGAACCGTTGGATTTTGACAACACGATGAGCAAGAAATATCTGAGCCTGTCGATTCCTGAGCCTTGGTTCGCGGCGGGTGTTGCGGCTTTTTTGGCGGTATGTAGTGGGATGTCAGCGAACGCTCAACCTCAGCCGCAACCGGACGGTGCGGGTGGCAAGCCCGGGGCCGGATCGGAGCGGGCGACCCGTGTGACCGTGACTTCAGTGGCTGGTTCGCTAATACCTGGCGAGACGAACTTGATCGGTTTGACGTTTCGCATCGAGGCTGGATGGCACATGTACTGGGACGGCCATAACGATTCCGGGTCGGCTCCGGAATTTACGATGACGTTGCCGGCGGGGTGGAGCCAAGGGAAGACCAAGTGGCCGGTTCCCAAGCGCCAGATGTTGCCCGGTGACATTGTCGACTATGTCTATGAAGGTGAAGTGACGCTCTTGGTGCCGCTCGAAGTTCCGGCGGCTGCGGCGGGGAGCGACGTTGAGATTCCGATCCGGTTGAAATGGCTGGTGTGTTCGGATGTGTGCGTGCCCGAGAAGGGTTCGACGACGCTGAAGGCTTTGGTCGCTCTCTCGAACGCGCCGACGGTGGAAGGGGTGGAGCAGCCTCGGCGGATTTCGGAGACGTTGCACCGCCGTTTGCCCAAGCCGATTGCTGAGGCCACTGGGATAAAAGTCACTGCGGGAGCAGGGTTTCTGCGCATCGAGGCGGAGGGGGCCAAGATCATTCGGTTTATGCCGTCGGTGTTGGGTGTTGCGTTGCTGGATGCCGCGGCTGAGGGTGAAGTGAAGGGCGGGGTGTTGGCGGCGGGCCTTGACGAGGCCGACGCTGAGCACCCGGGCGTGGCGGGCATCATTGAGGTTGTGGGTCCCAAGGGGCGTGAGGCGTATTGGTTTGAGAAGTCGTTGGCGAGCGCGGCGGCCAGCGATGGCAACCCCGAGGGCGGAAGCCCGGCACCAAAGTAGAAACGATCCGGATGAAGGACCGGGATGTGCGTCCCGCGTTTTGTCGGTGGATTTGTTGGAAGATTCTGTGGTTTGAACTTTCTGGAGATTCGCAAGATGAAGAACCTGTGTGCAACGTTGGTAACGGGACTTGTGCTGTCATTCGCGGGGACGGCGCTGGCCCAGACCGGGGCTGCTCCTTCGACGCCGAAGACCGATGGGGCGAAGGTTGCTGAGAAGGCCAAGGAAGCGGTGAAAGGCGCGAAGGCGGGCGACGTGAAGGTGGGCGACAAGGCCCCGGACTTCACGATCACCGATACCGACGGCAAGAGTCACAACCTCGCTGAACTGAACAAATCCGGGAAGATTGTCGTTCTTCAGTGGTTCAACTCCGAGTGCCCTTATGTCGTTAAACACTACGGCGATGCGGGCAACACCTTCAATGACATCCAGAAGAACTACGCGAGCAAGGGCGTGGTGTTGATCGCCGTGAACAGCGGCGGCAAGGGCAAGGCCGGCACCGGCAAGGAACTGAACCAGAAGGTCAAGGAAACATGGAAGATGGCCTATCCGATCGTTCTTGACGAGAGCGGCGAGATCGGCCGGGCGTACGGCGCCAAGAACACACCGGCGATGTACATTGTCAACAAGGACGGCATTGTTGCGTACACCGGCGCCATCGACGATGACAAGGGCAGCGAGAAGCCGGGCAAGACGAACTATGTCACCAAGGCTCTTGACCAGTTGATCGCGGGCGAGACCGTGACGACGAGCGAGACCAAGCCCTACGGCTGCGGTGTGAAGTACGGCTCCTGAAGCCTTGAGACGGTAGTTGGAAGACTTTCAAATAGGTCCGGGCGTTGAATCGTCCGGACCTTTTTTTTCGTGTCGGCTTCGTGACGGAACGCACCACGACCGGGCGCGATCGCTCGTATCCTTGGAGTCACATGCTCGGAACCATATTCGATTTTCTGCTCGTTGTCCTGGGTTTCAGTTCGATCGTGGTCATCCACGAGTTCGGGCACTTTCTGGCGGCCCGGTGGGCGGGCGTGCGGGTGCTGGCGTTCGCGGTCGGCTTTGGGCCGGCCTTGGTTTCGTACCGCAAGGGGCTTGGCGTTCGGGCCGGGAGCAGCGAGCGCGAATATGCGGAGCGGCTGCTGGCGGGTGGTGCCGGATTGGGGGCGATCAGCCCGACGGAGTACCGGATCAACGGGTTGCCCTTCGGCGGGTACGTCAAGATGCTGGGGCAGGAGGATCTGGACCCGGCGGCCGCGAGCCGCGCTTCTGACAGTTACCAAAACTGCGTGCCGTGGAAGAAGATGGTGATCATTTCGGCGGGCGTGGTGTTCAATGTCGTTGCCGCGGCCGTGCTGTTTATTGTGGTGTTCATGGCGGGCCTCAAGACCGAGTCGGCGCGGATCGGGGTGGTTCAGGCCGATTCGCCGGCGGCGACGACTGTGGCGACCAATGCAGGGCGGTTGGGGGTTGCGGAACCGGGGCTGAAGCCGGGGGACCGTGTGCTGGAGGTGGGGGGGCGCGAGGCCCGGTCATTCGATGATGTGATGCTCGTCGGCGCGATGGCGAAGCGCAGCACGGCGGTAGCCATGCTGGTGGAGCGGGAGGGTGTTGCTGAGCCGCTCTCGTTCGCGATTGTTCCGAAGGTTGGAAGGCTGAGCGGGATGTTGGAGTTGGGCGTGGGCCCGGCATATTCATCGATGGTGTTGCAGTCTCGGAATGGGAAGGAAGCGGCCGAGATACGGGAGGTCTTTGCATCGATCGGGCTTGCGGGTGTTGAGCCGGGGATGCGACTGGTTCGCGCGGGGACCATTACGGACGTTCGCGATGCATCTGCAGTTGTGGCCGCGGCCCGGGCGTCGGGCGGTGAACCGTTTGAACTGGAGTTTGCGGGCGACGGAGAGGCGAACATCGTGAAGATGGTCGCGCCGGGCGCTGAGTTTCAGCAGGATTTGGTGGCGGGTTTTGATGGCAGCCGTGTGTCCATTGAACATCTTCTTGGCATGGTGTCGGTGATGACGGTGGGGCTGGTCGAGGAGGGTTCACGCGGCTTTGAGGCGGGCCTTCGCACCGGCGATGTGTTCGTTCGATTGGGGGCCGTTGAGTATCCATCGGTGCTGCAGGGCGTGGCCGAGATCCGGTCGTTGAAGGGGAAGCCGATTCCTGTGGTGGTGTTGCGCACGAACGAAGCCGGGGTGGCGGAAGAGGTGACGCTGACTGGCGTGTCGGTGAATCGGAAAGGGCAGATCGGCTTTAGCGTCGGGGATGCGAGCGGGAGCCGTGCCCTTTTGGCCGCGACGCCGCCGGAACTGTTGACGCTGGCCGGTGGTGGCGCGGCGTGGGGTGGGCCGGGATCTGAGGTCGTGAGCGTGAACGGAACGCCGGTGGCGAATTTTGCGGAAATCCGTGAGGTGTTGCGGGCGGCGGCCGTGGGAGATCGTGCGGTGATTGCGGAAGTTCGGCCGCCCTCGGGCGGGGCGCTGCGGACGGTGCGATGGGACTTGACGCAGGCGCACGTCGATCACTTGGCGGGGCTTTCGTGGACGTCACCGATCTCGCAGGGAATCTTTGAGCAAGAGAAGACCGTGCTGAAGGCGGGGAATCCGGCCGAGGCGGTGGTGATGGGGCTGGGTGAGACGCGGCGCGTGATGCTGCAAACCTACGTGACGTTTGCGCGTCTCTTTGAGGGGTCGATCAAGGTGTCGCACCTGAAGGGGCCGGTGGGTATTGCGCACATCGGAACGCTCATCGCGGGGAAGGGGACGGTGTGGCTTCTGTTCTTTCTGGCGCTCATCAGCATCAACCTTGCGGTGATCAATTTTCTGCCGTTGCCGATCGTGGATGGGGGCCAGTTTCTGCTGATCGTGTACGAACAGATTCGCGGGCGGCCTGCGCCGGTGGGTTTTCTCAACGCGATCACCATCGGCGGGTTGGCGATTATCGGGTCGCTGTTTCTGATTGTGACGTTTAACGACATCCGCAACTTGTTCGGCGTGTGAAGAGTCACCCTTGCTCGGATTGCTCGGACTTCTTGCGCTGGGGTTTCTCATCGCCAATTTGGCGATGACGGGGTACACCGTGTGGATGCTGGTGCATCCGCCGCGGCGGACGTACGCCACGGCCTTGGCGAGGGGGATTCCTGGAGACCCGGGAGAGGTTGGGCCGGATGGGGGTGGCCCGTACGTGTTTGAATCTTGGGAAACGGAACTTGGGCAGGGCCGTGGTGGATTGAAGGTGTGGGATGTCGGCGGGAAGGATGCCCAAGGGCCGGTGGTGGTCTTTGTTCATGGGTGGGGCGATTCGCGGATCGGCGGGTTGTCGCGTCTGCCGGTGTTCGCGGGGATTGCGTCGCGGGTGCTGATGTTTGACCTGCGCGGGCACGGAGAATCGGGCGGCACGTGCGGCTTGGGTGTTCGCGATGTTGGCGATCTTGGTGCGGTGGTGGCTCGCATCGGGGGCGAGCGGCCGATCGTGCTGGTGGGGTGGTCGATGGGGGCGGGCGTGGCGATTGCCTTTGCCGCGAGCGGGTTGGGAGTGAGCGGGCGCGTGGCGGCCGTGATCGCGGAATCGGCGTACCGATTCGGGAGCACGCCGGCCCGGAATGTGCTGAGGATGTCGCGTTTGCCGTACCGGATTAATCTGCCACTTGCGTTCGCGTGCCTCGGGGTGGAGCACCGACTGGGCTTGCGAGGATTTGATGGGCCGCGATTTGACCGGGCGGCTCTGGCGTCGCGGTTGAAGGTGCCGCTGCTGGTGATTCATGGGTTGGATGATCGGACGAGCCCGCCGGCCGATGGGAAGTTGATTGCTCAAGCCGCGCCGAACGGTGAGTTTCTGGGGGTGGCCGATGCGGGGCACCACGGATTGTGGACGAAGCCGGAGACGGGCTTGCTGGTGGGGAAGGCGTCCGCGGACTTTGTGGCGAGGCAGGTGAGAGGTAGGATGCCTGTGTGACGCAGGTGTGACGCCGATTGGTGCGGGTTCCATAAGATCGGGGATGAACGAGATCCTTGAACGACCTGTGTCGCCGACCGTGGATGCCGTGATGGCGTCCGAGCGGGCGGCTGCGTTCACGAAGCGTTCGATCAAGGCGGCCAGCAAGAGCGCCGGGCTCCGGCTTGCGCTCTCGATGATCGATCTCACGACGCTGGAGGGGAAAGACTCGGTTGAGAAGGCGCGGTCGCTGTGCAGCAAGGCCGCGCGGCCATATGAACTCGATGAACGGGTGCTGGGTGAACGGCTTCCGGCGTGCGCTGCGGTGTGCGTGTATCCGGCGCTCGTTCGGGCGTGCCGCGAACAGTTGCGGGGGACGGATGTGAAGGTGGCGAGCGTGGCGACGGGTTTTCCGAGCGGGCAGTTTCCGCTCTCGGTGCGGCTTGAGGATGTGAGGCGGGCGGTAGCGGACGGTGCGGACGAGATCGACATGGTTATCAACAGGGGTTCGTTTTTGGCCGGCCGGTATGTTGAGGTTGCGGACGAGATTTCGCAGATTAAATTGGCGTGTGAGCGGGAGGACGGGTCTTACGCCCATTTGAAGGTGATCTTGGAGACGGGCGAGTTGGAAACCTTGGATTCGGTGCGGCTGGCCAGCGATATTGCGATCCGCGCGATGCACGATGTGCACGTGCCGCGGCATGCTCACGGGGCGGATTTCATCAAGACGTCAACGGGCAAGGTGCAGCCTGCGGCGACCATGCCCGTGACGCTGGTGATGCTCGAGGCCATCAGGGACTGGTATCTCAAGACGGGTGAACTGGTGGGGATGAAGCCGGCGGGGGGTATTCGCACGGCGAAGCAGGCGCTGCATTACTTGGTGATGGTCAAAGAGACGATGGGGCCACTGAAAGTGCCGGGCTTTGAAGCGGTGGACGGCAATCCGTGGTTGACACCAGACTACTTCCGGTTTGGTGCGAGCGCTCTTTGCAACGACCTTCTGCGGCAGATTGTGCGGCTGAAGACAGGCAAGTATGTTGCGGGGCATGACTTTTCGGAGGCTTGAGCGCGGGTTGAAGGAACGAGGCTTGGGAGTTCTTGGGGCCGACGCAAGGGTCGGTTTTGATTCGCGTGGCAATTGGTGAGGGGAGACCTGTTGCGGGGGTGAATGCCTCCCAAAGATGGGCCATGCCCGACGCCCTCTTCCCCTCGCAAACGAACGGTCACCATCCTCCTGGGGTTGCGGCCACGCGGGTTCCTGCGCCATCGCCGATCGCGGCGTTCGCCTCGGCGTTTGCAACGCTCGACACATATGCACCGGCTCCGGAATCGGTGAAAGTGTCGATCGCGGACGCGTATGGCCACTTTATTGGTGGGCGATTCACGGAGCCACACCGAGGAAAGGGCGGAACATTCGCCACGATCAACCCGGGTACGGAAGAGGTGCTGGCGGAAGTTTCGCAGGGGACGGTGTCGGACGTGAATGCGGCGGTGAAAGCGGCCCGCGCTGCGTTCCCGGCGTGGGCGGCGTTGCCGGCGATTGAGCGAGGCAAGTACATCTTCAGAATGGCCCGTCGGATTCAGGAACGGGCCCGGGAGTTGGCGGTCCTTGAGACGCTCGATTCGGGCAAGCCGATCAAGGAGTCGCGGGATGTCGACATCCCGCTGGCGTCGGCGCACTTCTTTTATCACGCCGGATGGTCCGACAAATTGCAGTATGCGTTCCCCGGTCGAACGCCGCGGCCGCTGGGGGTATGCGGGCAGATCATCCCATGGAACTTCCCGCTGCTGATGGCGGCGTGGAAGATTGCCCCGGCCCTGGCGTGCGGGAATACGGTGGTTTTGAAGCCAGCCGAGACGACACCGCTGAGCGCGCTCCGGCTGGCGGAGATCATCGAGGAAGTGGGGCTTCCGCCGGGCGTTGTGAACATCGTGACGGGGGACGGTCGGACGGGCGCAGCGCTGGTTGAACACGCGGGGGTCGACAAGATCGCGTTCACGGGTTCGACCGAGATCGGCAAGCGGATTGCGCTCGCGTGCGCCGGAACTTCGAAGAGGTTGACGCTGGAACTGGGCGGCAAGAGCCCGCACATCATTTTCGAGGATGCGAGTCTTGACCAGGCGATCGAGGGGATCATCGCCGGGATCTATTTCAATCAGGGTGAGGTGTGCTGCGCGGGGTCGCGGCTGTTTGTGCAGGAGAGCATTGCGCCCGAGGTGTCGCGGCGGCTTGCGATGCGGCTCGGGAGTTTGCGGGTGGGTGACCCGATGGACAAGAACACGGATGTCGGGGCGGTGAACAGCCGCGAGCAATTGGACCGCGTCAATCACTACCTGCGGCTGGGCGTTGAGGAAGGTGCTTCGTTGTGCGGGCCGGTGGGGGCGGCGGCTGACTATGGGCTTCCCTCGAAGGGCTTCTATTGCCGCCCGTGCTTCTTTACGAACGTACAGCCGAGCCACACCATTGCTCGGGAAGAGATCTTCGGGCCGGTGCTGAGCGTGATGACTTTCCGCACTCCGGAGGAAGCGATTGCGAGGGCGAACAACACACCGTATGGGCTGGCGGCGGGCATCTGGACGGACAAGGGGAGCAAGATTTTCGAGATCGCCCGGAAGTTGAAGGCGGGGGTGGTTTGGTGCAACACGTACAACCGCTTTGACCCCGCGAGCCCGTTTGGCGGTTTTAAGGAAAGCGGGTT
>Ga0163144_10009832_pt1 | contig 20470 bp, 32 predicted proteins | sample OliLak19BULKMAT1_FD_123175 | JGI IMG/M metagenome (GOLD analysis project Ga0163144, IMG submission 123175) | Freshwater microbial mat bacterial communities from Lake Vanda, McMurdo Dry Valleys, Antarctica - Oligotrophic Lake LV.19.BULKMAT1 | ecosystem: Environmental > Aquatic > Freshwater >... | reverse complement strand
GCCACGCGGCCCTGATCGACGAATTCCTGGATGCGGACCATCGAGGTGCCGTGCGAAAACAAGCCGAAGGGCAGCGCGCCATCCGCGGTCGTGCCGGTGCTCAGCACGCCGCGCAACCGATACTGCTGCGTGAGCGGCAGCCAGGTGGGGCTGCCGGCGGCGCGCCAGAACGCCACGGTGTCGCGGGGCGGCGTGGCATTCGGCCGCTGGTTGAAATTGTGGTAGCTCTCGTAGGAGCCGCTCAGCCGCGTGTTCCGGAACGGCTGGAAATTGAGCCCGAACGTCATGCGGTTCGTGCGGTCCGTCGACGGTTTGCGCATGTAACCCTTTTCCTCATACACGGCCGAGATGCGCGCGGCGAGGATCGCGCGGTTCCCGCTGTTCCGCAGGAGCGGGCGGTTGAGGTCGGCGCTGAACCGGAAGCCCTCGTAGCTGTCCACGCGCGCCGAGAACGAGGAAATTTCACGCGTGAGGTTGGCGCGCGACTGGATGAGGTTGATCGTGCCGGAGGCGTCACCGAGGCCGAAGATGCTCGAGTTCGGCCCACGGCTGATTTCGACGGCTTCGATGTTGTAGGTGTCGACGGGGGATCGAGCTCGTCGAGGCGAAGTTGCCGACCGCGATGTTGGCGGCGCTCAGGCCGCGCACGCGGTTCGCCGTCTGCGGGCTGCCGGCGACGTTGTCGACGACGTTGCCCCGATCGATCACGAAGTCGGTGAACTGGCCCGTGCCCTCGGTGTTCGCCTCGTAGAGGAAGATGTCGTTGATATCGACGGCCGCGGTGTCGAGGAGCTGCTGCTTCGTGACCACGGTGATCGACGCGGCGAGATCCTCGATGCGGGAGTTGAGGCGCGTGCCGGACATCGTGCTCGAGGCATAGTAGCCCTTGTCCGCCGCGGCGTTCACCTCGAACGGTGTGAGCTCGATGACTTTTTCGCCGGCGTTGCTCCCGGCCGATTCGGAAACACTGCCGGCCGCGCGCGCGTTATCCGCGCGCTGGACGGCCAGCTCCTCCGGATCGAGCCGGCCGTTCTTGTTGGCGTCGTAGCGCGCGAGCGCGCGGGCGTCCTGGGTCGGGCTTGTCGTGGCGGGGGCTTGCTGCGCGCCAAGTGGAACGGTGACGCAGAGCGCGCAGAGCGGCAGGGTATGCCGCGACAATGTGCGGAGGATGCTTCCGAACGGTTTCATGGTAGTCGGGGGGGGGTTACGGGGCTCGAGAAAACACCGGAGCGATCTCACGGCGCACAAAGGAGCGCTGGGAAACGCAGAAGACGGGGAAAGGCTTCGGCATCACGCGTAAGCCGACGAAAAGAGGGGGCAACGGCGCTCCGCGTCTGACAGTCTGGCGTCCGGCACGCCCATCGGCCGGGACGAGAGGCGGATTGGGTGGGAGCCGGGAACCGTGTGCTGCCGTCTTGCCGCTCCCCGCGCGCAACCCAAGACTACACCTTGCTGGAAGAATTCGGCTCGGCGGATGTTTCCGCGAGCTTGAGGATGGCCACGCTGAACATCGCGAGCCCCGCCGCCACGAGGACGAACCAGTCGCCGTATACGGTGTAGACGCTGTTGCGATCGATCCAGCGCACATCGCGACTGACTTCGATCACCTTGGTCCCGCGAAAGTAGATCGTGTCCGCATCGTTCACCATCGCGTTGCGGATGGCGCCGAATTCGTCGATCCAGCCGCTCCAGCCGCCATTGCCGCAGCGCAGCACGGGCCGGCGTGTCTCGACCGCGCGCAGCACGGCGTGCGCGGCATGCTGATACGCCGCGCCGCCTTCGCCGAACCAGCCGTTGTTCGTCAGCACCGCGAGCACGCCCGCGCCCCCGAGCGCACTGTGGCGCGCGAGTTGGGGATAAACATCCTCGTAGCAAATGAGCGGACCAAACACCACCGGCTGCCCCCGCAGGTTCAGCAGAATAGGCGCGGAGTCCTCGCCGCGGGAGAAGTCGCCGCCGATGGGCACGAACTTGCTCAGCCAGCCCAGCACCGGCCGCAACGGCACGAACTCGCCGAAGGGCACGAGCTGGCGCTTCCGATAATATTTCGCCGCGACGCCCTCTGCCGGCGTGACCAGAAACGCGCCGTTGAACCACTGCTCGCGCGGCGTATTCGGCTCCTCGATCGCGATCGAACCGAGCATGACCGGCACCTTGGCCTTCTCCACGAGACCCTCGACCCACGCCTTGATCGTGGCGTCGCCCCGCACAGCCAGGGGCGTCACCGCCTCCGGCCAGAGAATCAGGTCCGGTCGCGTCACGGCGGCCTCGAGCGTCGTCTTTTGCAGGATTTCGAGGATCGCAGGCGCGCGGGCGGGATCCCATTTCACGTCCTGCGGGATGTAGGGCTGCACGATCGCGATGCGGCCCATCGGCTGGGTGAAACCGTGGCGGTTGAACGACTCCGTAAAGTGGATGCAGAGGGTCGCCAACAACAGGAAGAGCGCGAGGAAGAACTCCTGACTGCGTTTGTTGAACCCGGTCGCGCCCTCGCGAAAGAGCCGGTGCGCGTAGGCGCCAAAGCCGAGGTTCATCATCACGAGCACGAACGAAATGCCGTAGGCGCCGGTGTAAGCCGCGACCTGCAGGATGCTCGCGCGCTCCCACTGGCTCGCCGCCAGCGGCAGCCAGGGAAAGCCGCCGAGCAGCCAGGTGCGCGTCCACTCGATCAGCACCCACATACCCGCCAGGCCGAGCACGACGAGCAGGCGCGTCAGCGTCGGCTTCCCGACAATCCGCGGCAGCGCCCACCAGGCCGCGAGATACCAGGTGCCCACCCACACGCCCACGAACGGGCCCAGCAGCAGGAGCCCGCCCCACGTGACGTTATGCAGCCAGCCGAGCAGGAGAGTCCAGGCGACGGCCTGCGCGGCAAACATCGTCCAGGCGTAGACCTTCAGCCGCGGCCGCAAATAGGCCCAGTAGATGCCCGGCACGAGCATGGCGTAGGCGAGCTCCGGCGCCTTGAACGGCGGGAACGCACCCACCGCCAGCACGATGGTGAGCGTGAATACGACGGCCGCAGCGATGCGTTCCGCGTGCCGTTGCAAAAACGTCGGGCGTGGCTCGTAAGGATCCAACGGAAGGGAGTCGGTGACGGTGGACACGCGGGAGAAGGGTCCAAGTAGGCGGAGGTTGCCCTCGCGTGCAAGCCACGCTCGAACCGCCGGACGCGTCCACGGTCTGTCGCGGGCATGAGCGCCGTCACCGATCTCCGCCAGCTCCGGGGCCGCAGCGTGCTGGTGCGCTCCACGCGCGATCGCCGTAATCCGCCGACCGCGCTCCGGGGCTCAATCGAGGTGCACGAGAATGCCGACGCCGCACCCGACGTGAGCATCGCCGTGGAGTTTCCACAGATGTTTCACTCCCAGGCCCATCACCGCACTCTCCCGCTGGACCACGCGGCGATCGCGCGGCTCCTCGCCACGGAATACAACGGCGCGTTCGAATTCACCATCGACGACGAATGGGCGTGACGGCACGCTGCGTCGCCATGGCCGATCTCCCCGACTGCCTCTACTGCCGCAAGGATGAACGGCTCCACGATCTCATGATCGAGATCGGGTCACTCCAGGTTTCGACCCTCTATCTGTTCAAGGAGCAGACCCACCGCGGTCGCTGCGTTGTCACGTATCGCGAGCACATCAACGAGCTCTTCGATCTGCCCGAGACCGAGTTGAACCGGTTCATGCAGGATGTCGCGCGCGCCGCGAAAGCGATCAAGCAGGCGTTCGGACCGAACAAGATCAACTACGGGGCCTACTCCGACAAGCTGCCGCATCTGCACATGCACCTCGTGCCTAAATACGAGGGCGGCGAGAAGTGGGGCGCGCCGTTCGAGATGATGCCCGCAAACAAGAAGCTCCTCCCCGAAGCGGAATACCTGCCGCTCATCGCGGCGATCAAAGCGGCGTTGAGGTAGGGCGCGTTTTCCTTAACGCGCCGTTTCATGGGTTTCGCACGCGCGGAGGCGGCGGCTTCAGGATAACCAGCCCTACCCCTGCGCTAGGCCCACAAATTCGTTCCAGCAATTTTGATTGTCGGGCGCGGCGGCTTTCCAGCCACCGATTCGTTTTCCGCAGACAATGGGCGACTGGAAAGTCGCCCATCCGGCGATGACCCCGGGCGTGAACGTCATTTGTCGTGTCCGACATGTGGGCCAAGCGCCGCCCTACCCTTCATTCTCCGTCGCTTTGTCGTGCTCGCGCTCTTTTACGCGCGCGATGAAGGCCGCCAGCACCGCTGACTGCGCCGAGATGACCGGCGGAATTGCCAGCACGGTGGTCACCTCCCATTTCCCGTCCTCGTGCAGGTGGCCCCAGGCGTAGCAGCGGAGCGCTTCGTCGTGTCCCAGCAAGGCGAATACCTCCACCTTGCCGTCCCACATCACCTGGCCGTTGACGACTTCGCGCACCTGCTCCGTGCGCGAATGGGAAGCCTCGCATTTGTAGAGCCGCCGGATGGTGGAACGCAGTTCCGCCAGGTATTCCATGCGGTGACTCAACTCGGATTCCCGCCAGGGTCGAGCGTTGGAACGGAGTTACCGCCCCCGCGATTCAGAAGCGCAGCCGGGTATTCTCGTGGCCGCACTTCGGGCAACGGCAGAGCGCGGTGCCCGTGGGCGCGGTGTAGAGCGCGTCGCAGCGGATGCAGTGGAACACCGTCTTGCGGCGCTCGAGCTCGAAGCGGCGCTGATCGCGGCGATCGTAGTAGAACCACAGTCCGAGGAAGACGGCGGCGACGAGCACGCAGTAGATCACGGTGGCGGTGGCGAGCTCGAACATGCGGGCGAAGTTGGGCTAAACGGAGCGTGGCGCCAAGCAACGGTTGACGTGTCGCGGCGGAGCGAAGCGGCTTGCCGTTCCGGCGGAGCCGAAGCGGCTCCGCTCCAGCGAGGCTCGGCTGAGGCACAAAAAAACGCGCCGAGTTGCCTCGGCGCGTTGAGAGATTTCCGGCTTTCGGAACTTATTCCGATTTGCTTGCAAGATGAGCCGAATTACAGCGGAACGGCTTTCCGTTCCGGGTGGGAGCCGAAGCGGCTCCGCTACGACGCCATGCGCGGGCGCAAAAAAACGCGCCGGAACCTTCCGGCGCGTTTGGCAATTCTGATTGAAGCCGCGATTAGCTCTTCGCTTCGCCCTCAGCCTTGGGGGCCTCGGCGGCGGGAGCGGCGGGAGCGGCAACCGCTTCGGCCTTCGGCGCCTCAGCGGCGGCCTCGGTCTTGGCCTTCTTACCGCCGGACTTTTTGCCCTTGGCGGATTTCTTGCCCTTGGACTTCTTGTAGCCCGGGTCATCGGCCTTGACGAACTCGATCAGGGCGAGCTCGGCGGCGTCGCTCTGGCGCTGCGCACCCAATTTGTAGATACGGGTGTAGCCGCCATTGCGGTTCGTGAACTCCTTGTGGAGCTCGTTGAAGAGCTTCGTGATCATGTCCTCGTTGCGGACGTCCGCCAGGGCGAGACGGCGCAGGTGGAGCGCGTCCTTCTTCTCGGTCTTGGCCGCGGCCTGCTTGGCCTTGGTGATGACCTTCTCGATGAAGGGACGCAGGGCCTTGGCCTTGGTCAGAGTGGTCTGGATGCGACCGTGCTCGATGAGCGAGGCAGCCATGTTGGACATCATCGCGCGGCGATGCTCAACGGTGACGCCCAGCGAGGCGTGATGTTTATTGTGACGCATAGTGTTTGTTTTTTAGTTGGCTCCCGATCGGCAATCCGGTCGCAGCGTTGGGCGGCAGCGGACGGCGCGAGAGCCTGAGTTAAATTTCCGATTGGCGATTTCCGATTGCCGATTGAGGCACCGCGCCGACGCGAAGCGTCAGTCAATCGGCAATTCTCAATCGGAAATCGGCAATTCCTCAGCCTTCCTTCTTCGTGTCGAGCAGGCGCTCGTCGAACTTCATGCCGAGGGAGAGGCCGAGGGCTTCGAGCTTCTCCTTGATTTCGTTGAGCGACTTCTTGCCGAAGTTGCGATATTTGAGCATCTCCTGCTCGGTCTTCATCGCGAGTTCGCCGACGGTGGTGATGTTCGCGTTATTCAAGCAATTCGCCGCGCGGACGGAAAGCTCGATTTCGTTGACCGACATGTTGAGGAGCTTGCGGAGCTTGTTCTGCTCCTCGCTGACCTCGGACTGCTGGTTCTCGAACTCGTAGGCTTCCTCGCTGACGCGATCAAACACGTCGAGGTGATGCTTGAGGATCGACGCGGCCTGCTTGAGGGCGTCGTCCGGCGTGATGCGGCCGTCGGTCCAGACCTCGAGGTTCAGCTTGTCGTAATCGGTGATCTGGCCGACGCGGGTCGCCTCGACGGCGTATTTGACGAGGCGGACCGGGGAGAACAGCGAGTCGATCGGAATGACGCCGATGGCCTGCTCTTCCTTCTTGTTCGCTTCGCCGGGATAGTAACCGCGACCGGTCTTGATCTCGATCTCGGCCTCGAACGTCCTCTTGTGGTCGAGGGTGCAGATAACCTGATCGGGATTGACGATGGTGATGTTGGCGTCGGCCTGGATGTCGGCGGCCGTGACGGCGCCGGCCTTGGTGGCCTTGATCAGAAGGCTGATCGGCTCGCGCTTGGTCGAGACGATGAGGATTTTCTTCAGGTTGAGGACGATGTCGGTCACATCCTCGACGACACCATCGATCGATTGGAACTCGTGGTTAACTCCATCGATCTTGATGGAGGAGATGGCGGCACCCTCGATGGAGCTGAGGAGGACGCGGCGCAGCGAGTTGCCGACCGTGTGGCCGTAACCGGCTTCGAAGGGCTCGGCGATGAACTTGGCGTAAGTGGGCGTGGCGCCCTCTTCCACCTTGGTGAGTTTGCTGGGCAGTTCGAACTTTCCGAGGCGTTTTGGCATGGCTGGGGAGTTCTGACGTTGAGCGATGGTTTTTTAAGAGTGGAACGAGGCGGCGCTTAGAAGCGCGAGTAGAATTCAACGATGAGCTGCTCGTTGATTTCCTGGGTCATCTCTTCGCGCGTCGGGAGACGCACGACGGTGGCCTTGAAGGTCTCGGGATTCATCGTGAGCCAGCCGGGGACGTTGCGGATGCGGTTCTCCTCGAGGCAGCGCGTGGCGAGCTGGCGGGAGGCCGGGGTGTTCTTCACCTCGATCTCGTCGCCGGGCTGCACGTTGTAACTGGCGATGTCGACCTTGTGGCCGTTCACGCGGATGTGACCGTGATTGACGAACTGGCGGGCGGCCGCGCGGCTCTTGGCGAGCCCGAGCAGGTAGACGGTGCTGTCCAGGCGGCTCTCGAGGAGCTGGAGGAAACGCTCGCCGGTGACGCCGCGCTCCTTCTTGGCGTTCTCGAAGACGCGGCGGAACTGACGCTCGAGCAGGCCGTAGATGTAACGGAGCTTCTGCTTTTCGTTCAGGCCGACGGCGTATTCGGAGACCTTGCGCTTCATCTTCGCGCCGTGAACGCCCGAAGGATACGGACGGCGTTCAAAGGCCTTGCCCGAGCCGAGGATGTGCTGACCGAAACGGCGGCTGATGCGTGTGGTGGGGCCGGTATAACGAGCCATGATGGTAAAGTGATGAGTGAAGAGTGATGAGTGATGAGACAGGCGACGGTTGGCGAGAGAGTGACTTGTCACTTGTCACTCGCCACTCGTCACTTCTTTAGACGCGACGGCGTTTACGCGGACGGCAGCCGTTGTGCGGGATGGGCGTCACGTCGACGATCGAGACGATCTCGAGGCCGATGGCTTGGAGGGCGCGGATCGCGGAATCGCGGCCGAGGCCGGGACCGGAGACGCGGATGACGATGTCCTTCAACCCGTGCGCCATCGCGTTGCGGGCGGCGTCCTGAGCGACGACCTGCGCGGCATAAGCGGTGGATTTGCGGGAGCCGCGGAAGTTGCACTTGCCGGCGGACGACCAGGCGATGACGGCGCCCTTCTGGTCGGTGATGGAGACGATCGTGTTGTTGAAGGAGGCGAGGACGTTCGCCACGCCGGAGACGACGTTCTTCGAACCCTTGGCCTTGCGGACCTTGATCGCGCCGAGCTCTTCCTTGAGGAGATCTTCCGCGGTGGGCTGCTTGGCGACGCCATGCACCATCTCGACGGGCTTCTGTTCGCCCGAGGGTCCGGGGGCGGCAGCCGCACCGCCAGGAGCGGCACCGGCCTCGGCCGGAGCGCCTTCAGCGCCGGGCTTGCCCTTCGGGCCCTTGGCCTTCTTTTCACCGGCAGCGGCGGGAGCAGCAGCGGGAGCGGGAGCGGCGCCTTCGGCGGCGGGCTTCGCGGGTTTCTCTTTCTTCGGAGCAGACTTTTCTTCGGCCATGTGAGTAAGGGATTAGACTTCTTTCGCCTTCGTGACGCCAACGGTCTTGCGCGGGCCCTTGCGGGTGCGGGCGTTGGTGCTGGTGCGCTGACCGCGAACCGGGAGGCTGCGGCGGTGGCGGATGCCACGGTAGCAATTGATCGCCTGGAGGCGCTTCAGATTGCTCGCGATCTCGCGGCGGAGATCACCCTCGAGCACCCATTTGTGCTCGGTGATGATGTGGAGAATCTTGTTGAGCTGCTCTTCGGTGAGGTCCTGCGCCCGCATGTCGGGGTTGAGGCCCGCTTCTTTGACGAGCTGGTCGGCCCGCGTGGGACCGATGCCGTTGATGTAACGGAGGGAATACGCGACTTTCTTCTTCGCGGGAATATCGACGCCGAGGAGACGAGGCATGGTGTGTGGTCTAGTTGAGAGTTGCTTGTTGAGAGTTGAGTGAACTCGCAGCCTGAAGCTGGGAGCCGTGAGTCGAATGAGAAAAAATCAGGAAGTGGGGCGCGGAATCGTGAGGATTTCCGGGCCGCGTTCGGTGGTGAGGACAGTGTGTTCGAAGTGGGCCGAGGACGAGCGGTCCGCGGTCACGATCGTCCAGCCATCGGAGAGCGTCTTCGTCTTGTAGCCGCCGGCGTTGACCATGGGCTCGATCGCGAGCGTCATGCCGGGCTTGATCTTGTCGCCGGATCCGCGGCGGCCGAAGTTCGGGATTTCGGGCGGCTCGTGCATCGAGACCCCCACCCCGTGGCCCACCATGTCGCGCACCACGCTGAAGCCGTTGGCTTCGACGTAGTGCTGGATCGCGGCGGACACATCGCCGATGCGATTGCCGACGACCGCCTGCTTGATGCCGAGATCGAGCGCCTCGCGCGTGACGCGAAGCAGCTTCTCGCTGGCGGGAGAGATCGGGCCGACCGGAACGGTGAAGGCGTTGTCGCCGACGTAGCCGTCTTTCCAGACGACGATATCGAGCGAAACGATGTCACCTTCGCGGAGGATGCGCTTGAACGACGGGATCCCGTGGACGACTTCATCGTTCACCGAGATGCAGGTGTGCGCCGGATAGCGCTTCGAACCATGCGTGTAGCCGTAGCAGGCGCTGCGTGCTCCCAGGCGCGCGATTGAATCGCGGCCCGCCTCTTCCAAGTCTTGCGTCGTGATGCCAGGCTGAACGAGGGGCTTGAGATGTTCAAGCACCGCGGCGGCAATGGCGCACGCCTCGCGCATCTTGGCGATCCCCTCCTTGTTCTTGATGGGAATCGTCATGGCGTCGCGAGGAAGCCCGCCTCCCGGAGGAGGCCGAGCGTGCGATAGTGTTGGACGACGGACTCGTCGGAGCCGGGGCCGGCGACGACGCCGTAAAGGCTTTCGTCGCGGGCATCGAGCCACTCGTCGAACACTTTTGCTTGGAGCAGCGTAGCCGGGAAATCCGTGAGGAGAAATCCCGCATCAGGTTTGCGCGCGAAGAACCAGCGGCGCAGGAGCGCCAACCGATTAGCTTCCTCCGCAGCGGCCGAAGCCGTGCGGCGCGAAATCTCCGGCCCTTTCAGGCGAAGCGGAGAGACGTGCTCTAAATTCAAAGAACGGGCCCGATCCATCAGAGTCTGTTGAAAATCCGATGAACCGAGGAGAACCAACTTGGCTTTGGCGGCAGGGCCAAAACCCGCGAAGGGGTCGGAAATGCCAGCCACAGCCGCCAGAGTAAAGAACTTATTTGACGAACGCCTTGTAGGCCCAGATGGCCGTTCCCAGAACCAGCAGCCCCAGCATCGGAATCGCGATTTTCATCACGGCTTCGTGGCTGAGCGCTTCGCCGGTGTTGCCCTGCTGCGGGCTGGCGCTGCGGGCGCGGATGCGGCCCTTCTTCAGGAAGCCGTCGTAGTGACGCTGCAGGAGAAAGGTTTCGATCTGGCGCATCGTATCGAGGATGACGCCGACCGTGATCAACATGCCGGTGCCGCCGAAGAAGTAGGCGATGCGGGTGGGGACGTTGAGCTCGAAGAGCAGCACGTCGGGCATGATGGCGATCAGCGTGAGAAAGATCGCGCCGGCCAGCGTGAGCCGCGTCATGATGAAATCGAGGAACTGCGCCGTCGGCGCGCCCGGGCGGACACCGGGGATGTAGCCGCCGTATTTCTTCAGGTCGTCGGCGATCTGGATCGGCTTGAACATGACGGACACCCAGAAATAGCTGAAGAACAGGATAAGCCCCGTGTTGAGCGCGTAGTAGGTCCAGTGACCGCGGAGCAGGTTGTTCGAAAACTCCGTGAGGAACTTCAGCTCGAAGTGCGCTCCGACCCAGGAGAAAATCTGCTGCGGGAAGAGCAGGATCGCGCTCGCGAAGATGACGGGCATGACGCCCGAGTAGTTGACCTTCAGCGGGAGGAAGGAGCTCTGGCCGCCCATGACCTTGTTGCCCACGACGCGCTTGGCGTATTGGACCGGGATTTTGCGCTGGCCTTGCACCACCGCAATGATGCCCATGGTCACGACGACGAAGAGTCCGATCATGACAATTGCCTGTGGCAGGCCGAGGCTGCTGCCGGTGCCGACGGGGCGGAAGAAGAGCTGGTAGGTCTGCGCGGCGGCGCCGGGGAGATCGGCCAGAATGCCGACCGTGATGAGGAGCGAGACGCCGTTGCCGATGCCGCGCTGCGTGATCTGTTCGCCGAGCCACATCAACAACATCGTTCCCGCCGTCATGAAAATGACGGACGTGATGAGAAAACTATACTTATCGATAATCACGATCGAGCCGTATTCCGCGACGTTGTAGCCGGGGAAGAGCTGGCCGGGATTCTGCAGCGCGAGGAGGAGCAGCGTGCCCTGGATGAGACAGATGAGAACCGTGGCGTAGCGGGTGTATTGCGTGAGCTTCTGGCGGCCGACGTCACCCTCCTGTTGCAGGCGGCTGAGCGCCGGCACCACCGCGGTCATCAACTGAAAGATGATCGACGCGCTGATGTAGGGCATAATGCCCAGCGCGGCAATGGCGCCCTTCGTGAGCGCGCCACCCGTGAACATGTTGTAGAGACCGATCAGGTTGCCGGCGCCGCTTGCGGACTGCTCGGCGAAGAACCGTTGCAACGGATGCGGATCGATGCCCGGCAGCGGGATGATCGACGCGACGCGCGAGACGAACAGCAGCGACAGCGTGTAGAAAATCCGGGAACGGAGCTCCGGGATTTTCAGTGAGTTCGTGAAGGCGGAAAACACGGGTGAGAGAGGAGGATTGGAGATTGCTGAATTCCGATTTGCCGATTGCCGATTACCCGGAAAACGGGGAACGAGCAGCGAGGGTTCTCGTCCGGCAATTGGCAATCGCCAATCGCCAATCGACAATCCGCGTCAGCCGACGATGGCCTGGCCGCCGGCCTTCTCGATCTTGGCTTTCGCCGATTCCGAGAATTTCGCCGCGGTCACCTTCCATGCCCGCGTCACTTCGCCGTCGCCGAGGATCTTGACGGTCGACTCGTCCTTGCGGATGAGGCCGTTCGAGGCGAGCACGGTCGCGTTGATCTCGGTAATCCCGGCGTCGAGGGACGCGAGATCGCCGACGTTCAGCACTGCGATTTCCGTGCGGTGATTGTAATTGTTGAAGCCGCGGTGCGGGAGCTTGCGGTAAAGGGGCATCTGGCCGCCTTCGAAACCGGGGCGGATGCTGCTGCCGGAGCGGGCCGACTGGCCCTTGCCGCCGCGACCGCTGGTCTTGCCGTGGCCGCCGCCTTCGCCGCAGCCGACGCGCTTCTTGCGGTGAATCGCACCGGGGACGTTCTTCAGTTCGTGGAGCTTCATGGTATTTCCTCAGGAGGGCGCCGCGCGACGCAAACGTGCGCCGCGCGACTCGGATGATGTGATTGGTTGGCGACCGCGAACTCAGCTCGCCGAGCGGATCTTGGAGATGTTCTCCGCGAGCCGGAGCTGCAGCAGGCCGTTGAGCGTGGCATGCACCACCGCGATGTGGTTCGAGGAACCCATCGACTTGGTGAGGATGTTCTTCACGCCGGCCGCTTCGAGGACCGCGCGCACGCCGCCGCCGGCGATGAGGCCGGTGCCGGGCGAGGCGGGCTTGAGCATGACGCGGCCGCCATCGTATTGGCCGAGGACGTCGTGCGGGATCGTGTCGCCCTTGAGCTTCACGCTGACGAGATGCTTGTGGGCGTTCGCGGTGCCCTTCTTGATGGCGTCCGGAACTTCGTTGGCCTTGCCGTAGCCGATGCCAACCTTGCCCTTGCCGTCGCCGACGACCGCGAGCGCGGCAAAGGAGAAACGACGTCCGCCCTTCACGACCTTGGCGCAGCGATTGATGAAGACGACCTTCTCAATCATCTGCGGGCCGTCGCCTTCCTGGGGCTTGTCGCGGTTGTCGCGACGCGGGCCGCGATTGCCGCCGGGGCCGCGATTGCCGCCCTGGCCGCGGAAGCCGCCGCCACCACCCTGGCCGCGCGGCGAACGCTGTTCACGGGCCGGCGCCGGCGAGGGCGAGGGCGAGGGCGCCGGCGAGGGCGTCGGAGCGGCAGCAGGAGCTTCGGTGGCAGCCGCGGGAGCGGCGGGAGGAACGGCGTCGGACGCGGAAGTGGGTTCAGTGCTCATGCGGATTTTTAGAATTTGAGACCACCTTCACGGGCGGCGTCGGCGAACGTCTTGACCTTGCCATGAAACGGCGCGCCCGAGCGGTCGAACACGACCGACTCGATGCCGGCGGCCCTGGCCTTGGCGGCAAAGGCCACGCCGAGCGTCTTGGCGCTGGCGATGTTGGCCTTGAGCTTCTGCTTGCGCAGCTCGGGATCGAGGCTGGAAAGGAACACCAGCGTGGTGCCGGCATCGTCGTTGATCGCCTGCGCGTAGACGTGCTTCGTGGTGAAGCGGACGGCGAGACGCGGACGGAGGGCGGTGCCAGTAACCTTCTTGCGGATACGCCAGCGGCGGTTTTGCAGGAGGCGGGCTTTGGTAACGGTCTTTGTGCTCATGGGTGTGCTCCTTATGCGACGGTCTTGCCTTCCTTGCGGCGAACACGCTCGCCGACGATGCGCACGCCCTTGCCCTTGTAAGGTTCCGGCGGGTAGTAGCCGCGGATTTCCGCGGTCACGGCGCCGACGAGCTGCTTGTCCGCGCCCTCGACCTTCAACTTGGTCTGGTCGGTGACGGTGACTTTGATCCCGGCGGGAATCTCCATCACGATCGGGTGCGAATATCCGAGGGCGAGATCGAGCAGGTTGCCCTTGAGGTTGGCCTTGAAACCAACGCCCTGAATCTCGAGCTCCTTGATGTAGCCATCCGTCACGCCCTTGACCATGCCGGCGACGATGGAACGCGCGGTGCCATACATGGCCCGGGAGAAGCGGGTCTCCTCGGTCGGGGCGAAGGTCACCTTCTGATCGGCGACGGTGATTTTGACGACGGGGGCGAAAGTTTTTTCAACTTTGCCCTTGGGGCCCTCGACGACGACTTTGCCACCGGTGACGGTGACCTTGACCTTGTCGGGGATGGAAACGGGTTGTTTGCCGATGCGGCTCATTTTTAAAAGTGGCTAGTGGTAGCGGCGCGGAGCCGGTTACCAGACGTTGCAGAGCAGTTCGCCACCCGCCTTGTTGCGGCGGCAGTCGGCGTCCTTCATCAGGCCCTTCGAGGTCGAGATGATCCCGATGCCGAGACCATTCAGCACGCGCGGAATGTCGGTGTAGCTGAAGTAGAGGCGGCGGCCGGGCGTGGAGACGCGCGTGATGCCGGTGATGGCGGGGGCGCCATCGACATACTTCATCTTTACGACGAGGGTCTTGTGGCCCGCGGCGTCGGCGCTGTTGGTGTGGCCGGAGATGTAGCCCTCGTTCTTGAGGATCACGGCGACACCCTGCTTCAACGTGGAGTGCGGAATGACGCACTCGTCGAGCTTCGCCTTGGAGGCGTTGCGGAGGCGCGTGAGAAAATCACTGATCGGGTCGGTCATTGGATGGATGTTCTAAGTTACGGCCGCGCGGGTCATATCCGATGCGCCTTGCGGCGCATAAACCCCCGTGAGCCAAAGGAAATTTACCAGGAGGATTTGATCACCCCGGGAATCTTGCCGTTGAGGGCGAGCTCGCGGAACGTGATGCGGGAAACGCCGAACTTGCGGATGTAGGCGCGCGGGCGGCCGCTGAGCGAACAACGATTCCGGATACGCGTCGGGGACGAATTGCGCGGGAGCTTCTGCAGCTTCTTCTGGGTCGCGTGGAACTCGTCGTCGGTCGTGGTGGGACTGATGAGGATCGCCTTCAGCTCGGCGCGCTTGGCGGCGAACTTGGCGGAGAGGTTGATGCGCTTCTTATTGCGCTCGATGGCGGAGGTCTTCGGCATGGCGGTTAGGTAAACTGAATTAGGCGGCGGTCGCCTTCGGGGCGCCTTGCTGCGGTTGCTGCGGCTCCACGCGGCGGAAGGGCATGCCGAGCAGCTTGAGCAGCTCGCGCGCTTCGTCGTCGGTGTTGGCGGAAGTCACGATCGTGATGTCGAGACCCATGGTCTTCTTCACGTTTTCCACGGTGATTTCCGGAAAGATGGTGAAGTCGGTGATGCCGAGGCTGTAGTTGCCCTGACCGTCGAGCTTCGACGGGACGCCGCGGAAGTCGCGGATGGTCGGAAGGGCGACGGCAAGCAGGCGATACAGGAACTCCCACATCGAGGGACCGCGGAGGGTCACGCTGCAACCGGTCACCTGGTTGGGCTTCAGCTTGAAATTGGCGATCGCGCGCTTGGTGCGATTCAGGATCGGCTTCTGGCCGGCGATGGCGGCGAGGTCGCGGGCGACGTCGGCGATCTGATTCTTGTCGGCCTCGGCATCGATGCCGCTGTTAAGATTGATCTTAACCAGCTTCGGCACCTGGTGCTTGTTCGTGTAGCCGCGGCTCTTCACCAGCTCGGGAACGATCTGCTCGGCGTAGAGTTTTTTAAGAGTGGGAACGTAGCTCATGTGTAGGGCCCGCGATTACCGACCGCGGTGCGATTGAGTGTGATTTTAGAGTGGAAAAGGTCGAGTAACGCAGGCGCGCGCGCCCGGTGGCAAGCGCGCTTTTACGCGTCAGCTCAGGCGGTGGCCTTCTCGCTGGTCTTCTTGCGCCGGGTGCTCGCGTCGAAATTCGACTGGAGCATCAGGTTGCTGATGTGAATCGAACCTTCGCGCTCGGTGATCGCCCCCTGCGGGTTCTTCTCGGATTTTTTCTCGTGCTTTTTGATCATCGCGAGGCCTTCCACGCGGGCGCGCTGCTTGGCGGCGAGGATCTCGAGCACTTTGCCGGACTTGCCCTTCTGGGAGCCGGCGAGGACGACGACGGAGTCGCCGCGTTTGACGTGAAACTTCTGCATGTTAGAGGACCTCCGGAGCGAGCGAGATGATCTTCATGAAGTTCTTCGCGCGCAGTTCGCGGGCGACCGGTCCGAAGATGCGGGTGCCGCGGGGATTGTTGGTGGCGTCGATGATGACGATGGCGTTGGAATCGAAACGCAGGTAGCTGCCGTCGGCCCGGCGGACCGGGGCCTTGGTGCGGACGACGACGGCCTTGGCGACCTCGCCCTTCTTCACGGTGGCGTCGCTCGTGCTCTCCTTGATGTGCACGGTGACGATGTCGCCCACGTGGGCGGTCGACGTCAGTTGGCCCATGCGTTGGATGAGGGCGGCTTTGCGAGCGCCGGTGTTATCGGCGACCTCGAGGATGGAACGGAGTTGGATCATGGCAGGACTCCTTGGCGGTTATTAAAGGTTGAAGGAATCAGGCCTTGGGCGCGTTCGTGGCCGCAGCGGCCGCCTCGTTGCCCTTGGTGGTCTTGGTCGGCACTTTCGCGGCGACATCCGTCTCGGTGATGGCGGCGCCGTCGGCGGCGATCGCCTTCTGGAGCACAGACACCACGCGCCAGCGCTTCAGGCGGCTGATCGGACGGGTCTCCATGACCTCGACCTTGTCGCCGACCTTGGTCTCGTTCTTCTCGTCGTGGACGTGGAGGACGGTCTGGCGCTTGACGACCTTCTGGTAGAGCGGGTGCGGCGTCTTGTAGTCGAGGGTGACTTTGACGGACTTGTCGCCCGAGCGGCTCGAGACGAAGCCGATCTGGGTTTTGCGTTTGGTGCGCTGGCCTGCGGTGGCGGTGGACATGGCTTGGGTTCCTTATTCGCTCGGGCGCTCAGGCGGCCTTCGGAGCTTGTTTCTTTTCATTTTGGATGGTCTCGAGGCGGGCGATATCCTTGCGGAGCGTGCGCAGCTCGTGGGTCTTCTCGACCTGGCCCGTCTGCTTGCGCAGACGGAGCTGGAGGAGCTGCTCGCGGATCTCGCGGAGCTTGGTGGTGATCTCGGCGGGCGAGAGGTCGCGGATTTCTTTCGAAGTCATGACGGGTCGTTTTTGAGTTTGAGGCTCAGGCCGCGGAACCTTCGCGCTGGATGAACCGGCAGTGGAACGGAAGCTTCGCGTCGGCGAGCCGGAAGGCCTCCCGGGCGATCGTCAGCGGCACGCCGGCGAGCTCGAACAGCACGGCACCGGGCTTGATCACGGCGACGTAGAACTCGACCGGGCCCTTGCCCTGGCCCATGCGCACCTCGGCGGGCTTCTTCGTGACCGGCTTGTGCGGGAACACGCGGATCCAGAGTTTGCCCTTGCGCTTCAAGTGGCGGGAGATGGTGACGCGGGCCGCTTCGATCTGCTGGCCGGTCATCGGGCCGCGGGTGAGCGACTGGAGGCCGAAATCGCCGAAGGCGAGGGTGTTGCCGCGCTTGGCATTGCCAGCGCGCGAGCCCTTCATCGACTTGCGGTATTTGGTGCGGGCGGGTGAAATAGCTGCCATGGGAAAAGAGGCTTTTAGGTGAGAGGCTAGAGGTGGCGGACCGGGGCGATTCTCTCGCCTCCAGCCTCAGGCCTCTCGCCTGATATAGTTCAGTTGTTGTCGGCTTCTTTTTTGCAGATCCAGCACTTGACGCCGATCTTGCCGTAGACGGTCAGCGCTTCCGCGAAACCGTAGTCGATGTTCTCGCGGAGAGTGTGCAACGGCACGCGGCCCTTGCGCTGCCACTCGCGGCGGGCGATGTCGGCGCCGCCAAGGCGGCCCGAGCACTGAATGCGGATGCCCTCGGCGCCAAGCGCCATGGCCATCTCGACCGCCTTCTTCATGGCGCGGCGAAACGCGATGCGGCGCTCGAGCTGCAGCGCGACGTTCTCCGCCACGAGCGCGGCCTCGATCTCGGGCTTCTTCACTTCCTGGATGTCGAGGAGGATCTCTTTGCCGGTGAGCTTCGCGAGCTCTTCCTTGATCTTCTCGATCTCCTGGCCCTTGCGGCCGATGACGATGCCCGGGCGGGCGGTGTAAATCTTGACGCGGACGCGGTTCGAGGCGCGCTCGATGAAGATGCGCGGCACGGACGCCTGCTTCAGCTTTTCCATCAGCTTGGAGCGGATGAGCTGGTCCTCGGCGAGGAGCTTCGGAAACTCTTTCTTGCTGGCATACCAGCGCGACTGCCAGTTGCGGCGGACAGCGAGACGGAAACCGATCGGATTGGTTTTTTGGCCCATGGAAGTGTGATTAGGAGTTGGTCTGGCCGTCCGACAGGATGATGCGGATGTGGGACATCTTCTTGCGGCGGGGCATCGCGGAACCGCGGGCGCCGGCCTTGAAGCGCTTCAGCACGGGGCCGTTCTCGATGATCGCGCTCTTCACACGCAGCGTATCGGCCGAGAGGTTGTTGTTGTTCTCGGCGTTCGCGATCGCGCTCTTCAGCGTCTTCGCAATCAACTTCGCGCTCTTGCGCGGGACGAGCATCAGATAATCGACGGCCTCCGCAGCCTTGCGGCCTTGGATGGTGCGGGCGACTTCGCGGACCTTTTTAGGGGACATCCGCGCGTAGCGAGTGAGGGCTTGAACTTCCATGGTGGTGGTGAGAATTCCGACTTTCGTCGAAGCGGTCGGCGATAGTGGCGGCGCGTCGGGGACGGCTGCCCTACCCTTTGGGTTTGGTGTCTGAGTTTAAGATTTGAGAACTTTGATGGTGGCGACGTCGCCCGCGCGTATCGACTGTCCGGAGACAACGCTCACGATGAGCGCCGCGCTGCACGCGGGCCGGAGCTCGACCAGGAGGACCTCGGCAATCTCGGTCGCACCGCGCGTGACGCGGCAGACCATGCCCTGGCGCAGTCCGGCATCGAAACCACCGTTGAGCATCACCAGATCGGCGACGCGCGTCGGTTCGACGGCGACGACCGCGGCGGTGGGCGCCGCGGCCAGGCCGGAGGCCGAAGTCAGAAGTCCGAACGCCAGCACCGCCGCGGCACGAATGCCGCGGAAACCAGCGGGCGAGCTTTGAACTTCGGACTTCATCTTTCGGACGGCGGACGTCAGCCGGAGCTTAGATTTCCTTGCGCGTCATGCCGCCGTGCGACTTGAACGTGCGGGTCGGGGAGAATTCGCCGAGCTTGTGCCCGACCATGTTCTCCGTGACGTAGACGGCGATGAACGCCTTGCCGTTATGCACGCTGAACGTGTGGCCGATGAAATCGGGCGTAATCGTCGAGCGGCGGGACCAAGTTTGAATCGGCTTCTTGGCGCCGGCCTTCGTCGCCTTCTCGATTTTCTCGAGCAGGTGATAGTCGACGAAGAAACCTTTTTTGATGGAACGTGCCATGGTGCGAAAGGGGCGGCTTACTTCTTGTTACGCGGCTTGCGGCCGTTGTGGTGAACGAGGATCATGCTCGTGGAGAGCTTGGTGCGGCGGCGCGTCACGAGGCCCTTGGCCACCTGACCCCACGGCGACACGAGATGCTGGCGACCGCCACCACCCTTGGACTTGCCTTGACCACCACCGTTGGGGTGGTCGACCGGGTTCATGGCGACACCGCGAACGGTCGGACGGATGCCGAGCCAGCGGGAGCGACCGGCCTTGCCGAGCGACTGCTGGTTGTGGTCACCGTTGCCGACTTCACCGATGGTGGCGCGGCAATCAGCGTGCAGCAAACGCAGCTCGCCGGACGGCATCTTGAGGGTCGCCTTGCCGTCCTCGACCGCCACGAGCTCGATGCTCGTGCCGGCGGAACGGGCGATCTTCGCCCCGCGGCCGGGGACGAGTTCCACGCAATGGAGGAGCGTCGACGGCGGGATGATCCCGATCGGGAAATTGTTGCCGACGTTGAAGTCGTTCGTCGTGGCCTTGTCCGAGGCGATGATCGTGTCACCGACCTTGAGGCCTTTCGGCGCGAGGATGTAGGTCTTCTCGCCGTTCGTGTAAGCGATCAGCGCGAGGTTGGCCGTGCGGTTCGGATCATACTCGATCGCCTGCACCTTGGCGGGCATGTCGCGCACGTCGCGGCGGAAATCGATGATCCGGTAGAGCTGCTTGTGACCACCGCCGCGATGACGCGAGGTGATGCGACCGTAGACGTTGCGGCCACCGGTCTTGTGCTTGCTCTCGGTGAGCGCGCGCTCGGGGCGCTTCTTGCTCAGCTCCTTCGACGTCTTGTTGAGGGACGTGAAACGGCCGGCAGGCGTGAGCGGACGAAATGAGTGAATAGCCATGTGGATTATCTCCGGGTTTGGGCGAGGTCGCGTTAGACGAGCTCGATCTTGTCGCCGGCCTTGAGGGTAACGATCGCTTTCTTGTAGTCGGAACCGATGCTCGGGCGGCCCTGGCGGCTCTTCTTGTTCTTGCCGCGGTAGGTCTGCGTGTTCACGCGACGCACCGTGACCTTGAAGGTCTGCTCAACGGCTTCCGCGATCTGATGCTTGTTGGCGTGGCCGTAGACCTCGAAGGTGTATTGGCCCAGCGTGGACGAGAGCTTGTTCGACTTCTCGGTCAGGCGGACGAGTTTCAGAATCTTGTCGGCTTGCATTAGTTCTTCCCTCCGTTGGCGCGGGTGATGATGGCATCGAGCGCCTTGGTGCTGACGATGATCTTGGCGTATTGCGCGAGATCGAGCGTGTTGAGTTTCGAGGCGTCCTGGAGCGAAACGCGCTCGAGGTTGCGCGAGGCGCGGAACGTCTCGGCCGCGAACGGCGCGTCAACGAGCAGCACTTTGCCCTTGGGGGCGATGAGCGAGACGACGGCGTTGACCTGCTTGGTCTTCACCGCCTTCGCGTCGAAAGCCTCGATGACGGCGATTTCACCGGCGGACACGCGGTCGAAGAGCGCGCGGCTGAACGCGAGCTGCTTCACCTTGGCGTTGATCTTCTTGGAGTAGTCGCGCGGCTTT
>Ga0163144_10009831_pt1 | contig 20472 bp, 17 predicted proteins | sample OliLak19BULKMAT1_FD_123175 | JGI IMG/M metagenome (GOLD analysis project Ga0163144, IMG submission 123175) | Freshwater microbial mat bacterial communities from Lake Vanda, McMurdo Dry Valleys, Antarctica - Oligotrophic Lake LV.19.BULKMAT1 | ecosystem: Environmental > Aquatic > Freshwater >... | reverse complement strand
GATGACGTCACCATCGAAACCGAGGGTGCGCCGGTCTTGGGCACGGTCGTCGGCAACGACACGCCGGGCAATGGCACGAGCACCTATTCGCTGGTAAGCAGCGTCAGCAACGGCACGCTGGTGTTCAACCCGGATGGCAGCTTTGTCTACACCGCCACCCCGGGTTACATAGGCAACGACAGCTTCGTGTACCAGTTGTGCGACAGGGATGGCGATTGCGATACCGCCACGGTGACGCTGACCGTGACCCCGAAGACGGGCAAGCTGACGATCCTGAAGACTGTCACGCCGACCGAGATCAAGGCCGGCGATTTGATCAGCTACACGCTGGTAGTGACCAATATCGGCAATCTGCCGGTGGTCAATGCCCAAGTGATCGATACGCCGCCCGCCGGCTTGGCGTTTGTGCCCGGCAGCGCCAGCATCGACGACGTCGACGATGCCTTCGTCGTCACGGGCATGGGCCCGGTTTCGTTCGCTGGCGTCGACATTCCGGTGGGTAGCACCGCCACGATCCGCTACCTGCTGCGTGCAGGCGCTGGCCTGGCCGCGGGTGAGTACGTCAATGAGGCGACGGTCTACCAGGCCGGCATCGCGGTCAGCAACACGTCCGCCGCTGCCGTGACCACGGGTGCAGGCACGGATCCGCTGACCGAGCAGACCCGTATCTGGGGCAAGGTATTCGATGATCAGGACGGCGATGGTTGGCAGGATGAGGGCGAGCGCGGAATTCCCGGCGTGCGCCTGGCCACGGTGGAAGGCCTGCTGGTCGAAACCGATTCTCAGGGCCGCTATCACATCGAAGGCCTGACCCTGTCCAACCAGGAACGCGGCCAGAACTTCGTGGTCAAAGTGGATCCATCAACCTTGCCGGCAGGTAGCGTGTTCACCACCGAAAACCCGCTGCTGCGCCGCGTGACCCCGGCTGTCCCGGTCCGCTTCGACTTTGGCGTCAAGCTGCCGCCGAAGCCCGAACCCGAGCCAGCTGCACCGGGAACACCGGATACGGTGATCCCGGCGCAGACCATCAAACTGGGCCAGGTAATGTTTGAGACCAACCGGGATGATGTCAAACCGGAATACGAGCCGGTGATCGATCGGACGGTGGCGGCGATCGAAGCCGCCAAGGGCGGCGTGGTACGCCTGACCGGTTATGCCGATCTGCGCCTCAACGCCGCATACAACCAGGCGCTTTCGATGCGCCGCGCCCGCGCCGTGTACGAGCGGCTCGCTGCCAAGCTCAGCCCTCAGGCGAAGGCGGGGCTGCAGATAGAAGTGGAAGGTGATACTGCGACGACGGGAGAAGGACAATGAGCCGCCGCAGGTTCGCCATGAGCGTGGCCAATCCTGGAGTGCTGGCAAGTGCCTTGCCGCCGCGCAAGTTGCTGTGCGCCAGTTTGGCCGCCTTGCTGGGCGGCATGGCAGGTTCGGCCTTATCGGCTGATCCGGCCAGCACCATCCAGTGCGACACCGACAGCTGTGTCAGCGAGGGCAGGACCGTCATCAAACTGGTCGCCCGCGGTGAAACACAGTCTGTCGATGAGACACCGGAAGGTCTCCAGGCACAGCGCCGGGTCGAGATCGTCCAGGAAATCCCGGAACGCGTCATCGCCGGGACAACATCGGCACCGATCAACCTGCCGCTGGGGGGCACCGTCTGGGCGGTGGAAGACCCGCAGTTGGGCAATCCGGAGTTGAGTGCCTCGGCATCTTCGCTGGTACCGTTTGCCGACGGCAGGATCCAGAAACCGGTCCAGTTCAACATCTACAGCAATTACGCGGCTTTCGCGCAGCGTTTCGAACTGCGCTTCTTCCTGGCCGGTGACACCGATCTGGTGACGCCGGTGGCCACGCTGGACGTGCCGGTCGGCAACGTCAGCCGGGTCGAGTGGAACGGTGTGCTTGCGGCAGGCACCAGCGTGCGTGAGGGCGACGAACTCAAATACGTGCTTCGTGCCGTCGCTGCCGATGGCAGCATCGACGAAACCTACGCCAACGCCCTGCAACTGGTGCGGCCCGAGGATGTGACTCGCAGCCAAAACCGGCTCAGCGCCAATGCCGACAGTTCGCAAGGCGGTATGTCCGCGGCGCAGATCGCCGAGCGCAACCTGAATACCGGCAATTACGGCGCCAGCAACTTGCGCCAGCAGAACATCGCCATCTACGGTTCGCGCGTGCGCATCCGCGGCGAGGACATCGCGGGCAACCAGTCAGTGCACATCAACGGCCAGTCGATACCGGTCGACCAGCGCCGGCGTTTTATTGCCGAATATTTGGTGCCGGTCGGCAAGCACAGCTTCGAGATCGAGGTGACCGGCGCACAGACGACGCGTGAGACGCTGGACGTCGACGTCACCGGCCGCTACCTGTTCATGGTCGGCTTGGCCGATGTGACACTGTCGAAAAATTCGGTGGACGGTGCTGTGGTGCCGGTGGGCCTGAATGACCGTTATGACCGCAGCATTAGCGAAGGCCGGCTGGCGTTCTACCTCAAGGGCAAGGTGCAGGGCAAATACCTGGTCACTGCCCAAGCTGACACCCATGAACAGGAGTTGCGGCATCTGTTCGACGGTTTCCTTGAGGCCGATGCCCGCGATGTCTTCCGTCGCCTTGATCCGGACCGGTACTACCCGGTGTACGGTGACGATTCGACCACCAGCCGCGATGTCGACACCCAGGGCCGTCTCTATGTGCGCGTGGACTGGGACAAGAACCAGGCGCTGTGGGGCAATTTCGCCACCGGCATCACCGGCACCGAATATGGGCAGTACCAGCGCAGCCTCTACGGCGGCGCCTTGTCCTGGCGCAGCCATGGGGCGACCCAACTCGGCGAGGTCCGTCACAGCCTGCGCGTCTTCGGTTCGCAGACGCAAAGCGCGCAAGGCCACACCGAATTCCTCGGCACCGGCGGCAGCCTGTATTACCTCAAGCACGGCGACCTGTTGCCCGGCTCCGACCAAATCGTGCTGGAAGTCCGCGACCGATTGAGCGGCCGCACCGAAGTGCGCACCAACCTGATCCGCAGCGTCGATTACGACATCGACGAACTGCAGGGCCGGCTGATCCTGACCCGGCCGTTGCTGCAGATCGTCCGCGACAACCTGCCCACGATCACCCGCGACGGGCCGCTCGACGGCTTCGAAAACCGCCTGCTGGCCGACTACGAATACGTGCCCAGCGGCTTTGCCGTCGACCAGCTCAGCAGCGGTTTCCGCGGCAAGACGTGGCTGGGCGAGCACGTCGCGATTGGCGGCACCTATATCGACGAGTCACGCTCGGGTGACGATTACCAGCTCGCTGGCGCCGACCTGACCTTCCAGGCCGGTCGCGGTACCTATCTGAAACTCGAACAGACGCGCACCGAAGCCACCAGTGCGCCGGTGTTCTACTCCGATGACGGCGGCCTGAGCTTCAGCCAGCTCAATTCACTGGCACCCAGCCGCAGCGGCGATGCCCGCAGCGTCGAGGCACGCATCAATTTCAAGGAGTTGGGCTGGACCAGCAACCAGTGGACGGCGGGCGCCTGGTGGCGCGAAGTCGATTCCGGGTTCTCGGTGTCGCGCTTCGATATCGGCCTTCCGGTTCGCGAGCAGGGCGCCGAATTTGCCGGACAGGTCAACGAAGCCGTGCGCCTGAGCGGTCGTTACAGCGATGCCGTGCGCGGCAGCGATGGTGTCGAGCAGACGCAGATGCTGCTGGAATGGCGTTTCAACGAATACAACAAGCTGAGCGGCGAGTTGCGCCAAGTCCAGGAGACCCGCAGCGGCGTTGCGGCCACCGGCCAGCTCGCGGCGCTTCGCTACGACCATCGTTTTGGCGCCAAGCTCGACGTCTACGCCACGGCGCAGTTCACGCTGGATGACGACAGCGGAAGTTATTCCGACAACGATGCCTTCACCGTGGGGGCCAAGTACCGTTTCGGCGAGCAGTCCAATGTCGGCGCTGAAGCCAGCACCGGCGATCGCGGCGACTCGCTCAGCCTGAATGCCGAATATTTCCTCAACCCGCTGCATTCCCTGTACATGGGTTACACGGTGGCCACTGATGTCACCAGCAACGACCCGCTGTTCCGCACCCAGTCGCCCAGTGGACTGACCCTTGGCCAGCGCTGGCGCGTGTCGAGCCAGATCAACTTGTACAACGAAAGCCAGTTCCTGAAGGAGCGCGGTCAGAGCGGCATCGCCCACACCTTCGGCATGGATTTCTATCCGCGCGATGGCTGGAACTACGGGTTCACGGTGCAGAAGGGCGAACTCGACGCTACCACTGGCGTTGTTGATCGCCGCGCCATCAGCCTCAGTGCCGGCCATAGCTCGGCCGATACCGAGTGGAGCAGCAAGCTTGAATACCGCGACGACAGCGGCAGCGTCGACCGCAGGCAGTGGGTAAGCAGCAACCGCCTGCTGCACAAGTTCAACGACGACTGGCGTCTCGCGGTGCGGATGAACTACGGCGATACCCAAGACAGCAGCAGCCCGCTGGCCGATGCCAAGTTTGTCGAAGGCAACATCGGTGTCTCCTATCGTCCGGCGGCGAATGACCGGCTGAACCTGCTAGGCAAGGTCACCTATCTTTACGACCTGTCCAGCCTGGGTCAGGACACGCTCGCCGACTTCGACCAGCGTTCGCTGATTTTCTCGCTCGAAGGCATCTACCGCATTAGCCCGCGCTGGGAACTGGGCGGCAAGCTGGCGCATCGCGAAGGTGAAGCCCGCGCCACCCGCAACATCGGCCCCTGGTTCTCGTCGACTGCCGATTTCGCCGCGGTGCAGACCCGTTACGACCTGGCCCGCAAGTGGGATGGCCTGCTTGAATACCGCTGGCTGCGCGTCAGCGAAAACGACAGCGGCCGCGAGGGCTGGCTGGTAGGCGTGGATCGTCACCTGGGTGAAAACTTCCGGGTGGGTGTCGGCTACAACTTCACCAGTTTCAGCGACAACCTGACCTTGCTGGATTACCGCTACAAGGGTTTCTTCCTGAATTTCACCGGCACCTATTGATTCGCCGGCAACGGTTTCTGGCAGCGCTTCAAGCCAACGAAAAAGCCCGACGCAAGCCGGGCTTTTTCGTTGGTTGGATGGCAGGCCCGCCCGCAGGTCGGGCTTCAGCCCGACACCGCGACCATCAACCCAATCACAATCACCGCAACGCACCCGTCAAACCAATACGCGAATCGACAGGCTCGAAAAAAAATTCAACCAGCCGCCTCGAACCGGTTCGCCGCAACATTCTTGCGCACCTTCGCAGGATCCCAGATCCGGCCATTCATGGCGATGTAGACGCCGGGTGACAGCACCTGCACGGCGCCGACCGCGCAGCCGATGTTGAACTCGGCGTCGGAGCCTCGAAAGCGCGCTGGGTTGAGCGCGCCGGTGAGCACGATGGTCTTGCCGGGAATGCTTGCCAGCACCTTCGCCGTCTCCACCATCGAATCGGTGCCGTGGGTCACCAGCACGCGTGTTGCCGACTGCAGGGCGATGGTGGCGCGCAGCAACTCGCGGTCTTCGCTGGTGATGTGCAGCGAATCCTTGCGGATGATCGGGATGACATTGAAGGGAAAGTCGACGCCGAGCTCGCGCAGGATGCCGCCAATCTGCGGATCGCCGACCTGGTAGTCGGACTTGTCGTCGAAATACACCTTGTCGATGGTGCCGCCGGTAGTGACGATCAACAGTTGGTCCATGGCGATGGCTCCAGCGAATTCGATGCGGTGGATTCTAGTGGATTGCTTATGCGTCGGTCGCTGGCTGTTTCTTGCCAAACCGAGCCCGTATTCCTTCCCAGCTGCCTGCCACCACCACCCCCACCGATAGCGCCGCTTCGGTCAAACCCAGCGGCCAGGCATCGGCCACGGCCCAGCTCTCGCCTATGCCATGACAGAAATACAGCAGGGCGGCAACGCCACCCCAATAGCCGGCTTGCCGGTGCCGAAGCAAGACGAGAATTGCCGCCGGAAGTATCGGCAACGAAAACAGCAGGGCCACCAGCCACGGCTGGACACGCTCGGGCGGCAGCAGCCAGCCGTGCCACAGCCACTGCAGTACCAGAAGCGCAAGGATGCCCAGAGCGGCATAGCGACGCGACAGGCTCATGCCTGCAGCTTCCTGGCGGTGTCGGCGACGCGCCGGCCCAGAGCACGAGCCAGCGTTTTTTCCTCATCGGTGAGCGAGGCCTTGTCATCGGCGCCGGCGACATGGCTGGCGCCGTAGGGCGTACCGCCGGATTTCGTCGACGACAGCAGTGTTTCGGTGAACGGAATGCCAACGATCAGCATCCCGTGATGCAGCAGCGGAATCATCATCGACAGCAGGGTGGATTCCTGGCCGCCGTGCATGGTTGCCGTCGAAGTGAACACCGCCGCCGGTTTTCCAACCAAGGTACCGGAAGCCCATTCGGCGCCAAGGGTGTCGATGAAATGCTTGAGCGGCGCGGCCATGTTGCCGAAGCGTGTCGGGCTGCCCAGGATGAGGCCGGCGCATTCGGCGAGGTCTTTTTTCTCGACATAGGGCGCGCCATCCTCGGGCACTGCGGGTGCAGCCGTTTGCGTAACGGGTGCCACTGCGGGCACGGCGCGCAGGCGCGCGGTCAATCCCGCTTCTTCAACGCCACGGGCAATCTGCCGCGCCAACTGCGCCACCGAGCCGCCGCGGCTGTAGTAGAGGATCAGGATTTCGCTCATTGCTGCCTCGTTACGCCGGTTCATCAGGTCGCGCAAGCCTAGCCCAATCGTCGTGAAATGGGGCGGGATTGCGTTAACCTTCGCGCATGAAAATCATCGAAACTTGCCGACGCTGGCTTGATCGCATCGACCGGGACCAAGCAACGGCTTTCGGCAAGTTCCTGTGGCGGCGCTTCCTCGACGACAGCTGCTTCGAATCGGCCGGCGCGCTGGCCTACACGACGATGTTCGCCCTGGTGCCGTTCACCGCCGTGGTGTTCGTGGTGCTCACGGCCTTCCCGGTATTCGACGAGTGGACGGCGCGATTGACCGACTTCGTCTTCTCCAACTTCGTGCCGGCCTCGGCACGGGTGCTGGAGCAATACCTGCAGGGCTTCGCGGCGAGCGCCCGCGAGCTCACGGCCACCGGCATCATCGCCTTGCTGGTATCAGTACTGCTGACCATGTGGAGCATCGAGCAGGCGTTCAACCGCATCTGGCGCGTGCCGGCGCCGCGCCCGCAGTTCACCCGCTTCCTGCTGTACTGGACGCTGCTGACGCTGGGCTCATTGCTGATGGTCGGGGTGCTGGCCGCGACTTCGGCGCTGTTCTCGATTCCGGCCCTGTCGGGGGCGGAAACCCGCGATTTCACTGACCACCTGCTGGAATTCCTGCCGACGCTGCTGGAATTCATTGCTTTCACCTTGGCCTACTGGCTCATACCGCACCGCCCGGTGCCGTTCCGCTTTGCCGTGTCCGGCGGGCTGCTGGCGATGCTGCTGTTCGAATGGCTCAAATGGGGGTTCGCCATCTACTTGCGCAATGCTTCTTTCGCTCAGCTCTATGGTGCGATGTCGGTCCTGCCGATCTTCCTTATCTGGCTCTACAGCAGCTGGCTGGTGGTGCTGCTGGGCGCCTCGCTGGCCGCATCGCTGTCGGCGTTCCGCTACCAGCCGCGGGCCTTGCGGCTCAGTTCTGGCGCCGAACTCTACGGTCTGCTGCGTCTGCTGGGCCGGCTGCAGGAAGTGCGCCGCGAGGGTGGTGAACTGACGATGGAAGGCATTCACCAGCTCGAGCCGAGCCTGACCGATGACCTGCTGCAGCGCATGCTGTCGTCACTGTCGGAAATGAACATCGTGCGATATAGCGAGGGAGGCGGCTGGCTGCTGGCCCGTGACCTCGACGGCGTGCCGCTGGCCGAGCTCTACGAAGGCATGGCGCTGCGGGTATCGTCGCTGGACCTTCCGCTGCCCTTGCGCGATGACGCCATCGGTGCGAGCGCCGCACGGGCGCTGGACCATCTCCGCCATCCGCTGACTGAGAGCCTGCAGCGCAGCGTCGGCAGTTTTCTCACTATTCCCCCGAAGGATTCGTCGCCATGAATGGATTGAAGTTCGTCTACTTGCTGGCCGGAGTGCTGTTGCTCGCCGCGTGCAAGCCAGTGGCGCCGGCAGAGCCCGCGACAGCGGTAACGCCAGCACCCGCGGCGCCACCCGTAGCCGCTGCCACAGAGGCGGCAAAGCCCGAGATCCCGACGCTTGTCGTTGATGCCTTTGATGGCAAGAAATTCGACCTCGCCGAACATCGCGGCAAGTGGGTGGTGGTGAATTTCTGGGCGACATGGTGTGCCCCCTGCCTCAAGGAAATTCCCGATCTCGATGCCTTCGACAAGGCGCGCGATGATGTGCTGGTAATCGGCCTGGCCTACGAGGAAATCGAGCGCGCCGACATGGAGGCTTTCCTCAAGGATCATAAATTCTCGTATCCGATGGCTATCCTCGATGTCTACAATCCGCCCGCCGATTTCGAGACGCCGCGCGGCTTGCCGATGACCTACCTGATCGCGCCGGACGGCAAGGTGGCGAAGAAATTCCTCGGGCCGATCACGTCCGAAGAGTTGGCCAAGGCGATAAAGCAACACGACAGCGGGCAACCGGTGGCAACACCCGCGGCAGGCGCGGCTGACTGAAGTCCGTGGCCGCCGCCATCTTCATCGTCAGCGGAAAAGTGCAGGGCGTCTGGTTTCGCGCGTCCACACATCAGCAGGCGCTCCAGCTTGGGCTTGCCGGCCACGCGAGAAATCTTGCCGATGGTCGCGTGCAGGTGCTTGCCGTCGGTGGCGACTTGGCGCTGGATCAGCTTGAACAATGGCTTTGGCAGGGTCCGCCACTGGCGAGGGTGGTCGAAGTTGTTCGTGAGCCCCTGACACCTGAGCCAAGATTGTCGGGTTTCGATGTTGCGTAGGGCGGGTCTCGACCCGCCACCGCCAAGTTTTGATATTGCACAGGACAAGTCTGGACCCGCCAAGGTTGCCTATTCAAAGGGCTGGCGGATCGAGACCCGCCCTACGGATATTTGCCCTTGATCGGCTTCACCGGTCCAGCGTAGCGCTCTTTGCCCAGCTTGCCCGCCAGCGGCGGAAATTCGATCTTAATGTCGGGCACGGCGTGGTCGGGCAGTTGGTCGAGCAGGTGACGGATGAGGTTCAGGCGGCCGCGTTTCTGGTCGTTGAAATCAATGATGGTCCACGGCGCTTTCTTGCTGTGGGTGGCGGTTAACATTTCGTCGCGGGCCTTGCCATAGTCGCGGTATTTTTCACGGGCCTTGACGTCGATGGGCGAGAGTTTCCAGCGCTTGGTCGGGTCTTCGACGCGCTCGGCGAAACGCTTTTCCTGCTCATCTTGGTCCACCGCCAGCCAGTACTTGAACAACAAGATCCCGTCGTTGACCAGCATCTCCTCAAAAACTGGCGCTTCTTTCAGGAATTGCTGCACCTGTTCCTCGCTGCAAAAACCCATCACCTTCTCGACACCGGCGCGGTTGTACCAGCTGCGATCGAACAGCACGAGTTCTCCTGCGGCGGGCAGGTGTGGGACGTACCTCTGGAAATACCACTGGGTTTTCTCGATGTCATTGGGCTTGGACAACGCCACCGTGCGGCACTGCCGCGGCGCCAGGCATTCACTGATGGCTTGGATCGCGCCGCCCTTGCCGGCGGTATCGCGGCCCTCGACGATCACCAGCGCACGCTTGCCGCTGTGCTGCAGCCAGCGCGCCATTTCGTTGAGTTCGACCTGGAGCGGTTCCAGGTGTTCTTCGTATTGCTTGCGCTTCATCTCGTGGCTCCTGTGGTTCTGCAAAATTCCGGTCGTCGGCCGATGATATCCGCACGGGGCTTGTGCCTGCCGATGTTGCTGTGGTGGGAGGGCCTTCAGGACATCCGCAAGCACAGCTTCCTGCATTCACTGCTCGCGCAGGCGCGGGCGCAGGTTGGCGAGGTTGCAGGGTTTGGTGCGGGCATCGAGCTGGGCGCGAATAATCTTCTCCCAACCCAAGCGGCAGGCTGAAGTCGAGCCGGGCAGGGCGAACAGGAAAGTGCCGTTGGCCAAACCGGCAAAAGCGCGCGACTGCAGGGTTGAGGTGCCGATGTCCTCGAAGCTCAAGGCGCGAAACAGCTCGCCAAAGCCCGGCATCTCCTTGTCCAGCAGCGGCAGCAGGGCTTCCGGCGTGGAGTCACGGCCGGTGAATCCGGTGCCGCCGGTGACCACAATGCCGTGCACGGCCTCGTCCGCAATCCAGCGTGAGACCAAGGCGCGAAGCCGATATTTGTCGTCGCGCTCGATCGCCCGTTCATGCAGGGCGTGGCCGTCTTCGAGCAGCGCCGCGACAAGGGAATCACCCGACGTGTCGTTGTCGGCGGTGCGGGTATCGGAAACAGTCAGCACGCACAGGTTCAAGACGATAAATTGGTTCGTGGCGCTCATGCGGCCTCCGTCAGCAGTTTCAGTTCGTCTGCCTGATGTTCGCGGGTGAGGCGTTCGACCAGGTCGTCCATGTCGCCGGTCATCACCTGTGGCAAGGCGTAAAGGGTGAGGCCTTCAACGCGATGATCGGTGATGCGGCCCTGCGGGAAATTGTAGGTGCGGATGCGCTGGCTTCGATCGCCGCTGCCTACCTGCAGCCGGCGCGATTGCGCCTGCGTGGCCGCCTGTTTGGAGCGCTCGGCATCGAGCAGCTTGGCCTTCAGCAGCGACAGCGCGCGGGCGCGGTTTTTATGCTGGCTGCGCTCGTCCTGGCACTCGACCACGATGCCGCTGGGCAGATGGGTCATGCGGATCGCCGAGTCGGTCTTGTTGACGTGCTGGCCGCCGGCGCCGCTGGCGCGGAAGGTATCAACCTTGAGGTCGCCCTCGCGGATTTCGATTTCGTCGATCTCGTCGAGCTCGGGCAAGATGGCAACCGTCGCCGCCGAGGTGTGGATGCGACCCTGGGTTTCGGTATCTGGCACGCGCTGCACGCGATGCGTGCCGGACTCGAATTTCAATTTCGAGTAGGCGCCGCTGCCTTCGATGCGGGCGATGATTTCCTTGTAGCCACCGTGCTCGCCGTCGCTGGCGGAAACAACCTCGACGTTCCAGCGATTTTTTTCCGCATAGCGCGAATACATGCGGAACAGGTCGCCGGCGAAGATCGCTGCTTCGTCGCCGCCGGTGCCGGCGCGGATTTCCAGGAAAAGGTTGGCCTCGTCGCGCGGATCCTTGGGGATCAGCAGCAGGGAAAGGGTTTCATCCAGCGCGACCAACTGTGCGCGGGCGGAGCCGATTTCCTCCTCGGCCATCTCGCGCAGTTCCGGGTCACTGCGCATGGCTTCAGCTTCGCGCAGGTCGCGTTCGGCCTGCGCATGCGCGGCCAAAGAGGCGGTGACCGGCTCGAGCTGCGAATATTCCTTCGACAGCGTACGGAAACGCGCGTTGTCGGCTAGCACCGTTGGCTCGGCCAGCAGGCGACCGACTTCCTCGTGGCGTTCGGCCAAGGCTTCGAGCTTGCGGCGCAGGCTTGGGGTCATTTCGGAATTTTGTCGTCATGGCTACTGTCACCGCCAGCGTCGTCGCTGCCGCCGTCGTAGAGGCGCTCGGCAGCGCGCAGCAGGTCGAGGTCGCCATCCAGCGCGGCTCGGCGCAACGCGGTGCTGGGTGCATGCAGCAGTTTGTTGGTCAACTGGTGCGCAAACAGGTCCAGCACCTCGGTCGGATTCTTGCCCTGTGCCAGCTGTTCGCGGGCACGTTCGAGCAGTTGCGCCTGCTGTTGGCTAGCCTGTGCGCGGATTTTTTTCAGGGTGTCCTGCCGGTCCTGCGCCTGCCACCAGGCCATGAAATGCTCGACCTGCAGCTCGATGATGGCTTCGGCCTGCTGGGCGGCCTCGCGGCGCGAGGCGCGGTTTTCCTCAATGACCTGTTCCAGGTCGTCCACGGTGTAGAGATAGACATTGGCTAGTTCTGCAACGTCGGCGGCGATGTCGCGCGGCACGGCCAGATCGAGCATGAGCATCGGCCGCTGCCGGCGGGTTTTTAATGCTGCTTGGACAGTGTCCTTGCGCAGGATCGGTTCTCGGCTGGCGGTGGCCGAAATCACGATGTCGGCTTCCGGCAAATGCCGCGCCAGCTCCGACAGCGGCAGGGCGTAGCCGCCATGGCGGCTGGCCAGCACCTGGGCGTGTTCCAGCGTGCGGTTGGCAACCAGCAGGCGATGGACCTTGGCGTCTACCAGATGCCGTGCCGCCAGCTCGATGGTGTCCCCGGCACCGATCAGCAATACGGTGGCTTGGTCGAGCTCGGCAAAGGCCTGCCGGGCCAGACGCACGGCGGCAAAAGCCACCGAAACCGGATTCGCGCCGATGCGGGTGTCGGTGCGTACGCGTTTGGCTACGGAAAAACTTTGCTGGAACAACCGGTCCAGCGGCGTGCGCAGGTTCCCCGAATTACGCGCCAGCTGCCAGGCTTCCTTCACCTGTCCGAGGATCTGCGGCTCGCCCAGCACCAGCGAGTCCAGGCCGATGGCGACGCGGAACAGGTGGCGGACGGCAGCGTCGTCATGGTGCCGATAGAGGTAGCCGGCCAGTGTGTCGGGGCGGATGCCGTGGCGATGGGCCAGCCAGGCGGCGACATCGTCAATGCGGTGCGCTTCGACCTGAGCGTAGATCTCGGTGCGGTTGCAGGTGGACAGCAGGGCCGCTTCCGCGACGCCGGCCCGTTCGCGTAATTCACGCAGGGCCTCGGGAATATCATCGGCCGCCACGGCCACCCGTTCGCGCAGGGCGAGCGGGGCGGTTTGGTGGTTCAGGCCGATTGCGAGCAGGGGCATGGGCAGCAGGTGGGCCCTGCGGTGCGATAAGCTGCGCGGGCCGATTCTTTGGGATACGGCCAACATTCTAGCTGCTGTCCACTCGGGCCCCCATGACCTGGCGCAATTTTCCCCGGTTTTTCCTGTTAGCGATGGTTTTTCCGCCAGCCGTGGCGCTGGCGGATGACGAGGCAAGGGCGAAAGCAGTCGGCGTGGCGATGGCCGCCGAGTTCGCTTTCCAAACAGGCCATTACACCGAAGCGGCACGGCATTACCTGCAGGCGGCGCAGGCCAGTCCGGAACTGGCCGTGGCCGAACGCGCCACGCGCATGGCAATTCTTGCCGGCGATGAGTCCCTGCTGGCAGGTGCACTTGCTCGCTGGCGGCAGCTTCAGCCAGATAGCCCCGAGCGGGCCGGATTGGCCCTGCGTCTGGCCTTGCGCAGCCAGCAGGCAGCGGCTGCCCGGACCGAGGCCGAGACCTTGCTGGCGCAGGGCAGCGCTGGATCGAGGATGCTTCGCGAGAGCCTGGAGGGCGCTCATGCCGGCAGCGCCGTGCTGGCGCGCCAGTTGCTGCGTGAACTTATGGCCAGCGTCCGGTTGCCGGCTGACGTGAATGTCTGGCTGAGCCTGAGCAGCCTGGGTCGAACTCTGCTGGAGCCGGCCGATGTCGGTCGGTTCCTGCTGCGTATGCCGGGCATGTTCCCGGGCGACCCTCGCGCGACAATCTCCCTGGCCCTCTGGCAGCGCGAGCAGGGTGAAAGTGCTGCCACTTTGGCGACTTTGGCAAGTCTCGACCCGGCCCAGGTGTCGCGAGATGCCGACCGCCGGCAGGTCGCCGCCGAATACCTGACGCTTCAACGCTATGGCGAAGCCGAGCGCTGGCTGGCGAGCGTGAGCCAGGATGCGACCACCTACCGCCAACGGCTGGCCATTCTGGTGCGCAACAAGGATGCCGGCGCTCTTTCCGCGCTGTCTTCGCAGCTGAACACCGACCGGGGCCTGTCCGCCTCACGCCGGAACCTGCTGCAGGGGCAGGCGGCGGAGCTGGTTCCGGACTGGAAGGAGGCCGAGCGTCGTTACCGAGATATAAGGAATGGCCCGGAGCTCAGCGAAGCGCAGCTTAGACTGGCCTTCGTGTTGCAAAAACAGATGCGGACGGACGATGCCCTGCGCCTGCTGCGTCGGCTCCAGGACGATGAGGGTGCCAGCGCCGACAGTCGTCGCGATGCCTATGCGCTGGAGGCCCTGATGCTCAAGCCGGCGCCCCGAAATGCCGATATCGAAGCCTATGGCCGCGGTTTGGCGGCGTTCAAGGGTGATTTCAAGCTGCTTTATGGCCGGGCCATGCGCTACATCGACACCGGCCATGTCGATGCTGGCCTGGCCGACCTGCGCCAGATCCTTGATGCCGAACCCGAGCATCCCGCGGCATTGAATGCCTATGGCTATACCTTGGCCGACCGCAAACAGGCCTATTCGACGGCGCTGCCCTTCGTCGAGCAGGCGCTGCGCCTGCAGCCGGATTCGCCCGCCGTGCTCGACAGCCTCGGCTTCATCCGACTGCGCCTGGGCCGGCATGCCGAGGCGCTGCCCTTGCTGGAGCGGGCCTGGACGCTGCAGCCTGATCCGGAGGTCGCCGCGCATTTTGGCGAACTGCTGTGGCTGCTGGGACGTCGCGATGAGGCCGGCAAGGTCTGGCGTGATGGCCTGGCGCTGGAGCCGGATAACCGGCAAATCCTGGCCTTGCAGGAAAAATTCAGGCCATGAAGGCACGCTGGATGCTGGCTGTGGCGCTGGTCGGTCTGGTGGGCTGTACCGCGGCGCCGGTCAGGCAGCGGGACGATGTGGCCCTGCTCGCGAAACAGCAGCAGCGCGAAACAAGCCTTCGATCCGTCAGCGATTGGTCGTTTCGAGGCAAGTTGGCGGTCAGTCAGGCCGGCAACGGCGGCAGCGGCAGCATCGAATGGCACCAGCGCGACGAGGATTTCGATATCCGGCTTGCCGCGCCGATCACCCGGCAAAGCTGGCGGCTGACGCGCTCGGCGGGCCAAGTGCGGCTCGAAGGCATCGAGGGTGGTACACGCGTGGGGGTCGATGCCGAAGCCCTGCTTCAGGAGGCCACCGGCTGGCGAATCCCGGTGCAGGCGATGGCCGATTGGGTGCGCGGCGCCCGCACTGAAGGCGTGGCCGAGATCGATTTCACTGAGGACGGCCTGCCCGGCACCCTGGCCCAGCAGGGCTGGTCGATCGAATTCCGTGCTTGGGACGGCTCCAGTCCGCCGCGCCCGCTCAAGGTCTACGCCCGGAGCGGTGACGCCAGCGTCCGCCTCGTGATCGACGCTTGGGCGACACCCTGATGCGGTTGGCGGCCGACGGCTGGAGCGCTTGGCCGGCACCGGCCAAACTCAACCTGTTTCTGCACATCTCTGGCCGCCGTGCCGACGGCTACCATCAACTGCAGACCGTGTTCCAGTTGCTCGACTGGGGCGATACGCTGCATCTTCGGCTGCGTGCCGATGGTCGGGTACGGCGCGACGGGCCAGCGCCGGATTACGCCACCGATGAAAGTTTGGATCTTGTGATTCGTGCCGCCAATCTGCTGAAAGCGGCGGCCAATATCAATCAAGGCGTCGATATTTTCGTTGAAAAGCGCATTCCGGTCGGTGGCGGCTTCGGCGGTGGATCTTCCGATGCGGCGACGACCCTTGTAGCGCTGAACAGGCTTTGGGGTGCCGGGCTGGATGCGTCGCAATTGGCTGGACTCGGCCTGCAGCTGGGTGCCGACGTGCCGGTTTTCGTTCGCGGCCACAACGCCTGGGCCGAAGGGGTGGGCGAGCGGTTGACGCCGATTCCCTTGCCGACCGCCTGGTACCTGATCGTCGACCCGGGCATTTCGGTGCCGACCGTTGAATTATTCCAATCTTTCGATTTGACCCGCGATGCGAAGCCCGCGACAATAGCCGGCTTCCTTTCCGGGACCGTCGTGGGCAATGCCTTCGAGCCGGTGCTGCGTCGCCGAGAACCCCGCATTAATGCGGTGCTCACGGTGCTTTCGCAGCACGGCGAGGCCTGTCTGACCGGCACGGGTGGCGGTTGTTTCGTGCGGTTTTCCACGCATGCGGCAGCCGAAGCGGCGCTGGCTGCGCTGCCATCAGGCTACAAGGCTTGGGTGGCGGCAGGTACGGGTCGTTCCGCCCTGCTCGATGCGCTGTCCGCTGACGCCTGACGGGAACCGGTTGAGTTACGCAGGGGCGTCGCCAAGTGGCCCAAGGCACCAGGTTTTGATCCTGGCATCCGTAGGTTCGAATCCTACCGCCCCTGCCATGCTTTTTTGATCCGCAGCTTCCATCCACCCACAGCACGCAGGACGGCACATGAGCAAGCAGAACATGCTCGTCTTCTCCGGCAACGCCAACCGGCCGTTGTCGCAGGCGGTCTGTCGCCAGTTGGGTGTGCCCATGGGCAAGGCGCTGGTGGGCAAGTTTTCCGATGGCGAGGTGCAGGTCGAGATCGAGGAGAACGTCCGCAGCCAGGACGTGTTCGTTATCCAGCCGACCAGCGCGCCGACCGCCGAGCATTTCATGGAGTTGCTGGTGCTGGTGGACGCGCTCAAGCGCGCCTCGGCCACCAACGTCACCGCCGTGGTGCCATATTTCGGCTATGCCCGTCAGGATCGCCGGCCGCGCTCGGCGCGAGTGCCGATCACGGCCAAGGTTGCCGCCAGGATGTTCAGCGCGGTAGGCACCGACCGCGTGCTGACCGTCGACCTGCACGCCGACCAGATCCAGGGCTTTTTCGACATGCCGGTGGACAACGTCTACGCCTCGCCGCTGCTGCTGGCCGACATCTGGCGCAGCCAGGGCACTGACAACCTGATCGTCGTGTCCCCGGACGTGGGCGGCGTGGTCCGCGCCCGCGCCATCGCCAAGCGTCTCGATGATGCCGACCTTGCGATCATCGACAAACGCCGTCCGCGCGCCAACGTCGCCACGGTGATGAATATCATCGGCGATGTCTCGGGCAAGACCTGCGTGCTGGTCGACGACATCGTCGATACCGCCGGCACCCTGTGCGCCGCCGCGGCGGCGCTCAAGCAGCACGGCGCGAAAAAGGTCGTGGCCTACTGCACCCACCCGGTGCTGTCGGGCGCGGCCATTGCCAATGTCAGCAACTCCCAGATCGACGAACTGGTGGTGACCGACACCATCCAGCTTTCCGACGCGGCGCGGGGCTGCAGCCGCATCCGGCAGTTGAGCGTGGCCGAACTGCTGGCCGAAACCATACGCCGCATCGCCTTGGGCGAGTCGGTGAGTTCCTTGTACGTGGATTGAAGCCGGGATTGAAGCCGGGATTGAAGCCGGGATTGAAGCCGGGATTGAAGTCGGGATTGAAGTCGGAAATGGAGAATCGGGAATCGGGATTCGCAGCACTGCTGCCGATTCCCGATTCCCGACTCCCGATTCCCGGGAACGGATGCTCACCTGGTCGCGGGTGAGCAGCAACGCCGCCGCGAGGCGGTCCATCACTTGAAAAAGGCAATACAACATGGCAACCCACAATCTCACGGCTTCCAGCCGCAAGGTCGAAGGCAAAGGTGCGAGCCGCCGCCTCCGTCACAGCGGCCAGGTCCCGGCCATCGTCTACGGTGCGCAGGGCAAGCCCGAATGCGTCCAGGTCGAGCACAACCACCTCTGGCTGGCCAGCCAGAACGAGTGGTTCTATTCGTCCATCCTCGACCTCGCCGTCGACGGCTCCGTCCAGCGCGTGCTGCTGCGTGACATGCAGCGTCATCCGTTCAAGCAGCAGATCCTGCATCTCGATTTCCAGCGCGTGGACGAGAACGTGGCGATCCGCTTCAAGGTGCCGCTGCACTTCCTGAACCAGGAAAAATCGCCGGCCGGCAAGATCGCAGGCATCCTGGTCCTGCACGAACTCAACGAAATCGAAGTCAGCTGCCTGCCGCGCCACCTGCCGGAATTCCTCGATATCGACCTCGGCGCGCTCGATATTGGCGACATCATCCATCTCTCGCAGCTGATCTTGCCGGAGGGCGTCACCATCCCCGAGCTGCGTCTGGGCAAGGAGCATGACGTTGCCGTAGTCATCGCCCGCCACGCTCGCGTCGAGGCTGAGGAAGAAACGGCGGCAGTCGTCGCCGAAGTGCCCTCGACCAAGTCGGCCAAGGCGGGTGCTGCCCCGGCAGCGGCCCCGGCCAAGGCACCGGCCAAGGCGCCGGCCAAGAAGAAGTAATTGCGGCTGTCCGCGCCCGTCCTTCGGGTCGGGCCCGGCGGCAGCACTTCGATGGCAGGACTGCGACTCATCGTCGGACTGGGCAATCCCGGTGCCGAACACGCCAGAACCCGGCACAACGCCGGGTTCTGGTTTATTGACGCGCTGGCGGAAAAACTGGGCGCCCGATTCGGGTTGGAGTCGAAACTGTTTGGTGAGACCGCCAAGGTCGAGCTGGCCGGACACCCGGTCTGGCTGCTCAAGCCGGCAACCTTCATGAACGCCTCCGGCAAGTCGGTGGCGGCGGCCCTGCGCTACTGGAAAATCGAGCCGGAGGAAAGTCTGCTGGCCCACGACGAACTCGACCTGGCGCCGGGCACGGCGCGGCTGAAGTTCGACGGCGGCCATGGCGGCCAGAACGGCTTGCGCGACACCGTCCAGTATCTTGGGCACGGCATGTTCCACCGGTTGCGTATCGGCATCGGTCATCCGGGCCACAAGGATCGGGTAACGCCCTGGGTGCTGGGACGGCCGGGCAAGGATGATGAAATATCGATACGCCGGGCCATCGACGACGCGCTGGATGTGCTGCCGCTGGCAGCGGGCGGCGAGTTCAGCGAGGCGATGAAGCGGTTGCACACCCCGAAACCTTGAATCGGCGACTAGCCGGCAACAGGTAAGCGGACATCGGCCGGATCGGATTCCGCTTACCTGTTCCTGCCTTTCCAACCAATGTTCCACCAACCCGGATAAATCATGGGCATCAAATGCGGCATCGTCGGCCTGCCGAACGTCGGCAAGTCGACCCTTTTCAACGCGCTGACCAAGGCCGGCATCGCCGCGGCCAATTTCCCCTTCTGCACCATCGAGCCCAATACTGGCGTGGTGCCGGTCCCGGATCCGCGGTTGAACCAGTTGGCCGAGATCGTCAAGCCGCAGCGCATCCTGGCGACTTCGTTCGAGTTCGTGGACATCGCCGGCTTGGTGGCGGGCGCCTCCAAGGGCGAGGGCCTGGGCAACAAGTTCCTGGCCCATATCCGGGAAGTGGACGCCATCGCCCACGTGGTCCGCTGTTTCGAAAACGACGACATCGTCCACGTCGCCAACAAGATCGACCCCATTTCCGATATCGAGACCATTGACACCGAGCTGGCCCTGGCCGATTTGGACTCCGTCGAAAAAGCGCTTAACCGCGCCGAAAAAGAAGCAAAAGCGGGCAACAAGGACGCAATCGCCAAAAAAGACGTGCTCGTTCGCCTGCGCGCTGGCCTGGATTCAGGCAAGTCCGCACGCTCTTTGGGTCTGACGCATGAGGACAAGGCCCTGGTTCGCGACCTGTTTCTGTTGACCCTCAAGCCGGTCATGTACGTGGCCAACGTGCTCGAGGACGGCTTCGAGAACAACTCGTACCTGGATCTGGTGCGGGCCCGCGCGGCCACTGAAGGTGCCGAGGTGGTGCCGGTCAGCGCTGCCATCGAAGAGGAAATGGCCCAGTTGGAGGACGCCGACCGGGCCGAGTTCCTGGCCGAAATGGGCCTGTCCGAGCCGGGTCTGAACCGGGTCATCCGCGCCGGCTATGCCTTGCTGGGCATGCAGACCTATTTCACCGCAGGCGTGAAGGAAGTCCGGGCCTGGCAGTTCCCAAAGGGGGCTACGGCGCCACAGGCGGCGGCGGTCATCCATACCGATTTCGAGAAGGGCTTCATCCGGGCCGAAACCATCTCCTTCGACGATTTCATCAAATACCGGGGCGAAGCCGGGGCTCGGGATGCTGGCCGCCTGCGCCTGGAAGGCAAGGAGTACCTGGTTCAGGAAGGGGACGTGCTGCATTTCCGCTTCAACGTGTAGGGCGGGCCTTGGCCCGCCATCTGCCCAAGGCGAATGACGGAGGCGTGCGTCGGTGCTTGCGTGGGACGGAAACTTCCATGTAATCAGGTCGTTGACAAAACCGGCTGCGCCCTTGAAAATTGCGGGCTCCCTGTGGAGGGATACCCAAGCGGCCAACGGGGGCAGACTGTAAATCTGCTGTCTTACGACTTCGGTGGTTCGAATCCACCTCCCTCCACCAGATTTTGCGTCAGTGTTTCGATGTAAGGGCGGGAGTAGTTCAATGGTAGAACTTCAGCCTTCCAAGCTGATCACGCGGGTTCGATTCCCGTCTCCCGCTCCATTGGATGGATTGATAAAGCAGCAAGAAAAAGCGGCAAGGTTACGAAGGCAGGACAACGCTCATCTAGCTCAGTCGGTAGAGCACTTCCTTGGTAAGGAAGAGGTCGCAGGTTCGATTCCTGTGATGAGCACCATTCCCCGGTTCGCGTCGCGGACCGGTTTTCTCCAACTTGAATTCATCGGGTAATCTCCATGGCCAAGGCTAAGTTTGAGCGCACCAAGCCCCACGTGAACGTGGGCACGATCGGTCACGTGGATCATGGCAAGACGACGCTGACAGCGGCGCTGACCAAG
>Ga0163144_10009830_pt1 | contig 20472 bp, 9 predicted proteins | sample OliLak19BULKMAT1_FD_123175 | JGI IMG/M metagenome (GOLD analysis project Ga0163144, IMG submission 123175) | Freshwater microbial mat bacterial communities from Lake Vanda, McMurdo Dry Valleys, Antarctica - Oligotrophic Lake LV.19.BULKMAT1 | ecosystem: Environmental > Aquatic > Freshwater > Lake... | reverse complement strand
GTCCTGGCCGATGCGATGGGTGCGGTCGATCGCCTGCGCCTCGACCGCGGGGTTCCACCACGGGTCGAAGAGCACCACGTAGCTCGCCGCGGTCAGGTTTAGTCCGGTGCCGCCGGCGCGCAGCGAGATGAGGAACACGCTCGCCGCTTCGTCTTCCTGAAAGTCGCGGACGATCTTCTCGCGGTTCGTCGACTGACCGGTGAGCAGGTGCTGGGGCATGTTGCGGCGCTGCAACTCGAGCGCAATCAAGTCGAGACAGCGGACGAACTGCGAGAAGACGAGTACCTTGTGGCCCTCGCCGAGCAGCGTTTCGAGGAGTTCGAAGAGCGCCTCGAACTTGCCCGAGCCGAGACCGACCTCGCCCCCGACGAGCGCCGGATGGCAACAGACTTGGCGCAACCGGGTGAGCGCCGCGAGCACCTCGATCTTGTTGCGGCGCAATCCGTCGGCGTCGCCGGCGACGCGGTCGACGAGGGTGCGGCTGCGGCGCAACTCGGCGAGGTAGAACTTGCGCTGGCCCGGCGTCAGCTCGCAGTCGAGGCGTTCCTCGATGCGCTCCGGCAACTCGGCGGCGACATCGCGCTTGAGCCGCCGCAGGAGGATGGGTCGCAACTTCGCGGCGAGCACCTGACGCTGGTGTGCCGGCAGATCAGCGCGGTCGAAGCGTGCGGTGAAGTCGGAGCGGCGCCCGAGGCAGCCTGGGTTGACGAACTCGACGAGACTCCAGAGATCGAGAGGACGGTTTTCGAGCGGTGTGCCGGTAAGGGCCAGGCGATAGTCCGCGTTCAGCGCGCGCGCCGCGCGCGCCACTGCAGCGTCGGGATTCTTGATGTTCTGCGCTTCGTCGAGAATGATCGCGCGCAGCTTGATGTCCGTCCAGAAATCTTCGTCGCGACGCAGCAGCGCGTAGTTGGTGATGATCAGATCGTAGTCGCGCCATTGCTTGCGCTCCTGTAGCCGCTCGCGGCCGCGGCCGAGGAGGAGCACCTTGAGGTCCGGCGCGAAGCGCTCGGCCTCGCGCACCCAGTTCGGCGCCACCGACGTCGGGCAGACGACCAACGCCGTGCCACGGCCGCGGCGCTTCTGCTTGAGCCAGGTCAGCCACGCCAGCGTCTGCAGGGTCTTACCGAGCCCCATGTCGTCGGCAAGGATCGCCCCGAGCCCGAGTTCCGCGGTGTAGCAGAGGAAGTCGAGCCCGCGGCATTGGTAGGGACGCAACTCGGCCTGCAACGATGCCGGCACCGGCACCTCGGGAATGCCTTGGAACTCCGTCACCCGCTTGCGCAGGCGGTTCAGCGCCTTGACTGCGCCGGCGTCGGCACCCATCGCTTCGAGGGCTGCGACCGACGCCGCGCGCGCTCCGGCGAGTTGCCACATGGTCACCCGTTGCTCGCCGACACCGACTTCGATGCCGAGGTCTGCCAACAACGTGGCGGCCTCATCCTGCGCGGCGATCGCCTCACGGCGCACCCACCCCGAGGGCAGCCGAACGAAGGTCTTCTTCGCCGCACGCAACTGCGCCATATCCGCTTCGGAAAGCGCCAACCCCTCGCTCGCCCAGGACGCTGAGACGCTGAACCAGTCCGTGCCGCTGGCCTCGACCTTGACCTTGGTGCGGATGGCCTCGCCGCCCATGAGTACGCGGCGCAGGCGCGGGTTGCCGAAGTAGACCGCGCGCGGCTTCTCGGCCCACGCGGCGACGAACTCTTCGAGCGTGTCCTCGTCGATGCGCAACCAGAGGCAGTTGCCGACGTCGGGCTCCGACGGCACCCGCCGGCGCGTGCGCCACTCGTCGAGCGGACAAGCGCCGATTTTGGCCAGCCACTCGAGCACCGGTGCCAGCGCGCTCGGGTCGGGGACTTCCAACCAGACGTCGTCGTCGCCGACCGTCGGCGCCGGTTCCGCGTCCGCGGGTGCGTTCTCCGCGGCTGGCGCTAGCGCAGGAGCTACGTCGCCAGCGTCCGCCTCGGCGGGAAGCTCCACCGCGGCCTGGTTCGCCTCCGATGCAGTGGTAGCGGTCGCCGGCAGCCAGCGGCCGTCGGCAGCGCGTTCGAAGACGCGTGAATCCGCGGCAAGCCCAACGGCCGGGGTCCAATGCGAGCCACGCACGCGTGCGAACAGGCGCACCTGTAGCCAATCGTCACGCCGCAGTTCGAGGACGACCAACGGCTCGGTGGCCACGCGACGCGCGTGCAGCGAAAGTGTCGCTGCGATGTTGGCGAAGCTCGCTGCGAGGCGCGGCAGGGTCGCGGCACGTTCGACCTCGGGGATCTCGACCGCACCAGCAGCAGCGAAGCCTTCGATCACTTCAGCCGGCGGCATCTCGATGACCGGCCAGACCGCGCCCTCGGCGAGCAGTAACGGTTGGCCGCGCCCCGGATCACGCGACGGTTCGACCAGGAGGGATTTCTCGAAGCGCCGCCGGCGGCCGTCCGGCCACGCGGCATAGAGTCCGAGCATGACCCGCGCCCCCTCGCCATACACCTCCGGCTGCAGCCGGATCGGGACGTGTTCGCAGCGCACCGGCGAGCCTGGTTCCACGCCCGTCTGCGCCGTCACCTCGGGGCGGAGATCGTCCGCCCAATACAGCAGGGTCCGCGGGGCCTGGCGCAAGCTCAAATCGAACAGCAGATCCGGATCGACGGAGATCCCAGCGCTGAAGCCCATCGAGTGGCTCGTGTCGGCGAGAAAGAGATCGAGGGCCTCGGCCTCCTGCGGCGAGAGTACCTCGGGGTCGCGCGCCGCCTCCGCGCTGAGCAGCGCGAGTTGTTGCACGCTGCGTGGCTCATCTTTGAGTCGCGCCGAACTCAGCCGCGGCTCGATGACGAAGGTGACCCGCGGCTTGAAACTGATGTTGACGACGAAGCGCAACTGCTTCTTGCCGACGAGCGCGCGCTGCTCGGTCCAGCGCCGCAGCAGGTGGCCGAGGGCATTCCGGGCGCGGGCCGCGAACTCCTGCTCGAGATCGGTGCGCGTCACATAGGGGCGGAGCACGTCCGGCACCTTCTGCACACCGGCGACGGCGGCGATCGCGCCGGCGAGACGCCAACAGAGGATCTCGGGATCGGGTTCGTGGAGGATCTCCGTGAAGCGCGGATCGAGCACGGTCGCGAGCGGATCGTCGCAGGTGGCAAGGAGCGCTTCGAACGGCCGGCGGCGCTCCCACGGCCCGGCGGCGCCGAGCAACTGCTTCAAGAGACGGGCGTCGAGATCGTCGCCACGCACCGCCGCCGGCGACGCCGGCACCTGACGCGTGACGGACGTCGCCGGGGCCGCGAGCAGAACTTCCCCCAGGGCGTATGCGTGCTTGCACTCGTAGCCGATCGGGCACGTACAGCCGTGCTCCCAGCCGCTACCATCCCAGTACCAGGTCGCAACGTAATCTTGGGTGCCGACGACGGTTGCCGCGATCGAGTCGTTGGGATCGAGACGAACTCCCGAGACTCTGCCGTCGTAGGCGTAGGCGCGGCCGCGCTCGCGCATGCGCTTCGGGAAAAAACCAATCTCCTCCGCCAACGCCTCGCGGCGCCGGGGTGGGCCGAGAACGGATTCGACTGCAGCAGGCACGCGACGCAACATCAGCAGGCCAGAGTGCCTGAGGGCAGGCGTCAGGCGCAAGGCACGAATCGGATTAAAGCCCGCGCGGCAGCAGACGTTGGGGGTACTGCCGGACGCGAGCTTGTGCTAGGCGCGCAGAACCATGACCGCAAACTTGGTCGATACGGAGTGCGTCGAGGCGACCGAGCAGGCGTGTCACGATCCGGTCCGGAACCGGAGCGCCGCCATGAAACGGGCGCGCGCGCTGCTAGCCACGCTCTCCCTGCTGCTCGTCTTCCCTGCGAGCGGCAGGGCCACGCCTCCCGCTGCGCGCCCACTCGCGCCGCTCGCCGAGCTGCAGGGGCGCTGCGCTGCCGATTGCCCGCGCGCGGTTCGTGTCGATCTCGCCATCCAGCGCGCCGCCGTCTGGCTCGCCGGCTATCCCGATGATTTGCAGTTCGACGCGGCCGTTCTCCTCAGTCTGATTCGCGCCAACGTCGACAGCGCCGAACTGCGCACGGCGTTCGCGCGGGCCCGCACCCGCGCCGACCATGACCACGACCATCCGCACCGACGCCTCTGGGCTACAGACATGATCTCCCCGCCGGAACACACGAGCCGCTGGCAGGCTCCGGCACCGGGTGCCGCGCGGGTGAACACGAATCGCGTCCTCAGCGAAGCGCTCCACTGCCGCGAGAACGGGTGGCGCGAGCTAACCGAGAACTACGCCTGCGGCGCGATGCGCGATACGGGCGGCTACCACACCACCCACGCAATCTGGTCGCTCGACATCGCGCGGCGCAACGGCTGCACGGTCGCGGACGAGTGTCTCGCCAGCCTGCGCGCCGAGTTGCTGGCGGCGCAACCGGCCGAGTTGCGTGCGAAGTCCACCCTGGAGATCGACTTGTACGCCGAGCGCGCCGTGATGTTGCTACGCACCGGCACTGCCGCGAGCGCGGCAAGCGGTTGGGTCGATGCGCTGCTCGGCCTGCAGCGCGCCGACGGCAGCTGGGGCGCCGGCACCGACCCGGTGCCGTACTATCGCTACCACGCGACCGCCGCTGTCGTTTGGGCACTCGCGGAATGGAGCAAGGAGCGGGGTCAGCCCAGCCCAACGCCGCAACCGTAGCCTCGGGCCATGCCTCCGCCGTTGCGGTGGTGCGGAATTATTTGCATTGACTGCCGCCGACGGGGGACGCTATGCCGACAGCTCCCGGGGAGGGATTCCGAACCATTTCGACAAGTACCGCAGTTGCCGGTGGTGCGTTCACGCAGACCGTATGCGGACAGGAGAGCAAGATGAGCAGATGCAGGGGACGTTCGCACACCGGCACGCAGCCGTTGTTGGCGCTTCTCGCCTTGGTTTTGGTTGGCCCTTCGGCGGCCGTTGCGCAGCCCACCAATCCCAGCTTCGAACCGGGCTTGGCAGGGTGGACCGCAGGCGGCGACGCCAGCACGAATGACGCCGTCTACGGCAGCAACCCGACCGAGGGTGGCTTTCAGGCGTTTCTCCGCGCCTCGCCCGCCGCGCTGACGACGGCGGCCGCACTCGAGAGCACCCTCGGACTGAGCCCGGGTTCGCTCGACGCCCTCGGCAACGGCACGACGCGACGCGGCTCCGGGATCGTGCAGACCTTCACCGCGAATACCGGCGATGTGATCGCCTTCGACTGGAATTTCCTGACCGACGAGCCGATCGCCTCACGCGCCAACGACTTCGCCTTCGTCGCCATCGACGGCGGTCCGCCGATCGAACTCGCCGATACGACTTTCTTCCCGTCGGTCCCGAGCAAAACCGACCGCGCGCGCGAAACCGGCTACCGCAGTTACTGCTATACGATCCCCACCAGCGGCGCTCATTCGCTCGCCTTTGGCGTCGCCGACGCAGTCACCATCGACACCGAATCGGTCCTGCTCGTCGACAACGTCCGCCTCGCTGGCGATAGCGACGGCGACGGCGTTGCCGACCCGTGCGACCGCTGCCCGGGATTCGACGACTCGATCGACATCGACAACGACGGTCTGCCGGACGCATGTGATTTCGACAGCTTCGTCGGCTACGGAATCCGGGCGCCGCGCGAGGATGTCAACGGCTTGCCTCTCAACAACAAGCTGCCCAAGGATTGGATCATCACCATCGACGACGCCCTCGTGAACAACGCGGGGCCGGACGACCCCGAGAACTTCGTCGTGGTCAAGCCGACGACGCTCTTCAATCCGGCCACCCAAGTCGACGCCGCAAGCGGCGCGCTCGACGGCTCCGTTCACTACATCCAGTACCAGACCCGCGGCGGCAAACAGGGGGTAGGCCCGGCGGTGAACGGCCGCCTGCCACGCCCCGGCCGCCACGTGAAGCGCACGTGGCAGCTCCGCAACGGATTCGGCACGATCAACGTTCGCACCAGCAAAGTCGCCGGATTGCTGTTGCCCGCCGCGCAGGGACTCGTCTCGCCGCCTCTGCCGATCGATGACGCTACGCATTTCGTCTGCTACAAGATTCGACCGACCAGGGACATTACCGACCAAACCCCGCCACCGGAGCGGTTTCCAGACTCGCCCAAGGGCAAGTTCATCCGCGGGCTGCAATCCTTCGTCGACGACGCCTTCAACGACTGCGCCGAGAGCGCCGACGGCTCCCCGAGTTTTCCCGGCACGCCCGTACAGGGCACTTGCCTGTTCGATCTCGTCCAGGCCAAGGAACTCTGCGTGCCGATGAACAAACTCGTCGTGGAACCCCCGCGGCTCACCACCGCCACCATCAACGAGTCGTTCGCCTCTACCGACCAGGTGATGCTCTGCTACCAGCCAAAGCCCGCGCGCAAATTCTTGAGCGAGTCCGCCGCGCTGCTCGCCGAGCGCGCCCTCGGATCGTCGCTGAGCCCGAAGCAGAGCAAGCACCTACACCGGCGGGTTCGTGACGCGAATCCGGTGCACCTGATTCCCGGGAACGACTTCCCCGTCCCCGTGCTCGTCGACACGGTCAAGCCGCAGCGCGTCTGTGTGCAAACGCAGGTGCTCGCGATTACCGGCGACGAGAAATATTTGCCGTCGCCGACGCCGACACAGTCCTTCACGCCGACGACGACGCCAACGGAGACGGCGACGCCAACCATGACGGCGACCTTCACGCCGACCGGAACTGCCACCGAGACGGGCACGCCGACCAACACGCCAACCCCTACGGAAACCGCAACGCACACCGGTACGCCGACCGCGACGGCAACGTTCACGTCCACCGCCACGGCGACGGACACCCCGACCGCGACGGCGACGTCCACCCCAACCCACACCCCGACCCATACCCCGACGCCGACCAACACCGGCACCTCGACGCCGACGTTCACCCCGACCCAGACGCCGACGCACACCCCGACGTCGACCAACACCGGCACCTCGACACCAACGTTCACCCCGACCGCGACCGCGACGGCAACGCCGACAGCAACGCCGACAGCAACGCCGACGTCCACACCGACCCCAACCCATCTCGGCGGCGAGCCGGCGATCTTCGTCAGCCCGTTCCTCGGCAACGACGGCAACCCCGGCACGCGCGCGCAGCCCAAAGCGAGCATCCAAGCCGGCATCAACGCCGCCAGTGCCGGGATGGAGGTCTGTATCGATGCCGCAGCCTACAACGAGAGTCTCACGCTGAAGGACGGCGTCAGCCTGCGCGGCGGCTTCAACGCCGCGGCGAACTGGCTGTTCACCGGCGGTGCAACGATCGTCAACGGCGGCACGACCGCCATCGCCGGCACCAACGTCGGCAGCCTAACGATCCGCGGATTGACCATCAACGCGACCCTGAATTCGGCCACCGGAGGAAGCTCGTACGGCATTCGCATCGGTAGCGCCAAGAACAGCATCACGATCCTCCAGTCGAGCATCGCCGCCAACGGCGCTGGGAACGGCTCCACGGGTAGCGCCGGCGTCACCGGCATCGCCGGCGCGAACGGTGGCGTCGGCGGTAACGGCTGCGAAAATTCGACCGTTTTCTGCAGCACTTGCAGCCAGCCTCCGGCAGGGCCTGGCGGCACCGCACGCAACTGTACAGCGAGCGTCGGCGGCACCTCGGGCAAGGGTGGGAATGGCGGCCTCGGCAGCCACATCGGCTTCGGCGAACAGGGCAAGACCGGCGATGCGTCGAGCACCGGCGCCGGCGGCGGTGGCGGCGGGCTCCCTGGACAAGTGAACACGGACGGCGAAGCCGGCAACCCCGGCACATTCGGCGGCACCGGCACCGACGGCGGCGGCGGCGGCAGCTTCGGCGGCGGCACTGCAACCTACGCTCCGGCCAACGGCGGCACCGGCACCAACGGCGGCAACGGCGGAGGCGGTGGCGGTGGCGGCGGCGGCGGCTACGGCGACCTGGTCTGCGACAGCTACGGCGGCTCGGGCGGCGGCGGCGGTTCGGGCGGCTGTGGCGGCTCTGCCGCCGGCGGCGGCACCGGCGGCGGCGGCTCGTTCGGCGTCTGGATCGACGGCGGCTCCGGCCACACCGTACAGAGCACGACGATCACGACCGCAGACGGCGGCGATGCCGGCAACGGCGGCACCGCAGGCAGTGGCGGCGGCTCCGGCTCGGGCAACAGCGGTGGCAACGGCGAGGACGGTTCCGGCCGCGGCGGCAGCGGCAACGTCGCCGGCGCCGGCGGTCGCGGTGGTCACGGCGGCGGCGGTGGCGGCGGCCCGACCATCGGCATCGTCTGCCGCAACGGCGCGAACGTCGCCCGCTCCGGCAACACCATCAGCACCGGTACCGCCGGCAGCGGCGGCACCGGCCCGATCAACAACGGCAGCGCCGGTCTGAAGGCCGACACCTTCGGCTGCCCGTAACCACCTGGAGCGGGAGGAGGCGGCGTGCCTCCTCCCGCACCGCTCCCCAGCGTCGCTTTCCCTATCCCGCGCGGAACTCTACGATCCCCCCATGCCCATCGCCTACATCATCGACGCCGTGCGCACGGCGCGCGGCCGCGGCAAAGCCAACGGCGCGCTCGCCGCCCTCCACCCCCAAGAACTCCTCGCGCAGGCGCTCAACGGCCTGCGCCGCAGCGAATTCGCTCTCGAGGACGTCGACGACGCCGTCATCGGTTGCGTCAACCAGGTCAAGGAACAAGGCTCGTGCATCGGCCGCCAGGCGGTGCTCGCCGCCGGCTGGCCGACGGTGGTCAGCGGCGTTTCGCTCAACCGCTTCTGCGGCTCCGGCTTGCAAGCAGTCAATTTCGCGGCAATGGGCGTCGCCAGCGGCATGCAGGACCTCGTCGTCGCCGGCGGCGTCGAGTCGATGTCGCGCGTGCCGCTCGGCTCCGACGGCGGTGGTCTCTACGGCGTCAACCCGCATCTCCTCGAACTCCACCCGATCGTGCCGCAGGGCATCTCGGCCGATCTCATTGCCACCATCGAGGGCTTCAGCCGCGCCGACTGCGACCAATTCGCCGCCGCCAGCCAGACCAAGGCAGAACGCGCTGCCGCCGAGGGCCGCTACAAGAGCATGCTGCCGGTCACCAATCGCGCGGGCGAAATCGTTCTCGCCCGCGACGAACACCCGCGCGCCGGCACCACGGCGGAAAGCCTCGGCCAGCTCGAGCCAGCGTTTGCTGCTTTCGTCGATCAGATCCCAGACAACGGCGACGGCCTCAGCCTCGGGCAACGCGTCGCCAAGCGCTACCCCGAAGTCGGCGCCTTGCAGCACGTGCACACCGCCGGCAACTCGTCGGGAATCGTCGACGGCGCCGCCGCGGTTCTGCTCGCGTCGGCCGCCTACGTGCAAGCCCACGGCCTGAAGCCACGCGCCCGGATCGTCACCAGCGCCACCTGCGGCGACGAACCGGTCATCATGTTGACGGCACCCGTGCCGGCAACGCGGCGCGCTCTGCAGAAAGCCGGAATGACCATTGGCGACATCGATCTCGTCGAGATCAACGAAGCGTTCGCGGCCGTGCCGCTCAAGGTCATGCGCGACCTGGGAATCCCCGAGGATAAGGTCAACGTCAACGGCGGCGCGATCGCCCTCGGCCATCCCCTCGGCGCCACCGGCGCGATGCTGCTCGGCACCGTGCTCGACGAACTCGAGCGCCAGGACAAGAGCACCGGCCTGATCACCCTTTGCATCGGCGGCGGCATGGGAATCACCACGATCATCGAGCGCGTGTGAGGCAGCGACTCCCGCGTGGTTCTGCCATGTCGCACGAGCAAACGGCCGGCGTGCAAGCGGCCCGCTTCGATCTGATTCTATTCGACTTCGACGGCACGCTCGCCGACAGCGAGTCCGTGCTCGTCGCCCTGGTGAACGACGCACTGGTGGCGCAAGGTCATCACCCGGCCGCGCACGCTTGCATCGCCGGCAACATCGGTCTGCCGCTCGAACGCGTCTTTCACAACGTCGCGCCGCACTTGAACGAAAGCGCTGTCGCTGCGCTTTGTGCCGGCTACCGCCAACGCGCGGTCGAACCCGAGATCGTCCGCCGCTTCACCCTCTTCCCTGGAGCCCGCGCGACCCTGTTCGAACTGCACGCGCGCGGCATGCGCCTCGGTATCGCCACCAGCAAGAGCCGCGGCACCACGGTCGACATCGTCGCGCATTGCGGCATCGCCCCCGTGATCGAGGAGATCTTCGGCGGCGACTCGGTGCGGCGCGGCAAGCCACACCCCGAGATGGTCGAAGTCGCGCTGGCGCACTTCGGCTGCGCGCGGCACCGCACCCTGCTCGTCGGCGATACCTCGTTCGATCTCGAAATGGGCCGCGCCGCAGGCGTCGTCACCTGCGCGGTGACCTGGGGCATGCAGAGCGCCGAGTCGCTGGCCGCACTCGAACCCGACCTCGTCATCGATCGCATCGAGCGCCTGCTCGACTTCGTCTAAGAGTCCGTTGAAAAGCCCTGCGAACCCGAAATTTCCGTCATCCTCGCGGACGCGGGAATCCACGATGGATGCGGGATGCTGGGCCCCCGCGTCCGCGCGGGCGACGGAACTTCGGGAAGTTCAACTGGCGGGCGGGGGACTCTCACCAGGTAGCTGAGGTCGACCAAAACTTTTCATTTCCCAAGGCATCCTCCCGTCGGTTATCTTCCGAGCGATTCCCCACCCACGGAGGCCGCCGATGACCCGCTGGATCCTGCTCGCCCTACTCGCCGTCACCCTCGCCTGCCCGAGCGCACGCGCCGACCAAGCGCAGATCGCACTCATCCTCGACGCCTCGGGCTCGATGTGGGGCCAGATCGAAGGCGAGAACAAGATCGTCATCGCTCGGCGCGTGCTCAAGGACTTGGTGAAGACCGTCCCCGCCGACACCCACGTCGGCCTCGTCGCCTACGGCCACCGCAAGAAATCCGCTTGCGACGATATCGAGATCGTCGTCCCCTTCGGCTCCACCGACCGCAACGCCATCCTGCGAAAGATCGACGGGATCAATCCCAAGGGGATGACGCCGATCACGGCAACTCTCACCAAGGTCTTCACCGAGCTCCGTGAGCGCGAAGCAGCGACCACGGTGATCCTGGTCAGCGACGGACTCGAAACCTGCGGCGGCGACCCATGCCAGGCGGTGCGCGACGCCAAAGCCGCGGGCATCGAGTTCGTCATGCACGTCGTCGGCTTCGACCTCGGCGACGAGGACGCGGCGCAACTCGAGTGCGCCGCTCGCGCCGGGGGCGGCTTGTATCTGACCGCGAACAGTGCCGCCGAACTCGGCAAGGCACTCGAGCAGGCGATCGAGATCATCCCGGAAACGCCGACGGGCCGGCTCTCTGTGACGACGATGGCCGAGGGCGAACTCATCGACACCACCGTCGCGGTGATAGATGCGGCCAGCGGTGAGGTCGTCACCGCACTTCGCACCTACGAGAACGAGAAAACCAACCCGATCGTCATCCCGCTCCCCGACGGGAAGTACGACATTTCCGTTGAGGCGGTGCGCATCGCGGGCCGGCCGACGCAGAAGTTCACCGGTATCGAGATCGCCGCAGACAAGCCCGTCGAGAAGATCGTCGACTTCAGCACCGGAACCTTCCGCGTCAAAGTGACCCGCAACGGCGCACTCTCCGACGCGTTGGTCGAGTTCTACGCAGCCGGCACGAGCACCTCGGTCGTCAACTCACGCACCTACCGCGACGCCACCAGTAATCCCCGCGATAAGCGGATCACAGCAGGCTCCTACGACATCGAAGCCAAAGCGCTGGAGATCGCCAACCATCCCGTCAAGCGCTGGGAGCGCGTCGCGCTCGGCGGCGGGGAAGTCCTCGAACTCGAACATGAGTTCGTCAGCGGCACACTCACCATCGGCGCCAAGCGCGGCGCCGAACTCATCGACGTGACCGTCGCGGTGGCCGCTGCGACGACCGGCACCTCCGTCGCAGTTGGCCGGACGTACACCCGCGCGGAGTCGAACCCGAGGTCGTTCGTTCTCAGCCCAGGGCGCTACAAGGTGACCCTCAAACCGGTGAAGCTCGACATTCCCCCGCGCACGTTGGAAGTCGAGGTTGCCGGCGCCGCCAAGGTCGAGAAAGTCGTCGACTTCGCGGCGGAGAACTGAATCGGCAGATTCTCACCCACGGGCTCGGGGTGCGATCGATAGAGCTTGCGCCAGGCGTCCCGGATGCGGGATAGCAGGGGCTACAGCTCTAAACCGCCACGATCGACAGGGGTGTACTCATGCAGGTGCCGAAGTTCGCTCTCCTCCTTCTCCTCACCACCGCTGCTGCGTTCCTCGCCGGCTGCGACGACGACAGCAACGTCGAGCGCCCCGCGACCGCTACACCGCAAGCGACCGCGACCGCGACGAAAGCCGCGACCGCCGTCCCCACCGACACCGTCCAACCGACCGCGACCCTGACGACGGCTCCGAGCGAAACGGCGACGACGCCGCCGACTGCGACCCCCACGGTCGAGCCGAGCGCCACCGCTACAACCGCAGCAACGGCGACTCCGACCGCGTCACCGACGCCGGCGACTCCGCCACCCACGCTGACCGACCAGGAACTCGTCGAATCGGTTGCCGCAGCCGAGACCTGGGAATTCGCCGGGCTCGAAGGCGAGGTTCACGTGTTGCGCACCGAGGGCAACGTGCCCCACGTCTACGCCGAGAACCGCGTCGACTTGTCGTTCGTGCACGGCTTCCTGCTCGGGCGCGACCGGCTTTTCATGATGGACCTCACGCGCCGGCTCGGTCGCGGTAGAGCGTCGGGCCTGATCGGCGACTCCGCGCTCGACGTCGACATCGAGTCGCGGCTCTCGGGCCTGACCCACGTCGCCGATCGGCTCGCCGACAATCTGACGGCAGAGCAGCGTAGCATGGCGGACGCATTCGCCGCCGGCGTCAACGCGTATATCGAACGTGCGGCGGCGCGCCAGCTACCGATCCCGAGCGAGCTGCGGCTGGCAGGCCCGCTGCTCGGCGCCACCAATCCGGCGACCCTGATGCAACCGTTCACGTACCGCGATCTCGCCGCGATCCTCGCGGTCATCATGTACCAGTCGAGCTACGAGACCGGCGACGTCGGCCGCGGCGCGACCCACGCCAACATCGGCACACCGTTCGCCGGCGACGCATTCGCGGCGCTGCGCATGAGCGGCCTGATCGAGGACGTGATCCCCAGCATCGCGCCGGTGTACCCAGTGAGTTCCGCCGCGGGGTTCGGCCTCGAAACCGGCGATACCTTCATTCCCGGGCCGCGGCCGGCGGATGTTCCGGGTGCGACCCTGACGAACGCCGCACCGCTCGCCCGCGCCGCGGCGCGGGCGCCCATGGCAGCGCCGCTTGCCGGCCAATTGGCGGAGAGGCTCGCCGCCTTCGAGCACCGGCTCGGCCGCTTCGAGGGCTTCGGTTCCAACTCGTGGGCGGTATCGGGGAGCAAGACCGATTCCGGCGCAACGTTGCTCGCTGGTGACGGCCACCTGCAACTCGACATTCCGCCGATCTTCTTCCAGATCGGACTCAACACATCCGTGTTCGGCGGCGGCCCGATCCATCAGATCGGACTGACCATTCCGGGCTTCCTGGTCATGCCGGTCGGCACCAACGGCAATGTCGCCTGGTGCCAGACCCAGCTCAGCGCCGACGTCACCGACTGGTACGCCGAGCAGTTGCGCCTCGACGACAACGGCCTGCCGGCCGAGAGCTTTTTCCAGGGCGAGTGGCGGCCGCTGGTGCGCATCGACGAGTCGTTCGAGATCGCCAACGTGCCCGCGCTCGGCAGCGTCGGCCGCACCGAGGTATGGCCGCGCTTCACCATCTTCGACGGGCGCTTCATCACCGCGATCGAGGGTCGGTCCGTGGCGCCCGACGCCGAAGTCGCCGCCGGCGAGAGCATCGTGACGACCATGAACGGCTTCGTCGTTCCCGGCGACACCGACGGCGACGGCGTGATCTCTGCCTTCAGCTTCGACTTCGCCGGCCTCGATGTCGGCAGCCTGCTCAGCGCACCCGACGGCTTCGGACTCGCCGCCGACGTCGACGAGTTCCGCCAGCACACGCGCGGCCTCGTCGGCTACTCGCAGAACATCGTCGCCGCCGACAAAGATGGCGGCATTCTCTACACGGCGACGGACGCCGTACCGTGCCGTGGCTATCTGCCGCGCAACCCGGACGGGAGTTTCATCGCCGGTGCCGACCCGCGGCGCGTGCTCGACGGGACGACCTACGCCGGCTTCGAGATCCCACTCACCGACGGCGACGTGGATGAGACCGCAGCGAACGGCGATCCGCAACGCTGCCTGGTGCCATTCGACTCGACGCCACAGTCGCTCAACCCGGCGCGTGGCTACGTCCTGACATCCAACAACGATCCCGGCCGGATCGGCTTCGACGATTCGCTGGTGGCGGACGACTGGTACATCGGCGGACCGTGGGACGTCGGCTTCCGCGCCGAGACGGTCGATCGCGCGCTGGCGGCGCTCACCGCATCGGGTGCTGCCGACGTCGAGGCGATGGCCCGATTGCAGGGCAACCACGAATCGCGCCTTGGCGAGCTGTTCGCTCCACGCCTGGTCGAGGCGATCGAATACGGACGCATGTTGACGATGATCGACCGGATCCTCACGCCGGACGAGGACCGCCTGGCGCTGCTGTACGGTACCGAGAGTGTCGCCCTCGACGAAGTGGCGCAGCGTCTGCAGGGCTGGTCCGATGGCGGTTACGAGGCGAAGTCGGGCGTCGAAACCTTCTACCACACGCCCGCGAGCGGCGAGGCCGACGACGCCGTGGCGACGATGATCTTCAACGCCTGGCTCGGCCGCTTCATGCGCGGCGTTTGGAACGATGAAGGCTTCTCCGGCGGCCTGTTCGAACGCGGCGACTTGACGCGGATGAAGTTGCTCAACGAGTTTCTCGACGCGCGCGACGCCAGCGAAGCCAACGGCCTCGCCTCCTTCAACCCCGAGACCGGCGAGTCGATCTTCTTCGACGTGCGCGGCACCGAGCCGGTCGAGCGCAGCCGCGAGGTCATGCTGAGCGCCCTCCACGACGCGCTCGCGTTCCTGCGCTCGGCGCCGGAGAGCCCAGGCCGCGGCGGCTTCGGCAGCGATGACATGAGCACCTGGCTCTGGGGCTTGCGCCACCAAGCGAAGTTCGAGTCGCTGCTCGCACCGTTCCTCGGCAACGACCCGACATTCGAGGTCTTCACCCGCCCGTTCAACATCGACACCAACCGCCTACCGCTGGCGCCGGGCATCATGCCCGACGACCCGCGTTTCGGCCTGCGCTGGTTCCCGCGGCCCGGCGACCAATGGGGCGTCGACGCCGCCAACCCCGGGCTCTCCGGGACCGACTTCACCCATGGCAGCGGCCCGGTGATGCGCATGGTATTCGCGCTCGCGGACGGCGAGGTCAGTGGCCTCAACGTGATTCCCGGCGGGCAGTCGGGCCTGACCGACTCGCCGTTCTTCACCGACCAGGCGGCGCTTTGGCTGGGCAACGAGGCCTACCCGATCCGCTTTGCGGTGGACGACGTCGTCGCCGGCGCGACCAAGCGCGAGATCTATCGACCCGTAACGCCGACGGAGTAGGACAGGCAGTCGAGGAACCCGACCGTGAGCAACGGCGCCGACGACACGACGAAGCGCTTCGGCCACTACCAGGCCATCGAGCCGCTCGACAGCCCGGGTGCGGCGCAGCTGTGGCACTCGTGGGATCCGTACCTCGGCCGCTTCGTCGTCGTCGCATCTCTGGCGGCGATCGACGCGGCGACACTGGAAGCGGCGCTCGCTGATTTAGATAGCGCGTTGCGCCGCTGGACGGGAACCGACGGGTTCACCGCGCAAGACGTGCTCCATTTCTTCCCCGGCAATGAGCACGAGGGCGCGTTCGTGGTCCTGATGCCGCACGTTCGCGCGCGTCCCGGGCATCCCGTAGCCGCCGCAGTGCCGCACGCAGCCGGTGCGACGTCATGGCTGCCGCTCGCCATGGCCGCGCTGTTGATCCTCGGACTGCCGGCGATTTTGTACGTGCTTGCAAGCGGTTACAGCAGCGCCACGCCACCACCGCCGCCCCTCGCGATCGCGAGTACGCCGACGCCCACGGAGTGTATGCAGGCGACGTCGACACCGACCGCAGTCCCCCCAGCCACTGCTCCGGTACGCCGCGCGCCGGCAAAGGCAAAGCCTGCTGCTGCGCCTGCGGCTGAGCCTGCGCGGCGCAAGTCCGCAGATGTCGGTGCACCGGTGGCGCCGGCCGCTGAGCCGCCGCTCGCGGTCCAGGTTCCTGCGCTACCGGAAGAGTACCAACCGCGTGGCGTGGAGCCCGGTACGGTCACGGCAACGACTAGGCGAATGGGCAACGCGAGCACCCTCGTGCGCGAGTGGCTGCTGCGGAATTGTCACGAGGTCGAGCGCGCCTATCTCGCCGCCGGCCGCAACTTCGCCTGCGGCTGGATGGGCGTCGTCATCGAAGGCGATCTTCCCGAGCTGACGGTGAGCTATACGCAGATCGAACGCCACCTGCCCACGAGCCGCGACCTCTACACGAACCGGCGAGTCCGCCTACTCTGCACCGAAAACTGCATCAAGCTGTCCGAGGAAACCACCCAAGCCGAAGTCTACTAGAGTCCATGCCGTCCATGGTCCATGGAGAGAGCTGCGGTCGTGGACCATGGACTGCATGGACGACGTGGACGGCGTGGGCCTCCTCGTATCTCAGCTTTTGGGGGTGAGGTAGATTGGTGAGGACCAGGCGCGTTCCTCGTTTTCCTCCAGGCAGTCGTCTTCGTAGGGGGTGCGGTAGTCGCCGTAGCAGAGATTCGCTTTGATGCAGTTGCCGGCGGCGTCGGTCTCGCAGCGGGCGCCGCCGGCGTTGACTGCAAGCGTCGGCTCCTGGATGGCGCGCACGTAGTAGATGACCTCGCGGCCGCCGACGGTGAATTCCGGATCTTCGAATTCGACCGCACATCCCGCCTCGTTCGCCGGACAAGGGATCACCTTCCAGGCATCCTCGATCAGCGGTGCGACCGGCTCGCCCGGGCGCTCCTGCGGGCGGATGCGGATCACCTCGATGCGGGTGATCTGGCGGCGGCGATCGCTCGGGTTGTAGCACTCACCGCGGCACAGATGGTCGAGCCGCTCCGGACTCATGGCGCTGGTGCTCGATTCCGGGCAACCAGCGAGTTGCTCGAAGGATCCGACGGCGCGCACGCGGAAGCGCGGTGCCCGGTCGAGCTTTGCCTCGCCGCCCATCGGCACCTGTCCGTCGGGATGGTTGAGCAGGTCGAACCACAGCAGGATGCGGTCGCCGCTCGTACCGTAGACCTCACGGCGCTTGAGGGCATCCCACACCTGTCCGCGGCTGCGGCCCGCGCTGTGTACCGCGACGAGCCCGCCGGTCATGAAGAACGATGCCTGGCGTTCGAAATCGACCACCTGCATCGCCTGCAACAGCTGGGCTTGGGAAGCAGCGGGATCGAACTCGCGCGACTCGGCGCTCGGCGTCGGCGTCGGCCCGATCACGCGCTCGAACCACTCTTCGGTGCAGGGTCCGGCGGCTTCGGTGTTCTCGCGGCGATCGATCTCCTTGTAGCCGGTGCCGGGTCGCGCGGTGTGGTTGTCGCTCGAGGAGATGAAGCCGAAGCGGAAGCGGCGCGGGTTGGCGGGGTCGTCGAAATTGGTGAGCGCGAGCGCGTACTGCGCCGAGCCGCCCGGGCGGTAGTTGAATGCCGGGATGAAGCAGTCGCGGCACTGGCCGCAGTCGAGCCACTCGTTGGGACCGGCGCCGGGGAGCACCTGGCGCCCCGCGGTTCCCGCGCGGATGTAGTCGAGGCGAGCTTTAGCGACGCGTTCGCGGCATGCCTCGCTGTTCGGCTGTTCGCACCGGGCGCGGACCAGCTCGCCGGCCTGCCAGCAACAGGGCAGATAGTTGGCGGTCGGCTCGGGGCAGCTCACCTCACCATCCGGCCCGACTTCGACGGCACGCCAGTCGCGGTACTCCTCGGAGTTGCCGTGCCCGGAGTGGATCTCGAGCAGGGTCTGCTTGCCGGGATCGTGCTGATTGGCTCGGAGCTGCTTGTCCCACGTCGTGCCCGCCGGCGAGTACAGGCCCCAGGTGTTGCCGTGGGGAATGACGATCGTGTCGAAGCCCCACTGGGTGAGTTTTTCGAAAAGGACACCCGGATCGTCTGCCGCTTCGTGGCATTCCTCCGGCAGGTCGCGGACGTCGACCCCGGTTGGACACAGCGGCACGGCATTGGCGTCGGACTGGAACTGTGCGAAGTCGAAATAGCGTTGCCGATTGGCGAAGTCGTGGATGGGGAAGATCAGCTGCTGGAGCAGCGGCGGGCGCTGGCGCATCATGCCGATCAGCCGGTCGTTGAGCGCGCTGACCGGGCGTGTCGGCAGTTGGTCCTCGCCGAGGTCGCGGAAGATCACGTTCTTGTGGCCGTAGTGGTCCTCGGGGCTAGCGCCGACCTGGGTCCACTCCCAGCCCATGAACGCGACCGTATCGGGATTCTCGGCATCGCCGGCGACTTCATTACACTCGCGGATCAGTCGCTTCGTCTCGCGCCAGTGGCGCGGCGTGAGCGCCTCGGCGTGGTCGTTGATGCTCCAGAAGTCGAGTTGCGAGCAGAAGCGCGCGTAGTCGCAGGCGTCGGCCGGCGGATGCGAGCCCTCGCCCTGGAGCAGCGGCAGGCTCATGATGAAGGCGTCGGCCGAGAAGGTCGTATGGACGTGTAAGTCGCCAAACAGGATCTGCTTGTCGTCGCCGGTGACCAGGCGCTTGATCGCTTCATCCTGCCGTGCCGCGCGCGCCGCGACCTCGGCGGCGGGGACGGCTTTCTCGGTGACCTCGCCGGGTTGCTCGTGGCGGCCGCAGCCCGCCAGCGCGATAGCCCCGAGAAAACCGACGAGGCAAAGACGCCCCGGAAGCGAAAGCATTGAAGTCCACGGACGCAACGACATACCTTCCCCCTGACAAGTTGTTCGGACTGCTGACAGCAAAGCTTCCGATTTACCGATGTGAATGGCAAGGGGTTGCGTCTGTCCGGTCGAACGGTACGTATAGCGGAAGCAGGTCGTCACTGACCGGAGCCGAGAGGGAGGATATGATGTTCGGGTACTGGATTGGTCGGGGGCTCAGTCTGCTGGTGGACCCGACGATCGCCATCTCGTTCGCTCATCCGGGCTTCAAGGTCCACGCGCTATCGTTCGATCCCGCCGACCTCGAGGTCGACCTCACCGGCAGGCGGATGTTGGTGACCGGCGCCAACGCCGGCATTGGCTACGAGGTGGCGCTCGGCCTGGCGCGGCTCAACGCCGAGGTCGTGTTGCTGTGCAGGAGTTGGGAACGGGGCACAGCGGCCGCAGAGTCGATCCGCGCCGCGACGGACAACCCGCGAGTCCACGTCGAAGTCGCCGACCTGGCCGACCTAGCCTCGGCCAGGGCCGCCGGCATGCGTCTCGCTAGCGCCGGCATCGACGTCGTCGTCCACAACGCCGGCCTGCTGCCGAGCGAACGCATCGAGACGCCGCAGCGGCTCGAGCTGACCTTCGCCACCCATGTCGTCGGCCCCCATGTGCTGACGCGCACCCTGCTGTCGGCGCTCGAGCGCTCGAGCGATGCGCGCGTCATCTGGATGTCTTCGGGCGGCATGTACTCCCAGAAGCTCAACCTCGAAGATCCGAACTGGGAACAACGCGAGTACGACGGCGTCACCGCCTACGCCGAAACCAAGCGCGCGCAGGTCGTGCTCGCCGAGTTGTGGGCCGCCAAGCTGAGCCGCAAGCATATCCAAGTGAATGCGATGCACCCCGGCTGGGCGGACACCGGCGGCGTGCGCACGTCGATCCCACGTTTCTACCGCGCCACCAAGTCGATCCTACGCACGCCCGCCGAGGGCGCAGACACGGCGATCTGGCTCGCCGCGAGTCCGGCGGCGCGCGAATTGACGGGCAAGTTCTTCCTCGACCGCCGCCCGCGCCTCACCCACTTCCTGCCCTTCACCCGCGAGAGCGAGGCAGACCGCCAACGCCTCTGGCGGCTGTGCGATCGCTACGCCAAGCGCGGCTGAGCCTCGTGATGGCAGTGCTGCGCCACACTCCCGAGCGGGATGCCGCCAGCAGCACGACGCTCCCCGCCGAGATCCAACCCCCGAGCGCCCGCGAGCGCATGCCTCATCCGTTCGTCGCGCCGCCAGGATCCGTGCTCCCGCCCGTACCCTCCGTCATTCCCGCGCACGCGGGAACCCAACCCCGCCGCCTCCAGCACCAACCCACGCAGCCGCAACCAACTCGGCAGTCGAAGGGCGTGTTCGCACAAACCACTCCGTCATTCCCGCGCACGCGGGAACCCAACCCCGCCACCTCCAGCACCGCCCCACGCAGCCGCAACCAACTCGGCGGTCGAAGGGCGTGTTCGCACCAACCCCTCCGTCATTCCCGCGCACGCGGGAACCCAACCCCGCCACCTCCAGCACCGCCCCACGCAGCCGCAACCAACTCGGCGGTCGAAGGGGTGCTCGC
>Ga0163144_10009829_pt1 | contig 20472 bp, 2 predicted proteins | sample OliLak19BULKMAT1_FD_123175 | JGI IMG/M metagenome (GOLD analysis project Ga0163144, IMG submission 123175) | Freshwater microbial mat bacterial communities from Lake Vanda, McMurdo Dry Valleys, Antarctica - Oligotrophic Lake LV.19.BULKMAT1 | ecosystem: Environmental > Aquatic > Freshwater > Lake... | reverse complement strand
GGTGTAGGTGTAGGTGTGGTGGTGGCGATCGCCGGCAGGCTCTTGCCGGTATAATCCCACGTGGCGGCTCCGTTATAGAGACTAAAGGCCATGCCTTGAACCGTGGCACCGACCAGGCCGACGGCGCTGGCCGGAACTTCGAGGCGCACCCATTTTCCGGTGGCGGGGAGGGGGCCCATATAGTAACGGCTGGCGGTTTTATCGACGCCGTAGGCAATGTTATTAGAACCCCAATACGCGCGATGCTCCCAGGTGGCCGAAGCGAAGCTCAGCATGATCTGGCTCGGGGGATTGGTCGGATCGAGGTAAACGTAGGTGAAGAAAACCTCTCCATCGCTGAGGGTAATGGGGGAGGCCCAATTGAAGGCATGCTCGTGCAGGCCAGACTTGAGGTCGGACTTGTGGGCCTTGGTGCCCGCGAAAGGAGTGGGGTTCGAAGTGACCCAGTTCCACGTCTCACCATTGCTTGTACCGCTGGCGCCGGCGGGCAACGCATCGTCCAGCCAGACGACCGTCTGGGCCGCGGTCGTGGGCGCAGGGTCCGACGAAGTCGTGGGGGCGGGCGTGAGCGTCGGCGTCACGGTTGAGTCAGACTCGGTTGGCGCGGGAGCCGGGGCGGGTGCCGGAGCCGGAGCCGGAGCCGGAGCCGGAGCGGGCGTTGGCGTAGTGGAGCCGCCGCTGCCGCCTGTGGTGGACCAGAAGATGCCCTGGGAGGCATTGTGATAGCTGCCGCTGGTGGTGTTCTCGAGCTTGATGGCGCGGACCATATAGGTCGCGCCTGAAGTGGCCGCACTGTCGGAGAAGGTTGTGGCGGTGACCGGGGCGCTCGTCAGCCGGGTGTAGGAACCGTCCGCAGTCGCAGCGCGATAAACATGATAGCCGACAATCGCGGAATCGGTGGAGGTGGACCAGGTCAGCGCAACCGTGCTGCCGCTGGTGGCGCCGTTGAGATTTGCGACGGGCACCACGGGATGCAGGCGCAAGGTCGGATCGCCCATCAGGGCCACGTGGATCCGGTTTTGTGAGCTATTGATCTGGGTCTGGTAATCACCCTTGTTGTTCATCGCCAGACGCGCGGTGTGACCGATGGTTTCACCGGCACCGAGTGGATGCCAGAACCAGTGCGGCCGTCCTGACCAGGCGGATACAAGGCCCTGGCTGGTCGCGAGCGGAGCGCGGAGAATATTGTCTTCCTGGTCCCAATCGCCGAGCCACGAGCCGAACAGCATGTTGAACACGCCGCGGACATTTTTGCTGACCATTTCCGTGGTCGTGCCGTCGTTATACATTCCGGTGGCGCCGAGGCCGCCGATCGAGGAGTAGCTGCCGGCACCGCAACCATAGGCGAGGAGATAATCGCTCGCGGCCACCTGCGGAATCCAGACACCCTTCTGGTCATTGTACTCACGGTTCAGATTGCGGATTTTGTCAGCGCCGACGAGCGGTGCAAAACTGCGGAAGCCCGAGGCGGCGAAGGCTTCGCCGCCGCGCTGGCCGAAATAGTCACCGAGGATCGCACGGCGCTCCGGGTTCACTTTGCGATGGCGGAAGTTGTGGTCCTTGTTGAGGTAGTTGCGCAGCAGTTCGAGTTCGCTCGGGAACGTGGCCGGCCCGCCCCACGTGGTGCGGCCAGGCATTTTCGAGAGATCGACGCGGCCCACTTGGAGCTCCACCTCCGAAGGAAGCACCGTCTGGTCGAATTTGCCGTCGCCGGGGCGATTGCTCATGCGCGCGGCGTCGACGGAATTCGTGTTGATCGTCTGGGTATAGTTAACCGTGCTGTCGGTCCAGATGCCGTCCATGTCGCCGTAGTAGGCGTCGGCCGGCCATGCGCCGACATGATCAGGATGGCCATCGGGATTCAGTTGACCCGAGTAGGGCACCGGAATGTTGCCGAAGAGAAAGACGGATATAACATTGGCGGGATCGGAGTCGTAAGCCGCCTTGATCACGGCCTTGACGCCCGGCACCGGGTCGGTGCGCGCGACATCGCGGCGGATCACGATCCAGCCGTCGCCGGCGAGGTCCTGCTCCAACCGGGCCAGTTCGGTGGCCAGACTCGTGGTGAACGTTTTGTCCACGACGAGCACAACCTTACCGCGTTGATCAACGAGCGGGGCGTTGACGCCGATTTGGATGTATCCATAGCCGGTATACGAGCCCGCCACCTTGACAATCCGGTACTCGTAGGAATTGCCCGCCGCGACGCTGGTGTCGACGTAAGAAGTGGCGGAACCCGCCAGCGTGGTCCCGGCGCTCCATGACGTCGTGTCCGGTGCGCGGCGGTAAACAGTATAGCTGGAGGGGACACCATTGGTGTCCTGAGGCCAGGTCAGCGTGACCTTGGCGGGAGATGCCTCAACAGTGGAGCTCACCTGAACACTGTAATCCCACGTGTTCTCCACGGCGTGGGCCGGGAAGGTGAAGCAAAAGGTGAATGCGACCAGCAGGGCTAGTGCGGCATTGATGGTTCTTGTCATAGCGCCGCCTAGTATGCCCTTCCGGAGGGATTCCGATTATCAGCGCTCGTCTGGTAACCGTGTCAGTGTGCGGGAAGTCTGCGTGTCAGTGTTTGTCTGACACTGGAGTCGCGTCAGAGGAGAGCAGGCCGACAGATGTAATCAGAGTGTAAAGCTCGCGGCCGGAGAGTGGGCGGGAGACCGGGCGAATTTCGTCGGCAAAGCCGAGCTCCACCCGGGCGGTCGGACCCGGTGATGGGAGACGTCATTCACGAGGTGGGAAGGGAGTTGGCCGGCACGTAATGCGGGGTAATCGTTACCCGCGTTTTCGGGAATATGCGCCGTGGTCATCTCGCTCGCGGCTGGAAATCTCCGGTTCGTGGTTCGCCGCGGGATGGTGACTCTTTGTCATTCCGCCGGCGGGTCGCTCACCGGTCGCCCGAAAACGGCCGGGAGGTTTCTCCTATATATACCTGTGCTCAACGCCGCCGGAGCGACGGAGGGCACGCTTACCGTTACCCTTCGCATGTTTACCCGCATTTCCTTCCGACGCGCCTGGTGTTATTCCTGCCTGCTAATTGTGCCCCATTTCGGCGCGGCTCAAGTGCCGCTCTCCGAATCGGGCCGAGCCAAGGTGCGCCACGCGCCGACCATCAACGGAGCCGTTGATGGCTCGATTCATCAGATGACGGGTGAGCCCGCGACGCTGAATGGCGCGGCGGCCATCACCGGCGATCTATTCGTCCCAGGGACTCCCGAAGTACGGGTCAACGGCCGCCCGGCTTACGCGGGCACCGTTGATGGATCGGGAGGAGCGTCGCCGGCGAATTATCAAATCACCCTCAATGGCGGCGCGCGTCTGCGGCACATCGTGCGCCGGACCGACCCCGTCGTGCTTCCACCGGTGCCGGCCCCGCCCCAACCGACGGGCACCCGCTCGGTCGTAATCGCGTCCAACGGCCGAAGCCCCGGTGATTTCTCCACCCTGCGGTCGCTGACGCTTAACGCCCAGGTCGGCCAGTTCGCGATTCCGCCCGGAACCTATGGTGATGTCACCGTAAACGGAGGCAGCGGCCTCACCCTTGGTATCGCTGGCGCGACGCAACCGTCGATCTACAACGTCCAGCGTCTGACCTTTAACGGTCACTCCCATGTCCAAGTCATCGGTCCTGTGATTTTGAACGTGGCCCATGGTTTTACTGGGAACGGCATCCTGGGTACGACAGCGAATCCCGCGTGGCTGACGATCAACCTCTATTCCGGAGGACTCACGCTCAATGGCGGCGCCACCTTGCATGGTTTTGTGAACGTTCCGAGTGGGACCGTGGTCGTGAATGGAAACAGTCAGTTGATTGGCGGTGTCACGTGCGACCGCTTGATCGTTAACGGAGCAGGTTTCCTCCGGCTGATCGGCGCAGGATCCTCCAATCGTCCGCCGATTGTGAGCGAGGTGACGGGCTCGCTTGCCGAGGATACGAGCACGACGATCACGCTCGCCGCCACGGATGCCGATGGCGACCCACTGGCATTTTCGGTGGTTACGCCCCCCGCCGCGGGGACGCTCAGCACTCTCACGCCGGGAGCAAATTATACCGCGAGCGTTATCTACACGCCGAAGCTCAATCGCAACGGAACGGATACGTTTACCTTTAAAGCCAATGATGGAGCACTCGATTCCCTGCCTGCCACGGTCCGACTCGAGATCACCCCAGTCAACGACCAGCCGATCTCCGAGCCGAAGGTCGTCACCGTCGACGAAGACAACGAGGTTAATATAGTGTTGATTGGCACGGATGTGGACGGCGACACGTTGTTCTATACTGTAATCACGCCCCCGACTCGCGGCCTATTGTCGGTTATAGGTGCTCAGGTTGTTTATCAACCCGCATTGAATTATCACGGGCCGGACGCGTTCTCTTATGTGAGCAGCGATGGGGCTCTGACGTCGCAACCGGCGGACGTCCGCATTTCGGTCGCAGCCGTTAACGATGCGCCGGTGGCCCTCGCAAGCAGCTATTCCGTGAATGAAGGAGCCAGCGTGGCGATCAGACTCACCGGCACCGATGTCGACGGCGACGCACTTGCCTTTGAGCGTCTGACTGCGCCCCTTCACGGAGTCTTGTCGGGGGATGTGCCGCACTTAACGTATCGTCCTGACCTTAACTACAACGGCATCGATAGCTTTTTATTCAGGGTTTCAGATGGGTCGGTACAGTCCGCGATCGCGGCGGTCACGATTCATGTCACGGATCTGAACGTTCCGCCGGTGGCACAAAACGCGACCGCCAGAACAGACGAAGACATCTCCGTCGAAATAGAACTTCTGGGGGCGGATGGAGATGGCGATGCATTGGGTTTCTTTATCGTAACGCCGCCGGTGCGTGGCGTGCTTGGTCCGCTACGGCCGGGGCTTTCCGGAACGCACGGTACAGTCGTGTATACTCCGAACCTGAATTATCACGGCACCGATGGCTTTACGTTTAAGGTCCGTGATGCCACCGGTGCCGATTCCAATGTCGCCTCGGTTGTCGTGGCAGTGAGTCCGATTAACGATCCTCCCGTTGCGAATGGCCAGGTATTGAAAATCGATGAAGACGGGAACGTGACCGTCGTGCTCACTGGTACCGATCCTGAGAACAGCGCTCTGACTTTTTCGGTCTCGAAGTCCCCCGCTCACGGTACCCTGGGGGCGCTGGTACCCGGGCCGGTGAACAGCGCGACGATAACCTATCGCCCTGATGCTGATTACCACGGGGAGGACGCATTCTCCTTCACCGCTCATGATGGCGAGATCGGATCGTGGGCGGGCACGATCCTCCTGACCGTCCGTCCGATTAACGACGCTCCGATGGCTGATGGTCAATCCATCGCGCTTACGGAAGACCAGCCTCGCGCGCTTACTCTCTCGGGGCACGATGTGGAAGGCTCCGCGCTGACCTTCGTGGTCCTGATCCCGCCGGTGCACGGCACGCTGGGTCTGGTTGAGACTGCGTCGGCCAACACCGCGAGCGTCACTTACCTCCCTGGACTTGATTACCATGGCAGCGACTCTTTCACCTTTGAGGTTTCAGATGGGGAACGCGTTTCCATCCCGGCCTTGGTTGCGCTGGAGATCGCCGCGGTTGACGATCCTCCGATCGCGGTGGCGCAGAGCTTCGTCCAATCTCAGGACACGGCGTTCCGCTTCACCCTGACGGCGACCGATGCCGACAACGACCCGATCACGTATCAGATCCTGACCTACCCCACGCGGGGCGTTCTGAGCGGAGTGGCACCGAATTTCACCTATACGCCTCAGTCGGGTGACCGTGGAACCGTTACCCTAACCTTTACGGCCACCGATGGACGTCTGACGTCCGAGGCCGCGACAATTACGTTCACCATGATGGCGGTGAACCAGGCCCCCGTGGCGATGGCAGTGGCGCCGGTAACGTTGGATGAAGACAGCACCGCAGCGGTGACGCTCGTCGGAAGCGACTTTGATGGCGACGGGTTGAGGTTTCAGGTGTTGGACCACCCGACGGGTGGATCGCTCGGCGTGATTGCGCCCGCCGCAGATAACACCGCGACCGTCCTGTATACACCGACACCGAACGAATTTGGAACGGATTCCTTCAGTTTCTGGGTGAGTGACGGCGCGCGCGATTCCAATCGTGTGACCGTCTCGTTGGTGATCCGTCCGGTGAATGATGTGCCGATCGCCGCTGCCCAGGCTTTTACGCTATCCGAAGATGCGACCGTCGGGATCGTGTTGGCCGCGACGGACGCCGACGGAGATCTTTTGTCGTATGTGGTTCTGACCCCACCCGCGAATGGTTCGCTGACCGGCGTGGCTCCGCATCTCACGTATTTCCCGGCCCTTAATTATTCTGGCTCCGACGGTTTCACCTGGAGTGCACGTGATCCATCTTTGGGAGAATCCGGCCCGGCGACGGTTTCGCTCCTGATCCTGCCGGTAAATGATGCTCCGATCGCGACGAGTGCGGAAGTCGGAACCGACGAAGACGTACCGGTGAGGATTACGCTAACCGGGAGCGATGTTGATAGCACTGTTCTCACATATCGCATTTTGACGCCGCCGCGCTACGGAACTTTGAGTGGTGTGATTCCGCACCTGACCTATACCCCCGAATGGGATTTTGCGGGATCGGACCGGTTTACGTTCAAAGTGACCGACGGGGCATTGGCCGACTCAGACGTGGCGACAGTTGCGATTGTGGTCAGGCCCGTGGACGACCCTCCAGTCGTCAATGCCGGAGCTGATCAGGCCGTGATGCTGCCGGCGTACGCTTCATTGGTTGGCGTGGTGACAGATCCGGATGGCCCCATCCCGGTGCTCACGTGGTCGATGCTCAGTGGATCGGCGGCAGTGGAGTTTGAGAATGCCGATGCGGCGGTTACGAGGGTGGCGTTCCCGGCCGCGGGGATTTACACTTTGCGGCTTACGGCGACGTCCGGAGGGGGTTCGGTGAGCGATGATATTCGAGTTACGGTGAGCGCATCAACGCTTGCGTTTCGGACTTACACCACGAGCGCGGACTTTGCTCTTGGATCGAGTAGTAACGTAAGTACCGCGGTATCCGATCAACTTCAGCTGAGGGATGAAGCCGCTCCTGGGAATTTTATCTGGGTCGCGGTCTCAAGCAAGGGGACGATTGTTAAGATCAATACCCGCACCGGAAAGGTTGAAGGCGAATATAAGACAGCACCGGATGGGCAGCCACGGGATCCGTCGCGTACGACCGTCGATTTGCAGGGGGCCGTCTGGGTGGCTAATCGAGCGGGAAACTCGATCGTTCAGATTGGCTCGGTGGAATCGGGTCTTTGGATCGATAAAAACGGAAATGGCCAGCCCGATACCTCAATCGGATTGGGCGATATCCGGGGGTGGAGCAACGTGAGTGGATCAGACACGGACGGGGGTATATTGACCGCGGAAGACGAGTGCATTATCCGCTATGTGCGCGTATCGGCGAGTGGCACCCGGCACCTCTCTGTCGACCCGAGGAATAATATTTGGGTCTCGGGTGTCAGCGGTGCTGCTGCCCGGACGTTTGATTTAGTGGATGGTCGCACGGGCTTGATTCTCCGCCGGGAAGGACCCGTCGGGTACGGTGCTTACGGTGGGTTGATCGACCGGTCCGACGTGCTTTGGTCGGCTACGGCCGGTTCCCTCCTGCGTTGGGAAACACGGCTTCCGCTGAGCGGCCCGAACGGAGAGAGTTGGTCAACGCTGGCGGGGAGTGGGAACCTCTATGGTCTTGCGCTCGGACCGGACGGCTACGTCTGGTGCTCCACTGCTGGCGCTGGTCTGGTCCACAAATATGCGCCGTCCGGGGTGTTGGTGGCGAGTTACGGGCAAGGGCATAGCCAGGCGCAGGGACTTGTGGTTGATCACCGGGGGCATGTCTGGATAGCGCACGGATTATCGGCGAGCACGGTCGGTCATCTGCGGTCTGACGGAACATTCCTCGGTAACGTGACCGTGGGATCTGGACCGACGGGAGTCGCGGTCGACGCCGATGGGAAGATCTGGGCGACCAACCATAACGCCGGAACGGTGTCGCGGATCGATCCGGATTCCGGTCCCGTCGGGTCTGACGGCGTCACACCGATTGGAACGGTGGATTATACCACGGCTTATTTAGGCGGGACCGTCTATAATTATTCGGATATGACCGGAAATAATCTGTCCGCACCGCCGCTTGCCGGCGTCTGGACGGTTATCTACGATAGTGAAAAGCCGGCTACTCATTGGGGAAGTATCAATTGGCATGCACAGATCGTTGATGACGGTAAACTCGGCATTACGGTCGCCAGCAGTTCGGATGGCATTGCCTTCAGCCCCTGGCGGACAGGGGTGCGTGGCGTGGATCTGGATGTTCCATCCGGCCGCTACCTCAAGGTGAATGTCCTGATGCAGCGGTCGTCATCCGGATATAGTCCTTCACTCCATGATTTGACGATAGGTGAACAGGGTTACCTGCCGGCGTATCCGTTTAATCAGGTCCCGGTAATCGAGGCCTCCGGGTTCCAAGTGGCGGCCGACGGCGTAGAGGCGCGGCTCAGCGCCAAAGTGATGGATGATGGCCTCCCGCATCCATCCAACCTGTCGTACACGTGGAGCAAGCTCAGCGGTCCAGGAGCGGTGTCGTTCGACGAACCCACGCGGACCGATGCCGCGGCTTCCTTCTCGGAAAAAGGAAGCTACATCCTGCGCCTGAGTGCTACCGATGGCGCGGGTAGGGTTGATCGTGATGTTACGGTTCTGGCGAACACGCCGCCCACCGCCAATGCCGGGCCGGATCTCCGTGGGAGGAACGCGGGTTCAACGCTTGTGCTCCGCGGCTCCACCTATGATGACGCGGCAAATAGTGGAACGTTCATTACCCAATGGCGGCAGATCGCCGGACCAGCGGTGGCGACCTTTGCAGATGGAGCGTCGCCGACCAGCAGTGTTACTTTTCCCGCGGTCGGGACCTATGTTCTCGAACTGAGTGCGGACGACGGGTGGGCGGTTTCACGCGATACTGTGACGGTGCGGGTGGGGCCGTTGTCGTCTCCCGACGCTCCGACCGACATGGCTCTATATTGGCCCTTCGACGAGGGCTCGGTGGACGTAGTCCGCGGCCAGGTCGCGCGGTTATGGCGCGGAGCGTCTCTTAGCCAGGCGCAGGTTGCGCGGGGTGTGCATCTGGATGGGATCGATGACTTCGCCAGCATAATCGCGCATTCGGATCATGACCTTGGGTCATCGAGTGCCGGAATGACGATCGAGTTTTGGTTTCAGCCTCAGGTTAACCGCGATGGGATGATTCTTTCCTGGGGCGAGGCAGGGACTCCCGGTCTGGCAGTTTATCAAACGGATGCAGGGCGCGAACTCGAGGTAAACTTTCGGGAGCGGGCCAATGGTGGCGATCGCGGGCTTCGCACGGTCGGCCGTTTGATGGTACCCGGACAATGGGTGCATCTGGCGATCACTCATGATCGCAGCACGGGCACTGCCGTCCTTTATATAGACGGAAATGTTCATCGTACCGCTGCGGTTGGAAGTGCCGCGGTCCGCACGCAATTCCCTTTGGTTCTTGGCCGCGCCGCCTGGGACGGAACGTCGCACTGGGCGGGTGTACTTGATGAGGTGGCGTTCTTCCATCGACCGCTTGGCTTTGCGGAAGTGAATGCCCTCTTTGCGAATGGAACCGTTGGCCGCAACTCCGTAGCTGCGGGCCTCGCACCCGTGGCGAACGCTGGTCCGGAAGTGCGGCTCCGGTCGATATCTGAAATCGGTTCTCTGGCGGGTATAATGACGGACGATTCCCCAGTAGAACTCAAGGCCGCGTGGTCGGTGATGAGTGCTCCCGCGGGTGGTCAGGTGCAGTTTGCGGCGGGAAGCGCCGCAGCCACCACGGCAACTTTTAGTGCTCCCGGCACGTATCTCCTAAAATTGGACGGGGAAGATTTCAACTGGATGGCGCGGCCTGACTTCGTCGCGGTACGCGTCGCGACGACTGCAGCTGAACCATCTGCCGGTCTGGTCGCGTGGTGGCCGGCAGACGGAAGTGTCCATGAAGTCATCGGAGGCACTGCCAAGGTGGAGCTTCTCCAGGGAGCGTCGTTCGGTCCCGGCCGCGTAATGCAGGCGTTCTACTTTGATGGCGTTGACGACCATGGTCGAATCAAGGCGAGTGCGGATATCGACGTCGGCGCATCGGCGTCTGGAATGACGATTGAGTTTTGGGTGAAGCCTACGGCCTTGCGCGACGGCTCTATCCTTTCATGGGGAGCTCCGGGACTGCCGGGCGTATCCATTTATCAGTACGATGCGGGCCGCGCGATTGACGTTAATCTGCGCGATCGGACTTCCGGTGCTGATTGGGTGGCGAGTACCGGGCGCATTCTCATTCCCGGGGCCTGGACCCATTATGCGGTGACCTATGATCGCCCCTCGACTTGGGTGACAGTATACGTGAATGGCATCGTCGTCCGCCGGACTCAACTGCCGTCACGTGAGGTCCGCACCCAGTATGATCTCGTCTTCGGTCGCAACGCGTGGGATCCCGGCGCAGCCTGGAGTGGCGCTGTGGACGAGGTCACACTCTATCAGCGGGCGCTGACTCAAGCGGAACTCGCTCGTATTGTCGAAGCCGGAGTTGACGGAAAGCTATTGCCGGGCGCCAAGGCGGCGCTCGGCGCCGATGCCGGGCCCGACCTCGACCTGGTTTTGACCGGAGTTCCGGTTGCTCTTGGCGGAGCCATCACCGGTGAAGGCCGAGCGGGTGGAGTACCGGCCGTGCTGTGGAGTGTGAAACATGCGCCGGATTCTGGCCTGGTGAATTTTTCCGCCGCGACGAACGTCGCGACCGGGGCAGTATTCTCAACTCCTGGTTTATACGTCCTTCAGCTCTCTGTTCGCGACGGGATCGCGTTGCCGATATCGGATACGAAGGAAGTTCGCGTGGGTGTTACCCATGCTGCGGAGCCGTTGAACGGAATCTCCGCGTGGTGGTCTGGCAATGGGCATCCCCGGGAAATGATTCAGGGCGGGCAGGATATCCGCTTTGTGAATCCGGAGGGATATGCCGCGGGAAAAGTTTCGCAGGGGTTTGTTTTTGGTGCGGTGGCCAACGGCCGGGCGGAGGTGCCGGCGCATCCTCAGCACGATATTGGAGGGTCGGATACCGGTTTCTCCATTGAGTTCTGGATGCAGCCGGCGGCGCTCAGTGATGGAATGATTCTCTCCTGGGGAGCACCGAACCTCCCCGGGCTCGCGATCTACCAGCACGACGGGGGGCGTGCGATCGATGCGAACCTGCGTGAACGTCATACGGGTGGCGACTGGAGCATTACCACTCCCCGGCTATTAGCAGCCGGTACGTGGTCCCACTATACTCTCACCCATGATCCCGGTGCCAACGTGGCAACTGTCTATCTCAATGGTGTGGTTGTCCGCCGCAGCTCGCTGCCGGCGCGCGCCATCCGTACCCAGTACGATTTGTCCTTCGGCCGTAATGCCTGGGATCAGAGCTTTGGCTGGAGCGGAGTCCTCGATGAGGTGACGCTTTACCGCCGCGCTCTCTCTCAGGCGGAAGTGATCGGCCAATATCAGGCCGGTAGCTTTGGGAAGACCTTGCCACACGGGAATCGGCCACCGGTGGTTGACGCCGGTCCCGATCTTGATCGGATTCCGGTCGGGACTGCAGTCTCGTTGGCTGGAGTTGTTCAGGATGATAATCTCCCCTTTGGGCCGCCGGCGATCCTTTGGACAATGACCCACGGGCCAGGCGCCGTTACGTTTGCCAACGCCACCGCCGCGAACACGGCGGCCGTTTTCGACAGTGCCGGGCTATATATACTCAAGCTGGCAGCGCACGACGGCCTGAACGCGCCCGTTTCCGGCACCAGGGAGGTGCGGGTCGGAATTACGAATTCAGCGGAGCCCTCGAGCGGAATAGTCGCGTGGTGGCCGGGTAATGGCCATCCGCGTGAAATCATCCAGGGCGGTCATGATGTGCAGTTCGTGAACGGTGAGGGATTCGCCGCAGGCAGGGTTTCGCAGGGTTTTTATTTCCATGCGGTCGGCAATGGCCGAGCCGAAGTTTCGGCTGCCCCGGCGATTGATATTGGCGCGTCAGCCGCGGGCTTCACGGTCGAGTTCTGGGCTCAGCCCAGCCAACTCAGCGATGGAGCGATCTTGTCGTGGGGAGCGCCGAACACTCCCGGGTTGACCATTTATCAAATCGACGCGGGCCGCTCGATCGAAGCGAATCTCCGGGAGCGCGCCACGGGTGCGGACTGGTCGATTCGAACTCCGGTTGGACTCACTGCCGGTACGTGGATCCACTACGCGCTCACCTTTGACCGGGTCTCGGAGTGGGCGACCCTTTATCTGAATGGGCTGGTGGTGCGACGGGCTCCATTGCCGGCGCGTGCCGTGGCGACGCAGCACACGCTGTCCTTTGGACGAAATGCGTGGGACCAGGCATTCGGGTGGAAAGGGATTTTGGATGAGGTCGCGCTTTACAATCGTCCTTTGAGTCAGAGTGAGTTGCAGGGCATTTTTCTATCGGGCGCCTTCGGGAAGATTCCGCCGGATGACAATCTTCCACCCGTCGTCGATGCGGGTCCGGACCTAAATAATATTGTCGTAGGAAACGCCGTCTTATTGCGCGGGATGATTCTGGATGACGGTCGTCCCAATGGTGCACCGGTCAGCAAATGGAGTGTCCTTCACGCGCCGGCCACAGCGGTCGTCACGTTTGCTGATGGATCCAGTCCCACGACTACGGCTACGTTCTCCGCGGCTGGCTTATATCGTTTGCAACTCACAGTTACCGATGGCCTCACGCTGCCAGTAGCCGACGCCAAGGAAGTTCGTGTCGGACTGCTTAACACGGTGGCGCCTCCATCTGGCATCGCAGCATGGTGGTCGGGTAACGGGCATCCACGCGAGTTGATCCACGGAGGGCACGATATTCAGTTCGTGAACCCGGAGGGATATGTCGCCGGTAGAGTGGCGCAGGGCTTTTACTTCAATGCGACGAATGAAGGTCGGGCAGATGTCCCGGCGCATTCGGATCTGGATATCGGAGCATCGGAGACGGGCTTCAGTATAGAGTTTTGGTTGAAACCGACGGCTGTGGCGGATGGCTTGATGCTGTCGTGGGGCGCACCCGGATTGCCAGGTCTCGCGATCTATCAATACGATGCCGGGCGAGCCATTCAGGCCAACCTGCGCGAGCGCGTCAGCGGCGCTGATTTTGGACTAACTACTCCCCACGTGATCGTCGCTGGTGGGTGGACGCATTACGTCCTTACTTATGACCGTATCGGCGCAGTCGCGCGCGCCTATATTAATGGCGCTTTGGTCACGAGTGGCGACTTGCCGTCCCGCGCGGTGCGGACCCAGTACCAGCTTTCCCTTGGCCGTAATGCCTGGGACCCGGGCTCTCCATGGCGCGGAGTGCTTGACGAGATCTCTCTTTACAAACGGCCATTGTCTGCTGCTGAAATTATGGGTCTCTTCCAAGCAGGCGAAGCTGGGAAAGCGCCACCAGCTTCAGCCTACGGCGCTCCGATTGTGGCCATGGTGGAGCCCTCGCCGGGCACAGCTGTCGGGATTGGAAAACCTGTTATTTTGCTCGCCCTCGCCGCTGATTCTGATGGTGGAATTTCCCGGGTCGAGTTCTTCGATGGCGAGATTAAGCTCGGCGAGACTTCGGTAGCGGAGCCGGGCCGGCCGACTGCTTTCGCGTTTACTCTGGGTGGCGGATTCACCACTCTCGGGCGACATACCGTGAGGGCGCGGGCGATCGACCCGTCGGGACTCGGCACGTGGTCCGAAGCTGTTGTGCTTGAGGTTGCCGCCGTGTTGCCATCGGTGGCGATCACGACTCCGCTGAACCATACGGTCGTGGGTGCCGGGTCTGCGCTGACTCTGGAGGCTAACGCCTCGTACCCACTTGGAGCCATTGTCCGGGTCGAATTTTATAATGGTTCAAGCAAACTGGGTGAGGCGATCGTCGGGTCAGGTTCCTCCTTCCGTTTGACTCTCGCCAACGGTTTAGCACCCGGTGTTCATTCGCTCAAAGCTCGTGCGGTGGCTCAGGATGGACGAGCCGCGTTTTCGGCGGGCGTGAGCGTCACCGCGGCCGCTGACACAACGCCACCCGTCGTTGTCCTGACCGCGCCCGTGGCCGGTGCGACAATTTATGCGAACCAGACGCTGACAATGACTGCCCTTGCTACCGACGCGGATGGGAGTATTGCCAAGGTGGAGTTTTATGTGGGTCCCACGAAGATTGGGGAAGACGCTACTTTTCCCTATAGTACTACGCTCGTGGAAGGGCTTTCACCGGGCAGCTATTCATTACGCGCGCGCGCGACCGACAATGGCGGCCTGAGTACGTTCTCCGAAGCCGTCACCGTGGCGACCGTGACGTCCGCACCAGTTTTGGCGGCTTTGCTCAGTGCGCCATTGGACGACACGCGCATCACTGGACCGATCTCAGTCACCGGCGTTGTCGGGAGCGCCGCCCTGCAATCGTGGGCCATTGACTACCGACTCAAGACGGCAGAGGGAGTCCCGGGCGAGCCGTGGATATCAGCAGCGACCGGGACAGCGCCCGTAGGAACGCCGGCGGCTGGGAGCATTCCCGCGATCCCCGGTGTCCTCGGCACGTTTGATCCAACGCGGCTGATTAACGGAATTTACGAGCTTCAACTCCGCGCGACGCAGACGACGGGCGTTATCACGACGGTGGGTCCGATTCCCGTCCTGGTCGAGGGCAACATGAAGATCGGCGCATTCAGCGTGGCGTTCGAGGACCTTAAAATACCGGTAGCCGGTATTCCTATTACCATTACGCGGATGTACGACAGTCGGGATGTGAGGGTTGGGGACTTTGGTCCTGGCTGGCGTTTGGGGCTCAATACCGTCCGGGTGCAGAAGAACCGGCACCTGGGCAACGCGTGGTGGCAGACACCGCAGTCGGGCTCGGGAATTCAGTTCTACGACGTGCTGCCGCAGCGGGACCGCGTCGTCTCGGTGGTGATGCCGGATGGCGTCACGCACCGCTTTCGCGCGGGTGCACTTGTGAAGAATCGCGACGGTGATCCCGACGACCGTTCATTCGCGGTGGTGGTGAAGCGTGGAAAATACCGATTCTATCCGATCGGCGATACCACTTCGGTCCTGGAGCCGTTGGACACGGATAACCAGTTGGCGGAGGATTTCTATATTGGAGGGACGAACGAACAGGATCTCAGTGTCGATGAGTTTGGATTCCAACCCTTCAACCCGTCGCGTTATCGACTCACGATCGCCGACGGCACTCGCTACACGCTCGATGAGGCGATCGGGTTGATCGAGCTGCGTGATCTTGATGGTAACTCGCTTCTCCTCAATCGCGATGCCGCAAGGCGAGTCACCGGGGTTACAACGACGCAGAACGCAGCAGGCGGAGCCATTACGCGCAGCATCAGCATCATCCGGGATGGTTCCGGTCGCGTGGATTATATTCGCGATCTTGCTGGGAAGGATCTTGATTATATTTACGACGGGCAAGGACGCCTTGAAGCCTTCGTTGATCGTGGAAATCAAGCGACGCAGTTCCGCTACGAGAACCCCTTGTTTCCGTATTACCTGACCCGCATCGTCGATCCGCGGGGAGTGGCGGCGTTGCGAAATGAGTACGATGGAGGCGGAAAACTGATCAGCCAAACCGACGCCGACGGGAAAGTGACGGTATTTGCCCGGGGGCTTGATGCCACAGGACGGTTCGAAAAGGTGACGGACCGCCTCGGTCATGCGACGACGTTTTACTATAATGAACGCGGGGACGTGACGTTGAAGATTGATCCACTCGGAGCGGAGACGCGATTCGATTACTGGCCGGACAGCGAGCGACTCAAGTTTGAGACGGACCATTACGGCAACGTCAAAGCCAGCGCCTACGACGTGCGCGGGAACGTGATCGTCGAGACGACGGGCGCCAGTCGAACGGATGACCCTGCGAATCCGTTATCCGGATACGTTAGCCGGACCCTCTACAATGCGCGCGGGGGGCCGACCCAAATGACCGATGCCGCCGGGCGGGTGCAGACCTTCGCGTACGATCCTGTGACCAACAACGTTCTAAGCCATACGGCGGCTCCTGACGCGGTTAACGCGTTGCCCGGGGATCGAACGATCTATACGTACCACCCCGACGGATCGCCCCACACAATCACCGATGCGCTCGGGAATGTAACGAGCCACAGCTACGAGTATGGACTGGCCGATGCAGCGTATCCCGCGGCGGTAAAACGTACGGTCGTGACCGTGGTAGACCCGGCAGGCGTGAGCGGTTCGGACCGCGAGAATGTCACGCCCACGGTGCTACGGACGACCCGTGCGTGGTTCGACGTGCAGGAGAATCAAATCGCCTCGGAGGTCTCGCGAATTCAGCCCGATGGCGCGGCTGACAAAATTGTGACCCGAAATTTTTTTGACGCGGAGAATCGCGTACGGGCCACACTGTTGCCTGACGGTCGGGTGACCGAAACCAGATACAATACGTTCGGGGCGCAGGAGAAGACGGTCTGGTGGAGAACGTGGGGAGAATTTGCGGCCGATCCGCGCGACGATTTCCAGGCTCGTGTGACCTCCTACGGTTACGATGCCCGGGGTAACCAGATTTTGGTGACACATCCTGATGGCGCGACCGGGGCGGCGGGTTTCGACCTCGAGAATCGCAAGATCTGGTCGCAGGATCGGCGTGGCCAACGGACCTACTTCGTCTACGACGCAGGCGGGAGGCTGCGTTTAACGATTTATCCGGATGCGAATGACGGCCTCGGTGGCGCCGCTCCGACTTCGGACGCCGATCCCCGCCTGGCCGATAATCCGCGGGACGAAACGCGGTATGATTTGATTGGCCGCGTGCGCTTTCAGATTGATGCGCGCAATGCCACGACTGAGTTCACCTACGCGGATGGAACCGGGGAACCGATGCTCCGGACTCAGAGCCTTCAGCATCACAGCGGCGGGAATCTTGTCACCCGTTATGAGTACGACCGGACGGGTAACGTCCGCTTCGTGACTGACCCGCAGGGCAATACAGTTGAAACCCGCTATGATGACCGAGGCCGCCCGGTGCAGGTGCTATTGCCGGCGACAGATCAGCATCCGGTCACTCAAAGGGAAACGCGTTACGACGGGTTGGGACGAAGGGTGGCTATCGTTGATGAAGAGGGGAGGATTGCTCGTTATCGCTACGACGCGATCGGTCGCCTCACAGAAGTCCGGCAGTACTTGGATTCCGCGCTGGCGGCGTCCGACGTGAACCTCGGGCTCTTGCCGGGCACAACGGGCGTGGTGTCCACCCGTTATGGTTATGATGCCGCGGGTAACCAGCAGACGCAAACGGATGCTCTGGGACGGGTGACCACATATTGGACGGACCAACTGGGTCGACGCACCAGGCGGGTTCTTCCCAAGGATTCGTCCGAGGCTACCACTTTGGTTGAAACGTTGACGTATGATGCATGGGGTAACCTCTGGCGTCGGACGGATTTCGCCGGCCACACGGCAACATTCGCGTACGACCGGCTGAATCGGATGATTTCAAAAACGGCCGATGTCGCTCATCCCTCGTTGGCCTTTTCGCATGCGATTACGCGGGTCGAGTATGATTATGATGCCAATGGCGCCCGAACCGCCGCGCGGACGTTCAATGCGACCAACGTTCCGCTGTATGTTGAGTCTACTCCCCGCGACGAACGAGGGCGACTGACGCGGAAGGACACTGCACTCGGTCGGCTTGATTATACGTATTATAGAAACGGCCTGCTCAAGGACGTTGTATCGTCGAATACCGCCGGAGTGAATATTGGCTACCGCTATGACGCGTTGAACCGCCTGGAGTGGGTCGACGACACGTCAACCGGATTGCCAACGCGTACGACGGGATACGTCTATACGGCGAATGGATCGCTCGCGAGCGTCGCGCAGCCCAATGGGGTCGGCCATGCCTACGCCTACGATCCGTTGAACCGGTTGAGAACCGTCAACGTGGCTCGGGCGGCGACGCAGCTGCACCGTTATGATTATAAGCTGAATCGCTCGGGACACCGCCAGCAGATCGTGGAAGGTGCGAAGACCACCACGTATACGTACGATGAACTTGATCGATTGACGACGGAGGTGATCGCCGGAGACGCCGCGGGAAATAACGGCGTCGTGGGCTATAGTTTGGATAAAACTGGAAATCGCCTGGCCCGGAGTTCGGGGCTGGTGGGACTCACGGCGCAGACCGGTCTCTCCTACAACGCTCGGGACTGGCTGAGCGGCGATACGTACACTGCGAACGGGAGTACCCTGAGCAGCACGCATGTTGCAGCGCTGAATGCCCAGGTTGCCGGTACTGATACCTACGATTTCGAAGAGCGCCTGATCCTGCGAATGCGTCCTGATGGGACAACGATCAACCTCAGCTACGATGCCGATGGCCATCGAACGGGTAAAAGCATCCTGAGTGCGTCCAGCCAACCCCTTTCGGCGACGAGTTGGCTGGTCGATACCAACAACCTGACAGGTTACGCCCAGGTGTTTGAGGAGCAGATTTCAAGTGCCGCAGGGACAACCCGCCGGATCTACACCCACGGCTCCGACCTGATCTCGCAAGCGACGGCGATGAATGCCCAGTCCTGGGAGTATCGCTATTTCAGTTACGACGGCCACGGTTCGACCCGTGAGCTGACGGACCACTTGGGTGCCGTGACCGACCGTTACGACTATGACGCGTTCGGTTTTCTGATCCGCCGCAACGGAGCGACTTCGAACGCGTACCTGTACTGCGGCGAGCAGTTCGACGCCGATTTGGGCCTCTATTATCTGCGCGCCCGCTACCTGAATCCCGATTCGGGCCGGTTCTGGTCGATGGATGATTTTGAAGGGCGAGGCCACGACCCTGCTTCGCTGCACAAGTACCTCTATGCGCACGGCGATCCGGTGATGTTCAGTGATCCGAGCGGACAGAGCGTTGTATCCCTAACCTATCATTTGACACTTCAAGTATCCATGCGGATTTGGGCGATTGCTCCGGCGTTTGCGGCTGGTGCAGCTGCAGTAGGGCGTGCCTATAACGCTCTAGGTTCCACAGTCCAGAGCGGCGCGTGGCAGGTGGCGTTGCGCTTTCCGCAGCTCACGGTGAGTCCCGAGCAATGGATTAGCGCCCGAAGCCGTTTGGACCTAGTACTCGAACTCGGACGACGGGTGGCGATCATCGAGTCCAAATACAAGATTCCGCTAAGCGGCGAGGCGTTGACTCGTATGACAAAGCAGTTGAGCGATGCTTTGGCGTCAGGAAGGGGTGAAGTGGTCCTTTTTGTGGTAAAACAACCAACCGCTGCGGAAATGGCAAAGGTGCCTACAGGGGTCAGAGTCGTGGTGGGCTACCACGATCTTGCGATTTGGATCGAACGTAGCTTCGGTATTACTCCACATTAGCATGAACAAATTTAACTGGTTGCAGGCACGGGACAGGCTAAGGAGTGAAGTCGATCGTCGTTTTGGTGCCGAATTTCAACCTAGCAATGTGCCGGCGATTCCGGGCACTCTTGCGTTCTTATCGGCTAAGGGAGCGCCGCTTAGTTTCTATCTGCTGTTCCAGCGTTCGGATACTCATAATGCCTTCTACACCGAGCTAGCTTGGTCAGTATTGGGCCACTGGCCGGCCAATCCATCAATTGCGGCAGACGTCCCGGCTTGTCGAACCATGCCAGAAGGTCGTTTCCGCATTGAGCAGTTTTGGCTGCCTCCGCCCGTGAGGATGCAGGCTTGGTGCCTAACTAAGCCGCTTGGGTTGCGACAGTTGCTACCGGGGCATGACGATCGGAAAGACGAAAATACTCCCGTGCAGGATATCGGGTCGGTCGTCGACCAATGCTGCGACAAGATTCGAGACGTGGTGCTACCGCTCATGTGCGAAATACGATCCAACCTGAGAGCCGGATGAGCCAATCAAGGCACGGTGAGAGCTAGCGTTTAAAAATAGACGCTAAACGGCTCCTCTTCTATAGACTATTCCGGACGAATCAACCTTCACTTCCATCATGAACCTGCACGCACGGCCATTGCGTGCGCGCGCTCAGTGGTTTGGAGCGCACGTGTCTTATTAAGTGCCACTTTCTTGGCGGCGGAGCCGCACTGGTCGCGACCCTACAATATACGACTGGTGAACCAACTTCAGTACCACGCATCCCTCGTTCCTTTAATCGCACTCAATCGCGCGCATCGAGTTCGACTATTATGCTACCGGACGCTCGCACTGCCGCGCTCACTGACCGCAAGTAACATTTGCACTAAGATAGAGTATTCTGAACTGATGCTTTGGATACCGAATCTCATCACCTCACGGCCTCCTCTTCCCCGTCCGATCCCACGTCGCCCGTCCGTCGAAGAGCGTGAATCCCATTCCAGTCGCCGTTCGGTTCTCCATGTTCACCGCACTGGCGGGGACTTCCAGGCGGATCC
>Ga0163144_10009828_pt1 | contig 20474 bp, 17 predicted proteins | sample OliLak19BULKMAT1_FD_123175 | JGI IMG/M metagenome (GOLD analysis project Ga0163144, IMG submission 123175) | Freshwater microbial mat bacterial communities from Lake Vanda, McMurdo Dry Valleys, Antarctica - Oligotrophic Lake LV.19.BULKMAT1 | ecosystem: Environmental > Aquatic > Freshwater >... | reverse complement strand
GTTCTATTACGATGGCGCACAATCCTACGGGCATGTGGTAACAAAAGCATCTCACCATGACGAAACATGCGCACCGTGAAGCAATCTTGCCAATGAAGATGTCAATCTCGTTGGAGCATTCGATCAAAACATGGATGCTGTTTCTATGGAAGCTAATGCTCATAACTTTCGAATTTGCATGTGTTAGCAACTGCACTAGTGGTGAAACATTAGTGCTGGAAAGTTTCTCTTTAAGGCATTGTTACTGCATTTCGCCCCTTGTTGTTTGGCGATTTGACGGTGAAGATGTGTCGTTTATCACCATCAAAATTGCTGATTAAGTAGCAGTTGTGATGGTGCAAAATTGACAATGAGTTTGAATCTTTTGAGAACACGTTTGAACATCGATTGAAAGAGTTCTTGATTCACACGTTTCAAAATTGCACCTCAAGGCATTGTGCATCAAGGAATGTGAGTTAGCTTCATTAAAACTGCGATGTTAATTGTGAGTCAAAGCTACTGACATGTGCATTTTCACACCGACATTGCATGCAGACAGCAGAACACGGCGACATCATCAAACCATGTGAATCAATTGCGTGAAGATGGGGAATGCATTTGCTGTCAACTGGCTAGTTGTCATAGCTGATAGCTGCAAGTTGAGGATTTTGACCCATGTTGAGGCAAGCAAGATGCATCAAATGATTGGGTCTGAAAAGGGTCTGATGTCTCAAACAAAGGTCTGCACAGACATCAGACTCTCAAGAGTCAAACTTGAAAAGTCAAAAAGGGGTGTGTTTTGTCAAGGTCTTGAGACCCCAATGCAGGGTCTGAAGACTTCAAATGATGTCTGTGGTCCTGAACAGGGTCTGAAATGACTCAGTGGCTTTGATGTCCATTAGGTCTGATGCGGGTCTGAGTCCTCAACTTGCTGATTAAGCAAAGGATTGAGAAGCACGTGCCACTTGGAGAAGTGGGACTCGCAATGTTGACAGCTTCTTCTGCAAGTTGTTGTGTCAAGTGTCAATTCAAGTTGACTCCATTTGACTCAGTTTCCATGTGCATTGTCCCATCCACCTGGCAATCATTTCTGTGGCACAACTTGGTGCAATTGTGTGTGACTAGCAGCACTCAATGACAACACAACATTTGACTGACTTGTCTCTTCAGCCAAAAATTGAAGGTGACGTGCTCGGCGTGCCACGCGCGCAGTGATGGCACAGTGCACGCATTGTTGTTGGAGGGTGTGTCATGGGCTGTGTCACATTCATTTTGATGGATCATGCACATTTAGTGCATTTTTTGCATTTTGCCACCATTCATTGCCATTGCAGCTACATCAGGTCCTCCCAATGGCCCAAATGCATTGCAAATTGAGCAGCTGGCACTCGCAACATCAAAAGGAAGGTGGTGCGCATTGTGACCACCAACACCTGGTCAAAACAAGGCCAATTGACCCCTGACTGGTCAGCGCCATTTTCAGCTGCAGCACTGGGTTTTTGACATGCACCGCATGCAGACGCGTTTTGGCAGCAATTCAAAATGGCAGCTCAGTTGCAATTGTTTGTTTTTGAGGGTCACAATGCACTCATTTGGTGTCACATGGCTGACAAGCTGCATTTTGGGCTCTGGTTTTGTAATTTGGGGGTCTTGTTTTGCTGTGTGGGCCTTGTGTTGAACCCACAATGCAGGCAGCAAATCCAGTAGGAGCGAATTGTGGGGTGTGTGATGCCAAAATGGGGTATGATAGCGATGCGTGTTCATGTATCAGACAACGACTGTCACCAATACGATGTAGTGCGTGGCTACATGGTAAGTAGAGAGGTTCCCCTTCAAGGCTCCAATTGATAAGAGTAAAATATGACAATCGTACTTTTTCACTGTCGTGATGGATAAACGCCCTATATTTTCAGTACCGTACCGGTACGACTAAATGGGATTCTTTTACTTCTGTGCTACTTCGAAGTAGTACCAGTAATCCTGTAGTCTACTTCAAGTACGATCCTGCAAGGTAACTACTTCAAAGTACTGTATATGTGAATGAAATAAGGAAACTGACATAATAAGTGTTTCGTGCCGCTCCCAGCGCGTGGCATCTTCAAAGAAGAGAAACACATTCTGGTGAGTACTGGTGAAGTTCGACTACAGTTGCTGGTAAGTTCTTTTCTCTACAGTACGGAAGACTGTGAAGGTCATCGACCGAAAACGAAGTAAAAATATAACGCACGCAGACGCAACTACTGGTTCTTCCGTACAATTGTACTAGCTAGCTACAGTAGCTTAGCTACGACGCGTAGAAGCTTCACCACTTAACACTGTAATGTACTGGAGTATCTACAATCGCATGTCGCGGAAGACTTAAAAACTTTTAGTTTTACAACTTGAACACGATACAATAAAACACACGCTATACACAAACAAACCGACCATGATGGAGCCTAGAACTAGCAGCAGTCCCAGCGACACCACCGCAGCTTATAATAGCAGTCAACAGCGACTGCTAAGAGACTATGATGAACTAGAAGGGGCCTTACTGCCCACAGCTACGCTCGTGGATGATGATGACCTTCCCTCGGAAAGCCAACAATCCGACGATGATCCGTCCGAGCCAATCGTACCCACCGCTATGCCCTACTACCCGTCGTCTTCGGCGTCGCATCGTCGTGCTAATACCAGCAGTAGTACGACCGCAGAATCCGTACAGCAACGACAACAACAATCCTATATTCCCTATGCCTCTTTTTCGTCACAACCGGAAATAGCGGAAGCTGCCCTCGACCGCGATGGCTCCGAACGAGAAGCACTCTTTCTACCTCCGGTCCCCTCCGATGATCGCTACAAGCGCGGGAATTCGGAAGATGAACTGCGGCTCATGATGGCTCAATACAAGGGTCGTTTGGAAAGCCACAAAGAACAAATTAGTGTCGAACGCAACAATCATCGAGTTTCGGCGTACAACAATCAAATGGATTTGGAATTGGATCGTGCCAATCAAATTGCCTTTTGGGAAAATCTCAACGAACAAGCGCTACGAACACCCATTATTGCTCCGGCCTATGCTGCGGCGGTGGCGGCGGCATCATCATCCCAACCTTGTTACAAGACTAATAATAATAAGCAGCAGCCGCAACGAACGATGAGTGGTCACAAGCACGAACACGCCAACCCGAACCATCCTCCGCACGACGTGGAATCGCCTCCGTATTTTAAGAAAACGCACAAGGGAGGCTACGAAATCAAAGACTATGATGTAAATGAATACCATTACAAGGACGACGATTATGAATATGACATGTCGGATTACAAGAGTGACTATTATGACGACTTATAAAAAGAGCACGTAGTATTAATTACGGATGGATGGATTGGTTGAGTTGACTGTACATTTAGTCAATTGGGCCTTTCTCTAATTTAGTTTACAGTAAAATTTCAGTAATGCTTTTATTTTAGTTTTCCAAATCTTGTTCATATTTTTAGTGCCTTGTCCTGAGACTACTTCTATATTCTAGCTCTACACAAACAAAGGAAGAAACCTATTATTTTGTCCTAAACTGAGACATCTTTTTACCGCACAAAACACATATTGCAACGCAGAAGAACAGAAAGCCATTTTTCTTGTGCCTGACCCGAAATCCTTCTTTCTTATTTGATTTATGTATTTGTATTGGACGTACACTATTTTGATTGCGGTTTTCCAGTGGCCGCAATTTGACACAACCGACCCACCAATCCCAGCAATTGCAACAAGGTATTGACACCATCGGCAATCCGCATGTGCGTAAAACCAATTTCACGCAAATACTCCAATTTCAGAGCTTCCGAAAGGTCCTTGTTGGCTTTGACCACTTTGAATAAAGTCCCAATAATATCGCTGGGCGAATAACCCGTTTTCCACAGGGCTTGCATATTTTTCACCGCCGTCGGTGCATCGTTGGCTTGACACGCCTTGACAATTTCTCCCAAAGTTTTGGGATGAGGTTGATCGCATACTTTAAAGACCACGGATTGATTGACCATGCCTCCATTGGACAAAAAGACCGAGGCTTGAAAATTGTTGAGGGCATGTCGCATATCCCCTTCGGCCGTAAATAAGATGGCTTCCAAGCCGTCATTGGTGTAGGCGACAGATTCGGCCGTGGCCACTTTCAAGAGGCAGGTCATGACTTGTTCATTCGACAAACGAGAATATCGCAAAATGGCCGCCCGGGATTGAATGGCTTCAATGATTTTGGTAGAGACATTGCAGGCCAAACAAAAACGCGTGGTCTTGGAATATATCTCCATTGTGCGGCGAAGGGCCTGCTGCGCCGCACTTGTCATACTGATAGAATAGAATACAGAATATTTTTAAAAATGGTACAATAATAATGTAAAATGCAGTCGACATGGTGTGAGTGTACTGTATTGTGAAGCAAGAAATGGTTGAATGCATCAACCAATTCCCGTGAATAATTGTCAGTGTGTGCTTGCTTACCTGTCCGCCTCGTCCAGGATAATGATTTTGTGTCTAGTAGAGTGACAAAGTGATCGAAGTAAAAGAGAAATGAATGGTAAGAAAAACGAGGCTGGATCGTGTCGTGACGACAGGATGTTGCCGGCATGACATGTAACACTCAATGGGAAATAAAGCACGTACCGGCCTGGAGGGAGCGTAACCTTGTTCATGGCAAAGCTCTTGATTCGGTTACGGACAACCTGTCAAAGTAATTTATCGAATGAGAAAAAATATGCATGTTCAGTTTTTACCCAGATTTTGACACTTCAAATACGAGGCAGCCACGTACATCAATACCACGCTCATCGGAAGCATTCAGTTCTAGGACTCCATTTTTATAAGCCTTGCCCAACAGTTCACGTGCGAGTGCGTGCACACTGGTGGTCTTTCCTGTAATATGTTGTAAAACGAAAAGAAAACGAGAAATATTTTCAATGCGAGAATTCTGAAATAAAATATACTTTTTCGTGCCATATATTTGCCAAGATAAAAAAAATGGAAGCAAGGAAAACAAATTAAAACTACACTCGAGCCTTCGTACCAGTTCCAGGAGGACCACTCAAAATTAGATTTGGCATGTTACCATCTTTGGCAATGGCCCGAAGACGAATGAGCGTATCTTCATTTCCCACAACATCATCCAACGTTTGAGGACGATATTTTTCGACCCATGGTGTTTGATATCCCGCTCCGAGCCCCTTTTTGACGGTATTTTCCTTGTTGTTGTCGGACGTAGTAGTAGACATAGCAACCGCAGCAGCACTCATGGTGGATTGGTATGGTTGATTGATTGATTGGTTGGTGGGTCGGTGTCTGTCTGTCTTGGCTAACTAGCTTGGATATATAGCTTGCTTGTTGGTTTTAGTGATAAACAATGACACGTTTTATGCAAGCACACACATGAGAGAAAAGATTGTGGCCGTTGTTTATCTCGCACTCTAATGCGTCAGCGCGTCAAAGGGTAAGACTGCGCGTCCGATGCAAAAATTGGGTGGTGGATTGTATACAACCCCAACCCTATCGTTATTCTACATGTAGCCCGAGTGGTTGGTGACACATCGACGCTGTAGAAGAGAATAGTTGACAAATAGGGTAGCTAAGTAAGACTCCTCGTTGGCCTTACAGTACCTATGCATCCAACATCAAAGGTGAACTACGCCAGCGAGATACAGTTTGGTAGCCGTATGCTGCCACCGTAAAAACAGGGAATTCCATCGTCTCATGTCCAACCACCCAAGCTGAGCTTCAGGGGGGCGCAGTTTGGGAGCCATGTGCTGTACCGTAAAATACGATATTCTTTTCTTAGCCTCGGGCACGATCGTCTTTGTTTGCGAAAGGCAAGCCAAACAAAGTCTTAGTTGAAAACTGTGATTTACTATGTATTCATCTCTTCAATATCAATCCCGTGAATCCCCATGCCGACAATACCGAAAAAAAACGCTGTCAACATTTGGTGCGATGCTGTGCTCGATTGATAAGGTGAGCAAGGCTATCCAAAATACAGCTCGGCAAGCTCTATCCCGGCCAGAAGGAAGAATCGGTGTCGAGCAGAAGAGACTGCTCCCTTTGTGGCCGTCGTCCGTAATCAGCGCATAGTCCGGCGTGTTGACCATTGCGTGGGTTTCATGGAACATGCTGAAACTAAAGCCTATAATTAAGACAGCTAGAGAACATTTGAGAACATCTTAATATGTGCAGGTTTCTATAATTGCAGTATTATGTAAATCTATTGCGAATCTATCAAAGCTTTGGAACGAGATGCTTCCCATCTATGATGAGCCTGTAGATCCAAAGGAGATGTTGCGTCTCATAATGGAGGCAGCGGCCGCAGCGCCGCTCAAAACTCGCGCACTTGAGCTTCGTTGGGGAACAATACGACTGACTCTTCGGACCGGGCGTTCAGAAGCACCATGGAGGCTCCGTCTCATGGCGCTCAGCGCTCCGCTTTCGCTGTCGGAGATTGTGTAGTGTTGTAGGCGTCGAACCACGGCGCTGCGTGCGTTGCTAAGTTTGCCTTTTCTGACATTCATAGGGGAGGTCTCACACTCAGAAGAGCCGCATTCGGAAGACATGTCTTGTCTTTCCTCCTCCTTTGGGCTTTCACAAGCATCTTTGTCGTTTAGGTCGAGGTCTTGCAAGTCGCGAACATCGAATGAGCTAACCGAATTGCTGGGAAGAAATCCGCATCTCATGAGCTGGCAATCAAAAGAGTATTCAGAGCGGTGGCTTTGCATAGAGCCGTCGTCAAGGAGCGCGGAATCTGTGGTTGCCATCATTATTATCGTTGTGTGTCAAAGTGAGGTTTATTGAGTTGTTGTTGCTGGAATGCGTTTTGTGTTTGCGTTTCTGTATTTTGTGAGACGAACCGATATGTGCACTCTTTCACCAGAGACCAGAAGAACGTTGTCATTTACATTAAGGTTGCCGAGGATGATTCGTTTTTTGTCAGTCGAAGAACCTTCACTGGAGAAACTTTCCTACGGAGCTGAGAAAGGAACCACGCAATCGAGCTCACAACTACCAGTTGTATAGATTTCGCTATTCCTTCGGAGTACAATGCTGTAGTGCTTTTACAGAGAGACAGCAATCATTGGGGATACCATATTGCCCTCCTCTATTCTCGTATTTCTTCTTTTTTTCCTCACCGGGGATGAAAATGGTACACTATTGACACACTGGATGTGAAGAAAAACTACCAGGTATTACGTACCTACAGTAAAGTCAAATATGCAGATTCCTGTACATGTAGAAGTGTGCCCTTCGGATACTGTACAAGACTTCCGTTTTTTCATTAATTCTAGCGTTCCTTGTAATCTTTTCATCTCCGGTGGGAATACTTCCGGGGCCAGTCATTTACGGTGGGATTCCGAGGAAAGTACAGTATTTCGAAGTACACGTGATACAATTTTGCAGTACGGTAGTACATACTGTACCTACTGGTACATGTAGCTACTACGACGTACTGGGTTAACAGAATGGTGCACTAACTGCAGAGTTCTGCCTCCCCTGAAACCTAATCCAGTAATGTACATACTGTATTAGCGCACTAGTAGCTAGCTAGCCAGTTTAGTAGTTAATACTGTAGTACCAGCTGTCTACTACTATGAATAGCTACTACTAGTAGAACAGGGCAAAAGTATGGACAGCAAAACAACTCCAGTAGTACTCCAGTATGGGTGCCACCTAGCTAGCTACACTGTAGCAGAGCCCACCGAGTGGAGTAGCTGATCGATGCTACTATTAAGATTGTCGGTATTGCAGCCAGTCATTCTCGTAACTAGCTAGGCCAGCAGATCGGGTTTTTGTGGGATTGCCATTTTAGTTTACGAAGGAATTCCAAGCTAAGTCTCGTTGGTAGATATAACCTGTAATCCTGAGCATCTGGCTAAATTCGCAAACTGACGGATGATATCAAACATTCCGATTCACCGTAGTTGGAGACAGAACACCATCGCAATCGCGTTTCCATTCTCTGCAAGCGGAAGTACCGGTGATGATGGTATCCTGCAGCGAGTTCCTGTCGTCAAGGTACCGATAGTGGTTATTCAACTATTGTAGGCGAAGGATGACCAGGGGTCAGGTAACAACGAAAAAAGAAGGGCGGTGACACCCTGCGGTCTGCTCTTTTCTAAAAGACTGCGTAGGGATTGTTTGGCGAGATGGGGACGCGTCAAATCAGCTTTTGAAAAAGAATGGCTTGCCTGGTTGCCGATCCGTGATGCAGCTGTGAATTGTATAGCATTCCGGAATTTTAGGTGCAGGTAGGTCAACAAACCACCAAGACGGTGCGCAACCACCACCACGAGGAAGTTCTATGACAACCAAAACTGGCAATCGCTGGGAAGAGTCTGGTCGTGAAAAGAGCACCAACGGCAGCCAAAAAGAATGAATGGGTTCTCATGCAAACGGCCTAAACTCCCTTGAGGCCCTCCACCAATGTTGTTGTCGTTGGTCTACCAAAGAGAACATCTCTGGCCAAAGTTTGCAACCAAGATACCAATGCCGCCTTGCGCCTTCTCAGGGTTGGTGTTGATGACAGGATGGATGAAATCGATTCGGGAACTGGTTCAAGACTTGTCACGAGAACGTATTGCGTCTGACCTCCCATTTTAATCAACACTCGAGATGTAAAGATCCCAGCATGGTTCATTCGTAAATAAATGGTCCCAAACGGTATATCTTGTATCAACATGTAGAGAACCCAAATCCCAATGGATGCTCCTGTCCCAACCACAAAGTTCAAAATGGTAAAGAACGCATAGTAAACCAGCACCGTCGTCAGCAGAAAAAGCGTCACCACAAATAGAATGCTGCCGAGGAGGAGCTGCATAGAATCATACTCCATGGTATCCGTTCGTTGTCGCAATAGGTTGTGTTTTTTGCCCCGAAACAAACGCCAGAGTGTCGCCAAGAAATACAATTCTGTTCTGTACACCACATAGCGGAATCCCTCGCTCACTGCCCACAAATGCACCGTCAAGAGACGGAGTATATCCATCAAGAGTGCCAGACATCCGGACCCGCCCAATAAAATACTGACAAGAATCACACCGCCCGCGGAGAGTTGCATTGGAAAAAATTGCAGGATATGCATCGTTTGCTTCGAGGCAGCGGTAAGGACGTCCTGGCGCAAGATCACCAAGGAACGAACCTCTTGCCCAATGCATTTGGTCAATGGAACGTTCAGCTTGAAACCAATCGGAAAGCTCTCTAACCAAGTCAGCCAATTCGGAAGAAATGTCTGTTCCATGTAGTAGGATGAAAACAGTCGCCAAATGTTACTTGTTGTTGTTTCTTGTTGCTTGGACAATGGCAGTAGGATGAGGACCACAATGAGTAGACCGAAAACAAGGCCACTGAGTAGATCCAGTACGTCTCGAACCAAATGGTTGGTGGCGTCTTCTTGTGGCAATCTTTTGGAACAAAGCATGGGTTTTTGGCAATGAAAGCATCGTGGGTTGTCGTCTTTTTTATTTTGTGGTCGAACGTAGTGAATGTGGAAATCCTTCCACAGGCGAACCACGGGTGTCCACTGCCACTTTGTTGCACTTTCTGCCAATGCTGTTGAATCATCCTTTCGCCTTGATGATGATGAGGTCGCTGTCAAGTGATGGGCCAACATGGAATAGCGTTCCCAAAAAGCCCAAATACCAGAATAGTGGTTGTCTGTTGTACCCAAATAATTAGTAGTAGAACGTTGGGAAGGCCTTGCCTTTTCTATAGCGCGTATTGTAGAAGCAGGACCCGTCGCTGCTGTGGTTTGGATGAGATTGTCCATTAATGGTTTGGCCATCGAGACTCTGTGCAGAATGGTTGCAAACGGCGATCCTGGGCTGCAAAGATCATGGCGGTAGAATTTTTCCCAATCATAAAGCAATAGTTGATCTGCCATACTAGTCGTGGGCTGCCCCGTTGTTTTGTTCGTAAGTTCCTCAACTTGTACGTAGGGATATCCATCCTCGTGAAGTATAATACAAGGCAAGTGCATCTTTCGGAGCCAGGCTTTGGCCGAGGTATCCATTTTCGTCTTTGTAGTCGATTGCTGTCTTGAAAGATAGTATGCCACAATGATCATTTCCTCTTGCAATTCCTTTCCGCTTCCTTCTTGGCATGCGTGGTTGATTCGGTGGTGCTTGCATTGACAATAATTTTTCATTTGCACCCGACCGACTCGATTTTGAAGCTCTTTGTATTCCTTCTCAAGGCTTGCCTTGGTGTTGTTGCCAGGCAACCATGCCACACCGGCGACCACGACGGTGTTGGCAGGCCATTGCGCGTCGCCTTTTCGGTTCCAACCCAGAACAAATCCTTCTGATGCTTGGTTATTAGTAGTAGTATGAGATCCACTACTACTACTTGCCTGTCCTTTTTTGGACTCGGAGGATGATGGCATTAGAACTGAGGGCCACACCAAGAGATTCGGCCGTTCTTGTTGATGGTCACCTTGGCCCATCGTCGCTATCTAGCTTTCGAGTTTATAAAAAGAGGAAGAGTCATCCGCCATCCCAACACTCCAATACTGGAAGCCGAGGCAGGATCACAAGCTACTATTGAAGCAAGCTATTACAGTAGCTAGTACGGGGTATGGTTAATAGATTATGCTATCTCTCTATCTCTCTATCAATTTATCTGTTGTTACCTTGTTCCTCCACAATAATGATGATGGATGTGTGTGGCACTGGCTGTCGATCTTTGACCAGCCAAGGAGGAGCCGTAGGGATAGAGTACTTTGATGTCGCTCACTTGATCGTATTTGTTTTGAATCGGAAAGATATCTTTTTGATTTTTGAGTTTGATGGCCATCACCCCATCACCTCGCCCTCATCAATTCAATGGTGATATCCACGCCAACCCGAGCCTCCGATGCTACTCAACTGTAGCTGCCTACAGACCTACCTGTTATAAAACGAGGGTTGTAAAATAGCAGTTGGCTATTAAATATTGGTACAAAAGCAGTTCTCCTTTTCGTCATGAAGAGTTCACTTTTCTTCTCGCTTCTGATCCTTGGATGCAGCATTCTCGTTTTGGAATGTGCAGCGTTTGTGGGCCCGCAATCATCGGTCGTTCGAAACCAACCACCACAACAGATACAAAGAAGATCATGGACCGTTGGTGGTGAATCCATCCATAATGCTTTGGCAGTGAGAATCAACAGCATCAGAGAAGGATCCCCCACTCGTCGTTTCATGTCGGATGACGACGACGTTGGCGAAGGATTGTTGTATTCTCTACTGGGAGTGGGTGTCGTCATCTTGTTTGTCGGCACGACCCTCTTTTTGCCCATGGGGGGTGGGGACCGTGATTTGAGCATCGCCGATTCGGTCGTGACACGCCAAGACATTCCCGGCAAATTGCAAAATTACGAAGCTGCCGGGGATCGGTTGTCGCGATCCAGCATTCAAGAAAAACTCAATACGGTTCCAGTTTTTTATGTGGTCGACAAAAACGACGTCATGGGCACGGATATTTACATGTCGTATTATGATGCCAAAGATGTCGCCGATGCCAAATCACTCACCGTCAAGGCAACGACACTGGATCAAGTCACGTAAGAAGGAATGAATCACAGTGTTCATGTCATCTGATAGTAATGAGAGCAGCACTGTGTAGCAATGCCGCCATGATAAATTGTTAAAGCTCACTAAGCTTCCTTCTTTCCTTTCTTTCTTCCACCAACCTATAATACCAGATACCCGCTGGTGCTGAAACGTGGTCGCATGCGCATGGCTCCTCCCCCATCAGCCATTCAAAAGGCCGAACAAGATGTCATTACGGATTCCGCCGGAAAATCCACACTCTCCAAAACCTATCGACTCATTCCTTCCAAGACGTCGGTCCAAGATTTTCAACTGACTTTGGATGCCTCGGACATTCCCTTGTTTGTTGCCGATCGATTGGCCTTTGCGAGCAACAAGGGACCTCAATTGCCACTGCTTTTTGGAAAAGGCGGATTGTGTGACCAGTTATAATCGGTTGCGGGGCGATTCCAATAGTAAATTGCCGGAAACACCCAATGTTCGGACCACCACACTGTTGGATACCTTGACCAGTATGGAGAAGGGAACTCGTCCGGGAGTATCTCAACTGGCCTTTTATGCGACGGCCGAAGATCTGCTCAAGGCTACCGATATGATGCAACCACCATAATGCTCGACCGTGTTTTGCTACCAGCTACTGTCTACTACTAGTAGTGAAGAAGCGACGTTTGGTACAAACTGTTGTAGGCTAACTTCAGCGGGACAAACAAGAGTACTTACCTTCTAGCTAGAGGGTGGTTGCCATACCAGCTACGTCATAGTAGTAGTAATACCGACTGTATCCCCGTTCTTACGATTTGACATAAAACTAAAAACAAAGCAGAAAGCATGAGGCTCTATGCTTTTATAAACTATGAAGATGATTAGCAAGAAATTAGTTTTTTGAATTTGCTCGTAGAATGAATGAACGTATGCAGTACAGAAATTGTGGCAGGCGTCCATTTAATTATCATCACAATTGCAAATGTCATATGGCAAAGTCCATCGATGATGAATGACTACATGAAAGCCTGCCTTTTTGATTCGTTCGTTGTATAGTAGTATCGTGCCAATATAATTATGATAACCTTTTGTAGTACTGGTCCATTTGTTGGTCATTTTTTGTGTATTGTTTTTGTGTTTGGGTTGTTCTTCGTTTTATGTATACTTGTAGTAATCCATTAATAGGGGTAGTATCCAGGTTGTGACGACATCCCGTTGGCGGCCAAGTACTCTTCCAAGCTCCTAGCCACTGCACTACCATGATGACCGATGCTACTAGTAGTAGTAGTAGTAGTAGTAGTGGTAGCGGCATCGTGCGCCATGGCCGCGGCTGCTGGCGAGGAGAAGCCAAGGTACTCCTCCAATTGTCTGGCCACCGCAGCACTGCTGCTGCTGCTGCTGGGATAATAATGGTTTCCTACTTGTGACGCCATGCTGGGTGTTGTCGATCCAGCTAGGGTGAGAGGCGTCACGGCTGCGGAGGCGAACGACGAGGAGAGGGCGACTTCGGGAGACGCAAAGAGACCCGCCGCCGACGATGGTGCCTGCTGTTGGTGTTGGTGTTGCTGTTGCGACGACATTTGTCGCAACGTCGTGGCGAGCTGTCCGGCGTCTAGGGCAATGCGATCCAACATGTCCGGGATGCCTTCCCGTTGTGCCACACGTTCCAAGACATCGGAAATCGGTTCATGCTGGGCCGACGCGGCTGCTGCCGCCGCAATCTCTGGATACATGGCCGACAAGCTTTGCCACGTGGCAGCTGCGTTGCCCCCCATCGAGGCTGTTCTAGCACTGACGGCAGCCGCAGCGGCGGCAATCGCCGCAATGTCGGGCAGTTGCTGCTGTTGTTGTTGCTCCTGTAAGTGCAATTGCTGTAGGGCGTGATGTTGAAGCCAGGATGCAGCGGACGCGTTATGGTTTGGCATGTGGGTGTTACCTAACAATTGTTGTAGAGTAAATGGATCCACCATACCGGCTGCAGCTGCGGCATCGAGGGAGGATCCATAATAGGGGCACAAGGGATTTGCATTATTCAATGCCATCATGGCAGCCACGCCACCACCTCCACCTGCAGCTGCTGCAAGAGAGGATGCAAAGGATTCTCCCAAGAACTGTTGTTGCTGTTGCTGCTGTTGTTCACGCTGCTGTTGTTCAAGCTGTTGCTGTTGTTGCTGGAGTTGTTGCTGCTGATGTAACGCCAACAACTGTGTCTGTAGCTCGGCTTCTTGACGATTGGAGACTTCCACGAGACGCGCCCGTTCTTGCATAACGGCACCGAGGTAACTGAGCTGGGAATGAAAGTCATCCGATCCTTCTGGTTCCGTTGGTACCCCCCCCAACGCCGTGGAAGAAGAGGCAACGCCCATGGGAGTGGGTGCCGCGGCATCCCTAATACTCGCACGAGAAGGAGGATGACCGCCAGGAGTAGTCATGAGGAGGCCTCCCACGCCCGTAGCAGCGGACGACAAGTCCAAGGCATACGGATGATAGGCCGCCGCGTCCATCAAGCCACGAACAACTCGGGAGGGTCCACCTTCGGCTTGTTGTTGTCGACGCAGGCGACGACGGCGATGACGAGCTCCCATTTCACGAGCTCGTCTCAAGTTTTCTTCGTGGGCCGATGCCGCCGCGGTGGCGGTGGCGACTCCCGCCGCAGCAGCAGCAGAAGCAATAGTACTTGTAGTAGTAGTCGCCGCCACTCGGCGATGAGAGAGTGCCAAGGGTGCGGTAGTAGCGACCGTTACTGCGGCTGGCGTTTCTCGTACCGTCCGAACACTCGGCGCGGCCCCCTTGGGCAGAGGCGTCAAGTGGACAAAGTGCGTTTGATCCTTGCCTGCTTTCATGTGAAGATCGGCTACGAGCCGTTCGGCATCATTGCGCAGCATCTTTCCACTAAAGATGAGACGTTGGCGTTCCACGGGAATGACTACTTCGTCGTCCTTTTCATCCAACGTGACGGCAATGGTCTCCTTGAGGTCCAGAACCGAAGCGTCTTGTTCTAGAAAGATCTGGAGAGATTCGTTCTCGGCTCGGCCAACTCGGCGAACCATGATTTGGAGGACATTGTCGTCTTTGCTGTTGCTGTCGTCTTCCTCTTCTTCTTCCTCTTCTTCGTCCACGCTCTCCTCCGTGTCATCATCGACATCGTCGTCGACCACGACATCTTCAAGCTTTCGCTTTCGGTTGCTTTCGGAAACGGCCATTGTGCTACAGTAGCTAGTAATTGATGCTTGTATGATCGAATCGAACAACAGAAGAAGAAAGGATCGTTGTTGTGTACAGAAGGTGTGCTTTGTCAAAGTCCTCCGTAGATAGATTGATTGTAGTGGGCTGGACTGCTAGCTTGACTGTATAGTATGCTAGCTAGACTAGTAGGAGGTCGAGAACGATTACAGATGTTCGTGTGTGATTACGGTATTGTAAATCAATGCGACGAACGAGGAAACAAAGCTCAAGCAACAAGCATGCATGATAGCTACTACTAGCTAGCTAGCTAGTAGCTAGCTTTTGGTACATACTACGTAGTACCGTAACCGGTTGGCTGGGAAAAAAAGAATAATTAAATACAGTGGCCAACCATGCTTTTGGTGTAAGCGACGAAGGAGTGTGGTAGACTCCGTACAGGTAGACGTCCGTACTCGTAGTACGTAATATTAAGTAAGGTGTTTACCGTAACTTTTGTAACATTCAACATGGTGTTGTCATTTTAGCCAGCTGCGGTGCTCAAAAGCTCGGCAATGACCACTGACAATAGTCTTTTGTACTACACTGGAGATGCTGACGGTTTTTGCAGCTTGTCAATGGGCAATGGCTATCGTCTCTAATACCAATCGGAAACCGGTACTCACAAGAGGGCAATAGAGTTCGCTCATTGCCCGTTAGCAAGACAGAACTTCATTATGTCTGTCTTCGTAATGATAACAACTACTTAAATAAGTAAATTACAGCGGCACGTGTTAAACTGTTAATAGTGGCTACCTTACAATAAAAAGCTCTCGCAAATGCCAAAGAAATCATTCTACTGTATAAGACTACCGTGCCTTCTGCGGATGTCGCAACTGCCAATTCTTCACTGTTCCGAGGAATGTCGTACTATGTCGCTGTATAGAGGAACTTCCGAGCTTATGCCGAAAGAATTGACATATTCCGAGCAAGTGTACAAGGGACTTACAGTAGTATTCTGTACGCCTCACTAGATCAAGGAAGGATAATCGATCAGAAACCATCTGCAATGGCTCACAAAAATGACCCAAAACGTTACAGTGCAATTAGTAGAGTTTACTACTGTAGCCTACTTACTGGCATACCGGTACCTGGTACAATTGTACTTTGACTGTACCGAACCGCTGGCGCTAATGACGTGCGAAGTGAGTTGCACCTTGAACCCTAAAAATGCCTTCAGAATGAAGACATTTCATGCCCAGTCATTCATTGACCACCTTCTGCCACCAAATGTTCGGTCTCACAGTAGACCGCTAAGATAGGGGAAGTTTGAAGGGGGAGCTTTGATTGGTAAACCCTGTGCACAGACTGTGTAAAATGCTGTGCACAAAGTGAAGCAGCAATGGTGTCGCATTTGATGTTTTCATTGTCACTTGTGCAACAAAGATGTGCAGCAAATGACAATTGTTTCTGATGCAAGCGCCCCCTGCTTGAACGTGTTTTTGTCGTCAACAAAATGTGCCAGTGCATTGGTCCACACAGATTTCCCATAGAATTTTTGATTTTTGTGCATTCTTGCCTTCTTGTTCTTCCCTTCCATTGGGTTGTTGTGCGGCTTCAGTGCTGAAAGCTGCTTTGCCTTGCCCTGAACAGTCACGAAGCGGCTGGGTCGGCCACTTGATTCATTCGGCTGTTGTGTGGACTTGGTGCTGAAAGCTACTTAGCTTAGCCCCATGCAGTTGCAAAGTGGCTGGGTCAGCTTCAGCTTCCCCCAACAGGAGGTGAAGCATGAGGGGAGCACTGTGAGCAGTGCAAACTGAGTCTGTCCACATTTCTTCATCCCGCACTTTGACACATGACAATTCATCAACCGTTGTCTTTGGAAACAAAACCAAGTCATCAAAGATCACTTCACTTTTTCCGTTTTTGGATTGTCTCAACTGTCATCCTTCCCTTCCTTGGCAAGCATGTTCATGTGGTTCAAATGTCATTTCCGCCCAGGAAGTGTCCCTGAAGAACACTTGTAGGCAGTGGGGGGAAACTGGGGATTTCTATCCCCAACTTCACAAGGAATCAGCATCCAACTTTGCCACCTAAAAAAATGGGAATTTCTTAGGAGGTGAGAACAGATAAAGCCAAAGGAAATCAGGAACAGAATCAGTTTTTTTCACTTTTGAACTTCCATTGATAGCAAATTCTGCTAACCAGTGTTGGGGTGAGAATGCACCATCTGTGAGTGTCTTTTACTTCAATGTCTGAAAAAATGAACAACCACAAGTTGTCCTTCATGGGGCAGCACACACCTTCGAGACTGCACATTAAAAAACATCATGTGTGAATGACCCCTTTTCGCTTGTCCATGTCTGGCAAAACAGCGGCAACACATCAAACAACATTGCAACATTTGTCATGCTAAACACCAAAGAGTGACTGATCATGGAAAACCATTGGAATTGATTCCAATTTCATGGCTTTGAAATGAAACAGGAAATGATTTCTTTTTGTTAGTGCCAACAGTGCTTCTGGTCAGACATCAGCTAGGCAAACATTGCAACTGTTAACATCTGTGGTGACTTTGCACATTGGGTTGACTCTTTTGTCATTGTTCAGTTGATCAAACAGTGTTGGGGGTGGTCCTCTTTGCATGCCTGGTGCAGAATTTGGGTTTGTGTCTGCAGGCACTGCATGTTTTGTTGTTGGAGTTCACAAGGAGTTGTGGACAGGATCTAGATCCTTTCAAAATTGGGATTCTTTCTTTGGCACACAGGGCACCATTTTTGGTAGCAAACATTTTGACACTGCTGACCCAAAACATGCATGTTTTTTGTGAGCACAAAACTCAGTGCAGCTTCCGAGTCAGGCTCGGTTTGAGGCGCATGTGGCCACCATTTTGCACTTTGCCACAACTCAAATCAACACCAAAAATGTTGCTCCAAGGCAATTAAGACATGGCTACAATTGCGACTTATGTCACAAAAAGAGCTAGCACAAATGGTGACAAAGTTAGGAAAATTGACGGTTGTGGCATTCTAATTAGTTTCCGATGCATGCAAAGTTTTGATTCAACAGGCAGCAATCCCATGGCTAAATCTATTGTTTTGTAGGGAAAACTTGCTGCAGCAAGCAAAGCAGCATTGTTGACACAAAAAGTGGCAACCCTTAAGTGGACTGACATGGTCTGATCATGGAGACCTGCCAGAATTTTTCATGTAAAATCAAAGAAACAGGGACGGACCTGAGAAGGGCACAAGTCATTCACCTCAGCTTGCAAGCTGAAGCAATGCAAATTGAATTTGAAGTGCACAACCCATCTGTGTCAGAACTGACCTTGTAGAAATGTTATTTTGCATGTCATGCCCCTGCTGCATGAATGCATGTCACTGCACATGGTGCATCATGTCAACACACCACGTTGAATTCCATGTGTGCATCTGTTGTCTTGCAGAGGTCAATGGTTCAATCCTCAATGATCCTTTTCAAATGCTCGAAGTGATGCCATTGCACAGTTCTGCTGCATCCAATTCAAACTTTGAACAGAAATTTGCACTGAAAGTGTCACTGGAATGTGTGCTCAAGTCTGACTTCAAAAGTTGACAAAACACACCCAGGGGCAAAAATGACACAAAGAATGCATGGTGATTGATGTTCAAGAAGCATTTGTTGAAGCAAAATGGTCAAAAGAATCACTGCAGAATTGCTGGTGGGTGCCCGGGCCCTTTCTCTTGCTGACAGACATCACTTCAAACTCAACACATCAGACCTCCTTGATGAGTTCACACAATGCAAGAGAAACTGGCTACTTGATGTGCTAGCAGTCAGGCAAAGACATGAGCCACAACAAGCTAACTTCGATGACATTCAAACCCTCTCCACAGCCAACTACAAACTGATCAAGTGCATGACTGATGGCAGAGCCTCACAGCCAACAACCCTGCTCCAACCCCATCTCCCCAGCCCACCAGGCCCCTGTAGTTCCCAGCCCACTGGGACCAATGCACTGCACCATTGGCTACAGGCCTTTTGAGTTGTTTGCAAATGAAAAATTACAAGTTTAGAAATGAACTAAAACTAATGTAACATTTGAGAGAGGTTTGGCTCAAGATCCCTCAGCGCAATCCTCTCACTCTCTGCTGTGATGAACGATGCTTCTGCGTGAAGAATCGACATGCCTTTGTTGACTGCTTTTACTGTGTGACTGTTGCTTACACCAATGGCTTGTGTTGCACCATCCAGAACAATGTGTCTTCTACCAGTGGGCCTTGTTGGGAGGGTAAAATGTGCAGTCATTATGATGCACATGTGCTCAGTCTTACATCATCCGTGATGATGTGTTTGTTGCTCTCCTGAGCAACCTTCTTCACTAGCAGTGAGCAACAGGACCAGTAGCAACTAGACCCATGACACTGAGGAGTGCCAGCTCCGTGAGTCGTGAGTCCCGCATGTGGATGCTCCTTTTCATACCCGATTTGGGGCATTGCACCAAAGAATTTTTTCTTCATCTGAAGATTCCAGTTGTGATCAAAACTGAACAGTTTTGCTCTTTGCTGGCGTTCCCAATAGTCACGCTCAGTGCATTGCCCAACAGTCTCTGTGCAAACCTCCAACGAGTCTATCAAAACTTCTTCCACACACGGAAAGATCAACCAAGGCAGCAAAACACAGCACGATGGAGCATCTGCAATGTGGTTGGACCTGTTGTTGCACCTGCTGCGCTTGACTTCATGCTCTCATTGTTTCACAACCTTTCCTTCTTTTTGACAACAACCAACAACAAAATCATCCAACAATTGTGTCCAACACAATGGCCAACCTTCTTTCCAATGCTGAAGACATCTGGGGCAAGCAAAACTGGGAACAACCCACAGACCTTCCGCAAGCAAAAAAATACCTTGGATGCCTTCACAGCAGTGTTGCTCGGAAACCCCACCACAATGATGCAAACCCAAAGACCAAGGTTGAGAATGTCCTTGTGCTCGCTCACACCATCTGGTCTAAAATGGAACAAGAAATGCTCGATGATTTGATTGCAAATGGTCGTCGGTGCCAATGCCACCCATGTGTGTTTCCATCACAACACAGCTGGTGTCAATGACAAAACTGACAAGGAATGCATTCAGTTTACCGCAAGAAGGCCCGCTTCATCATCACCCAGGTTCTTGTCCAATCCAACTACGATTTTTGGATCAAGGAAATGGACCTGCATGCATGGATCAACAAGTTCCTCATCAAGTGCAGCAATGAGCTTTTCCCTTACTAGGAACTGCAGAAGCTTTGCAGCTGGGTTTGCCAGATGTCCCATCCTCCTCTGCTCTTCTCATCCACCCGCTTTCAATCCCCTTCCTGCAGACTCGATGTGTTTCTTTTGGGCCCTCCTTCTCTTATCTCTGAGCTCCATGATGTGTTTTATTATCCTTTCAGTTTCCTTCTGTTCATTGATTTCAATCTCATCTTGCAATGACATGCTCGGCCTTACCCCACCGGCAATGAGGTGTGGCTGTTCCACATTGAGTGTCTTCTAAAGTTTCTTTTGAGACAGTGCCGGGTTGCCGCTGACTGAAGTTTGACCTAATGACACTAATCTTTGAGTTAGTTAATAAGCAAAATGGTCAAAACACATGGCCCAATTCAAAAAATCTGGACTAAGTCCACTGCAAAAGATAAGAAGAATGACAGGAAAGGAAATTTTTTTCTTGTCAAGTGACTCATTATTTTTTCTGCAAACAATGCGGGGGCAGATTCAGCAAGGGAGATTTGTTGACATTCTGGAGGAGAGCAAAGTTGCTCTGGAGTGCTAGCAGACATGCCAACTTCATTGTCTT